>Ga0208594_1000001_pt1 | contig 173887 bp, 178 predicted proteins | sample LakMenEpi14Sep10_FD_150699 | JGI IMG/M metagenome (GOLD analysis project Ga0208594, IMG submission 150699) | Freshwater microbial communities from Lake Mendota, WI - 14SEP2010 deep hole epilimnion (SPAdes) | ecosystem: Environmental > Aquatic > Freshwater > Lake > Epilimnion/Euphotic zone ...
CTGGAACTGGATCGTGCTGCGGGCCATGGCTGAACTGGTATTTGTGTACCACTCTATGGCCCCAAGGTTGCTGCTGCGGAGCGAGCTGGGTAATCAAGCCGATCCAAGGGCCTGGCAACAGTTGCAGGCGGCCTTCGCCGAGCGAGGCGTGGCGGTGGTGAGCGATCACCCGCGTTGCCGTGAGCGCGACCTGGATGGGCTGTACGTGCGTGGGCGGCGGGAGGTGGTGGTCTGTGAGCGGGGCGACCGCGTTCACACCCTCCGTCACGAGGGCTGGCATCTGGTGCAGAGCCTCTGCCTTGGGGATCGCCCCTGGCTGGGCAGCGAGGAGATCGCCCGCCGCCTCAGCCGTCAGGACCGCCGTGAGCTGCAGCTCCTGGTGCGACCCGAACAATGGCCGCGGGAGGCGGAGGCGCGGGTGATGGCCCAGCTGCCCAACGCCGCCTACCTCGACCATCTGGATCGGGCCTGCAGCGGTACGGGGGGTGATCCCCAGCTTCAGAGCCGCAGCAGCAGCTGGGAGATCACCACCCAGGCGTCCTTGTCGCCGAAGCGGTCGTAGGTGGTCAACTTGTAATTGGCCTCCAGACCCAGCTGCAGCCAGGGGTTCACATCCCAGATCAGGTTGGCGAAGGCGGTGCTGTTGAGCGAGAGGCCGAACCGGCCGCTGTCGTCGGCGGTGTCGATGCCATACCCGGCATGCACGCGCAGGTGGTCGTTGAGGGCGGCGCCGAGCTGGGCCCAGCCGCCGGAGGTGGGCACCGCCTGGTTGCTGCGCCGGTTGTAGGTCTGCAGGATGCCGGCCATGTATTCGCCCAGGGCCTGGCCGCTGTAGAGCTCGCCGCTGAGGCTGAGGTGGCGGCCCAGGGCGAGGCGACCGTCGAGGGCGGCGCCCCACACCGTCACCAGCGAGCGGTCGGCCCTGAGGGTGAGCGGATCGGTGCTGCGGATGTTGTCGAGCACCCGCAGCTGGCCCACCACCCCGGACACGCCCAGCTCCAGGGGGCGCAGCTGCCTGCCCCCAGCCCGTTCCGAGGGCGCGCCGAAGCCGAAGCTCAGCCGCCCTTCCAGGTTGGGCCAGCCGTTGTCTTCCACCAGTTCCTGCGTCTGGAGGGTGGTGAGGTCGAAGCTGCTGGGCAGGGCGGTGGTGATCGGCGACGACACCGCCAGCTGCAGCAGTGCTTCGCTGCCGGCTGAGAGGGCAGCACGGCGCTCGAGCCGCAGCTGGGGTCGGTAGGCGCCCGGGTTGCCGGTGGTGGCCAGCTTGCCGCTGGTGAGGTTGTCGGGGTCGCGGGGGGCGAACACGTCGAACTGCTGGCCGGCGGCGATCCGCCAGCCGCCGTTGCCCAGGTCGCCGTAGAACACCACCGGCGTGAAGCTGTAGCCCTCGGCCAGGATGTTGTCCTGGAGGGTGAACAGGGCATAGCCCCCGGGGGTCCAGCTGCCCCAGCGCGGCCCCTGAAATGCCGCCCCAACGGTGCTCTGCTGGGCCGTGAGGTCGAGGGAGGAACCCGGATCCTTGGGGCTGACGATCAGGGGCTGCCCTGGATTGAACACAGAGCGGTTGCTGGACAAACCCAGCAGCTTCGCCTCGGCCCAGATCCGCAGCAGGCTGTCGCCGCTGCGCAGGCTGAAGCCGGCCCCTGGGGCGTAGGTGAGCGCTGGGGGCGGGGCAGTGGCCACCGGGGCTGCCGGATCCGCAGCTGCGGCTGGCACCTGGGGCACCGCCGTGCCGGTGATCCGGGCGCGCAGGGCCGCCAGTTCATCCGCCAGCCGTTGCTGCTGGCTCTGTTCGGCGTTGATCCGCTCCTGCTGCTCCGCCAGGCGCTGGCGCGAGGCCTCCAACTCCCGCTCCAGGCGCTGGAGCTGCTCAAGCTGATCAGCCGTGGTGGCGGTAGGGGTGAGGGCGGGGTTCGGCTCCGCCGGCTGGGCCAGTCCCGGACTGAGGCTTCCGGTGATCAGCAGCGGCAGCAGGGGCCCCAGCGCCTGCCGAACAACAGACCACAGCACGGATTTGCAAGCGGGAGCTGCCCATGATCCGCGCTGCCCGCGCCGCCTCACTTGCTTCGGAACGCAGAGAAACGATCTGCGGGCGCAACCCTGTGCCCGTGCTGTCGATGGGCGCCATGGCCGCTGCCGGGCAGGGATCAGACTCCAAGCCCGGATTGGTCCCACCTGCAGGCTTTGTCCGAGTTCAGATCGGAAGCAACAGCGTCCACGCCCGCTCGTTTTCTCCTGTTTTCACGATCAGCTGCCGCGTTCCGCTGAATGGCCGCTCCCCTGAATCCTGCGTTGCTGTCGATGCCCCTGCTGGGGCATCCGTTGCTTCGCCAGTCGACCGACGATCCGCAGGCCTGGGCTTCGGCTGTGTGTGCCAGCACCCCGGTGCGGGTGTGCGAGCCGTTCCACAGCGGTGCGGCTTTTCGGAATGATGCCGCCGTGCTCCGTCTGGGGGAGCTGCTGGTGATCGCCACCCAGGGTTCCGCTATCACGCTCAGCACCGATCAGCATCCCATGGCCCAGTTGCTGATTCCGTATCGGGGCAACGGCTTCTGGCGCATTGAACAGACCGTGTATGAAAACCCCCTGGGTGAATCGCTGCTCTACTTACCACCGGCACCGCTGCAGCTGCAGAACGACATCACCTCCGGGGTGTCTCTCAATGTCCAGCCCGCCACCTTGCTGGCCACTGCCCTCACGATGGCGGGCCCGGATGGGCTGCCGCCCGATCGTCTGCAGGTGTTCCAGCAGCCGAAGCGGCTGCTGCTGAGTGATCCCCTCTGCGCGCGGCTGATCCCTGGTGTTTATGGGCTGCTGTTCACCCTCGATCAGCTCAGCTGCACCAGTGGCGCCGATGCCCTGGCCGTGCGCCTTGACGACGTGCTCCTGCGGGCGCTGGTGCTGCTGCTCCTGCCGGAGCTGCAGCGCGATAGCCCCAGGGTGCGCGAGCCGGTGGCTTCGGTTGAAGCCCGCCGCAGGATTGAGCCCCTGCTGGAGTGGATCGACGCCCATCTGGATCAACCGATCGGCCTCACCGATCTGGAGGCCCAGGTGCATTGGTCGCGACGCACGTTGCAGTACACCTTCCGCAGCGCCTGCGGCTGCACGCCGATGCAGTGGCTGCGCCAGCGGCGGCTGCATCGGGCGATGCAACGGCTCAAGCACCCCCAGCCTGGGGACAGTGTGGCCTCGATCGGCCGCTGCTTCGGCTTTGTGAGCGCGGTGTCCTTCAGCCGCGAGTTCCGTCGCCAGTACGGCTGTACGCCGTCTTCGGTGTTCCGTGCCTGATGCGCCGGATGTGCGGCAGCTCACCATGGCAGCGTTGACGCCCACCGCCGGCGTACCTAGCCAGGGGTTGACCCCCGGGCTGCCGCCATGGCGCTGGATGCCTTCCGCGATGAACTGGCCGCCACGGCAGCCGCCCTGGCAACTGCTGGAAAGGGCCTGCTGGCCGCCGACGAATCCACCGGCACGATCGGCAAGCGTTTCGAGGCGATCGGCGTGGCGAACAGCGAGGAGAACCGCCGCGCTTACCGCAGCCTGCTGGCCAGTTCACACGGCCTGGCTGAATCGATCAGCGGCGTGATTCTCTACGAGGAAACCCTGTTCCAGGACAGCGTGGACGGCGCCGGTGTGCCCGGCCCGCCGATCGTGGCCCTCTTCCAGCAGCAGGGCATCGTGCCCGGCATCAAGGTGGACCAGGGCGTGGAACCCCTGGCCGGCGGCCTGGCGGGCGAGAGCTGGTGCACGGGGCTCAAGGGGCTGGCCGAGCGGGCTGCCAGCTACTACGAACGCGGTGCCCGCTTCGCCAAGTGGCGGGCCGTGCTGCGCATCAGTGCCGGCGGCTGTCCCTCGGAGCTGGCGGTGCGCGAGAACGCCTGGGGGTTGGCCCGCTACGCCCGCACGGTGCAGGAGCAGGGCCTCGTGCCGATCGTGGAGCCGGAGATCCTGATGGACGGCGACCACGACATCGCCACCACCGCCTCGGTGCAGGAGTGGGTGCTGCGCACCACCTATGAGGCGCTGGCGATGAACGGGGTGTTCCTGGAGGGCAGCCTGCTCAAGCCGTCGATCACCCTGGCCGGTGCCGACTGTCCCGAGCCCCCCAGCCTGGAGGAGGTGGGCGCCTTCACCGTGCGCACCCTCAGCCGCAGTGTGCCGGTGGCGGTGCCGGCGGTGCTGTTCCTGAGCGGTGGCCTCAGCGAGGAGGACGCCAGCCTCTGCCTCAACGTGATCAACCAGACGGCCAGCCAGGGCTACGCCCCCTGGCACCTGGGCTTCTCCTATGGCCGGGCCCTGCAGCACTCCTGCCTCAGCCACTGGGGCGGCAGCGACCTGGCGGCCGGCCAGGCGTCCCTGCTGGCCCGCGCCCGCGCCAACGGTGCCGCCAGCCGCGGCGACTACGTGCCCGGCTCGGAGCCCTCCGACGACGCCAGCCTGTTTGTGGCGGACTACAGCTACTGAGCCAGCGCCTCTGGCGCGCCCACAGCCAGAGCCGTCATAGGATCACGTCATCAGATGGCGTCATCACCGTGCGCACGATTGTGGATCTGCCCGAGCTGGAGCGCGACCAGCTCGATGCCCTCTGCCGCCAACGGGGCATCTCGCGCGCCGAAGCCCTGCGGGAAGCCCTGCGGCTCTGGCTGGAGCAGCAGCAGCCCCAGCACCGCCAGGTGTTCGGCCTCTGGCGCGACCGCAGTGACGATGCACTCACCATCCAGGACAGCCTCCGCCAGGAGTGGGCCGGCCGCTGATGCTCCTGCTCGACACCAACATCCTGATCGATGTGCTGCGCGGCGAGGAGCCGGCCCTGCGCTGGCTGGAAGATCAAAGCCAGGTCGCCATCAGCGTAATCACCTGGATCGAGGTGTTGGTGGGCTGCCGCGATGGCGAAGTCGGGCGGGTCGAAGCCTGGCTGGAGAGCTTTCCTCGTCTGGCGCTGGAGCAGGCGAATGCCAGGGAAACGGTGCAGCTACGCCAACAGCACGGGCTCAAGGTGCCCGACGCAATCATCCTGGCGACGGCCCGCTGCCATGGCCTCACCCTGGCCACCCGCAACAGTCGTGACTTCCCCTTGCACCTCGGCGGGGTGGTGCACCCCTACAGCCTCTAGCGGCTCATCGCCAGCATCTTCTCAATCGGCGCCAGCGCCCTGAGCCGCAGCTGCTCATCCATCACGATTTCCGGCTCCATCCGATCGAGGCACTGCCACAGCTTCTCCAGGGTGTTCAGCCGCATGTAGGGGCAGGCGTTGCAGCTGCAGCCGTCGGCGCCCGGCACCTCATGAAAGGTCTTGCCCGGCACCTTCAGGCGCATCTGGTGCAGGATCCCCGGCTCGGTGAGCACGATGAAGCTCTGGGCCGGGCTCTCCTCGGCGCGATGCAGCAGCTTGCTGGTGGAGCCGATGAAGTCGGCCAGATCGAGCAGGTGCTGCTGGCATTCGGGGTGGGCCAGCACCTCTGCGCCGGGGTGTTCGAGCTTCAGCTGCAGCAGGGCCTGCTCGCTGAAGGCCACGTGCACCTGGCAGCTGCCGGGCCAGAGGGTGAGCGGCCGGCCGCTCTGGGCCTGCACCCAGCGGCCCAGGTTTTCGTCGGGGCCGAACAGGATCGGCCGATCGGCCGGCAGCTGCTTCACCAGATCCACGGCGTTGCTGCTCGTGCAGATCAGGTCGCTGTTGGCCTTCACAGCGGCCGAGCAGTTGATGTAGCTCACGGCGATGTGGTCGGGGTGCTCGGCGCGGAAGGCGGCGAAGGCCTCGGCCGGGCAGGCGTCGGCCAGGCTGCAGCCGGCCGCCAGATCCGGCAGCAACACCGTTTTGCCCGGATTGAGGATCTTGGCCGTCTCGGCCATGAAGTGCACGCCGCAGAACACGATCACATCGGCTTCAGTGCTGGCGGCCTTGCGCGCCAGCTCCAGGGAGTCGCCGATGCAGTCGGCGATGTCCTGAATGGCGTCGTCCTGGTAGTAGTGCGCCAGGATCACGGCGTTGCGCTCACGCCGCAGCCGCTCGATCCCCGCCCGCAGCTCCGCCGCCGGGCGGACCTGGCCTGTGTTCTGGGCAGCCGCGAAAACCAACGGGGATCCTCTACGGGGCAGGATGGTTCAGCCTAGGCAGTGGCAGATGGGGATCCGGCGCCTGGCGGTGGTGGGGGATCCGCATGGTGCCTGGGATGAGCGCGACGCCGAACTGGTGCGCGGCCTGGCCGTGGATGGCCTGCTGCTGGTGGGCGACCTCAGCGATGGCAAGCCGCGCATCCCCGCCCAGCTGCGCCGCCTGGCCGTGCCCACCGCCTGCGTGCTCGGCAACCACGACACCGGCCGTGACGACAGCGGCCGCACCCTGCAGCGCCAGCTCGACGGCCTGGGGCCCCTGCACTGCGGTTGGGGGCTGCGCCAGTTCGAGGGCCTGGCGGTGGTGGGGGGCCGGCCCGGCACCGCCGGCGGCGGCTTCCACCTCTCGCCGGCGGTGCGCGCCGTCTATGGCCCCCACAGCCTGGAGGCCTCGGCGGCGCGGATCACGGCGGCGGCGGCCCTGGCCGATCCCGCCCTGCCCCTGGTGCTGCTGGCCCACTGCGGCCCCAGCGGCCTGGGCAGCGAGGCCGGCGACCCCTGCGGCCGCGACTGGAAGAAACCGGCCTGCGACTGGGGCGACCAGGACCTGGCCCTGGCCATCCGCCAGATCCGCGCCAGCCGGCCCCTGCCCCTGGTGGCCTTCGGCCACATGCACCACGCCCTCAAGCGCGGCCAGGGCGAGCGCCGCAGCCTGGTGGTGGACCGCGAGGGCACGGTGTATCTCAATGCCGCCTGCGTGCCCCGCCACGGCCGGGACGCCCAGGGCCGCGAGCTGCGCCACTTCAGCTGGGTGGAGCTGGAGGTGCCGCCGGCCGATCCCCGGGCCGCCCGGGTGCGGCGCGCCAGCCATCGCTGGTACGGCCTCGACGGCCAGCTCATCTATGAACAGACCCTGCTGGTGCGCGAGCCCATCCCGCCAGTTCAGCCCCGCTCCCTCTGCTCCGAACCGTGCTGATCTACACCTGCATCAGCAGCCACGGCTTCGGCCACGGCTCGCGCACCGCCGCCGTGCTGGCCAAGCTGCACCGCCTGCGGCCCGACTGGCGGCTGGTGCTCTCCACCGCCCTGCCGGAGGCGTTCATCGCCACAGCCTTCGGCCCGCTGCCCGTGGAACGGCGCCGCTGCCAGTGGGATGTGGGTGTGCTCCAGGCCGATGCCCTCGGCTCCGACCCCAACGCCACCCTCCAGGCCCTGGAGCAGCTGGAGCAGCGTCTGCCCCAGCAGTTGGCGGCCGAGCAGGCCTGGCTGGCGCGCCAGCCGGAGCCCGTGCTGGTGCTGGCCGACGTGCCGCCGGCGGCGGCCCTGCTGGCTGAGCGGCTGCAGGCCCCGTTGGTGTGGCTGGCCAGCTTCGGTTGGGAGTCGATCTACGAGCCCTTCGGTGAGGGGTTCCGGCCATGGGCCGAGCGTTGCCTGGGCCTGTATCAGCGCGGCCAGCTGCTGCTGCACTGCCCGCTCTCCCTGCCGATGGCCTGGGGGATCCCGGAGCAGCCGGTGGGGCTCACCGCCGGCGAGCCCCGCTGTGACGGCCATGCCCTGGCCCGTCAGCTGGACCTGCACCCCGAGCGTGAGCGCAACGTGCTGCTCAGCTTCGGCGGCCTGGGCTATCAGCTCAACCCCGAGCTGCTGGCCCGCTGGCCCGATCACCTGTTCATCGGCCACGACCCGCTGCTGGCGACCGCAGCCAACGGCCGCACCCTGCCGGCGGCGATCCGGCCCCTGGAGCTGATGGGCCACTGCGGCCGGCTGATCACCAAGCCCGGCTACAGCAGCTTCTGCGAGGCGATGACCTACGGCGTGGGCATTCATCTGGTGCACCGCGATGGCTTTGCCGAGGCGCCGGTTCTGGAGCGCGACCTGCAGCACCACGGCTGGCACCGCCTGCTCAGCCGCAACCAGTTCGAAGCCGGCGACTGGCAGCTCGACCAACCCCTGCTGCCCCCCAGCGATGGCCCCCTGCCCGGAGAGGGTGCGCTGGAAGCAGCTCAGGCCTTGGTGAATGTCGTGTCTCAGACGACTCTGATCAGCAGATCCGATCAATAGCCACGGCGACGATCCGCAATTCTGTTACCAATTAGCCGCTAATTCCAGTGTTGATCGTGAGTTCAACTCGTGATCGTGATTTCTGATACAGGTAGACACTTGCATGATTGGCACAGTATCAATCGCGTTCGTCGGGATTGTTAGGCAAATTGCTGGCCAGCTGAATTTTTTTGGATTTTGAACTTGCCGCTCGCCAAAATGTCATCAGCTTTCAAGGCCGCTTACTGCGCAGGTGTTCTGGCATCTCCGCTGATCAATCCCGCCCTGATGGGATCGGCCCAGGCTGTTGACGTTCCGGCCCGCGGCGAGGTGCATGTGGCCACGGCCGCCTACCAGCCCCGCACCTATCAGCCCTCCAGTTACCAGCGGCCCACGAGCTACCAGCAGGCTGTTCGCACCATCAACCTGCCTCCGGCCGCTCCCCGGGTGTTTGCGATCACCCCCGAGCGTCGTGCCCTGCTCAACACCATCCGCTACGCCGAGGGCACCTGGGCCAACGGTCAGGACGTGGGCTACCGGATCATGTTCGGTGGCAGCCTGCTCGATTCGTTCGACCGCCATCCCAACCGGGTGAACCGCACCCCCGGCTATGCCAGTGCCGCTGCCGGCGCCTACCAGTTCATGCCCCCCACCTGGGCGATGGTGAGCCGTTCCCTGGGCTTCCCACTGCAGGGCCCCAACGCCTTTGGTCCTGAGGTGCAGGACCAGGCCGCCATCTACCTCGTGCAGCGCCGCGGCGCCCTGCACCTGGCCGATCAGGGCCAGTTCTCCTCCGAGCTCGCCCACCGCCTGGCGCCGGAGTGGGCCTCCTTCCCCACCTTCGCCGGCCGCAGCTTCTACGGCCAGCCCGTGAAGCGCTACGACGAGCTGCGTCGCTTCTATGAGTGGAACCTGTCCAATCTGCGGGCCCAGCAGTCGCAGATGCTGGTGGCCATTCAGCCTCCCCAGCCACCGGCTCCCCCCAAGGCAGAGTGCGTACCGGCCGGCTCCCTGCGTTGCCAGCTCGAGGCGCTTGAGAGGGTGGGTCCGCGGGGACCCCGCAGCTGATCCACGGCTTCTGTCCTAGCTTTCACCGCTCTCCTGCAGCCGATCGCTTCCCACCACGATCTTGGCCAGCTCCAAAGGGTTTCCTGGAAAGATCACCCTACGCAGAACAAGTAAACTGAATATTTGCGATTTCAGAATACTGGGAATGAAGGTACGCCCTGTTTTTTGAGTGTTGTTTAGGGAGCGGTTTTCGGCAGATGATCTCTGCGGCCGATCCGCAAGCAGGCGGATCAGTCCCTGGATCGGCTCAACCGCACCTTCTCTCACCTGAATGCCGCAGAAGGTCTGTCCTCGATGCCGCAGCACCAGCTGATCGAGATCCTCTGCCCCACCTGGAATCTGGACGATCGTCCAGTCACGGATCGCGGCGCACAGGGCTGCCACGTCCCCCTGGCGGCAGCAGTCGCGGAACGAGGAATCCAAGGGCGGCTGCCGCAGCTCCACGCCCAGCACCGCGGTGAGCACGGCATGGTGGCGGATGGTATAGGCGAAGCCTTCTCCGAAGGAGTAGCGCTCCAGCTCCCGCAAGCTCTGGCATCAACGCAGGATTCCGAGCACGGCCACCAACAGCAGATAGCAGGCTGGAAACCGCACCCCGCGCCGCATCCGCGCATCGGGGATCGACCTCAGATCGCTGGTCAGGTCGAGATCGGTTGCGGCAGAAGCGCTGTCGAGCACAAGGAGGTGACGATTCCGTCGACCTCAGCCCATGCTGACAGCCCCGGCAAGGCCGCCTGCGACTGACTTTGCATCAGCCCTGGGCATGAATGTGGCTGGTGTGCTGCCTCTTGAAGGCTCCACAGCGCTTCTGTGGTTGCATGGAATGCATTTCGGTGTAAGAATGGAATGGTGAATGATTGGAATTTTGAGCCAAGTAGCGTATGCGACGATGTGTTGAGAAACTCGACAGCAATATAAGTTAATTCTTAAGCCTCACCGAATGATCAATTCCACCACGTTGACCGCCCTGAAGCCATGATGGAAGATCCAAGTAACAGGCACACCAGCAGTTGGCTTCGCCGAATTCTCGACCGACCCTGGAAGATTAGTTGTTATCGATTCTTTGCAGGTATTCCGGTATTCAGTCTACTCGCCACCGTGGCGTGTGCATCCGGTAATAGTGACTCTGTCGGCGCTGTACCCGTCTTGACGTCTAAGCGGGCGAGGCTGATTTCAGCTGCTCCTTCGGGGTCAACGCCGCCTTCCTCATCAAGCGATGGCAGACCTTCTGACATTGCCGTGATGACGCTGCGCGAGGTGCTTACAGGCAACATCTCGCCAAAATCTGTTGCAGCCTCGGGCACTGGCTATGTTACAGCCCAGAACATGATGTATAGTCATACCATCACAGTTTACGATGCGAATAGAGTTAAGCTTGTTAAGACTATTGCCGACTCAGTTGACTTGGCGAAGTTGGGACATCCTAAGTACGGCCGTGCCCAAGGCGCCCCCGTCGAGGCCGCTTTTTCTCCAGATGGACGCTATGCCTATGTGTCCAATTACTCAATGTATGGCCCTGGCTTCGGCCGGGAGGGAAGCGATAGCTGCACACCATCGACAGGCGTCGACAGAAGCTTTCTCTATCGCGTCGACATGAAACGTCTCGAGATTGACGGTGCTTATCCCGTCGGGTCCGTACCTAAGGTCGTTGCTGTGTCACCGGATGATAACTACATCCTCGTTTCTAATTGGTGCTCGTGGGATCTCTCTGTCGTCCCAACGAAGCTTGGGCAGGATGTGAAGCGGATCCCCATTGGGCCCTACCCGCGCGGAATTGCCGTGGCCCCGGATAGTAGCGCAGCCTACATTGCCGTAATGGGCGGGAATGAACTCGTGCGACTCAACTTAAAGAACTGGCAAACTACTCGCATCGGTGTTGGCGCAGGACCGCGCGCAATCATGATCGAACCTGAGGGCAGGTATGCCTTTGTCTCACTCAACGCAGAGGGAGTTGTTGCCAAGCTCGACCTGCAAACTGGTGCGTTGAAATCTAAGGTATCTACCGGACAGGCTCCGCGGAGCCTCGCCTTGGCAGCGGACGGCAAGGCACTGTTCGTCGCCAACTATAAAAGTGGTACGGTTACAAAGCTGCGTACTTCGGATATGAGCACACTACAGACAATCAAGGTCTGCCAGGATCCTATCGGTATCACCTACGAGAACATGACAAGAAGTGTATGGGTAGCATGCTACTCTGGATCCATCAGAGTCTACAATGACTGGTGAGGCAGATAGTGAGTCGTTAAGTGCATCATTTTTGGCCTATTCCCCCTCGACTTGATATCAACTCCCTCTTGGTTGAGGCGAACGCTCATCCTATTGCTTGGTGCTATTCCCGATTGAGGGCTTTGCAGTCTGCAATTTGTCAATGTACAACTGGCAGTTACATGGATGTTGACTGGCTGGTTGTTAGGGCAGTCAAAGAAGGAAGATAGATCATATTCAAATCAATCACGACTTTCGTCATGCTTTGTTCATCTGTGGCTTGTCTTCAGTGATTGGCAGAATCGACCCCTTGTGGATGATCTGCTCGGGGTTGTGGTGTATGCGTTTCATGGGGCTACTCCTGGCAAATTCTGGCCGGTAGAGGGAATCTCTCAGAACGACTGGTTCAGTTTTTGGGGTCCACCTCAGCTCCGCGCGAACGCTGCAGCTGACCCGCGGCCTCCAGCCTTCCCTTTCAGCCCTCCCCCTCGCCGCTGCCCTTGAGCCGATCGCGGCCCAACACCGTCTGGGCCAGCACGTAGCCCAAGGCAATCGCCCCGGCAAAGCCCAGAGCATTCCGGGCCAGCGGCAGCAGGTCGTTGGTGCGCGTCACGATCGGCGCCACGCCGAACACACCGAAGAGGATGATCCAAAGGGGTGAGAGCAGCAGCACCCAGGCCCATTCCACCGTTTTGCCGGGCTGGCGCGGGTAGGCCACAAAGCCCACGATTAGGCCCCCCAGGATCGAGGTGGCCAGGGTGAGCACCCACTGCTCGGTGGGCAGCCCCGGCACCACTTGGCAACCGCCCCGCTCCAGGCAGGTCTCCACCGCAGCCAGGGCATCGAGGATCGCCCCGTCCTCGCCGTGGTCGCGCACATAGAACTGGTTGCCGAAGCGGGTCTGCAGCTCCACCCAGTAGGTGCGGGGCATCAGGGCGAACAGGGCATCACCCACGTTGAAGTTGAGCAGGTTGCCGCCGCGGGGATCAGCCACCAGCAGCAGGCTGCGCTCATCAAGGTTCCAGAAGTCGCGCACCGCCAGGCCCGGCGTGCGCTCGTACTGGGTGAGCACCCGTAGTTTCCAGCCGGTGTCGGCCTCCACCTGGCTGAGCTCGTTCTCAAGGTTGGTGCGCTGGGCATCGCTGAAGGAGCGGGCCAGGTCGATCACCGGCGTGGGGTGGTCGGGCAGCAGCTCCGGGTTGTCGGCGGCGCTTGCCGGCGCCACCCCCTGCAGCAGGCAGAGCAGCGCCAGCAGGGCGGCAGGCAGCCAGCGCCCCAGCCCGGACCAGAACCTCCGCGTCACAGCGGTCGCGCCATCGCTGCGAACCGAACCCATCCAGTGTCTCCAGGGAAGATGCATTCTCCCTGAGCTGTGGGTGTGGCGTGAGCGTTCCCGGCTGGTTGCTGCAACGGCTTGTCGTCGCCGGCGGGGCGGTGCCCTTCCGCACCGTCATGGAGTGGGTGCTCCACGATCCGGAGCACGGCGCCTACGGCAGCGGCCGCCTGCGCATCGGTCCCCGCGGCGACTTCGCCACCGCCCCCTCCCTGGGGCCGGACTTCGCTGCCCTGCTGGCTGCCCAGCTGGCCGACTGGCTGCTGCAGCTCGATCCGGCCCGGCCGGGCCAGCGCCCCCTGGCCCTGGTGGAGGCCGGCCCCGGTGAGGGCTCGCTGGCGGCCGACCTGGCGGCGGCCCTGGCGGCCGGCTGGCCCGAGCTGGCCGCCCGCACCGAGCTGGTGCTGGTGGAGCCCAATGCCGGCATGGCGGCCCGCCAGCGCCAGCGCCTGGCCGGCTGCCCCCTGCCCTGCCGCTGGGCCAGCTTTGCCGAGCTGGCCGAGGCGCCGCTGCGGGGGGTGCTGCTGGCCCACGAGGTGCTCGACGCCCTGGCGGTGGAGCGGATCGAGTGGGACGGGGCCCTCTGGCGCCGCCAGCAGGTGGTGCTGCACGGGGGTGCGGGGGCAGTCGCTCCCGCATTGCGGCTGCAGCCCGGCGAGCCCCTGGAGCCCGCTGCGGGCGAAGCCCTGCAAGCCCTGCAAGCCCTGGGTCTGCTGCCCCCCTCCCCCCAGCGCCCGCCGGGCTGGTGCACGGAACTCCACCCCGGCCTCGAGCCCTGGCTGCGCCAGGCCGCCGGCGCCCTCTCCGCGGGCGCCCTGCTGGTGATCGACTACGCCCTGGAGGCCTGGCGCTACTACGCCCCCCAGCGCGCCAACGGCACCCTGATGGCCTACCGCGGCCAGCAGGCCTGCGCCGATCCGCTCATCGCGCCCGGCGAGGCCGATCTCACCGCCCACCTCTGCATCGACAGCCTGGAGCGGGCCGCCGCCGCCACGGGCTGGCATCGACTGGGCGGCTGCCGCCAGGGGGAGGCCCTGCTGGCCCTGGGGCTGGCCCAGCGGCTGCATGGGCTGCAGGGCGACCCCGGCGGTCTGGCCCAGCTGTTGCCGCGGCGCGAGGCCCTGCTGCGCCTGGTGGATCCCCATGCCCTCGGCGACTTCCGCTGGCTGGCCTACACCCGTGGCCCCCAGCAGCTGGCCATCCCCCGCTTTCTCCAGGAGCCCCCAGTCCCCAACGGCTGATCCGCCATGCCTATGGTCCCGCGCAACACCTGGCTGGCTCGATGTCGATGCCCGACCCCTTCCGGCTGCTGGAGGTGCTGGTGCTGCCCACCGTGCTCGTGGGTCTGGTGGGCATGGTCTGGCGCCGCAACCTGTTTCTGCGGGCCCTGGCCATGGATGTGATGGGCACTGGCTCGGTGGCCCTGTTCGTGCTGGTGGCCGCCCGCCCGGGGCTGCGCACGCCCATCCTCGGCCGCCCTGAGCTCGCCGATGCCGCCGCAGCTTCCGCCACCACCGCAGCTGCCGCAGGGGGCTGGGCCGATCCCGTCCCCCAGGCCGTGATTCTCACGGCGATCGTGATCGGCCTGTCGATCCAGGCGCTGCTGCTGGTGGTGCTCACCCGCCTCTCGCGTTTCGACCCCCTGCTGGACACCGCCAGCTTCGAGGCGCTGATGGCGGCTCCCCCCTCCCACACCTGAGAGGCCTCGATGCTGCTGGCCAATCTCCTGATCACCTGGCTGCTGCTGCCGTTCGCGCTGGCCTTCCTGGCGGCTCTGCTGCCCCGCTTCGGCGCTGGCCTGGCCCTGCTCGCAGGCCTGAGCACCGTGGTGGTGGCGACCCGGGCGCTGTTGGGCGGCACGGTCCAGCTGGACCTGATCGGCGAGCTGGGCGTGCGCCTGCAGATCGATTCCCTGGCGGCGCCGTTCCTGCTGCTGAATGGCCTGGTGGTGCTGGCGGTGCTGCTCGATCGCTGGCGCCAGCCCCCTGCCGGGCCCTTTGTGCTGCTGCTGCCGGTGCTGCTCGGTGGCCTCAACTCCGCCTTCCTCGCCGTCGATCTGGTGAGCCTGTATGTGGCCCTGGAGGTGGTGGGTATCACCGCCTTCCTGTTGATCCTGCAGAAACGGGACCCTCGCCAGCTCTGGGTCGCCCTGCGCTACCTGCTGGTGGGCAACGCCGTGATGACCCTCTACCTGGTGGGGGTGGCCTTGCTCTATCTGCACACCGGCAGCTTCCGGCTCACGGCCCTGGCCGCCTTTCCCGCGGCAGACCGGGCCCTGGCGATGATCGTGGCCCTCTTGCTGGTGGGCCTGCTCACCAAGTCGGGCCTGTTTCTCTCCGGGCTGTGGCTGCCGCGCACCCATGCCGAGGCGCCTGCGGAGATCTCCGCCCTGCTCTCCGGGGTGGTGGTGGCCGGGGGGCTCTGCCCCCTTCTGCGACTGGCCGACCAGCTGCCGGGGCTGCAGCCGCTGCTCACCTGGATCGGCCTGGCCAGTGCCCTGCTGGGCCTGCTCTATGCCCTGCTGGAGAGCGATCTGAAACGCCTGCTGGCCTGGAGCACCCTCTCCCAGGCGGGCCTGATCCTGATCAACCCCGCGGTGGGCGGGCTCTATGCCCTCAGCCATGGCCTGGCCAAGGCGGCCCTGTTTCTGGTGGCTGGGCGGGCCGGCACCCGCAACCTCGCCCACTGGCCCAGCCAGCCCCTGCCGGCAGGCCGCGCTCTCCCTCTGGGGCTGGCGGGCCTCTCGATCGCCGGCGCCCCGTTCCTGCTCGGCCATGGGGCCAAGACCCTGCTGTTCAGCACTCCCCTCGCGGGATTCGCCGGTCTGTCTGCCCCAACGGCGGCCTGGCTGCTGCCCCTGCTCAGTGTGGGTACGGCGGTCGTCTACGCCCGGATCCTCTGGGTGCCTATCCGGTCCGGGCCCCTGGCCCAGGCCCCTGGGGCCCTGCTGCTGGCGCTGCTGCTGCTCTGGCCCCTCTGGCTGATCCCGCTGGGCAGCTCCCCACTGGCGCTGCCGTCACCGGCCGCTTCCCTGGCCAAGACCCTGGCGGTGCTGGCGGCCGGGGCCGGAGTTGAAGCCCTGCGCCGCGCCCTGGCGGGCCTGCGCCTGCCTGGCGTGCCGCTGCCGGATCTGGAGCGCCTCGTCGACCTGCTGGGCGGCATGGCCGTGGTGGGTGCCGGGGTGCTGCTCGCCTGTCTGGGCCTGGAGCTGCCCCTGGGTGTGGAGGCGGAGGTGGTGGCATGGCGCGGTTGATCGTGCTGGCGATGCGGCTGCTCGTGTGGTGCCTGCTCACCGCCGACCTGGAGGCCGCCAACCTGGCCATCGGCGTGGCGGTGGCCCTCGCCCTGCCCCAGCCCCGGCCCAACCGCAGCCTGCCCCCCTCCCAGCTGCTGCGGGCCCTGTCCGCCAGCCTGAGGGCCATCCCCCAGGCCTATGGCGAGGCGTTCCAGCTGGTGGTGCGCCGCCACGGCAGGGAGCGGCTGGAGCACACGCCCGTGGAGTGGTCCCGCCAGGGCCGCAACCAGGGCCAGCCCCCTGCGGCCCTGGTGTTTCTCGACGTGTTCCGCATCACCCTCACCCCGCTCACCATCGCCCTCGGCCTGGAGGCCGGCGGCAGCAGCTACCGGGTGCACCGGCTGGAGGAGCGATGACCGCTCTGCTCTTCGGCATGGTGCTGGCCCTGTTGCTGCCGATCCTGGTGGTCTGCCGCCGCACTGACGTCTGGCATCGCCTGGCGGCCTTCGCCAGCGTGTCCACCAAGGTGGCGATGCTGATGCTGGTGGTGTCGGTCGTCCGCGACGACTGGATGGTGGGCCTGGTGGGTGTGATCGTGCTCTGCGTGGGCAACGGCGCCGTGATGCTGCTGGCCAACCTTCTCCGGGGGGTCGACCCATGAGCACCCTGGTTGCCCGGGCCGCCGAGCTGCTCAGCCTGGGGTTGCTCGGTCTGGGGCTGGCGTTCTGGTTCGCCGGCACCTGGCCCCTGCTGGGCCGGGCCAGCTTCCTCACCAAGCTGCACTACCTGGGCGTGGCCGACACCCTCGGCTCGGCCCTGATGTTGCTCGGGCTGCTGCTGCGCTTCAACCGCGAGTGGCCGCTGCTGCTGCTCGCCCTGCTGGCCCTGCTGATCTGGGACACGATCTTCGGCTATGTGCTCGCCGCCTGCTCCCAATCGCCACCCCGCCGATGATCACGCTCGCCACCGATCTGCCGCTGCTGCTCCCGATCACGGCCCTGCTGCCGCTCACGGCCATCCTGCTGGTGGCCCAGACCAACCCTTACCAGACCCTGGTGCTGCGCGGCATTCTCGGGGCAGTGGCAGCCCTGATATACGCCCTGCTCGGGGCCGCCGATGTGGCCCTCACCGAGGCCCTGGTGGGCACGCTGCTCTCCACCACGCTCTATGCGGTGGCCCTGCGCTCCTCGATGGTGCTGCGGCTGGGCTGTGCCGACCCCGAGGCGGTGCCCGCTGAACTGAGGGCCCAGCTGCGCCGCTGGCTGGAGCCCGCCAGCCTGCGGCTGGAGCTGGTGGGGCAGGGCCCGGCGGCTGCGGAGCTGCACGGCCTGCTCGAGTGGCGCAGCGAGGTGGCCCCGCCCCGGGTGCTTCTGCACAACGGCGGTCTGCGCCAGCGCCTGGCTGCCCTGGCGGCCTCGGCTGCCTGGCAACCCGAGCTGCTCCCGCTGGAGCGGATTGAGTCAGCGCTGAGCGGGAGTGATCAGGCCAGCGAGGTGGCGTCATGACCCTGACCCGCGTGCTCCTCTACGGCATCGCCGCCCTGGTGCTCTGCGGCGCCCCCCTGCTGCTCGCCCTGCCGGCCCCGCCGGAGCTGGGGGGAATCCTCACGGAACTGCTCGACCAGGGCCGGGTGCCCAACCTGGTGTCCACGGTGATCCTGCACACCCGTCTCTACGACACGGTCGCCGAGGTGGTGGTGTTCACGCTCGCCTCGATCGGCGTGCGCTGGATCTTCAGCGGTGAGCCCCAGCAGCGGCGGGTGCTGGCCCTCGACGACGCCCCCTCCGTGGTGCTCTGCCAGTTGGGGGCCACGATGTGCGCCCTGGTGGCAGTGGAGCTGGCCCTGCGCGGCCACCTCTCCCCGGGGGGCGGCTTCGCGGCGGGCGTGGCCGGGGGCACGGCCATCGGCCTGCTGCTAATCAGTGGTTCGGCCCGCCTCACCGACCGCCTTTACAAGCGCTACCGCGCCGACCTCTGGGAGAAGGCGGCCGTGGTGGCGTTTCTGCTGGTGGCCTGGCTGAGCCTGGAGGGGGTGTTCCCCGGCGGCGCGGCCGGCAGCGGCGGCCGTTTCGGCGCCATCGCCAGCGGCGGCTGGATCCCCCTGCTCAACGTGCTGGTGGCCCTCAAGGTGACCCTGGGCTCCTGGGCGATGGTGCAGCTGCTGGTGCGCTATCGGGGTCTGTTCTGAGCAGGTCTGTTTTGAACTGGGTTGTTCTGAACAGGGTTGTTCTGAATCTCAGCTGGCGGCCAGCCACGTTTCCAGCGGCTGGGGCGGCTGCTGGGGGCTGCTGGTGATCTCGATGATGCGGCCCTCGGCGGCCGGACTGTGCAGGGCCTCCAGGCACACCCGTGCCACCAGCCGGCGGGGAATGCTGTTGCTCTCCTGCTGGTCGGCGCCGCTGAACACCACCCCTTCCCGTTCAAGCCCCTCCTCTCGCTCGTTCAGGCCGCCGGGGCGGATCACGGTCCAGCGCAGGCCGCTCTGCTCCAGCCAGCGCTCGCCCACCCGCTTCCACACCAGGATCAGGCCGAACAGGTTGAGCGGATGGCGCCAGCGGCCAGCGCAGAGCGCACTCACCAGCACCACCCGCTCCAGCCCCACCGCCTTGCAGGCGGCGATCTGCTGACGCACCCCCAGGGCGTCCACCTGTAGGGGACCGCTGAGGTCGATCGAGGGGCGGGCGCCGGTGGCGATCATCAGGGCGTCGCAGCCTTCCAGGGCCCGGTGCAGGGCCTCGGTGTCGCCCAGCTTCAGCCGCACCACCTCGGCCCCCTCCAGCCCCGGCGGCAGCTGGGAGTCGGGCCTCACCAGGGCCCGCACCGCCAGCCCCTGGCCCAGGGCCTCCTGCACCACCCGCCAGCCGGTCTTGCCGGAGGCGCCGCTCACCGCCAGCAATACCGGGGTCTGATCCATGGCCGCCTTTGTCTGTCGTTACGGCGGCGACCCTAGGCAGCCTCAGCCGCCTCAGGAGGCATTGGTTCGACCACAGTTGCGCTACCCATCAGACGTCAGCCTGTGTGAGCAGGCGCCGCATTGCCGCCAGCAGGCGGGCAGCCCAGCCAGCGGGCGGTGGAGGACGCGCGGGGGTTGCTGGCGGCCTGCATGAGACGGCTGCAGAGCAGGTCGCGTAGTTCGTTTTGCAGGCCCTGGCAGCCGGAAGCGGCCAGGGGGTTGGCAGGGGACCCACCGGCCAGGTGGGAGGTGGTGGCGCGCACCCCTGCCAGCAGACAACGCTGCTCCCCCCGGCTGAGAAACAGCACCACCTCCCCTGGAGGCACGTTGAATCCCCAGGGGGGTTCGGCGCCGCTGCCGCTGCCGGCCAGGGCCTCAACCAGCTCGGGATGGTTGATGGCATCGCTGGCCTGGGAAAGCTCCTTGGGCCGCCCCCAGCGCAGCATCGTGAGTTCGATGGCTGAACGGGGATGGAGCACATCGGCCTGGTACATCTCCAGAGCCTCCTGCTGCCGGGCCGGCTGGCGGGCCAGGCTGTGGGCCAGGCCGGTGCGATAGGCCCTGGCGGCCGAGGTGCCGGCAGGTTCGCGGTTGACGGCCTGGCGCCAGTGCTCTTCCGCGGCCTCGGGTTCATTGAGGAAATCCGTGAGAAAACCAAGGCGTGCGTGCGCTGCCGCCAGGCCCGGATCGAACTGGCGGGCCCGCTGCCAGGCCGCCCCGGCCCGTTGCAGGCGCTCTTCGCTGGGCACCTGGGCAAAGGCGCGAAAAGCCTCATCCCCCTGGTGCAACTGCCAGCGTGCCAGTGGCGTGCGCCCCAGCACCCAGGCCAGGGGCAAGCCAACGGCAACGGCCGGGGCGGCAACCCGCAACCAGCGCCGCTGCCACCAGCGGAGCGCGGCGGCCGGCGCCGGTGAGGGGATGGATGCTCCCCGCTGGGCCAGCCGCTCGTTGACGCGGGCTGCGGCTGCGGCGGGGCTGAGAGCGGCGATGTTGAGGGTGCCGTCGCCGCGCAGGATGCCGAGCTGGGAGAGGTCGCCAGGCTCCCCAAGGGCGAGCAGCATGATTCGACCGCCATCGCCCTTGAGGATCAGCTGGCGGATCCAACGCAGCTCCAGGCCGCACCACACCTTGCGGGGATAGTCGGGGCTGAGCACCACCACGATCAGGTCCGCCTGGTCGTGGTAGAGCTGCGGCAGGTACACATCCAGGTTGGGCCGGGCGAATTCGGCGTCGTGGAACTTGTCGTAGAGCACCCGCTGCCGGCCCCAGGTGTCTGCCAGTGCCTCGGCCAGGGGCTCCACCCGCGGCCGGTCCTCCCCGGCGTAGGATAGGGCCACGGCGAAGCGCCGTCTGTCGGCATCAGCGCTCAGGGCCGACCTCCGGATTTGCTGAGGGGGAAGTTCTGGCCGCGCAGGTCGCTCATCGGTGTCTGCTCATACTTGAACAGCTCCCGGGTGATGCGCTGCACTTCATGTTCCACGTAGTCGGCCACTTCCCGCACACCCACCAGGCCATCGCCGTTGCTGTCGGCATGGCCTGAAAGGGCCTTGATCAGGGCGCCAGTGAAGATCCCGCGCTGATTGTCGGGGCTTTCCAGTGCCATCCGCTGATCACCGGCGGCGGCGAGCACCACCCGGCCGCTGAGGCGGGAGAGGCGATCGATCGCCCCCTTCTCGCCGAGGGAGCGGCCGCTGAGCCCGAAGGCGCCGGAGCTGCAGGTGTCGAGCACCACCACTGTTTTCGTGCTGGGGATGCGGGCCAGCAGGCTGCGCAGTTCGTCGCCGCCGAGACCGCCGGCAGCCAGGGATTCGCTGTTGCGGTAGAGCAGATCCTGGGGCAGAAACACGTATTCGCCCTGGTCGGTGCTCACGCCGTGGCCGGCCAGGTAGAGGACGAAGAGATCGGCCGGCCGCACCCGCTGGGCCATGGCCTGCAGTTCGCGGCGGATGCGCTCGCCGCTGGCCTGCTCATCGCGCAGAAGCACCGGCTCTGCCACGCGGGCGGTGCTGGCGCGGCCGGCGGCGGTGAGGGCCTCGCGGAAGGCCACGGCATCATTGGTCGCGAAGCGCACGCCGCGGCGCAGGGATCCATCGCGGTAGTTGGTGATGCCAACCGCCAGCAGGTGGAGGGTGGCGGGTTCACCGCTGGCGGTGGCTGTGAGATCGAGGCCCACGGGGGTTGATGCCACCCCGCTGCGGCTGTAGGCCAGCAGCTGGAGGCGGCTCCTGCCGGCGGGCGGCCGCAGCCGGCGGCGGTTGATGCCAGCCACCGGTGGGTCGGCGCGGCCCTCGAGCACCGCGCCATCGAGCCTGAGCTCCACCGGCCCCAGCCCGCCGCCCTGGTCGTTCAGCTCGTAGGTGATCTCGATGTCGCCATCGGGGAGGGTGCGCTGGCTGAGCAGGCGCAGGCTCGGTGGCAGGCTGGCCGTGCTGAGGCTGGTGCGCACATCGCCCAACTCGGCCACGGCGCGGGCGATGGCGGCCTCATCGGCGGCCGTGCCGCCGAGGCGGCGGGCGATCAGATCGGGGCGGAAGAACTTCTGCTGCAGCTGGGAGGCGCGGATGAAGCTGCCGGCCTGGTCGCGGCCGTTGTTGAGGTGGTAGCCGAACAGTTCGGCGCCGCCGGGGGAGGCGTCGTAGAAGCCCTCGGGGGTCCACTGCATCCAGCGCTGGCCATCGGGATGCACGAAGAGCGCCAGGGCCTGGCTGCCATCGCGGGTGCGATACCAGCGGATGGTGCCATCAGCGAGGGCGGCCACCACAAAGCGGCCATCCGCGCTGAGGTTCACCAGCCAGGCGGGCCCGGGTGTGTAGGTGCGCCAGCGTGGGCGGCCATCGGCCTCGAAGAGCCGCACGGCTCTTTCGGTGCCGAGTGCAAAAGAACTGCCGTTGGCGTTGATCGCCAGGCTGCGGGACACATCGTTGTCGTGTTTTTCCAGCGGCAGGGGCTTGCCGGCCAGGGTGGGGTTGGTGGTGTTCTGCCAGCCCTCGATCGGCAGGCCGGTGCTGCGGGGCGCCAGGCCGCCCGGGGCGGCGGCGCCAGGGAGCAGCAGGCGGCGCTCGGCCAGATCAAAGCGCACCAGGCGGGCCGTGGGCCCCTGGGCGCTGCGGCCCACGGCGCGGAACTCCAGCCAGCGGCCGTCTGCCGCCAGGCGGAAGGCTTTGTAGCCGGCATGGCTGTCGCTGCTGGCGGCATTGCTGCGGTGATCCAGCACCGGCGGCCCGGCAAACACAGCGGTGCGCCGCAGCTGGGGATCGAGCACCCCCCAGGCCGGATCCTGGCCGGCATACACCAGGCGGCCATCGGCCAGGGGCCGCAGATCCATCACTGTGTTGGTCATGCCCAGGGGCAGGCGCTGGGGCGCCCCGCCGACTGCGGGCCACACCACCAGGGGCCTGCTGCCGTCGTCCTGGTTGTAGAAACCAGCGGCGAGCAGGCGCCGGCCGTCGGCACTCCAGGCCACACTAGTTAAATTGCCGTTGGTGATGGAGCTGGTGTCGGCCGGTGCCAGGGGCTCCAGGCTGGTGCCATCGAGCAGCGCCACCGCCGTGCTGTCGTCAAAGCCCACGGCGATGCGGCGGCCATCGGGGGAAAAGCGGGCAAAGAAGGGCCGCTTGCCCCCGGGGGCGGCGCGGCGCACCAGGGGCTGGAGGGGGCCGCTGGCGCCGGCGCCGTAGAGCCGCAGTTCACCGTCGTAGCTGGTGGCGAGCAGGCGGCCGGAGGCATCAAACTCCACGCTGTAGCTGTCGGCCCCGTAGTCGCCATCGGCGGCCACCGGGGCCCAGGCGCCCTGGCCCGTGGCGCCATACACGCGGATGCCGTTGCCACCAAAAAGGGCGGCGGCCAGGCGGCGGCCATCGGCCGCAAAGGCCAGGTGGGTCACCACATTGGGCAGGCCGGAGAGGCGCTGGAGCAGGCGGCCGCTGGCACGATCAAACAGGTAGATCGATTCGTTCAATCCGTCTGGACTGGTGTAGCCCCCCAGGGCCACCAGCTCGCCATCGGGGCTGAGGGCCACCGCAAAGAGCTTGCCCTCAGCCCCCTCCCCCAGCGGCACCCGCAGCACCCGCTCCAGCTGGCCGCTGGCCAGGTTCCAGATGCGGGCGGTCTTGTCGTCCGACGCGGTGACGGCCCAGCGGCCCGCCCGGTCCACCGCGATGCGCCGGATGACGGTGGTGTGCATGCCGGCCTCGATCGCCGGGAAGGGCCTGGCGCTGGCGGGGGGCTCGGCGGCGGCTGGCTGGGCTGCGGCGGGCGGGCCCCAGGCCGCCGGAAGCAGCAGGGCAGCAGCGGCCAGGATGGGCAGGGGGCGGGTTGGCATAGCCGCGCTGCAACGGGTTTCCTACAGCGGATTGTGGCAAATTCAGCGGAGATCAGCAGCCTCAGGAGCCCATGCCAGTCGGCAGGAAGCGCTGGATGACCACACCAAGCGCCAGCGGGCCACAGCGGCAGGTCCAGCTGGCCGTTCCTGGACGTCGCCGCCAGCAGCGCACCTGCAGTTTGGGATCGTTACCGGCACAGAGTTCCACCAGGTAGCGGTATTCCGCATCGGCCGCCTGCTCCGGGCTGGCCAGAGCCAAGGCGCTGGGCTGGCTGCTCAGGAATGCGGCCAGAAATGCGGCGGCATCGGAGCGGTGGTGCTGGGCGGTGGCAAAGCGCCAGGCTGCACCGGCGGGGTAGCCGTCGTGGTGCAGGTAGAGATGGCGAGGCGGGGTTTGGGGAAACCCCGTGAAGGTGAACACGGCGCGGGTGGCCAAGGGGCGCAATCAGCTGTCTCAACCAGTGCCCCGGGTGCCTCAACGACTCTCGCAGCAACCGTTCACACCCACTGGGCACAGAGCAACTCCGCCTGGGCGAGCACGGTTTTCACCGCCTCTTCCTGCAGATCGGGGGGATAGCCGTATTTGTTGAGGATGCGTTTCACCATCACGCGGATTTTGGCGCGGGCGCCTTCGCGCAGGGTCCAGTCGATCGTGACGCTCTTCTTCACCTGGGTGATCAGTTCGGCGGCGATCACCTTGAGCTTGGCGTCGCCCATGGCCTGCAGCGCACTGTCGTTGGCGGCGAGGGCGTCGTAGAAGGCGACTTCGTCGTCGGTGAGGCCGAGGGATTCGCCGCGTTTGCTGGCGGCATCGAGTTCCTTGGCAAGGGCGATGAGCTCCTCGATCACCTGGGCCGTGGTGATGGCGCGGTTGTGGTAGGCGTTGAGGGTGGCCTTGAGTTTCTCGGAGAACACCTGGCTCTGCACCAGGTTGCGCTTGGAGCGCACCTTGAGTTCATCCTTGAGCAGTTTCTCGAGCAGCTCGGCGGCCACGTTCCTGTGCTTGAGGCCACGCACCTCGGCGAGGAACTGATCACTGAGGATCGAGATGTCGGGTGTGGGCAGGCCGGCGGCGGTGAACACATCGATCACCTGGCCTTCGGTGGTGATCGCCTTGCTCACCAGCTGGCGGATGGCGGCATCAATCTGCTCGGGGGTTTTGCCGGTGCTGCTGGTTTGCTTGGCGAGGGCGGCCTGCAGGGCCTGGAAGAAACTCACGTCGTCGCGGATGGCAGTGGCCTCGTCCGTGGCGGAGCAGAGGGCGAAGGCGCGGGAAAGTTCGGCCACCACCTGCAGCCAGCGCTGCTTGCCGTTCTCCTGCTGGAGGATGTGCTGCTGGCCGGAGGGAAGGAGCTGCAGGCGCTGGGTGGGGGTGCCGCTGGACCAGGCCGTCCAGTCGAAACCGTGCAACAGATCGGCGGCGACGCCGTGCTTTTCGAGCATCACGGCGATGGCCTGGGCCACAAGGCGAGCGGGGTCGCCCCGGCCGCCACTTTCGGTGTAGGTGGCCAGGGCGCGCTTGAGCTGATCGGCGAGGCCGAGATAATCCACCACCAGGCCGCCGGGCTTGTCGCGGAACACCCGGTTCACGCGGGCGATGGCCTGCATCAGGCCGTGGCCCTGCATCGGCTTGTCGGCATACATGGTGTGCAGACAGGGGGCATCGAAGCCGGTGAGCCACATGTCGCGCACGACCACGATTTTGAAGGGATCGGTGGCGAGCTTGAAGCGGTTGGCGAGCTTGCGACGGGCCTCCTTGCTGCGGATGTGGGGCTGCCAGTCGGGGCCGTCATCGGCGCTGCCGGTCATCACCACCTTGAGGGTGTCGGTGGCCCATTCGGGCCGTAGCTGGATCAGGGCGTTGTAGAGATCAACACAAATGCGGCGGCTCATGCAGACGACCATCGCCTTGCCGTCGATCGCCTCTAGGCGTTTCTCAAGGTGCGCCACCAGGTCGGCAGCGACAAGGGCGAGGCGCTTGGGATCGCCCACCAGGGCTTCGAGAGCGGCCCATTTGGTTTTCAGCTTTTCCTTCTGCGTGAACTCCTCGCCTTCGGTGATCTCCTCAAACTCCGCGTCGAGCCTGGGGATTGCGGCGGCGTTCAGGGAGAGTTTGGAGATGCGGCTCTCGTAGTAGATCGGCACGGTGGCCTTGTCGGCCACGGCGCGCTGGATGTCGTAGATGGAGATGTAATCGCCGAACACGGCGCGGGTGTTGGCGTCGGTCTGCTCGATCGGTGTGCCTGTGAAGCCGATGAAGGAGGCGTTGGGGAGGGCATCGCGCAGGTTGCTGGCGAAGCCGTAGGAGATGTCGCCGGTCTTCTCGTTCAGCTTGGCGCCGAAGCCGTACTGGCTGCGGTGCGCTTCATCGGCGATCACCACGATGTTCTGCCGGCTGCTCAGCTCGGGCATCGCTTCGCCCTTGTCGGGCATGAACTTCTGGATGGTGGTGAACAGCACACCGCCACTGGCCCGGTTGAGCAGTTCGCGCAGGTGGTCGCGGCTGGCGGCCTGCAGCGGAGTTTGCCCGAGGATGTCGGCGCAGCGCTGGAACTGGCCGAAGAGCTGGTCGTCGAGATCGTTGCGATCGGTGAGCACCACCAGGGTGGGGTTCTGCATCGCCGGATGGCGCACGATGCGGGCGGCATAGAAGAGCATCGAGAAGCTCTTGCCGCTGCCCTGGGTGTGCCACACCACGCCGGCGCGGCGGTCGCCCGGTCGGCCCCCCTCACTCCGGGCTGCCGACCCCAGGCCGCTGGCGCGAACGGTTTCCTCCACGGCCGCGTTCACGGCGTGGAACTGGTGGTAGCCGGCGATGATCTTGTGGGTGGCACCCGAATCCGGGTCTTCCTCGAAGACGATGAAGTGCTGCAGCAGATCGAGGAAGCGCTGCGGCTCGAACACGCCACGGATCAGCGTTTCCAGCTCCAGGGCCGTGGTCGATGCCTCGGTGTCGCCATCGATGCTGCGCCACAACTTGAACCACTCCTGGTTGGCGGTGAGCGAGCCGATGCGGGCCTGCAGGCCGTCGCTCACCACCAGGGCGGCGTTGTACTGGAGGAGGGTGGGAATTTCGGCTTTGTAGGTTTGCAGCTGGGCGTAGGCGCTCCAGATGGTGGCGCCTTCAGCGGCGGCGTTCTTGAGCTCAATCAGGCCAAGGGGAAGTCCGTTGAGGAACACCACCAGGTCGGGCCGGCGGTTGTGCTGACCGTCGCTCACGGAGAACTGGTTCACCACCAACCAGTCGTTGGCCGCAACGGCGGTGAAGTCGACCAGCCGCACATGGTCACCGGCGATGCTGCCATCGGGCCGGGGGTATTCCACCGGCACGCCCTCCCGCAAGAGGCGATGGAAGGCGCGGTTGGTCTGCAGCAGCGAAGGTGTGGCCAGGCGCAAGACCTTGCTCAGGGCTTCTTCCCTGGCCTCCTCAGGAATGGCGGGGTTGAGCTGGCGGATGGCCTCGCGAAGGCGGCCCACCAGCACCACATCGCTGAACGATTCCCGCTCCGCCGCCGGTTCCCCGGGGGCCAGCTGGGGGCCTGGGAGCACGGCATAGCTCAGCTCCTGGAACCAGCCGAGGGCCGCCTCTTCGACCATGGATTCGCTGAGGCCGTTCATGCCACAGCCTCGATCACGGCTTGATGAAAGGCCCTGAAGCTGGCGGATCGGCTGCGGTGGGGGTCCATGACGGCTCCCATCGCACGGGCGGAGTCGATCTTGCGGAGCCCGCCCGGGACATAGCCATGGCGCTGGAGCACTCTTTCGAGGGCTTCCCAGGTGCCTCCAGTGATGGCATCCGGATCGCGAAAGCCTTGCCTGGAAGGCAGGTTGGCAGGTGTGCGGGGATAGATCTGCCGCACAGCGTCCCAATCGCCGAAGTACCAGGCTTCGAGTTCTTCGATCGCCACCCGGTTGACGAGCTGCCAATGGGCGTTGGCTGCCGAACTTCGGGTGCGCAATCCCGAGCGTGTGGCGATCGCTTCGAGATGCTGCTTGAGGGCGTGGCAGTCGTCATCGTCTCGGTCAACCACCACCACAAGGCGCCAATCGGGCGGGAGCCAACTGGCGTAGCCGCGCAGCCGCGCTTCCAGCTTCGCGAGCAGATCACCCTTGCCTTGAAAGGGGTGCACTTCAAAGGTGCGGCCTTGCGGAAGCAGCCTCGGCAGCAGCGCGCGAAGAAAGGCTTCCATGGAAGGTTCCTCCACCAGGAACTCCAGATGGCTGGCGGCCATGGTCATCGCCCGGCCAGGGGCCTCGTTGGGGCGCCTTGGTTCACGAGGGGATCGCCCACCCCGAGCTGGCCCTCCATCCACAACTGGCCCATCAGGGCGCCTTGCGCTACGAACGCCTGAACGCCCTGGAGATCGCAGGCTCGCTGGGCCTGGGTGTAGCCCTGATCATCGCGCCAGAGAACTCGCACCTCCTCCGGTCGCAAGCCGTTGAGAAAGAAGGGGGAATGGGTGGTGACCAGGAGCTGGGTCTGGGCGATGGCGCCGCGGCACTCCTCAGCGAGTTCCGGCAGCAGGCGCGGATGGAGGAAGTTCTCCGGCTCCTCGATGCCGATGAAGGGCGGGGGGGAAGGATCGTTGAGCATCACCAGGTAGGCGAGCATCTTCAAGGTGCCGTCGGAGGCAAAACGCGCCAGCACCGGATGGGAAAACGGGGCGTCCTTGATCTGGAGCAGCAGCCGGCCATCGGGCATGGTTTCGGACAAGACGCTCTCGATTCGCGGTACCCGCTGACGCAGCACAGCAAAGATCTGCTCCAGCCGCTGCGGATGCTGCTCGGCCAGAAATTGGATCACATTGGCGAGGTTGTCCCCAGATCGGCTCAAACGGTCCTGCGGCCCCGCTTCCGGTTGGCCGCGGGCACTGTCGGCAGAGAGGTAGGAGATAGACCAACCGGTGATGAAATCGCGCAGCGCCGCCACGCGCGGGTGCTCGGCGAACTGCCCCAGGGCATTGACGGCAAGCAGGTCTGCAGATTTCAGCGGCGTATCCACACGCTGATCCTCTTCATCTGGAAGCTCGCCACTGACAGCACTTCCCAGTCCCTCGCGATAGTCGAGGAATCGGAACGGTTGGCCGTGGCTGCCTCGCTTCCAGCGCAACCACTCTTCCACCACCACTGGAACTCCGGCCCGCTCATCGACCGCGAGGTGATAGGTAATCAGTGGATAGCCGCGCTCGCGGTATTTGATCTCGATCGTCACCGGGCCCTCACCACCACGCGTCTTGAGTTCCTTTGCCCGTCCGCGTTTGTCCCATGCTCGGCGCAGACCCTGCTCGAAGCACTCGGCCAGAAACGCGAACACGTCGAACACCGTGGACTTACCGCTGCCATTGGGCCCCAGCAGCACGGTGATCGGCGTGAGGTCCTTGAACTCCAGGTCGCGCAGGGCACGGAAGTTGCGGACCTTGAGGTATTCGATTCTCGCCGGTGCGCTGGACCTGGCAGCCGCTCTGGTCATACGGGATCCTCGATCATCAGCTCAATCCCCCGCATAAAGCACCCGGCCTTGTGTGCGGGCAGCGAACTCCACCGTGCCCGGCACCTGAGCGCGGGAGTCGTAGAGGGACTGGCTTGTAACGATCAGGTCGATCGGCATCAGCAGCCCGCGCAGGACACGGCGCAGGCGCAGTATTTCCTGGTAGCGGTCGGCCACCTGGGCTTCCACCACCAGAAGGTCGAGGTCATTGGCCATGCTCAGATCCCCTGTGGCAGTAGAGCCAAAGGCGATCAGTCGCGTGGGAGCGGCCGCGTCTACCAACCGGCGCACGGCTTCCGCGATCTTTTCCGGGGTCACCGCCCAGGGTTTGTCGGTGAAGTCCTCACTGATCATCGACCTTGCAGCTATGCCATCCTCTGGCCAGACGCTAGGCGGTGCCTGAGGGGTTGGCCGAACTGATCCCAGATCCTGATCGCTGGCTGCGCTACGCCATCGCGGTGCCAAGGTTGCAAGGGCCAGGACGTATGGCCTTCGCGATGGGATGAACACCGGCTGGATGGTGCCGGCATGCCCGTGAGAGCCTCTCCCAGCTAGCCTTACCGGGTAATACCCTGCCCCGGGAGTGCGTTTCGATGGACTCTGCCGATGCCGTCACCTGCTCGATCACCAGCAAGGGGCAGGTGACCATCCCCAAGGCGTTGCGGCAGCAGTTCGGGCTGGCCAGGGGCAGCCGCGTGACTTTCGCGTTGGTGGGGGATCACATCGAGCTGCGCCCCTGGAAGCCGGAGCAGCCAGTGCCGGAGAGCGGGTTCGGATTGCTCAGGTCCAGCCGGCCAGCCATGCCGGCGGACTTTGACCCCGCGAGCCTGCTGCGCCCGTGATCGGCGTGGACACCAATGTGCTGGCCCGTTACTTCGTGGCGGAGGACGATGCCGATGCGGCCACGGAACGCCAGCGCCGGGCCGCCCGCGATCTGATCGAATCCGGTCAGCCGCTGTTCCTGGCCAAAACGGTGGCCCTGGAGCTGGAGTGGGTGCTGCGGGGGTACTACGGCTTCCCGGTGGAGCAGGTGCTGCAGGTGTTCGACCACCTGCTGGCCCATCCCGGCCTCACGGCAGAAGACCGGCCAGCCCTGGAGCAGGCCGTGGCCGGTGTACGCAACGGGCTCGACTTCGCTGATGCCCTGCACCATGCGAGCTGCCGCAGTTGTGAGGCAATGGCGTCGTTTGATGATCGCGGCTTTGTGCGGCGCAGTCGCCAGCTCAATCTGGCGCCACGGCTGTTTGTGCCGGGAGGTTCCTGAGAGAGGCAGCGTTCAGCTGCAGGATGCCTTGCACCATCACTCCTCCAGCACCCCTCGGGCAACGCCTCAACTCCTGCGGTGGGATCCCGGAGTGCAAGCGTGTTGCAGGGAGGCGTGGCATACCCCAGCTCTTGGAACCAGCCCAGGGGCGACTCTTCGATGATGACTTCGATGAGGGTCATTCAAGTCGGCGGAGCAACTGTGAATCCCCTTCGTATGGCTTCCTCTTCATTCAATACAACAATTGCGTCTGGTCCAAGTGCCCAAGTTCCTATCGTCGGCCTCATTACCTTCTGCAGTTCAGCCTGCAAGTCAGGAAGCCAGTGCAGTTCAGCCGTTTTTACAACTAGCAGAATTCGTACCTGCAACTTACCAAGTGCGACGTTCCGGAAAGGCTCGGGCCATTCGCGCTCTTCATCGGGATGCCGCCCAGACCTTGTCGCAAAAAAGAGATTCAATCCATTGATCATCTTATCGCGAAGTTCGCTGAAGTAGATGTCAACATCACTCGGCAGCAGCGGAAACAATCTTGGACCTTGGCTGCGAATGAACTCAACGAAAGCGTCAAAGACGGCAGCATGTTCCCGAAACTCTACGCCGCCCCTTTTCTCCAGTAGTTCGACAGACTTCTGATACTTGGCAGGATCAACCATAGGCCCAGTTCGTTTCGCCTCGACAAGCCACAAGATCGCTGGCCTGCCTGGAGGCAGATCCAACTTGTAGAACTCAATCATTTTGACTCCTTCACCGGCTGCTCTATGCGGCGAACTGTCCTCCACGCGAAACCCATGGCCCGATGGGTAGGGGCCAAACAGCATGTCCGACTCGACGATCTGGTCCATGGCTGTTAAAAAGCAAGATCAACTTCTTCCCGATAGAGTCGAATGGACTCATTAATGATGGCATTCTCCGGCATTCCATCCCTTAAGTCAGCGCAATGCCAGCAATCATTGTCAGCTCCAAGCATCGGAATCGATACATTGCCTTCCCGCGCAATGAGGTAGAGCTTTTTGACGACAAAATAGGAGTGGCTCGCAAGAAAGAATTGGATGCCTCGCTTTGCTAATTCAGCAACGATGTCGAGAAACTGGCTCAGTGCGGCGGGATGCAAGGCTGATTCGGGCTCATCGATAAAGATGATGGAGCCAGGGTCAAGATAGCGATTGCCAAGAAGGGTGTCGAGAATTGCAATCTTCTTAATCCCCTCAGCGGCGACGCCAATGGGGAATCGCTGATTTCCCTTTCTGAACTGCCACCTTCTCGCTTTATCGTCATACTCAATTCTGCCACCTAGTATCGACTCCAGGGTTTTGCGGGATTTGGCAAACTCGTCGTAATTTCGGCCCTTTTGCGTGGACTGCCCGAGGGCCCGTGCCAAATCTAAATAGGTATCGTCGAACCCGAATTCTTGCTCCGTTTCGCGTGAGCGAAGAATGATTGGCTGCAAAGACAACACTTCCTTGGCGGGAAGGAAGATTGAATTGCTCGTCCTAGGTGGCACATGGTTTTCAAGTGCTTGGATTTGCTTCGTTGTGTCCTTTCCAAACCCATAGGAGAACTCTTTATCGTTCACCCAGCACTTGAAGGACAGACCGTCGCTAGCACCTTTGCTAACGAGGTCACCGATTTTGTCTGCTTGAAAGGTCCAATGAAGCTTGTCCCACAGGATTTCAGAGGCGCTCTTCGGATTGCTGCCACGCTTGTACTCCTCAAGTGTCCGCAACGCTGTGTAAAGCGACTTGAGGAGAAAGGTTTTCCCAGCACCGTTGCCTCCGATGATGAGATTTATGTGGGCGAGTTTATCCCAATCAACCTTGACCAACGGCCCGAAGTTTTGTAGCTTTAGTCTCGTAATCATAATGTGCGTGGATTAGTTTAAGCCATACAACGGCAGTTTCAACAAGCTTGACACGCTGAGCTCCCCGCTCAGCGGCTCCGTCAGAAGTGTGCCAATCACGGTGGGAATGCCTCGGGGTGGAGTTGCCGCGTTCTGCTGCCAAATGGCCTCGTGCAAGCGCGCCACCAGCACCACATCGCCAAGAGAATCCCGTTCTGGCGCCGGTACACCTAGTGCGAGCTGAGGCCCGTGTCCGACCTCATAGACCAGCTCCCCGAACCAATTGAGGGCAGCGTCTTCGAAGATGGATTCATTGAGGCTCATCTTTGTTGGAACCGCCATCTGTTTGCAATAACTCCCAGTTCGTCAGCGGTCATGCTTTCCCTTTGCCATCCCATATCAAAATCAATGTCGTTCGACCGTGGCAACTGTTCCTGAGTGAGAGAACGAATCAGAATCCTCGAAGGAAGTATGGCTGCCTGACCAACAAAGATTGCCTCCTGGCGACGTAGCCCAGAGAGCATTTTTGTGAGCCCTGACATGGAGTCTGGAAGTATGGCACGAACATGCTCACGATCCGCATCATTGGTTATCCGAAGGATGATCCAACTGTTGCATTGGGACAGAACGGTAGCTTCGACTTCACTTGGTCGCTGAGAGACTAGCAACAAACCAATTCCATACTTTCGGCCTTCCTTAGCAATCCGTCTGATAGCTTCTTGAGCTGCCTCGTACTGCGCCTCTCCTCGATTGGGGACATAACGATGCGCTTCTTCGCAAACCAGCAAAACGGGATCGCTCTCACGCTCTTCACTGGTTTGCCAGACCTTAAGATTAAAGAGAGTACGAGCAATCACCGCGCTGCAAATCCCAGCGACTTCATTCGGCACACCCGACAGATCCACAATCCGTACGGCCTTGCCTTCACCAACGAATTGCGAGAGGACAGATGCAAACTCATCCGTGGTGTCATCCCAGGGTGAAAGCATGAAGTTCATTCGGCTATCTCGTTCGAGAGTTTCCAATTTGTTGATTACAGAGTTAAATGGTTCCTGCTCCTTCTTGTCTCTACCCGATGGCCTCTGCAGGTTAACCTCGTCCTTGAACTTCTGAATCGAATATGGCGTTGGTGAGTCAACAGTCAGTGGCTGCTTAGTCAGATCAATTCCAAGAGTTCCAGCAGCTTCGATCCGGGCTTTCAGCAGAGCAAGCTTCACGATGTTTGACTGTGATGTAGCAACAAACTCAGTCTTCCCGATGATAAGTGAGACCGTCTCTTGGAAGTTGAGAAGCCAGTAGGGCAGCTTTAGGCTACCCTCGTCAGTCGAGAGGCGAACATGCTTCTCTCCAAATGCTTTCGCATACTCATTGTGTGGATCGAGCACGACGATGCGCGGCATCCAATTGGTCAACCCGACCTCAGAGCCTCGTTCAAGAAGACTGTGAAGAACCGCTGCAACAGTGCCTGATTTTCCAGCACCGGTTGAGCCGAGGATTGCAGTGTGTTTACCCAGCAGTTCATTCATCTCGGCGTAGCATTTAGTTCCACCGGTTCCGACGTGCTCGCCAAGATGGACCGATGGCCCTTTCCCGTGCCCATAAATATACCGGAGCTCCCGCTTAGGTGTCAGGTAAACCGTCTGTTGAGGAAGTGGGTAGGTTGCAACCCCTCGATCAAATCTAAGGCTCCAAGTAGGTGGTGTGACTGATGTGTCGCTCAGCCACTCACCCTCTCCAAAAAGGTCCGCCTCAATCACGCGCTCATCGCTCGCTGCCTGAGGAGCAATGCCGTGTTCTAATTCATATTCGGCTTTCATGCGAAGCCTCCCGACAAAGGCGAAGATGATTTTCCGCCCAAAATGGATCTTGATAATCGAACCGAATTGTCCAATGGGGTATGTATCGCCACCAAAGACACGGGATAGCTCGGTAATGCCAGGCTTCAGTTCCGCTACAATGTGAGAACCATCAACCTCGATGATCGTTCCAATCGAGAGGTTTTCCAAGGGATCATTCGGATTATGAAATTCAAGATTCATCGTTCACCTCCAAGAAGACGAGCAATGTTCTCAAATTTGCACCAGGGCAGATCGACTTCTGATCTGTCTGCGGTGTCACCGTGAAAGAATCCTCTTCGGGCGTAGATTCGGATTTGTTCACTGATGTACTTGTCTTGGTGGAGCCGCATTAGCTCACCCGACGGCTCTTCGGAAAATGTAAAGACGACAACCGTCAACTCGCCTCCCGACTCACGAAGCGCCCGCTCGATTTCGAGATTGATGTGTGAATCGCCGAAGCTGTAACCGCAGATCGTCAGGACGGTTTGAGTGCCAGAAGCTGGGCGAAGAGCATCACGAGCGATCTTAGATAGCTGGGCATAGGGGTCCCGCTGAGTCTCGCGGTATTTAGTGGATGCAGGCCAGATCAGAACCTTTTGCTCAATACCAGTGGGCAATTTTAGATTCTTGTCGATCCTCCGTGGCAGCGATTCACCGGTCATCTCGCTCCAGTCAATTGAACCATGAAGCTTTATAACTCGGGCGGAAAGCCCCTTTGCCTCGAAAGTAGATAGATCCCACCAGGCGCTGTTGCCCCCGTTCATTCCGTCGGCGTAAGGCAGCTTTTGAAGAGCTAGTGCACTTTCAATTAGCGTATCATAGTTCAGAATCAAGTAATCGACTGGGCGAACCGCTATCGTCCTGCCAGGCCGAGTCGGACGATGAACCGCCTGGATAAACTTCCAGTGAACGTCCATCGAGACGTGCACATCGATCACATGAGTAATCGCTGCTTTGATTTCATCCACGGCGTCCTTGAGTTCTTCTGCAGTGTAATCTGTACCGGCCAGGGGAGCGGTATGGCTAGTTGCTCCGCGAACACCACGCCGTTCCGCAATAGCTACAAGATCGACCAACTCGCTTAAGTAGTCTTCTATGTTCGCGGCATCAGCGCCGGCGAAGTGCTTTTCAATTGCTGAGAGAATTGTCTTTGTGGTCTTGCTCAGCTTTGTACTCTTGAGGGCCATGTTCGTGAGCTCCGCCATTAGGGGCAGACCCGCACACTTGCTGCAACCTGCGCCGATCAAGAACGCTTTACAGCTTTGCGTTAGAAGGTCTTCGAGCTCGTTGAGTGCTGTGGCGAAGACTGACTCTTTGAGTGGAGATAGGTCGTCAGGCATAAGCGGTGTAATCCTCTGTTAGATTCCAGAAGGGCGAAGGTCCCCGCCTAGAAGCTTGGGAAGCAGCGTGTCACGCAGGGTAGCGAGGGTGTCGGATTGGTGGAGGTTGGCATCAACTGTCGAGAGGATCGGACTGACTAGCCTCTCAAAGGCATCCAGTAGCGAAACGGTTGGAATGCAGAGCGTGTAGTTTGCCAAGCCATCTCGGGGCAGTGCCAGAACGGTAGTACCGGTTGAAAACCCCTCAGCAATCTCTCGAAACTCCGGCTTGAGTAGTGTAAAGAAGATGTATCTCCGCCAGATTTCAGCACCAGGCTTCAATCGTGCCGCAAAGACGTGATGGGTGAATAGAAACTCCTTGGCACCGTTCAACTCAGGAACCAACGCAGGGCTTCCAATGACAACCCGATTCTGTGTCATGTCAGTGTTGGCAACAACTAAATCACCGGCACGGACCAGGTGGCGCTCGCGATATTCCCCCGTGTATCGCTTCAACCGGTTTGCGTTGAATAACCCTCGACCAGAAAAGCAGCCTAGGTTCACCATCGGAATCCCCCCCTTTTCAGCGAGGCCCTCACCTTTATAGGAGAGTCCTTTTTCGAAGTCGGCAATCTCGCCAAGGGCTATTACGCTCCACCCATGGGGGATTGGTCCGATAGAAGAGTCTTCGAATGCTGCAGGGAAGAGGGCAGCGGTCCCTTGATCCAGTCCAACAGGCTGCCGCCCATCAAGCTTGGCCCGCACAGGATCAAAATCCACGAACCAGCTCTGGAACAGCGCCCGCGCCATCGACTCAAGCGTGGCGTTCATCCGTCGGTTCAACTCGATCTTGTCGTCCAGAGCTTTTAGGACGGTGCCGATTTTCTCTTGTGTTGCTGGAGGCGGCACCGCCATCGTTAAGCGACTAAGCATCTCGTTGTTCAGGCTCGCGCGGGTCGAAAGTGACGACATCGCTGTGACTTCACGCCGAAAAGATGGGCTCCGAAAGAAGTAGCCAGCATATTCCGGGATGATCTGCGTACCTGATTTTGGCCTTAGTCGCTTGGTGAACCCATTGAATGTTGCACGGTCGTAATCACGCAAAGCGACACAGCTCATTGCAAGTTCTTCCATCGTTTCGCTTGTCCTAGTCAGAAAGACGTCTCCACACTTTATAGAGCAGGACTGCTGTTCTTTCTCTGTTGAGTTCACCAGCTGCTCAAGTCTCGGAGGCGTAAAGTAGTTGTAGAACACGTCCTTGAAGGACAGGAAACCGTTGCCGAATCCAAATTCGGATCGTGGTTTGGAAAGTCCTGAACTGAAGTCGTAAAGCTCCCCAAGCGGAACTTGCTTCCATTCAACCGCCATAACCAAGCCCTCTCAAGTTGGCTCTGATGGCCTGCTCCAGCTTCGCTGACTCCGCAAACTGAGCCTCCAGCTCCGCCACCAGCCGCGGCATCTTCTCCTCAAACGGCTCTCCGTCATCCTCCACCTCCTCCGCCCCCACATACCGCCCCGGCGTGAGCACGTGGCCATGGGCAGCGATCTCGGCGGTGGTGGCGGATTTACAGAACCCCGGCACATCCTCGTAGCTGCTCTCACCGTTGGCGCCCCGCCAGCGGTGATAGGTGCCGCTGATCTTCTCCAGGTCATCCTCCAGCAGCTCCCGATGCACCCGATCGATCAGGGTGCCGAGCTTGCGGGCATCGATGAACAGGGTGTGACCCCGCCGATCGCGGAAGCCCCGTTGGCTATCGGCTTCCTTGCTCTTCGCCAGGAACCAGAGGCACACCGGGATCTGGGTGCTGTAGAAGAGCTGGCCAGGCAGGGCCACCATGCAGTCCACCAGGTCCGCCTCGATCAGGGCGCGGCGGATCTCGCCTTCGCCGCTCTGGTTGGAGCTCATGCTGCCGTTGGCGAGCACGAAGCCTGCCATGCCTTGCTGGGCCAGGTGGTGGATGAAGTGCTGCACCCAGGCGAAGTTGGCGTTGCCCTTGGGCGGCACGCCGTACTGCCAGCGCACGTCGTCGTCCTTACGGAACCAGTCGGAGTCGTTGAAGGGCGGGTTGGCGATCACATAATCCGCCCGTAGATCCGGATGCAGGTCGCGGCGGAAGCTGTCGGCGTGCTCGGGGCCGAAGTCAGCCTCGATGCCGCGCAGGGCCAGGTTCATCACCGCCAGACGGCGGGTGGTGGCGTTGCTCTCCTGGCCGTAGATCGAGATGTCGCCCAGCTTGCCGCCGTGGCTTTCAACGAACTTCTCGCTCTGCACGAACATGCCGCCGGATCCGCAGCAGGGGTCGTAGATGCGGCCCTTGTAGGGCTCCAGCATCTCCACCAGGCAGCGCACCACACAACTCGGCGTGTAGAACTGGCCGCCGTTCTTGCCCTCGGCCGACGCAAAACGGGTGAGGAAGTATTCGTACACGCGGCCGAGCAGATCCACCGAACGATGGGTCTGCTCGCCCTCACTGGCGGCGGTGAGCTCGATCGTGGCGATCACATCGATCAGCTCCCCCAGCCGCTGCTTGTCGAGCGCCGGCCGTGCATAGTCCTTCGGCAGCACGCCCTTGAGGCGTGGGTTGTCGCGCTCGATCGCCACCATGGCGTCGTCTACGTCCTTGCCGATCGTGGATTGCTTGGCGTTGGCCTGGAGGTGGCTCCAGCGGGCCTCGGCCGGCACCCAGAACACGTTCTCGGCCTTGTATTCGTCGGGGTCTTCCGGGTTGGCGCCCTCGTAGTCGCCCTCGCCTGCCAGCAGCTTGGCGCGGTGCTCTTCGAAGCTGTCGGAGATGTATTTGAGGAAGATCAGGCCGAGCACCACGTGCTTGTACTCGGCCGCGTCCATGTTGTTGCGCAGCTTGTCGGCCGTGAGCCAGAGCTTGGCCTCGAAGCCCAGGTTGGCGGTGCCGTTGCTGGCGGCTTTTCCTTTGCGGGGGGCTTTAGCTGGCGGGGCCTGTGGTGCCACTGGCTCGGCGCCCACCAGGGACACCGAGTCGCTTCGACCCCTGCCGCGTTTCACGATTCCCTTGGCCACCAGTTCAGCCTTCACCTCCTCGTAGAGACCCTCCTCCCAACCGAGCGCCTGGCGCAGGGCGGGGTTCCTGGCGGGGCTGCCGGCTTTCTCCAGGGCTTCCAGGAAGTCGTCGAATTGTTCCTGATCGGGCATCGAGGGATCAGGTGGGCTTCGCTATAGGGAGTCTGCCTGTTGGCGAGTGGTTTGGGGTAGCACGAGCGGCCCGTGCCGATCAGCACTCTCCGCCGGCCGGGTCGGTTGGCCATCATCCCTTCAGCGTTGTCACCCCGATGCCCGTCCAGTCCCCCAGCATCTCGGCAACCGTGAGTGCCAGCGACCAGGACCGCTGGCAGGAACACTGGCAACGGCGCTGGTATCCGGTGGCGGGGCTGGCCGACCTCGATCCCGCCAGTCCCAGCCGCTTCACCCTGCTGCAGCAAGACCTGGTGCTCTGGTTCGACCGGGCCGCAGACCAGTGGCGCGCCTTTGCCGATGTGTGCCCCCACCGGCTGGTGCCCCTCAGCGAGGGGCGCATCAACGACCAGGGGGAGCTGGAGTGCCCCTATCACGGCTGGAGTTTTGACGGCAGCGGCCGCTGCACGGCGATCCCCCAGGCGGAGCCCGATGCGGCGGCCACGGCCTGCGCCAGCGCCCGCAGCCACTGCCGCAGCTACGCCACCGCCAGCGGCCAGGGGTTGCTGTTCGTGTTCGCCGGCGACGCCAAGGATGGGGCGGCGGTGCCGCTGCCGCTGGTGCCCGAGCTGGACCAGCCCGGCTGGCTGGTGCAGGACACCTTCCGCGACCTGCCGATGGACGCCCTCACCCTGCTGGAGAACGTGCTCGATGTGAGCCACGTGCCCTTCACCCACCACCGCACCGTGGGCCGGCGCGAGAACGCCGGGCCGGTGTTGGCTGAGCTCACCGGCGCCGGGCCCGACGGCTTCACCGCCAGCTGGCCCGAGGGTCCGCGGCGGGGAAAGCTGGGCAGCCAGTTCACCACCTTCATGGCCCCCGGCCTGATGTGGCACGACCTCAATGCCAAGGGCTTCGCCCGCTTTCTCACCGTGGTGTACGCCACGCCGATCCGCCCCGGTGAGTGCCGCCTGTTCGCCCGCTTCCCCTTCCAGTTCCAGTCGCGCCTGCCGCGCCTGCTGGTGGGCCTGCGGCCCCGCTGGTTGCAGCACATCGCCAACCACACCGTGCTCGAGGACGACCAGGTGTTCCTGCACTGGCAGGAGCGGGTGCTGGCCGAGCGGGGCGGCAGCGCCGGCTTTGCCCAGAGCTGTTTCCTGCCCAGCAGCGCCGATGTGTACGTGCGCGCCCTGCACCAGTGGGTCACCGATCACGGTGGCGTGCCCTTCCCCGGCCAGCCCCTGCCGCACCGCGCCGACCTGCCGGCCCTGATGGACCGCTACGGGGCCCACACCCGCCACTGCCGCAGCTGCCGCACGGCCCACGACAGGATCCAGCGCTGGCGGCCCCGGCTGCAGGCGCTGGCGGTGGCGCTGCCGCTGGTGGTGCTGCTGGCCCTGGCCCTTGCTTCTGGTTCGCGCGCCAGTGGCTCCTTGGCCATCTGGCCCCTGGCGCTGGCCCTAGGGCTGGAGCTGTTGCTGCTGGCCGCTGCCAGCCAGCTGGGCCGCTGGCAGCAGGGGCTGGAGCGGGGATCGGGCCAGCCGCCGCGCAACCGCAGCTGATCCGCGCCCTCGGCGCTCACCAGTGCTGGCCATGGATCAGAGCTGCTGATCCATGGGCCCCGGGGCTTGGCAAGGGCCCACGGCGCACCTAGCTGTGTGGGGGCCTGGGCTGGGGAGGTTCCGCATGGAGTCCGCGGATGCAGATGCCGACCGCCCGGAGCAGCCGGTCACGCCCCATGCCACGCCGGTCCTCGATGAGGAGGGCCGGCTCACCTACGTGGGCAATGACGGGCGCCGCTACGTGGTGGGCCTCTCGCCGGAACTCGATGAGGAGAGCGTGGAGCGGGTGATGGCGGCGCTGCGCCAGGGCGGTGGCCTGTTCCAGGAGATCGAGACCCTCTGCCATCGCTGGATCGCCGCCGTGACCGGCGGTGAGCTGGAGCCCCGCGCCGCCCTGGTGCTGCTGCTCACCACCCTGGAAACCGCCCTGGAGGACGAATACGGAGCAGAGGGCGGCGACTAGGCAGGCGGCGAAGGCCCTCTCAGCCCCGCAGACCGCCGAGCGCCTGGCTGATCCTGGCGGCGGTCACGTCGTCGCGGATCTCCACGCTGCCGATGGTCGTGGGCAGCACGAAGCGCACCCGGCCGTCGCGCACCTTCTTGTCGCCCTGCAGGCAGGCGAACACCGCCTGCTCCTCCAGATCCGGCCAGCGCACCGGCAGACCGGCGGCCTCGATCAGGGCCAGCTGGCGCTGCTGCTCGCTCTCGCTCCACAACCCCATCTCCACGGCGATGGCGCCGGCGGCGGCCATGCCGATCGCCACCGCTTCGCCATGCAGCCAGGTGCCGTAGCCGCAGAGGGTCTCCACCACGTGCCCGAGGGTGTGGCCGTAGTTGAGGATTGCCCGCAGGCCCCCCTCGCGCTCATCGGCCGCCACCACCCGGGCCTTGGCGGCGGCGGAGCGCTCCAGCAGGGTCTGCAGCAGTTCCGGCCCGACGGCGCCAATTGCATCGATGGGCCCGGCCGCCTTCAGCTGGGCGAACAGCTCGGCGTCGCCGATCACGCCGTACTTGATCACCTCGGCCATGCCGGCGCGGAACTCCCGCTCGGGCAGGGTGGCCAGGGTGGAGGGGTCGATCAGCACCAGCCCCGGCTGGTGGAAGGCGCCAATCAGGTTCTTGCCGCCCGGATGGTTCACGCCCGTCTTGCCGCCGATCGCCGCATCCACCATCGCCAGCAGGGTGGTGGGCACCTGCACCACGGCAATGCCCCGCAGCCAGGTGGCCGCCGCAAACCCCGCCATATCGCCCACCACGCCGCCGCCGAGGGCCACGATCAGCGAACCCCGCTCCAGCTTGCGGTCAAAGGCTGCGTCGTGGATCTGGGCCACGGTGGCCTGTGTTTTCTGGTTTTCCCCGGCCTCGATCACCAGGGCACTGGCAGCCAGATCGGCGGCCTCCAGGCTGGCCAGGGCTCCCGTGCCGTAGTGCTCGGCCACCACCGGGTTGGTCACCAGCAGCACTTTGGTGCCCGCCTTGAAGCCCCGCTGCCGGATCAGTGCCCCCAGCCGGCTGAGGCCGCCGGCGCCGATCACGATCGGGTAGGGGTTGGCGCTGAGGGCCACCTCGATCGTGCGGCAGGCGGGCAGCGCGGTGGTGGTCATGGGGCCTTGGGCATTGGCCTGAGGCTACGGGCCTAGCTGCGCCGCAACCAGCCCGGGGCCCCGCGGAACCAGTCGCCCAGGTCGTCATCGCCGGGATCAAAGCCCTCGTCCGGTTCGGCGGGCCCCAGGTCGAGGTCGGCCAGCAGCCGGTCGATGCCGTTGCCACCCTGGCCCAGTTGCCTTCGGCGGGCGCGGCGCAGCCAGCTGGCCACCGTGGCGTCCCGGTCGGCGAATTTCTGCAGGTATACCCGTTCGCTGAGGCTCACCGGTGCTCCGCTGGCGATCCGCTCGAGAATCTCCTGCAGGCGCAGACGGGTGCTGGTCGACAACATGGATCTGGTCTCGACTGGCCCGGTCCTAGCGGGCTGGTGGCCTGCGGTTGTGGTCGATGGCACCAAACGGGGGTTCGGTGAGGGGATGGCAATCGCTGGGACTGCGGGCCAGGGCTGTGAGGCGGCTGCTTCGGGCAATGCCGGCCGGGCTGCTGTGGGGGCTGCTGCTGCTGGCCAGCTGGCCCCTGCTCGCGCTGGCGAGCCGGCTGCTGCCGCCCCTGCTGCCGCAGGTGCTGTTCCGTGCCCCTGGCGCCGGCTCCCGCCTGGCCCTCACGATCGACGACGGCCCCAGCCCCGGCAGCGATCAGCTGCTTGAGTTGCTACGGGAGCTGCAGGTGCCGGCCACCCTGTTTCTGATCGGCGATCACCTGGAGCGGGGCCCGGCCGGCTTTGTGCAGCGGGCCCTGGCAGGCGGCCACCAGATCGGCAACCACATGCAGGTGGATGGGGTGTCGTCCCGGCTGGATCCCGCCAGCTTCGCGGCCCAGCTGCTGGCCACCGAGCGGGCCCTGCAGCAGGCGGCGGCCCCGCGGGAGCAGCGGCTGCACTGGTTTCGCCCGGGGGGCGGCTGGTTTCACCGGCGGATGCTGCGCCAGCTGAATGCCGCCGGCTACCGCCTGGCTCTCGCTTCGCTGTTCCCCCTCGACACCCACCATCCGCCCGGCTGGTTTCTGCGCCGCTTCCTGCTGCTCCATGCCCACCCCGGCGGGGTGATCGTGCTGCACGACCGGCCCGACACCCTGCAGGCCACCCTGGCCACCCTGCAGCGGGTGGTGCCCCTGCTCCAACGGCGCGGCTACCGCTTTGTGACGCTCGATGGCCTGGTGCAACCGGAGGCTGCCCGCGACCCTGGCCAACCTGCCTAGGTTTGGCCATTCATCTGGCTCGCCATGCAGTCACCGCTCCGCTCCGCCAGCGCCGAGGGGCCAGGCGGCGGCTTCACCCTGATCGTGGCTGCGGTGCTGGGTCTGCTGATCCTCCTCAGCCAGGCCGTTTTCATTGTGCCGGCCGGCAACGTGGCGGTGGTCACCACCCTGGGCAAGGTCACCGGCGCGCCGCGGGCTCCGGGCGCCAATTTCAAGGCGCCGCTGGTGCAGGCGATCTCCCTGTTCGATGTGCGCACCCAGGTGCGGCCCGAGCAGTTCTCCACCCTCACGAAAGATCTGCAGGTGATCCAGGCCACAGCCACGGTGAAGTACGCGATGAAGCCCAGCGAAGCGGGCCGCATCTTCGAGACCATCGCCACCGACAACCAGCAGATCTACCCGCGGGTGATCCAGCCCTCGCTGCTCAAGGCCCTCAAATCCGTGTTTTCCCAGTACGAGCTGGTCACGATCGCCACCGAGTGGAACACGATCTCCGAGATCGTGCAGGAGAAGGTGGCCGAAGAACTGCGCAAGTTCGACTACGTGAACGTGCAGGGCCTCGACCTCACCGGCCTGCAGATCGCCGAGGAATACCGCGCCGCGATCGAGCAGAAGCAGATCGCCGAGCAGCAACTGCTGCGCGCCCAGACCGAGGTGCGGATTGCCGAGCAGGAGGCCAAGCGCTACCAGACCCTCAACTCCAGCCTCGACGACCAGGTGCTGTACAAGCTGTTCCTCGACAAGTGGGATGGCCAGACCTCAGTGGTGCCGGCCCTGCCCGGTGCCGCCGGGGGCAGCGCCCAGGGGGTGATCGTGAACGGCCGCCGCTGAGCGCAGCAGGTTGCGGCGTGCTCCAACCCCTCGAATCTCCCTAGACTGGCCGGAACCACGCCACCTGGCGGCCACCTCTGCGCCGCTTCCGTCTGCGGTGCTGCACCCTGCCCAGCGGTCACTTCGCCCAGCGGTCACGGCCTGGCTTCTTTGACATTTTCCCCCCAGGTCCCCGACCTGACCCTGGCCGCAACCGGTCTGATGGCAGCCCGCACACCGGCAGCGGTTGTGTACTGCGAAGGCCATTTCTCCGGCCTCGATGGCAAGACGGCCCACGGCCTGGTGCGGCACTGCGACGCCTATGCCATCCGGGCCGTGATCGACAGCCAGTGCGCCGGGCTGGACACCGGACTCCTGCTCGACGGGGTGGCCAACGGCATCCCGGTGGTGGCCAACCTGGCCGCCGCCCGCGCCCTGGTGGGACCGGGGGGCGGCACCTTGATCTATGGCATGGCCCCGGCGAGCGGCCTGTTCGGCCAGGAGGATCGCCGTGTGCTGCTGGAGGCGATGGCTGCAGGGTTCAACCTGGTGAACGGCATGCGGGAGTTCCTCAACGACGACGGCGTCTTTCAGGCCGCTGCCCGGCGCCATGGGGTGTCGATCCGGGACGTGCGACGCCCGGCCCCCCTCAAGGACCTGAAGCTGTTCAACGGCTCGATCGCCCGGGTGCGCTGCCCGCGCATCGCCGTGCTCGGCACCGATGGAGCCATCGGCAAGCGCACCACGGCAACCCTGCTGGTGCGGGCCCTCCGGGACCACGGCATCGCCGCCGCGCTGGTGAGCACCGGCCAGACCGGCCTGATCCAGGGGGGGCGCTTCGGCGTGCCCCTCGATGCCATCCCCTCCCAGTTCTGCTCGGGGGAGGTGGAGGCGGCGGTGGTGGCGGCCTACGACTGTGATCACCCGGAGGTGATCGTGATCGAGGGCCAGGGGGCCCTCAGCCACCCCGCCTATCTCTCCTCGAGCTTCATCCTGCGGGGTGGCCAGCCCCAGGCGGTGATCCTGCAGCACGCACCGGCCCGCCGCCACCTGAGCGACTTCCCCTTCGTGCCGATGCCTACGCCGGCCAGCGAGATCCGGCTGATCGAGGCCTTCGCCCCCACCCGGGTGATCGGGCTCACGCTCAACCACGAGGGCCTGGACGACGCCCAGCTCACTGCGGCGATCGCGCTCTACGAGGCCGAGCTCGCCATCCCGGTGACCGATGCCATCCGCCGGCCGGCGGCCAGCCTGGTGGCCATGGTGGTGCGCGCCTTCCCCCAGCTCAGCGCCGAACGCTCTCTGCCCGTTTGAGCGCGCCGCGGCTGGAGATTCACCTCGAGAAGCTCCACCACAACGCCCGCACCCTGGTGGAGCGGCTGGCCCGCCAGGGCATTGCGGTGACGGGCGTGAGCAAGGCCACCCTGGGCCTGGCAGAGATCGTTCGCACCTGGGTGGCGGCGGGGGTGGGCTCGATCGGCGAAGCGCGGATCGAATCCATCGAGGCCCTGGCTCGAGGCGGGCTGGCGGTGCCCATGCTGCTGCTGCGCTCGCCGATGCTCAGCCAGGTGGAGCGGGTGGTGGCCCACGCGGCGATCAGCTGCAACAGCGAGGTGCGGGTGCTGGAGGCCCTGGCGGCCTCGGCCGCGTGCCAGGGGCTGCGCCATGGGGTGCTGCTGATGGTGGAACTGGGCGATCTGCGGGAGGGCATCCTGCCGGTGGATCTGGAGCGGGTGGCCCAGCGCATCCTGGCCCTGCCCAACCTGCGCCTGGTGGGCATCGGCACCAACCTCGGCTGTCAGCACGGCATCGCCCCGGACGCGGTGAACATGGCGGAACTCTCCCGGCTCACGATTGCCCTGGAGCGCCGCTTCGCCCTGCGCCTGCCCTGGTGCTCGGGGGGCAATTCCGCCAACCTGCCCTGGCTGGCGGCCGGCGGCGATCCGGGGCGGATCAACCACCTGCGCCTGGGGGAGGCCCTGCTGCTGGGGCGGGAACCCCTGGGTCGCACGGCGATCCCCGGCCTCCACACCGACGCGATCACCCTGGTGGCCGAGGTGATCGAGGCCCGGGCCAAGCCCAGCCAGCCCTGGGGTGAACGCCGCCACACCAGCTTCGCCCGTGCACCCACCGGGGTGGCCGCCGCCGCGTCATCCCACCCCGTGCACCGGGCCCTGCTCGCCCTGGGGGAACAGGACGTGGATCCGGCCGGCCTCACCCCCCCGGCGGGCAGCACCATCCGCGGGGCCTCCAGCGACCACCTGGTGGTGGAGGGTGACGGCAGCAGGCCGCTGCAGGTGGGCGATGAGCAGCGCTATCAGCTGAGCTATAGCGCCTTGCTGCGGGCCATGACCTCACCTTTCGTGGGCCGCCGCTTCGTGGACAACCCCTGCTGAGGCCCGCCCGCCCCCGCGATTCAGCCACCCTGCTCCAGCCCGCCTAGACTGAAGTCCATGGGGAAACCACCATGCCCTACCCCGACTATCCCCTGCCGCCGAATGAGAACCAGCGGCTGCGGGACCTGGAGCGCCAGGGGGTGCTCGACCACCCTGGTGATGAGCACTTCGACCGGCTGGTGGGCCTCACCGCCACGGTGCTGGAGGCGCCGATTGCCCTGATTTCCCTGGTGGACAGGGATCGCCAGTGGTTCCTCGCCCACCACGGGCTCGATGCGAAGCAGACGCCGCGCTCGATGGCCTTCTGCGCCCACGCCATCGCCGGCGATGAGACCCTGGTGGTGGCTGATGCCAGTGAGGACCAGCGGTTCAACACCAACCCGCTGGTCACCGGCGAGCCCCGGATCCGCTTCTATGCCGGCGCGCCCCTGCAGAGTCGGGATGGCCACAACCTCGGCACCCTCTGCGTGATCGATCGTCAGCCCCGCCAGCTGCAGCCTGGCCAGGTGACGCTGCTCGAGGATCTCGCCCAGCTGGTGCTGCGGGAACTGGAGTTGAGGCGAGAGCTAACGCTGCACCCACTCACCGGCCTGGCCAACAGGTTCAGCTTTCTGGAGCAGACCGTGCCCGAACTGGCTCGCGCCAAGGGAGGCCAGGAGTCCCTGGCCCTGCTGGCCCTGGAACTCGACCAGTTCAGCCAGGTGCGCATGCGCTGGGGCCTTGAGGCCTCTGACCGCGCCCTTCAGGATGTGGCGTCCTGCCTGCAGGCCCAGCATCGCCCCCAGGACCTGCTCGGTCAGATCGGCGACCAGGCCTTCGCGATCCTGATGGTGGACGTGGACCAGACGGCCGCGATGGAGCGGGCCGAGGCGATCCGCACCGCCATCAGCGAGTTGGGGGGCGTGTTCCGATCCAGTGGCCACCAGCTCAGCGTCAGCGGCGGGCTCACCCTGCTGGCCCCCCAGGATCAATCGCCCCAGGATCTGCTGCTGCGGGCGGAGCGGGCCCTGTTCCTGGCCCAGGGCAACGGCCACAACCAAATTGCCTTGCTGCTTCAGGATTCCTGAGTGAGTCGGGCCTCAGCCGGCCGGGTAGGGACCGAACACCCCGGCGCAGGCCGCCCCGCAGCGGGCGCCCAGGGCGATCGCCTCGGCAGCGGGCCACCCGGCCGCCAGGCCGGCCGTGACCCCAGCGGCAAAGCTGTCGCCGCAGCCATAGCTGTCCACCACGGCGCCCTGCAGGGGCTCGGCTGCATAGCGGCCGCCCGGGCTGCTCCAGCCTCCCTGCGCCCCCTCGGTGGCGATGCGCAGGCCCGGTTGGCGGCTGAGGCTGCCGGCCGGCACCTGCTCCGCCGGATCCAGAGCGCTGCCGATCAGGGCATCCAGCGCCACCCCGCTGGCCTCCAGCACCGGCAGCCGCAGCCGCGGGGTGGCGGTGAGCACCCGGGCCCGGCGGCAGTACTGCAGGGCGGCGCCATCCGCGGCGGTCGCGAACACGCCGTCGCAAGCGGCCAGCAGGGACCAGGGCAGGGGGTCGTCAGCCTGCGGACTGAGCCGCTCACCGATCACGGTGATGCTGCGTTCGCCGGCCCCATCCACAAAACTCACCCCCCGGCGGCTGGGGGACGCCCGCCAGGCCACGTGCAGCTCCAGGCCGAGTTGCTGCAGGCGGTCGGCAGCCTGCTCGCCGGTGGCGTCGCGGCCCAGGGCGGTGAAGAAATGCACCCGCCGGCCCGTGAGCCGCGCCAGCTGCACCGCTGCCACCGCGCCGGCACCGGCCGGCTCTTCACGAAAGGCGCGGGCGTGTTGCACAACCCCCGCCAGCGGCAGCTGCTCCACAGCCACAAAACTCACCCATTCCATGTGACCCACCACGGCCAGCTCGAGCTGGGCAAGGGCATGTTCCATGGCCAGCGCACCCCTAGGGCAGGGTGAAGCCCGACTGCATGCTCTTGAAGTCGAGCATCACCCAGAACAGCCAGATCAACAGGGCCACGCCTCCGGAGATGGCGGCAAAGCGGGCCACAGCCTTGGCCAGCAGTTCCGCCGCGCTCACCTCTTTCATCCCTTCGCCAAGCAGGTGCCACCACTTTGGTTGATGGCTTCACCTGCTGCGGGGTGGGGAACGGAACCATTGCGCCCGTTACCTCATTCCTCGCTGCTGAATCTGAGTTGCTTCCGTAGCCAGAGTGGACTGGCCCTCCCTGCCAAGAACCATGGCGTCCATTACCCGCTTTCTCGCCGCTGCCAGCCTGATCGCTCTGCTGGCCGCCTGCGGTGGTGAGGGAAGCCGAGACCGGGACGATGGCCCAGCCGAGCGGGATACTCCATCCCTGGGAAGCCCCCAGGACGGTGACGACGCCGGCGACGAGGAGGACGAGAAAGACGGCAATGAATCCCGTGCTGGTGAGGATGGCGACGCCAACGATTAGGGGTTGAGCGCCTGTTCCCGCCAGCCATCCTCTAGCCGCCAGCGGCGGCGGCGGTGGGGCTGGGGCATCAGCTCCAGCAGCTCCACCTGGGTGAGGGCGATGCGCAGCAACAGGAGGTGCGCCGGCAGGGGTGTTCCGTCCTCCAGGGCGTCAGGAAAGGGACCGTCCGCCTGCAGTGCCTCTCCCGGCGCGGGCCAGCCCCACACCGCCCGTCCGCCGGGGGAGAGGCCCTGCCAGTGGCGCTGCCGCTCCCCCAGCTCCAGCGCTGGCGACAGCGGCACCACGGCCCCCCGCAGCCGGAACTGCATGCGGGCGCGGGGCAGCAGCCAGCAGAGCTCCACGGCTGGCTGGCGTTCCAGTTCGGCCGCCTTGGCGCTGCGGGCATCGGTGAGCAGATCGAGGCCGGTGTCGCCGGCCCAGCCACGGAACACCAGGGTGCGCACCCGCGGGCTGCCGTCGGCGGCCACCGTGGCCAGCTGCAGCCAGCGGGCCGCCGGGGAGCGCCCCTCGCGCTCACGGGCGCCGCGCAGCAATGCTCGCCAGGGGGGCAGGGCCATCAGTCCAGAACAACAGATCAGTCGAGAAAGACGTAGGTGATGTGGATGCCCTGGCCCACATACTCGTGCTTGTAGCCCCCCTCTTAGGCGGTGCCGCGATACCAGGCAGGAATGGCCCGGGGATTGCCGGGCGGCGTGATGATCTTGGCGTCGCAGGTACGCACATTGCCCTGCTGCTTGCAGCTGGTTTCGTTGCGCAGCACCTCATACACCGTGTGGTCGGCGAACACGATCTGGGCGAATTCCTGGCGCTCGTTGGTGGCACCGGCCACCTGGGTGTAGGCGCAGTAATCCCGCCGGCCGTTCCGCTCGCAGTTGGGGGAGTACTGGGCCCTTGCGGGGCCTGGGCTGGCGCCGATCAGCAGGGCTGGCGCGACGGCCAGCAGGCCAGCGCGCCTGGCGATTGGGCCGGATTGGATCGGGTTCATCGCGCGTCGGCTGTGCGGGCGGCGATGCCAGTGTGAGAGCTCGCTCCAACTCCCGCCAGCTGCCGTGCTCTTGCTCGCTTCGTTTCTGCCCCACTGGCTGCTGCTGCTCACCCTCGGGCTGTTCCAGCTGGTGGGGCCTGTGCCGCCTGAACTGGGGGTGCATGGCGGCAGCCTGGCCCCCTGCCCCTCGCCGGCCCACTGTGCCCGCGCCGACTGGCCCAGCGCCGACCCTGAGGCGGCCCTGGCCCGGCTGCTGCCGGTGGTGGAGGGCCTGCCCCGCACCCAGGTGCTGGTGCACAGCGGCGACTACCTCCACGCCACCTGCAGCAGCGCCCTGTTCGGCTTCGTGGACGATCTGGAGCTCTATGCCGATCCAGCGGCGGGTGTGCTGCAGGCGCGCTCGGTGTCGCGCCTCGGCGATTCCGACCTGGGCGTGAACGGCAAGCGGCTGGCGGCCCTGGAGGGGGCCCTGGCCGCCGCCGGGGATGCCGTGGCATGAGTCCGGAGCAGCTGCAGAGCCTGGCCGTGCTGGCCCTGGCCGCCCTGCCGGTGGCCTTGCTCTGGTGGCTGTGGTTGCGCATGCTGCGCTGGTGAGGCCAGCGCTGGCGGCGCCATGTGTTCAGGGATGCGCTGAGGAGCGAAGCCCAGAGCGAAAGATGGACAGATTGCGCGGCCTCGCCGCACGCCTGCTGCAACCATGAATCGCCGCTCCCTGCTGATCCAGCTGCTGGGCCTGGGCGGCACCGCTGTGGTCGCTCCCGCCCTGATGAGCCGGGATGGTGGGGCATCCCCCGCCAGGACCTCTGCGGCTGGGCTGGCCAGTCCGGTGGCCGGCGACCTTCCCTTTGCGCCCCTGCCGGGCCCGATGCCCCTGCCCGGCGACGGCCGCAGCCCGGCCCAGCAGCGGCAGCTCTACAGCCGCATCGCCATCGACGACCGCCTGGTGCTGCCCGAGGGCTACCGCAGCGACCTGCTGTTCAGCTGGGGGCAGCCCCTGGCCGACGGCCGCTTCGGCTTCAACAACGACTACCTGGCCTACACGCCCCTGGCGGACGACCGGGCCCTGCTCACGGTGAATTTTGAATACATCAGTCCGAGGCCTTGGCAGGAGGGCTATCGCGAGGCCACCGGCCACACGCTGCCCTTTGAGGGCCTGCGCGAGGCGCTCGCGCCCCGGGGTGGCCGGGTGGATGGGGCGGCACTCGCCGCGGACGATCCCCTGCGGGCCCTTGTGCTGGCGGTGGCCACGGCCGCCATGGCCGATTTGGGACTCGGCGTGGCCGAGATCAGTCGGGATGCCAATGGCGCCTGGCGGGCCGCCCCGGGCCGCTACGACCGGCGCATCACAGGCCTGAGCGGGCTGGAGCAGGCCCAGGAGCGGCTGCGCTGCAGCGGTCCGGCGGCGGCCGTGTTCCGCCGCAGCCAGCGCCTGGGCTACGACGACGGCCTGGGGGATCAGGTGATCGGCAGCTTCGCCAACTGCGCCGGCGGCCAGACCCCCTGGGGCACGGTGCTCTCGGCCGAGGAAAACATCCAGAGCCAGGTGGTGGAGCGGGTGTATGCCGACGGCTCCTCACCCTCGCCCGCCGAGCGTCCCTTCCGCTTCGATGGCAGCCGCCTCGATGGCCTGGGCAACCCCTTCGGCCTGGCGGGCAACAAGTACGGCTGGATGGTGGAGCTGGACCCGAGCCGCCCGCAGCAGCCGGCGGTGAAGCACAGCTGGCTGGGTCGCTTCCGCCACGAGGCGGTGGGGGTGCAGGCCAGGGCAGGCCAGCCCCTGGTGCTGTTCTCCGGCTGCGACCGCCACGGCGGCCACCTCTACCGGTTCGTGAGCGAAGGGCTGGTGAGCGATCCGGCCGATCCCGCCAACTCCCAGCTGCTGGAGCGGGGCCGGCTGGAGGCGGCCCAGTTCAACCCGGACGGCACGGGGCGCTGGTTGGCCCTGGATCCCGCCACCCCCCTGGCGCCACTGGCGCCCAGCCATTACGAGCGCTTCGGCCTCAGCCAGCCCACGCTCCTGCCCCACCGCGACCGCAGCCAGCCCGGTGCCGAGGCCCTGGCCAGCGACGCCGAGCTGGCGGCCTACCTGCAGCAGCACCGCCGTCTCGCCGATCTCTACCCCGGCAGCGGCGAGGAGCGCCAGGGGGCGATCCTGATCGACGCCCACCTGGCCGCCAATGCCATCGGCGCCACGCCGGCGGCCCGCCCGGAGGACACGGTGATCGACCCGCGCAGCGGCGATCTGCTGATCGCCTTCACCGCCGGCGGCAGCGATGGCGAGGGGCAGGCCGACCCGGCCATTTTTGCCGGCCCCGGCGGTGAACCCAGCTGGCCCTTCGGCTGGGTGATGCGGCTCGAGGATGGCCTGCAGCGCGGCGGCAACCCCGGCAGCTTCCGCTGGCGGATGGTGGCCGCCGGTGGCACCCCCTGGCAGGGGGGCATGGGTTTCGCCATGCCCGACAACCTGGCCTTCGACCGCCGGGGCAACCTCTGGATGGTCACCGACCGCTCCTTCAGCGGCGCCGAACTGGACGTGTTCGGCAACAACGCCTGCTGGCTGTTCCCCGCCAGCGGCCCCCGGGCCGGTGAGGCCCTGCTGTTTGCCACCGGGCCGATGGAATGCGAGCTGTGCGGGCCCTGTTTCGACAGCGCCGAAACCAGCCTGTTTCTGGCTGTGCAGCACCCCGGCGAGGCTCACGGCACCCGGCTGCCCGGAGCCCGCGAGGTGCAGGCCCACACCCTTCAGGACGGTGACGGCGGTTCCTTCCAGCAGCTCCGCGCAGTGCCCCTGGGCTCCAACTGGCCCTCACCAGCACCCGGCCGACCACCCCGCCCTGGGGTGGTGGCGATCCGCCGCAGCGACGGCAGGCCGCTGTTGGGTTGATCCCCCATTCATCTGCCCGGCCCTGCCAGCAGTCCTCTTTGCAAAGAAAGTGAAGGGTTTACTGACTTAAACGTTGTAGCAACTGCTACCGAATGCTTGAATGCAGACACGTTGATCCGCCCTCCAGGTGGACGCAGATCGATCCGCGCCAGGCAACGGGGACGCGGGCACTGTGGAGACCGTGATGAACGTGCTCGATCTGATCCGCACCAAGATCCTCAAGGCCAAGCGTCTCGACGACGCCCAGTTCCTGATAGCCAAGGCGTATCGCGGCGTGGCCTACGTGGATGCCCACCACGATGAGCCCAAGCTGGAAGAAGCCACCAAGGAACTCACCTACCGCGGCCAGCACTACGCCCACTGAGGGCTGCATTCAGCATCGCCATCGGCCATCGGCAGCCCTCTCGCTCCGCAGAGATCAGCCAAAGCCCTGTTCTGCCACTGCAGAGCGGGGCTTTTCGCCCGGGAGACCTACCCTTTGAAGCAAAACCCTCCCCTTGAGCGATGAGCCGCAGTGCATCCAATCAGGCTGGTGATGTTATTCAGTTCATCGTTGGAGGCTGCCTGTTCGGTGGCGGCGTGTTCCTGTTCATGAATCAGGTGCTCGTGCGCTCCGATGGCCTGGCTCCCGGGCTTGGCCGCTCGTTCGGTCGCCTGGGAAGCGGCTGGGGAGGCTCGGGTTGGGCTGGCGGCCAGCTGGTGGGTTTGGGAACGCCGGGAATGGGCCTGTTGATGATCCCCCTGGCCATCGGCGTGTGTCTGCTGTTTGCCGGGAGCTACCAGCGCTGGGCTCGCTTGCTGGTGTGGGGCTCGCTGGCGGCGCTGTTCGTGGGTGTGCTCAACAGCGTGCGCATCACGTTTCTGCCAGCCACCCTCTGGCAACTGGCCGTGTATGTGGTGATGATCGCCAGCGGCGGCGGACTGATGTTCCGCAGCCTCAGTGGCTACGCCGACGACAACCCAACCCCAGTTCCAGGTCTTCCCCCTCAGGATCCCCGGGGTGATGATGCCGACCTGCGCCGGGAACTGTCTGAGCTCCGGCGCAGGTTGGACAACATGGATCGGTGACCTCTGCCATGGAGAGGCCTGCTCAGCAGAGTGCCTTTTCTCCGCGGCGGTAGAGCTCGCGGGCGTAGTCGGTCCAGGTGCCCTGGCCCCAGTAGCGGAAGCAGCTGGTCTCCAGCAGCAGCAGGTACAGCAGCGCCTGCTGATAGCCCGGTGTGGCCGTCACGGCCGGATCGGCCGCCAGCAGCGGATCGAAGTGGGCGTGAAAGCGGGCGCTGAGCTGCTGCATCGGTTCAAGCACGTTGGTGTAGCCCTCCACCCAGCTGAGGTTGTTGGTCCAGGAGGCGCCGGCCATCGAGAAGGACCCATCGCTCGCCTGCAGCGCGGTGATCGCCGCCTCCACCGCTTCGGGGGTGAGCCCATCTGGCGCGGTGTCGCTCACCTGCGACCAGAGCCGCTGTTGCTGCACCGCCTGGATCGGCGCAAAGTCGGCCTCGCCGAGACCGGTGGCTGCCAGCAGGTCGAGGTACTCACTGCCGTTGAGGGCCACGGTCCCGCCACAACCGCCCTCGGCCAGGCGCCGGTGGGCCTGGAGGAAGGCTGAGGGGAATTCGTTCATCATCACGCCGCCGTTTTCACCGTCGGCGATCTGGCTCACCAGCGGCGGGATGGAGCGGCCTGCCAACGGCACGCGGTCCAATCCCAGGGCCTGGTAGCAGGGCTGCATCTGGCCCACCAGCTTGGTGTCTGAGCCCTGGGTCTTGATCAGGGCGGTGATGGTGGCCACCTCGCCGCTGGAACTGCGGGCCTCCAGCCGGTTGGGCACCAGGGCCTGCTCGCGGCTGAGCGGTGTGCCGTCCGTGTTCTCCACGCTGTGCTCCTGCAGCAGCAGCCAGCGGTAGCCGCAGTCCCGCAGGGCCTGCACCAGCGCGAACAGGGTGTCGGGATGGTTGGGCAGGGCCATCTCCGGCAGGGAGAAGCCCTGCACCTGCTGCAGGGCCCCATCGCCGAACAGGGCGGCGAAGTGCTGCTGCCAGGCCTGGATCTGCAGCTTCAGATCGGGGATGGGGGTGGAGGGGGCCACGGCGTGGCTCCAGAAGGTGCCCAGCCACTCCACGTGCCGCTGCATGCGGGTGTTGCAGGTGAGAAAACGCAGGGCGTCGAGGATGTCGAGGCGGCCCATCTGCTCAAAGCCCCAGAGCAGATTGCCCGAGTAATCGAGCATCACCCGCGGATTGCAGCCCTCGGCGATCAGCTCGGGAAGGAGGTCAGCCAGACGCCTGTAGCACTGGGCGAAGGACTCGGCGTTGTGGTTGTCGCCCTCACCGGGGTGCTCGAACATCCACTGCAGATGGCTGATCAGCCCACCATCCGGCCCGGCTGGAATCGTGGGCTGGTGCATGTGCAGAGCACAGGCGAAGGCCGAGCGGATCGCCGCGTATCTCGGCTCCCACTCCCTTCTGGGCGAGGGCAGCTGGCTGCCGTGCATGAGCGCCTGGATCTCCGCCTCACGGCCGGCGATCGGTGGCAAGGCGGAATCGATCAGGGTGCCTCCCGTCGCGGGATGGGTGTGGACAGCTCTGCTCTAACTCACTGGGGAGGCGCAGCGCCCATCTGCTGCTGAATCACCCAATTGGTGGCCGCCTTCTGGGTGTGCCAGGCCTGCAGGAGCTGTTTGGCCAGGCTGCGAAGCTGCTCGGGGTCGGTGTGGGCATCGATGGCCCGGCTGAAGCGTTCGATCTCGAATTGCTGACCAACGCTCAGTTCAATCTGGGAAGTCATCGCTCTGGATTGATGGCTGGACGCAAGGTATGGACAGGGACATGGGCCGGGCGTAACAAACGCCACCGGGATTGGCTTCTGTCAAGGTTTGCTGTTCAACCAGCCTTGCTGTTGCAACCGATCGCCGGATCAATCGGCGTCCTCCAGGTCCTGGAGCAGCAGGAGCAGGGCGATTCCCATCAGGGCCAGGGCCGTACCACTGTTCTGCTGCTGCACGGCACTGATGGTGCGTGCGGCTTGCTGGTGCTGGGCCCAGGTGAAGCGCATGGGGGAGGGTTCCAAGCCGCCGTTTCTACCCAACAGCACCACACAAGCGCGGCGCCGGGGCCGTCAAGGCCAGCGCACCGTTACAAACGGTCACCGCAGAGCCCGGCAAGCAACGGGCAGTCATCCAGAACATCGCCAGGGATGGGTACTTGACAGCAGCCACGACGCCTCTTAGTACAGGTGTACCTAGGACAACGTCCATGCCTGTCTCCTCCCCCTATGCCCTGTTTCGTGCCGTCGACCTGGGCTGGCCTCCCCAGCCCAGGCCTGTGGCTTCTTCGCCCTGTCCTTTGCCCGTTCCAGAGGTGAGGGGTCGAACTGTGCCAACCCGTTACAACCTCTGCAACGGGTTGCAATCTCCATGACCCAGTCCTTCCTCTCAAGCTGCGCGGGGCCCAGCTGTCAACGGCGGTGCCGCCATGGTCAGCCTGGTGATCGGCATCCTCAGCGGGGCCTTCACCGGCTCCGGCATCGCCCGCCAGATCAGCTTCCGCGTCGCCCCCGGTACCCTGATGGAAGGCACAGCAGCTTGCCGCATCCAGTTTCTGCCCTTCTGCTTCTGATCCCCATGCAAGCCCTGTGGAATGGCACGGTCATCGCCAGCAGCGATGACATCGTCACCGTTGAGGGCAATGCCTATTTTCCGCCGGACGCCCTTCGGCCAGAAGCCTTCCGCCCCTCCAGCCACCGCAGCGTGTGCGGCTGGAAAGGTGAGGCGCACTACTACGACGTGGTGGTGGATGGCGCGGTGAATGCCAATGCCGCCTGGTACTACCCTGAGCCCAAGGATGCTGCGGCCGAGATCAAGGGCAGGGTTGCCTTCTGGAAGGGTGTGCAGGTGTCCGCAGGCTGAGCTCAGAAGCGGGACATCGCTGCGATCTTGGCCAGCTTGTCATCATCCAGGCCCACCAGTTCATCCATCTGCAGCAGGCTGTCCTTCACCAGGCTGGCAAACACGAACAGGATGCCATCCAGCCGAAAATCGAAGCGGCCTTCCATTGTGTGGCGCTGGATGCTCAGGTAGTCGTGCAACTGCCAGAGGGTTTCGGCTGAATGCAGGGATGCCGCCTGGCTCTGCACCTGCTGCACCAGTTGCCCGACGGCGCGCTCATAGGCCCGACTGAAGGCGGAGCGGGCAACGGCCTGTTCCGTTTCTGTCCAGCCCTCGAGCATGGTGTCGATCACTGCTGCGCTCCTCACAGTTCTGTGTTGAGACGCTACCGATCTCTTCAGGGCAATGCGAGTGTTTTGTTACGTCGATGGGCCTGGGGCAGCTCAAACCAGGCCAGGCCAGGCTGCTCATGGTGTTCCCTGTGGTAGCCGAAGTGATAACAGGCCAGCAGCGAGAGCCAGCTGGGCCAGGCCAGGCTGATCGGTCCGTCGGTTCCGTGCCGGCGATGGGGCAGGTAGGTGCCCACCACGAACAGCTGCACGGAACTGAGCAGCAGCGGCAGTGTGCAACCGATCAGCACCCGCAGGCCGGCCTCCTGCCAGGGGATGGCCTGCGTCAGCCAGAGCCCAGTGGCCAGCGCTCCCCAACCAGCCAGCAACAGGGCCATCTGGAGCGGGCTGAGGTAGCCGCCCATGAAATCCACATACCAGCGCAGGGCCCCGTCGCCAGGGTCGCGATGGAAATCGGGATCGCTGGCAGAGGCGGGGCGCTGGTGGTGCAAGGCGTGATTGCGCCTGCAACGCCCATAGCCCAGAGCGCCATACAGAGCCAAGGCCAGGGAGCCCAGTTGGTGGTTCGCCCGGGGCCAGCGCGGCAGCAGCAGACCGTGCATGGCGTCGTGGGCCACGATGAACAGGCCCGTGTGCAGCAGGGTGCGGAGCAGGACCGCCGCCAGGCCAATGGGAGCGGCCAGGGTGGACAGGTCCAGCGCCAGCACGCCCCCCAGGGATGCGAACCAGAGGAGCAGGATCAGGGCCGCCAGTGCCAGACCCTGATCAGCGGCCAACCTCAACGCTGGAACTTCAGCAGTTCAGCGGGGGATGCCAGCAGGTCGATGGCTACGAAATAGATCTTGCCCTCGGGGTTGAGCAGAAAACGCCAGGCCACGTTCATGCCGATGCCGGCTCCGAACCAGGGGGTCTGCACCTTGCCGGTGACCTTGATCTGGGTGAAGTCGCCTTCGGTGGGTTCGGCGTAGCCGCGCTCGGGGAGAAGCCTGAGGTTCTGGCAATCCTCGCGGAAGAAGCGCAGAATCTTGTCGCTGCCCACGATCGGTTTCTGGAAGGGCGGCTGCAGGGCGCCGTCCTGCAGGAACAACTGGATCAGGTTGTCGAAGTCGTTGGCGTTGAGCAGATCCATGTAGCTGTTCACCGTGGGGTTGAGCACCCCCTCGATGAACACCCGCTTGCGCTGCTCCTCGGGCGTGGGCGCCACGATCGGCTCGGCCACCCGCTGACCTTCGCCCTTGGCCGGGTCGAAGCCCATGTCCACCACAAAGTTGCGCAGCAGGGTGATCTGCTGACCCTGCTCCACCCCCTTCACCGAGCTCAGCACCGAGGCCGCGTTGGAGGACAGTTGGTAGCCCTCGGGGATCGGCGCCACCAGGCCGGCGGCCATCCATTCACCCAGCTGATACCAGAACCCCAGCTTGATGTTCACCGACCACAGCGCATAGGTGCGGCCGATCGGTGTGTCGCTGCGGTTGGCCAGGTCGCACATCACCTGGCTCTGCTGGGCGAAGTCCATCGCCTTGATCTGGTTGAGCACCGGCTCGGCGAACTGCATCCGCGCGGCGCCGGGAGCGGCCACGGTGATCGTGTTGCCCATCTCCAGGTAGGCGTACCAGATCAGGGCCAGTTGGTCCTCAGCGCTGAGCAGACGGAAGCGTGCCGTGATTGCGGGCACCACGTCCGCCGAGAGGGTGTCAGGAAAGATCTGGGCAGCCTTCTCAAGCGTGAACATCGGCGAATGTTTAAGGATCTTTACAGATCTTAGGCGATGGTCGGGGAGGGCTGGTTGCGCAGTGATTAAATCTCCCTGTTTTGCTGCGGATCGCAGCTGGAAGCACGCACCCGCTTCACGGCAATGCCTGCCTCCACGGCGGTCACGCCGGCCAGCAGCAAGAGCCCTGCCAGGCCCACCAGCTGGTTCTGCCCCAGGCTGGCGGGATCCGCATCGCGGCCCAGCACGGCGCCGGCGGCAAACCAGGCAGTGGCCAGGCCGCTGGTGAGCCAGTAGGCCTTCCAGCGGCGCTGGTAGAGATAGCCAGCTCCCAGGCCGGGCAGCACATTCAGCAGCACCGCCACCCAGCCGGCCGAGGCCGCCAGGATCTGTTCACGGGTTGGCGTCATGGGTGGGTGGCGTGATCAGGCCACTGTGGCGCTTCTGACACCAGCACTGCCCTGTTCCCCAGCCGTTCAGCGGTTCAGGCGCTGCATCTGCCAGGTCACCAGCGTGCCGATCGGGCTCCAGAGCAGATAGGGCACCAGCAACAGGGCCGCCAGGGGCACCTCCTTGGCCAGAACCACCGCCAGGGCCATGCCCCAGATCCAGCCGGAGAAGCCGATCCAGGTGCCGGCCGCCAGGCTGCGCGTGCGGCAGATCACCAGGGTGTAGCTCTGCACCAGCAGCACCAGGCCCAGGAAGGCCAGCATCTGCCCCCAGCTGCCGCGGGCTTGCCAGCTCAACACTGCCGCCCCCCAGAAGCAGGCGTAGATGCTGATCCAGATCAGAGGGATCAGCCGCTCAAAGGTGAGCCAGGACGGCCGGCGCAGGCGCAGGAACCAGGCGAAGTCCTCCCGGCTGGGGTTGAGCAGCAGCCCCACTGCCCCCATCACCAGCAGGATCAACACAGCGGCGGGCATGCGCTGGAGGCGGAGGGCACACCCGCAGCCTGCCCTATCCCGGCCGGCCGTGCCCACCCCAGCCACGAGCGACTCCGGTAGGGTCGGCCCACTGGACGACTGGCCATGGACAGGACCCTCAGGGGCATTGCCTATGTGAGTGCGTGGGTGCTGTTCTGGGGCACGGCCGCCTCCCTGGCCGATACCGTGCTGCTCCAGCGGGAGGCGTACATCGCCGGCAGCGCAGGCCAGGCGATCACCTTTGCGTCCTATGGGATTGCCACAGTGGTGTTGGCCGTCCGACTCGCCAACCGCTTTCTCAAGAACGAGGAGGCCTGAATACATTCCCGTGGATTGGGCAGTTGTGCTCATTTTTGCGGCCGTGTCGCGTTTTCTGTAGCGATTCATACTGTCCACCCATGACAATTCGTCCGTTCAGGGTTCTGGTCTCTTGACGTCATCGACTGGGCCTATAGACAGTGATCAGAGATCACACGCTGACAACGGGCATGACCACGCTTGAGAGACCCTCGGAAGCGAATCCGGCCCAACCCAGAGCCGAGCAGTACATCGCTCTGCGCGACGAACGGGCTCCCTATCGTGGCAAGTGGTTGATCTGCGCTGACTGTGACGGCCACTTCTGGGCTCTTCATGATTCAGCCGTGGAGACGGATAAGACAGCGGTGGTGGAGCAGCGCCTGTTTTCAGCTCGCCCGGATGCCTCGCGTTTCATGCGCCATTTGCTGCTGCATGGCTGGTCAATCTATGGCCAGAGCGAAGGCGACATTCTCGATCAGCTCTGGTAATCATCACGCCGTAATCACGCCTTTCAGCGGCTGTCTGGGTATGCCCGATTCAGCGATGGCCCAGCCTGATGATCTGCAGCCCGCTGCATCCGTTCAAGCTGCACGCACCACGGTGAGCACCGCCTCGCCATAGCGCTCCAGCTTGGCTGCACCGATGCCGCTCACCTGGGCCAGGGCCTCCATGTCGCGCGGACGCCGGGAGGCCACTTCCACCAGGGTGCGGTCGTGGAACACCACATAGGGCGGCACGCCCTGCAACCTGGCCTGCTCCCGCCGCCATTCCTTGAGCTGGGTCAGCAGGGATCCATCCACCTGTTCGTCCCAGTCCCCCAGCGCAGGTGAGCCGCTGGCGCCAGTGCTCTGTCTCGGCTGCCGGCGCTGCTCCCGCCGGGGCGCCGGCAGGGCCAGCTCCAGTCCCTGCTCGCCTCGCAGCAATGGCCGCACCCGCTCCTCGGCCCCGAAGCACAGCCCGCCCCTGGCCTCGGCCGGGGCGAGCAGAACCTCCCGGCTGAGCAGCTGGCGCACCAGGGCCCGCCACTGGCCCCTGTCGAGTTCCCGGCCGATGCCGTACACACTCAGCTGGTCGTGGCCCAGCTGGCGGATCTTCTCGGTGCTGCCCCCCAGCAGCACGTCCACCACGTGGGCGGCGCCGAAGCGCTGGCCCGTGCGGTACACCGCCGAGAGCAATTTCTGCACCGGCAACGACACGTCCACCAACGCCTGCGGCTCCAGGCAGCCATCGCAGTTGCCGCAGGGTTCCGCCAGCTCCTCGCCGAAATGGCGCAGCAACACCTGGCGGCGGCAGCCCGAGGCCTCGGTGAAGCCGATCAGGGTGTCCAGTTTTCCCCGCTCGATCCGCTTCTGCTCCTCGCTGGCCGTGGAGTCGTCGATGAAGCGGCGCAGCTGGGGGATGTCCCCAGGACCGTGCACCATCCAGGCCACGGCCGGTAGGCCGTCTCGGCCGGCGCGGCCGGTCTCCTGGTAGTAGGCCTCCAGGCTCTTGGGCAGATCCACGTGGGCGACGAAGCGCACGTCCGGCTTGTCGATGCCCATGCCGAAGGCGATCGTGGCCACCACCACCACCGCCGCGTCCTGGCGGAAGCGCTGCAGTGCGCGGCTGCGCTGCTCCGCGGTCAGCCCCGCGTGATAGGCGATGGCGTCGTAGCCGGCCCCCTGCAGTTCCCTGGCGAGCTGATCCACCCGGCTGCGGGAGCGGGCATACACGATTCCCGCCTCCTGGCGGTGTTCGGTCAGGAAGGCGAGCAACTGGCGGCTGGGCTGGTCCTTGGCCCGCAGCAGGTAGCGGATGTTCGGCCGGTCGAAGCTGGCCAGGAACACCTGGCCGTCCTTCAGCCGCAACCGCTCCACGATCTCCGTGCGGGTGCGCGGATCGGCCGTGGCCGTGAGCGCCAGCCGGGGCACCAGGGGAAAGCGCTCCGCCAGCAGCCCCAACTGGATGTACTCCGGCCGGAAGTCGTGGCCCCACTGCGACACGCAGTGGGCCTCGTCGATGGCGAACAGGGCGAGGGGCTGCGGGCCAGGCAGGGCCGCCAGCCGCTCCAGCAGGTCGCCCCCCAGCAGCCGCTCCGGCGACACATAGAGGAGCTGCAGGGTTCCGGCCTGCAGCTGCCGCCACACCGCCGCCGTCTCCCTGGCTTCAAGGCCCGAATGCAGGGCTGCCGCTGCCACCCCCAGCTGCAGCAGGGCCTCCACCTGATCCTGCATCAGGGCGATCAGCGGTGACACCACCACCGCCAGGCCCGGGCGGCACAGGGCCGGCACCTGATAGCAGAGCGACTTGCCGCCACCGGTGGGCATCAACACCAGGCCTGATCCACCGCCGATCACGTGGCGCACGATCGCCTCCTGGGGACCGCGGAAGGCCCCGTAGCCGAACACCTGGCGCAGCACGGCCAGGTGTTCGGCGGGGGCAGGCACGGGTGGGCTGGTCACGCCGCGATGGCTGGCACGAAGACCCCCCACAATGGCGCCAACCGGTGCACGCCGATGTCCAGTTCCGCCCCCCGCACGGCGATCGCCTGGGGCTTCCTCAGCCCGGGCCTGCTCCTGCTCGGGCTCTCGGTGCTGATCCCCGCGGCCATGGCCCTGGTGATCAGCTTCACCCAGAGCGGCCTCGATGTGAGCGAACCGCTGCGCTTCATCGGCCTGGCCAACATCCGCCGCCTGCTGGCCGACCCGATGTTCGCCCGGGTGAGCTTCACCACCTTTCTCTATCTGCTGGGCGTGGTGCCCCCCATGGTGTTGGGCTCCCTGGCTCTGGCGGTGCTGGTGAACCGCAAACTGCCCGGCATTCACTGGTTCCGCGGTGCCCTCTATACGCCGGTGCTGGTGTCGATCGTGGTGGCGGCCATCGCCTTCCGCTGGCTCTACGCCGAAAACGGCCTGGTGAATGGCTGGCTGGTGGCCCTGCTGGGCGATCGCTTCAGCCCAATCGGCTTCCTCACCTCGCCCCTGCTGGCCCTGCCCTCGGTGATGCTCGTCACCCTCTGGAAGGGCCTGGGGTACTACATGGTGATCTTCCTGGCAGGGTTGCAGGGGATCTCCCCCGACCTCTACGAGGCCGCCGCCCTCGACGGCAGCGAGGGCTGGCGCAAACACCTCGATATCACCCTGCCCCTGCTGCGGCCCTATCTCACCCTGGTGGCCGTGATTTCCGCGATCGCCTCCACCAAGGTGTTCGAGGAGGTGTTCCTGATGACCCAGGGCGGCCCCGCCGATGCCACCCGCACGGTGGTGTACTACGTGTACGACCAGGCCTTCGCCGAACTGGAGATCAGCTACGCCTGCACCGTGGGCCTGGCCCTGTTTCTGGCGGTGTTGCTGCTCAGCCTGTTGCGCTATGCCTTCGCCGGCGACAAAGGCTTCAGTTGAACTGTCCAGGCGAACAGGGACGCTCCTGGGTTCCACCTAACCTTGCCCCTTGGCCGCCACCGTGCCGGGACTGTCCATGGTTGAGATTCCAGCCCCGTCCGCTGTTGACCCCACGGCCGGACCCTCCGCCCCGGCGGTGATCGGGGTGGTGGGTGGCGGGCAGCTCGCCTGGATGCTGGCCTCGGCCGCCCGGGAGCTGGATCTGCCAGTGGTGGTGCAGACGCCCCGGCCCGACGATCCCGCCACCAGTCTGGCCAGCGCAGTGGTGCAGGCCCCCCTGCACGATCTGCAGGCCACCCGCGACCTGGCGCGGCGCTGCACGGCAGTGACCTTCGAGAATGAGTGGCTCGACCTGGATGGGTTGGCCCAGCTGGCCGCCGAGGGGGTGGCCTTTCTGCCCTCCCTGGCGGCCCTGCAGCCCCTGGTGAGCAAACACCGCCAACGCCAGCTCCTGCAGCGCCTCGGCATTCCCAGCCCCCGCTGGATGCTGCTGGCCGATCTGCCCTGCCTGCAGCCATGCCTGCCTTCGACGGAGGTTCAGCCGGCCCCGCCGCCAGCCGGGGCTGCCGGCCCGCCGAGCCTGCCTCCTGGATGGACCTTCCCGCTGATGGCCAAGGCCGCCACCGGCGGCTACGACGGCAAGGGCACCCGGCTCATCACCGGCAGCGACGACCTGCAGCGGCTGCTGGACGAGGTGAACCCGCAGCTGTGGTTGCTGGAGGCCTTTGTGGCCTTCAAGCTGGAGCTCTCCCAGCTCGTGTGCCGGGACCGCAGCGGCAGGGTGGTCTGCTATCCCCTGGTGCAGACCCAGCAGCACCGGCAGGTGTGTGACTGGGTGCTGACCCCTGCGGCCGTGCCCCACGCCGTGCAGGCCTTTGCCCGCAACATGGCGGTTTCCCTGCTCACGGCCATCGATTACGTGGGCGTGCTCTCGATCGAATTGTTCTATGGGCCCGATGGCCTGCAGGTGAATGAGATCGCGCCCCGCACCCACAACTCCGGCCACGTCACCATCGAGGCCTGCCGCACCAGTCAGTTTGCCCAGCAGGCCCGCATTGTGGCCGGCCTGCCCCTCGGCGATGCGCACCTCCAGGTGCCGGGTGCCCTGATGGTGAACCTGCTCGGCTTTGAGCACGCCAGCCACGACTACGCCGAGCAACGCGGCCAGCTGGCGGCCCTGCCTGGCGCCAGGGTGCACTGGTACGGCAAGCAGGAGGCCAGTCCAGGGCGCAAGCTGGGCCATGTCACCCTGCTGCTCGACGCGCCCTCCGCCGAGCAGCGGCAGGCCCAGGCCAGCAAGCGACTGGCTGCCGTGCGCGCGATCTGGCCCCTGCCGCCGGAATCGAGCCAGCAGCCGTAAGCTGGTGGCGGACTGCTGTGTTGGTGACTGCCTTCTACAGTTTTCTGATCTGACTCCCCTTTCGACATGGGGGTCTGCAGCGGAAGCAACGTAGGCCGGCCTTTGAGCTGGAAACGGCGCCCCGCCCTTGACCCCCTTCTGGTTCCACCAGGTCGAACACTGGGGCAAGACGGCACGGTGGTCCACCCATTTCCCCCCAGCTGCCGGCGTGGGCTGGCGATTGCCGAGGCTCCCCTCTGCCATGGTTGCTTCCCAAAACCCCCTGGCCGGCTCGGCCCAGCTGCTAATCCTGCCGGATCCGTTGCTCCTGGCTCTGGTGCCGCTGCTTGAGCGTGCACCTGCCGGCCTGTTCCCCCGGGCGCGCCGCCTTTACTTCGACAAATACCCCCTGGAGGGGCATCCGCAGGAGTTGGATCAGGCTGCCACCCCCGCTGCATTCCGCACCTTCGTGCTGCGCGAGACCCTCAGCCAGCCAGATCCTCCGGAGCGGCCTGCCGCCAGGGCAGCAGCTCCGGCCCCCAAGCTGCATGAGTTGGCCCTGGTGCACTGGCATGCGCTGAACCAGGCTCCCCGTCAGGACGTGCTCGACTACCTGCGCCAGCGCTGGCAGCTGGAGCCCGCCAGTCTGGAGGCGATGGAGGAGAGCTGGTTTCGCGAGGGCGGGGCCTGGGTGCGCGTCACCCTCCCAGGAGCTGATCCAGCTCCCGTTGAAGCTGATCCCGAGTCCACGCCGTAACCACGAACACCTCCTGGGCGCTGCCTCCCCGGCGGGCCAGCAGTTTGTGGCCACCGCTGATCGGTGTAGAGATCCGCAGCCGCAGTCCTGGGCTGCGGCCCCGCACCCGGCTGATCACCGCCGGGGTCACCGTATCGACGCCCGGCAGTGCTGCCAGCCGCTTCAACAGGGGGATCAGTCCCTCCAGATAGGTGCTGTGGGTGACCACCAGTCGTCCCATCAGTCGGGATGCAATGGCGCCATGGTGAGGCCCTCGGCCGCGAGCTGCTGGTGGTAGAGCTCCGCCTGCTCCTGGGGGCCACACCACACCACGGCCGAGCCCTCGCCGTCGATGCGCTGGGCCAGCTCCCAGGCCTTGTCCGGTTGCATCCCCGGGATGTAGCGCACCAGGCACTCCACCACGTGTTGAAAGGTGTTCACGTCGTCATCCAGCACCACCACCCTGAAGTTGGGGTAGGGCGCTCGGATCCGCTGGCTCTTCTGCAGGACCTGCGGCGCGCTGGCGGCCATTCCCACCCTGCTCATGGTGTGTCCCATTCGAATTCAACGCCTGGCATCGAGCCTAAGTACAGTGCCGCCATAGCTTTTCTCTGCTCCCATGCTGATCACCCTGGGTTGGGCCTCTCTGGCTGCTCTGTTCAGCTTCTCGATCGCCATGGTGGTGTGGGGTCGTCACGGCGACGGCAGCATCAACTTCTGAGCCCACCCCAGTTGATCCGGGCTCTGTGGACACGATCACAGCCACCCCCCTGTTCACAGCAAACCAGCTGCTGGGTGCCGTAGCCGCAGCCCTGCTGCTGTTCGTGAGCGGCGGTGTGATCTATCTCTCCGCCGTGGAATGGCGCGATCGGCGCCGTCGTGCCAGAGCGGACACCTCATCCCGGACCGGCCGCAGCAAGTGAGCGCAGCAGCCGTTCAGCCCCCCCTGGCCGACTCGTCCTGGCGTGAAGCGGGGGAGCTGTTGGTCAGTCCCCCCGCTGACGAGCTGGCCATTCCCTACCGGCAGCTCGCTGCCGACGAGTTGCTGGACCGGATCGTGGCGCTGCAGCCTCCGGCCCAGCCGAATTCCGGGTTGGCCCTTGCCCTTCTGGAGCACCCCTGGCAGGGCGCCGATCTCCAGCTGCTGCGCAGCAGGGCCGACGGCCTGCGCCGCCGCCTGGTGGGGGACACGGTCACCTACGTGGTGAACCGCAATCTCAATGCCTCCAACATCTGCGTTCAGCGCTGTACGTTCTGCGCCTTCCGCCGCGACGCCGATCAACCAGGCGCCTACTGGCTCTCCACACCGGAGCTGCAGGCGCGAGCCCGCCAGGCCCAGGCCGCCGGGGCCACCGAACTGTGTGTCCAGGGCGGACTCAACCCCCTCGCCCGCGTGAACGGGAGCCATCTCGCCTATGCGGAGCAGCTGCTCGAGGCCTTGCAGCAGGCTGCGCCCGGCATCCACCTGCACGCCTTCTCCCCCCAGGAGCTGCTGTTCTTTGCCGAGCGGGATGGGCTGCAGCTCGAGATCGTGCTGCAGCGCCTGCAGCGGGCTGGTCTGGGGTCGGTCCCTGGCACCGCCGCTGAGGTGCTGTCCGAGCGACTGCGCCGCCGCCTCTGTCCCGAAAAACTGAGCGCCCGGGCCTGGGTGGCGGTGATGCTGGAGGTGCATCGCGCAGGACTGGCCAGCACCAGCACCCTGATGGCCGGCCACATCGAGCAGCCCGCCGATCAGGCGGCCCACCTGCTCACCCTGGTGGCGATTCAGGCCCGGGCCCGCCGCGCGGGCTGGCCGGGCTTCAGCGAGTTCGTGCTGCTGCCGTTCATCGGTGAGGCGGCTCCTGCCGTCCTGCGTCAGCAGGTGGGCCGCGACCAACCCGACCAGCTGGCCATGCTGCGGCTCACGGCCCTGGCCCGGCTGCTGCTGGGGGCCTGGATCCCGGCCCACCAACCCAGCTGGGTGAAACTGGGCCTCCACGGGGCCACGGAAGCCCTCACCTGGGGCTGCAATGATCTGGGCGGAACCCTGATGGAGGAGCACATCACCACCATGGCCGGAGCCCGGGGAGGCACGTCGCAGTCCCCGGCCGATCTGCGTCGTGCCGCCGCTCGGCTGCACCGCCCGGTGCGCCAGCGCACCACCCTCTACGGCTGGGTCTGATGCCTCTCCGCCTTCTCCCCCGCCGCCCAGCCAGCGCCCCATCGGGGACTCCCCCCAAGCCCTGGACGCGCCGCCTGCCCCTGCGCTGCACCCTGCTGGCCACGGCGGCACTGCTGGCGCTGCCCACGGCGCTGCTGCTGCGCCTGCCCAGGCCCCGCGCCGAGGGCCTGGGTCGCCTGCTGCCCCATGCCGCCCTGCTGCAGAGTTTCCCCGGGGCCCCGGAGCGGTCCGCGCCCCAGCTCTGGCAGCAGCGCCTGCCCGGTGCCCTCGCCGACCAGTTCTGGCGTCAGCAGCGGCAGCTGTGGTGGCAGCTCTGGGGCCAGGACGGCAGCCTGGGCGCCTACCTGGTGATGCCCACCCCGCGCCCGATCCGGATCGGTGCCCAGCGCCGACCCCCCAACAGCGTTGAGGTGGATGGGCTGCTGGTGGTGGCAGCCAACCCGCTGTCGCTCAATCTGCTCAGCCAGAAGCTGCGCACGGCGCCGCGCCAGCAACGGGGCCTGCAGCAGCGCTGCCTGGAGCTGCTGGAGAGCCGGCAATCGGCCTACTGGAGCCTGGACGGGCTCAACGCCATGGCGGGGGCCCTGGCACCCCTGCTGCAGGCCTTCCAGGAAGGCTGTGTGGAGCTGCAACTGGCCGATGGCGCCCTTCAGTTCGAGGGAGAAGCCGCCGCCATTGCCGGCCTGCTGGGGCCGGTCGCACCGGCCGCCAGCCCAGGCAACCCAACCCCGTCCCTGGGACCAAGCAACCTGCCCCAGCCCCTGCCCAGCAGTCTGCTGCTGCAGGTGAGTGGAGGCTCCCTGCAGCCGCTGTTGGCTGGATTGCTGAGCCGGGAGCTGATCCGCGAACCGCTGATCACGGCCTACGGCCTCAGCGACGCTGACATCAAGCTGCTCAAGGACAGCCCCTTCCAGCTCAGCCTGCGGCCGCTGGCCAGCGGCCCCTTCCAGGCCGGTCTCGAACTGGTGCTCGCCCCCCGCGGAGACCGCCGCCAGTGGACCCGCATGCTCGATGGCATCTCCGAGCGGCTCTTCGAGCGGGGCCTGCAGACTGTCGCCGAGACCGCCACCAGCTGGCGCGATGGCGATGAGCGCATCGTGGGGGGCTGGCGCTGGTTGCCCAACACCGGCAAACAGCCCCTGCTGCAGCTGTTCCTGGGCCCGGAGCCCCCACCGTTCCGCACGTCCCTGGCCAGGCCAGAGCAGTGGCAGGCCCTGCCCACCCTGCAGCTGCAGGCTCGCCCTGGGGCGCTGGCGGATGCGGCCCTGCTGCCCCTGCAGCTGCCGATGCCTCTGCAGCAGGCCGATCAGCTGGAGCTGCTGGCGGAGTCCCCCGGCAGCAGCAAGGATGGTCCCAGCAGGCTGGTGGGCCGGCTGGCGATCAAGCCCCGGCCGTCGGTTCCCCGGCAGCCGCTGCCGGCTCCCCGTCCTGCGCAGGCTCCCCTGCCTCTGGCTCCTTAGCGACAGCCTCCTCACCCCCTTCCGTCGCCGCCTGTTGACGCTCGCGCTTGCGCCGCTCAGCCGCCACCGTTTCCTCCATCAGTTCCACCGCCTGGGCCATCTTTTCGAGATTGCCCGCGTAGAGGCTCAGGTCCTTGTCCAGTCGGTCGCGCAGCAGCCCCATGGCCTCGCCCAGGTCGTGGGCAGAGCGGCGCAGGTTGGCAGGATCCATGCCGTCGGCACCCTGGGCCTGCTCCAGCAGGCTCAACAGACCCACCGCCACCAGGCGCGAGTAGTGGAAGTCCGGGCGGCGGATGTTGGCCAGGGCCGAGGCCAGCGGCTCGGGGGCCCCCTGGCCCTGCTCCTGGATCCAGCGCTCCACGTCGCTCACGCTGTGCTGGCCGATCGCGGCCACGGCGGCGTCGCGCTGGCTGCGCAGAGCGCTGGCATCAAACCCGGAGGCGCTGCACAGGGCCGCCAGCAGCTCGTCGCGCTGCTGTTCGGGCTGATAGCCGCGGGCAAAGCTGTCGAACACCTGGATCAGCCCGGAGGCGAACAGGGAATCGCCCTGGAATCCCCGCTGACGGCTCAGCAGGTGCAGCTCCACCAGCAGTTCATCGACCAGGCGCCGGTACAGCGGCGCGATTACGTGGGGGAAGGCGCTGTGGAAGGCGCGCTTGCTGTCTGAAACGGTGAGGGCGGCGCTCACGCTGCACGGTCCGGAGTGGTGCGACCCTAGCGGCCTGAGCTCAGTAGGATCGACCCCAGCAACCCTTTCCGCCTGTGACGACGATCCCGATTGTGATTGAAGAGTCGGGACGGGGTGAACGTGCGTTCGACATCTATTCCCGTCTTCTGCGCGAGCGGATCGTGTTTCTCGGCGAACCGGTCACGGCTGAGTCGGCCAACCGGATCGTGGCGCAATTGCTCTTCCTCGAAGCTGAGGATCCCGAGAAGGACATCTACCTCTACATCAACTCGCCAGGGGGCTCCGTCTACGACGGCCTCGGCATCTTCGACACCATGCAGCACATCAAGCCCGACGTGCACACGGTGTGCGTGGGCCTGGCCGCCTCTATGGGGGCCTTTCTGCTCTGTGCCGGCACCAGGGGCAAGCGCAGCAGCCTCACCCATTCGCGCATCATGATCCACCAGCCCCTCGGTGGAGCTCGCGGCCAGGCCAGCGACATCCGCATCCAGGCCGATGAGATCCTGTACCTCAAGAAAAAGCTCAATCAGGAACTGGCCGAGCGCACCGGTCAGCCCATGGAGCGCGTGGTTGAGGACACCGACCGCGATTTCTTCATGTCGCCCGCGGAGGCCGTGGAGTACGGCCTGATCGACAAGGTGATCGAAAAGAGGCGTGTGCGCCCCGTCTGATCCCGATCTGACCCCCAAGCAAAGAGGCGTGTTCCCAGCAAAAGGCCCAGGGTTTCCAACCCCGGGCCGTTGGGTGTGAGAAGCGTGCGATCAGCCCTGAACCTGGACCGGTTGTTCAGCACTCAATAGGGGTGAGAAGCGCTCCTTTTCAGGAATCGCCGTGAACTCCGCCACGATCGCCCGGAACTCCTCGCCGTCGAGGCTCTCCTTCTCGATCAGCACGTCCACAACCCGATCCATCGCCTCGCGGTGGGCTGCCACCAGTTTCACGGTGTCGGTGTAGCAGCTCTGCACGATCTGGCGCACGGCCTCATCGATGCGGCTGGCCATCTTGTTGGAGGCGTCGCTGCGAGTCATCAGGTCGCGGCCCAGGAACACCTCCTGGTTGCCGGCCTCCAGGGAGAACTGGCCGATCTCGCTCATGCCGAAGCGGGTCACCATCTGGCGGGCGATCGAGGCCACCTGCTGGATGTCGCCGCCGGCGCCCGTTGTCACCTCGGCATGGCCGAACACCACATCTTCCGCAGCCCGTCCCCCCAGGGCACCCATGATCCGGGCGCGCAGCTGGGCCTTGCTCACCAGCATCTGTTCCTCGTCGGGGGAGAACCAGGTGAGGCCCTGGGCCTGGCCGCGGGGAATCAGGGTCACCTTCTGCACGGGGTCGTGGGCCTTCACCAGGGTGCCCACCAGGGCATGGCCCACCTCGTGGTAAGCGATCAGCCGCTTGCTGCGGCCGTCGGTGAGGGGCTTGCCCTCCATTCCGGCGATCACCCGGTCCACCGCGTCGTCGATCTCGGCCAGGGTGGTGGCCTCCTTGCGCCGGCGCGCCGTAAGAATCGCCGCCTCGTTAAGCAGGTTGGCCAGGTCGGCCCCGGAGAAGCCAGGGGTGCGCCGGGCAATGGTCTCCAGGCTCACGTCCTCGGCCAGCTTCTTGTTGCGGCTGTGCACCTTGAGAATCTCCATCCGGCCCTTGATGTCGGGCACGTCCACCATCACCTGGCGGTCGAAACGGCCCGGTCGCAGCAGGGCCGAGTCGAGCACGTCGGCCCGGTTGGTGGCGGCGATGATGATGATGCCGCTATTGCCCTCGAAGCCGTCCATTTCGGTGAGCAGCTGGTTGAGGGTCTGCTCGCGCTCGTCGTTGCCGCCGCCCACACCGGCGCCTCGCTGGCGGCCCACGGCGTCGATCTCATCGATGAAGATCAGGCAGGGGCTGTTTTCCTTGGCCCGCTTGAACAGGTCGCGCACACGGCTGGCACCCACGCCCACGAACATCTCCACGAACTCCGAGCCGGAGAGGGAGAAGAAGGGCACGCCGGCCTCACCGGCTATGGCCTTGGCCAGCAGGGTCTTGCCGGTGCCGGGAGGGCCCACCAGCAGCACCCCTTTGGGGATCTTGGCACCCACGGAGGTGAAGCGCTCCGGGGTCTTGAGGAAGGTCACCACCTCCTCTAGGTCCTGCTTGGCCTCCTCCACCCCGGCCACGTCGTTGAACTTCACACCCGTTTCGGCCTCCATGGCGAAGCGGGCCTTGGTCTTGCCGAACTGCATCGCCTGGCCAGGGCCACCGGGCATGCCATTGCCGCGACGGGACAGGAAGATCAGCGAGCCGATCAGCAGCAGCGGGAACAGCAGGTTGCCCAGGATGCCCAGGGCCGGCGGCGTCTGGCGCGGTGGATGGATGTCGAAGCTGATGCCCTGCTCCTTGAGGTTGTTCACCAGTTCGGGGGCCAGGCCGGGCAAATCCACCCGCAGGCGCTGCACCCGGTTATCCAGATCCGGATCCACCACTTCGATCACGGCGTTGCGGCCGCCGTCGTAGATGTCCACGGCGGTGACCCTGCCTGCCTCGACGTAGTCGAGGAAGCGGCCGTAACTCATGCGAGCCACGGCGGTGTTGCGCGGAGCCGCCGTGGGTGCATTGGGGCCGAGGTTGCCGCTGCGCAGGACCTGCAACCCGAGGAATGCGACCACTGCCAAGGGCAGGAGCCAGAGAGCCAGAACACGCCAGCGCTGATTCATAACTGAGACACTTTCTTAACAACTGTAACGGGGACGGCTCTGCATTCCGCTGCCTGGCCTGCCCCCGTTCAGCCCGCTCAGCCGGCAGCGGCCCAGGACTCCAGCAGTTCATCCTGAACGAGGCCGGCCACCGCCTCCAGGGGCGACTGGCTGGCGCCGGGCTCAATCACCAGATACCTGGCCGGGATGGTCTCGATCAGCTCAGGCCCCCCAAGGCCGTGGGTCCAGATCTCCAGGTCGGCATCCGCCGGACAGGCGAAGCTGAGCAGCTCAAAGGGAAACACCACCCTCTCCAGGAAGAAGGTGTCGCCTGCGAAACAACGGGCGATCACCATCCGGTCACTGCTGTTCCGATATCCGCATGCCAGCTGGTCCAAGGGGGGCATCGATCGTAGGTTTGACCACTAAGGCATCGAGAGCTCGCGGCTTTGGTGCCCGATGCAACCTTTTGGCCGATCTGGCCTGAGCTTTAAGCCTTTCTTTCGTTTCAAACTTGTCCAGCCTGTCGCCGGGCTCGGGCTCAGAGGCTGCGCAGGGCCACGATCGGGTCGAGCTGGGCTGCTCGGCGGGCCGGGACCACCCCGAAAAACAGACCGATCGAACCGGACAGGAGCACCGTGAGCAGCACGGTGCCGCTGCCGATCGCCGCCGGTAGGGGGGTCACCACCCCCACCAAGCTGACGGCGCCGATGCCCACGGCGGTGCCGATCGCGCCCCCCAGGCTGGCCAGCACCAGCGACTCCACCAGGAACTGCAGCAGCACATCGCCGCTGCGGGCACCGAGGGCCTTGCGCAGCCCGATCTCGGCGGTGCGCTCACTCACCGACACCAGCATGATGTTCATGATGCCGATGCCGCCCACCAGCAGCGACACACCGCCGATGGCCGCCAGCATCAGGGTGAGACCGCCGGTGATCGTGCTCACGATCGTCAGTGCGTCCTTCTGGGAGCGCACGGCGAAGTCGTCGTCGCGCAGGATGCGATGGCGCTGACGCAGCAGGTTGGTGATCTGGAAGGCGGCGGCGTTGGTGCTGTCGGCGTCCCGGGCCTCCACGCTGATGAAATTGAGGCTGATGCCGTAGGTGGGATCCCGGCCTGAGAGCTGGTTCACCATCGTGCTCAGCGGGATGTAAGCGTTCTCGTCCTGGTTCTGACCGAACACCGCCCCCTTCGGCGCCAGCACGCCGATCACCTCAAAGGCCTGGTTACGGATCCGCAGGGTGCGCCCCAGGGCCTCCTGGGCCGGGAACATCTTGGCGGCCAGGTCTGGACCGATCACCACCAGGCTGCGGGCCCCCTCCAGATCGCTGGCGCTGAAGAAGCGGCCCTGCTCCATCTCGAACTGGCGCACCGGCAGGAACTCCGGCGTCACCCCCAGCACGGAGGCGCTGGTGGTGAGGCCACCCACCTGCAGCACCTCGCTGAGGGTGATCTGGGGAGCCACCCGGCTCACGCTGGGAACCTGCTCGGCGATCGCCTTGGCGTCCTCCAGCACGAGGGTCTTGGGAAAGTCGATGCCCTGGCGGCGGGTGTCGTTGTTGCCGGGCACCACGAACAGCACGTTGGCGCCGAGATTGCTGAGCTGGCCCTCAGCCAGGTTCTGGGCGCCGCGGCCAACCCCCACCAGGGTGATCACCGAGGCGTTGCCGATCACGATGCCCAGCATGGTGAGCAGGCTGCGCAGGCGGTTGGCGCGCAGCGTGGAGAGGGCCATCCCCACCGTTTCGCCGACTGGGAGCTTGGGGGCCATGGCGGGGGCAGCTGGAGCTGGTTGCCGAAGGGTTGCCTAGACGATGGCGCCCTTGCCGTCGGAATCGTGGCTGCGGGCGCTGAGATGCACTTCGCCACGTACCAGGTCGAGGGTCACGATCTCGCCCTGCTGCAGGCTGGCGATCGCATCGCTCACCCCCACGATCGCCGGGATGCCGGTGCGCTGGGCGATCTGGGCTGCATTGCTGTCTTCGCCGCCACACTCGGCAATCACGGCCTTGGCCTTGCGGAAGGCCTCCTCGTAGGCGGGGGTGGCCTCGCGCAGCACGAGGATCTCGCCGGTCTGAATCGCAGCGGCCGCTTCAGGGCTGTCCACCAGCCGCACCCGGCCGCTCACCGAGCCGTTGCCGATGCCCAGGCCCTTGTTGAGCACGGCAGCCACGATGCCCACCTTGATGAAGTCGGTGGAGCCGCTCACTCCGGAGAGGGTGCCGGCGGTCTGCACCACCAGGTCGCCGTCCTGGAGGAAGCCGAGCTCGCGGGCCATGCCGGTGGCCAGGCTGAAGGTGCTGGTGGTGGAGGTCTGTTCCTGCACCAGCAGGGGATTCACCCCCCAGCAGAGCTGCAGCTGGCGGGCCACCTTGGTTTCACTGGTGATGGCCAGGATCGGCGTGCTGGGACGGAACTTGCTCACGTTGCGGGCGGTGCCGCCGCTCTTGGTGAGGGGGAGGATGGCCGCCGCGTTGAGGTTGCGGGCGATGGTGCTCACCGCCTGACAGATGGCATTGGGGATCGTCGTGGCCATGCGGCTGTCGATCACCCGCTGGGGGTAGTCGCGCTCGATCCGCCGCGCGATCGTGGCCATGGTGGCCACTGCCTCCACCGGGAAGTCGCCCACGGCGCTCTCATTGGAGAGCATCACGGCGTCGGTGCCGTCCAGGATGGCGTTGGCCACGTCACTCACCTCGGCCCGGGTGGGTCGGGGACAGCTCACCATCGAGTCGAGCATCTGGGTGGCGGTGATCACCGGAATGCCCAGGCTGTTGGCCTTGCGGATCAGTTCCTTCTGCAGCAGGGGCACCTCCTCGGCCGGCATCTCCACCCCCAGGTCCCCCCGGGCCACCATCACCCCGTCACAGAGCAGCAGGATGTCATCGATCTGGTCGATGGCTTCGAACTTCTCGATCTTGGCCACCACCGGCGTGCTGGCCCCTTGGCTGGCGATCAGCTCCTTGATTTCCAGCAGGTCGGAGGGGTTGCGCACGAAGCTGAGGGCCACCCAGTCCACGTCTTGCTGCAGGCCGAAGGCCAGATCGGTTTTGTCCTTGTCGGTGAGGGCGCGGATCGAGAGCTGCACATCGGGGAAGTTCACCCCCTTGTTGTTGGAGAGAACGCCGCCTACCGTCACGCGGCATTGCAAGGTCTGGCTGGGTTGGTCCACGTCCACCACCACCATCTCCACCCGGCCGTCATCGAGCAGGATGCGGCTGCCATTCAGCACCTCATCGGCCAACTTCTCGTAGGTGACCGTGGCGATGCTGCGGTTGCAGGCCACATCCCGGGATGTGAGGGTGAAGGGATCACCCTTGGCCAGGGTGATGGGCCCATCGACAAACCGGCCCAGGCGGATCTTGGGGCCCTGCAGGTCCTGGAGGATGCCGATATGCACCCCCAGCTCGGCGGACACCTGGCGGATGGTGGCGATCCGGGCGGCGTGCTCGCTGTGGTCGCCGTGGGAGAAGTTCAGGCGGAAGGTGGTGGCGCCTGCGGCGATCAGCTCGCGCAGGCGTTCCGGTGATTCGGTGGCTGGCCCGATCGTGGCCACGATCTTGGTGCGACGCATGAGATCGGGCTTGGGCATCGGCACCCCTTCGTTAGGCCGAAACTACCATCGGCCCTGTCCCACGGTGATCCCACTTGGATTTCAGCACCTATCAACAGCGCAGCCGTGAGACAGCCCGCTACCCCGATGTGGGTGCCAATCCGATCTATCCCACCCTGGGGCTGTGCGGCGAAGCCGGCGAGGTGGCCGACAAGGTGAAGAAGGTGATCCGGGATCAGCAGGGAGCCTTCTCCGCCGACACCGTGGCAGCCCTGAAACTCGAGCTTGGCGATGTGCTCTGGTATGTGGCCCAGCTGGCCAGTGAGCTGGGTCTGGATCTGGACGGTGTGGCCCAGGCCAACCTCGACAAACTGGCCAGCCGCTCCGCTCGTAACGTGATTGCTGGCAGTGGGGACGATCGGTGAGTGCCATGGCCCAGGTCTGTCCTGTTGGAGCTGCCCGGGTGCGCCCCTGGGTTCGCTGGCTGGCGGGGCTGTTCCTGGCGGTGACGTTGCTGCTGGGCGTGCCCGGGCCCGGGGATGCAGCCGAGCTGCGGGTCAGTGAGGTGACCCTCGAGCCGTGCCCGCGATCGGATGTGGCGGCCCAGCCGGATCAGAATCGCTCCAGCAGTGCCCGTTGCTATGCCTTGCGGGGGATTGTGGAGAACCCAGGCCGCCACACGGTGGTGGACACGGACGTGTACGCCCGCATCCTCGATGCCAGCGGAGAGCCGGTGCTGCAGAACCGCACCCGGGTGGGTGGCATCGGTGATGTGCCACCAGGGCGCTCCCCATTTGCCTTGCGCCTGGCTGTGCCGGCCGGCACACCTGATCCCCTTGGCTTCACCAATGTGAAGGCCAGGGGATTCAGTGCGCCCGTGCGCACCCGGGTAGCGGCAGACGATGAGCTTCTGCCCCTGGAGCAGGCCCTTCAGCCCTGAGCCTCCCCGGAGCACCTGGCCTGATCAATACAGGCCTGCCATCACACTCACGCTCGCCGTACCCAGCAGCTGCTGGCCGAGATTCAGCGCCAGGAAAGCCAGGATGGCCGAGAGGTCCAGCCCGCCGATGGGCGGGATCAGCCCGCGAAAGGCATTGAGATAGGGGTCGGTGATCGAACTCACCGTGCTCAGCACGGGATTGCTCCAGTCCATGTTCGGGAACCAGCTGAGCAGCACGCGCACTAGCAGGATCAAGGAATAGATCTCAAGGGTGCGGCTGAGCACGCTCAGCAGGGTGGCGAGCACTTCCATGATTTTGGGTATGGGGGCGAGACGTCTTGTCGGGGCTGCGGCAACTCTATGCAGCCCGCCTGGGCTCGTTGGCCTGCTGCTCGGGCCGAACGGCAAAGGTGCGGTGGAACTTCTCGCTCAGACTGAGCCAGTACGATCGCCCTTCGCTCTGCCGGCGGCGCTCGATGAAATTCTGGGCTAGCAGCTCCTTGATGTGGTCGTAGGCACCGGAGCCGCGCAGCTCCACCAGTTCCGACTGCAGGATGCGCTTCTTCAAGGCGATTGTCGCCAGGGTGCGCAGGGATGCCGTGGAGAGATCCACAGGCAGCAGGTTCTGCACTAGATCGGTAAGGCTCTCGCGCAGCTGCAGGCTGAAGGTGTTGCCTTCCTGGCGGATCTCCAGGGCTGTGTCGCGATGGGCGTAGTCGGCCATCAGCGTGATCAGGGCCAGCTCTGCCTCGTCTCGCTCAACCCCGGCGATGCCGGCCAGATCAACCAGACTCAGGGGTCGGCCCTTCAGGTAGAGGATCGCCTCCAGCCTGGCCGCCAGGGAGATGCCCGGCTGGGGGGATGTCACTGCTGGCGTCTCCTGGCTGGTCGTTTCAGGGGCCGGGTTGATGGGGGGATCCTGTTCAGGACTCCAGTCGTGCGGCAAGCGTGTCTCCCGCGACCGATGGCGGCAAGTTACCGCAGGCTCCCAGCCGGTGGAACGGCCCCCAGAAACAGCTGATAGGCAGGATTGGCTGATTCATCCACATATTGGTAGCCGAGGCCGTCGAGGAAGCTCTGCCAGGCTGCCTGTTCAGCGTCAGGCACCTGCACACCCACCACGATCCGGCCCACGTCGGCTCCGTGGTTGCGGTAGTGAAAGATGCTGATGTTCCAGCTGGGGTGGAGGCTGGTGAGAAAGCGCATCAGTGCCCCGGGGCGCTCCGGGAACTCGAAGCGGTAGAGGAGTTCCCGCTGCTCGGCTCCCGCCGCCTGCAGGGGCAGACGCCCGCCCACCATGTGGCGCAGATGCAGCTTAGAGAGCTCGTCGTTGGAGAGGTCGAGGCAGGGGAAGCCAGCCGCCCGCACGTCGTGGATCAGGTCCTGCTCATCGCGGCTGCCGCTGGTCTGCACCCCCACGAAGATGTGGGCCCGGCTGGGGTCGGCCAGGCGATAGCTGAACTCCGTGAGGTTGCGATCGCCGAGCAGGGTGCAGAAGCGGCGCAGGCTGCCCGGTTGCTCGGGGATCTCCACCGCCAGCATCGCTTCGCGGTCCTCGGCGATCTCGGTGCGCTCGGCCACGAAGCGCAGCCGGTCGAAGTTCATGTTGGCGCCACAGGCCACGGCCACCAGGGTGCGGTTCTGCAGCCCACGGCTGTGCACGTCCGCCTTCAGCCCGGCGATGGCCAGGGCGCCGGCGGGCTCGAGGATCGAGCGGGTGTCTTCGAACACGTCCTTGATCGCCGCGCAGATGGCGTCGGTGTTCACCGTCACCATCCGATCCACGTAGCGCTGGGCGAGGGCGAAGGTGTGTTCCCCCACCTGGCGCACCGCCACGCCATCGGCGAACAGCCCCACCTGCTCCAGGCGCACCCGCTGGCCGGCGGCCAGGGAGCGGGTCATGGCATCGGCATCCACCGGCTCCACCCCCACGATCTCCACCTGGGGCCAGAGCGCCTTCACGTAGGCGGCGATCCCGCCGATCAGGCCTCCGCCGCCTACGGCCACATAGATCGCGTCCGGTGGGGTGGAGCACTGGCGCAGCACCTCCAGGGCGATCGTGCCCTGGCCGGCGATCACGTCCGGGTCGTCAAAGGGGTGAATGAAGCTGAGCCCGGCCTCGGCCCCCAGCCGCTGGGCTTCGCCGCAGGCGTCGTCATAGCTGTCGCCGTGCAGCACCACCTCAGCGCCGCGGGCTGCCACGGCTTTCACCTTCACCTCCGGAGTCGTGACCGGCATCACGATCACCGCCCGGCAGCCCAGCCGCTGGGCCGCCATCGCCACCCCCTGAGCGTGGTTGCCGGCACTGGCGGCAATCACGCCGCGCTCCAGCTCAGCCTGGCTCAGGCCCACCATTTTGTTGTAGGCGCCACGCAGCTTGAAGCTGAACACGGGCTGGAGGTCCTCCCGTTTGAGCAGCACGCGGTTGCCGAGCCGGACCGAGAGATTGGGGGCGGGATCGAGGGGCGACTCGATCGCCACCTCGTACACCCGGGCCCGCAGCACCCGCTGCAGGTAACCGTGGGAATCGGGCGGCGCCGGAGGGGAAGTCTCACGCATGCTCCCAGTGTCGCAATCGGCACCAGCCCGTCGCCGGCACCTTCTAGATTGCAGCCCACCTCAGGGGCCGTGATGCATCTCAGCGAGCTGACGCACCCGAATCAGTTGCACGGGCTCAGCATCGCCGAACTGGAGGCGATCGGCCGTCAGATCCGCGAACGTCACCTCGAGGTGGTGAGCACAAGCGGTGGGCATCTCGGTCCCGGCCTTGGGGTGGTGGAGCTCACCCTCGCCCTCTATCAGACCCTCGATCTCGACCGCGACAAGGTGGTGTGGGACGTGGGCCACCAGGCCTACCCCCACAAGCTGATCACAGGCCGCTACCAGCAGTTCCACACCCTGCGCCAGAAGGGCGGCGTGGCGGGCTACCTCAAGCGCTGCGAGAGCCGCTTCGACCACTTCGGCGCCGGCCACGCCAGCACCTCGATCTCGGCGGCCCTGGGCATGGCCCTGGCCCGCGATCGCCGGGGTGAGGATTTCAAGTGCGTGGCCGTGATCGGCGATGGCTCCCTCACTGGTGGCATGGCCCTTGAAGCCATCAACCATGCCGGCCACCTGCCCCGCACCCGGCTGCTGGTGGTGCTCAACGACAACGACATGTCGATCAGCCCGCCGGTGGGAGCCCTGAGCACCCACCTCAACCGCATGCGCCACAGCCGGCCGCTGCAGTTCCTGCAGGACAACGCCGAGGAGGCCATCAAGCACCTGCCCTTCATGCACGGCGAACTGCCGCCTGAACTCAAGAACCTCAAGGAGAGCATGAAGCGCCTGGCGGTGCCCAAGCTGGGAGCGGTGTTCGAGGAGCTGGGCTTCACCTATATGGGCCCCGTGGATGGCCACGACATCGCCGGCATGATCCGGGTGTTTCACCAGGCCCACGAACATGACGGCCCGGTGCTGGTGCATGTCGCCACCACCAAGGGCAAGGGCTATCCCTACGCCGAGGCCGACCAGGTGGGCTATCACGCCCAGAGCGCCTTCGATCTGGCCACCGGCAAGGCCTACCCCTCCAGCAAGCCCAAGCCCCCGAGCTACAGCAAGGTGTTCGGCCAGACCCTGGTGAAGCTGTGTGAGCAGGATCCCACGGTGGTGGGCATCACCGCTGCCATGGCCACCGGCACCGGCCTCGATCTGCTCGAGAAGGCCCTGCCCCACCAGTACTTCGACGTGGGCATCGCCGAGCAGCACGCCGTGACCATGGCGGCGGGCATGGCCTGTGAGGGTCTCAGGCCCGTGTGCGCGATCTACAGCACCTTCCTGCAACGGGCTTACGACCAGCTGATCCACGACGTGGGCATCCAGAACCTGCCCGTGACCTTCGTGATGGACCGGGCCGGAATCGTGGGTGCCGACGGCCCCACCCACCAGGGGCAATACGACATCAGCTATCTGCGCTGCGTGCCCAACTTCACGGTGATGGCCCCCAAGGACGAGGCCGAGTTGCAGCGGATGCTGGTCACGGCCATCCAGCACGACGGCCCCTGTGCCCTGCGGATCCCCCGAGGTGAAGGCGAGGGGGTGCCCCTGATGGAGGAGGGATGGGAGCCTCTCCAGGTGGGTCGGGGTGAATTGCTCACCGATGGCGACGACCTGGTGATCGTGGCCTACGGCTCGATGGTGTATCCCGCCCTGGCAACTGCCGGACTGCTCCAGGAGCAGGGCATGCGGGCTGCTGTGGTGAATGCCCGCTTCCTGAGGCCCCTGGATGAGGCGCTGATCCTTCCCCTGGCCCGCCGCATCGGCCGGGTGGTCACGATGGAAGAGGGCTGCCTTGCCGGTGGATTCGGTGCTGCCGTGGTGGAGACCCTCAGCGACCATGACGTGCTGGTGCCAATCCTGCGCATCGGCATCGCCGATGTGCTCGTGGATCACGCCAGCCCCGCCCAGAGCAAGGAGGCACTGGGGCTTACTCCCGCCCAGATGGCCGAACGGATCCTGGACCGCTTTCCAGCCCGACGAGTCCTGCAGAGCAATCCCCAGCCTCTCGGGGTCTGAAGCTCAGTGGCTGAATCACAGCCATCTGGCTGATGCTCACCCTCTAAGCGTTTTTCACGGCTGTTCCCCTCTGGCCGGTGGCCCGGGGGAACAGCCAGCGCATGGCAGCCTGGTTCAGACCACCCCGCGGGAGGCCAGGCCCAGGATGGCGCCCATGCCGAGCAGATGGCCGAGGCTGAGGGTGCCGAGCATGGCGCCGTGGCTGAGGCCGCCGAACATGGCGGAGTTGGGCAGCTGCAGGCCCACGTTGGGCTGCTGGATCTTGGCCTTGCCGATGGCGATGGCGATCACATTGCAGAGGATCATCACCAGGGCCACTTTGGGCGACCAGGTGATCGTGGCGGGTGCCATGGCCAGGGGCTGGATCAGAAGGGGCGCAAACATGGAGCACAGGGCGACGCCCCATCTTCCGGGCAGGCGGGCCTCACTCCCAGTCCCCTTAAGACTTGTTCATCGGCGTTCAGCGACGCACCGCCTGGCTGAAGCCCACCGCCACCAGCAGATTGGCCAGGGTGAGGAAGGCCTCGGCGCCGCCGTGCAGCGGGTCCACATCCGCCAGCTGCCGGCCCGTTGTCTGCAGGGCCAGGATCGAGGCAGCGATCGTCACCGCCACAAACAGCAGGGTGAGCTGGAACCCCCGCAGGGCCAGAGGGGGGAATCCCTGAACCCGCCCCGCCAGCCAGAGGAAGGCCAGATAGGGCAACAGCGAGAGCACGAACAGGGGCCCCGGGTCGATGCTGCCCAGCCACCGCACCAGTTCCAGCACACCGGTGCCCGCGGACTCAGCCATCACCGGCCGCCTCGTCGGCAGGGGAGCTGCCGCCCTGACGACGCAGCAGCTGTAGGCAGGCCAGCGCCAGCGCCAGGTTGCCAACGGCGGTGAGCCCCGCCTGCAGCACCACCAGGCCGTATAGATCGGGGCTGTTGTCGTAGAGATGCCAGGTGCAGGCACACATGGCGCTCACCAGGGCAGGCAGCATGGCCAGGGCCAGCCAGTTCCAGGCCGGCTCCGCCCGTCTGCGGCCCAGTTGCTGAACCGCCAGCATCGCCACCATCCACTCCAGCACCGAGGTGATGTGGATCCACCAGGTGGGCAGGGAGAGGGCATGCATGGCCGCACCCTATCGGTCCATGCTGCGCCTGGGTCGATAGGGTGCGGCCATGGCAATCGTGATGGCCAGGGGCCTGCGCAAGAGCTTCCGCGTGGCGGACAAGCAGCCGGGCTTCAGCGGCACGATGCGCCACCTGCTGCGGCGCCGCTGGATCGATCTCGAGGCGGTGCGAGAGGTGAGTTTTCAGATCGAAGCGGGGGAAGTGGTGGGCTTCCTGGGGGGCAACGGTGCCGGCAAGACCACCACCCTCAAGCTGCTCAGTGGGCTGATCCACCCCAGCGGCGGTGAGCTGGAGGTGGCAGGCCACCGCCCCTTCCGCCGCCAGCGGGCCTTCCTGGAGGCCATCACCCTGGTGATGGGCCAGAAACAGCAGCTGATCTGGGATCTGCCACCCCTCGACTCCCTGCGGGTGAATGCGGCCGTGTACGGCATCGATGACCAGGAGGCCCGCCGCCGCATCGGCGAACTGGCGGAGATGCTGGAGCTGGGCGAGGAACTCACCCGGCCGGTTCGCAAGCTCTCCCTCGGGCAGCGAATGAAGGCCGAGCTGCTGGCGGCCCTGCTGCACCGGCCCCGGGTGCTGTTCCTCGACGAACCCACCCTGGGCCTGGATGTGAATGCCCAGGCGCGGGTGCGCCAGTTCCTGGCCGACTACAACCGCCGCACCGGTGCCACGGTGCTGCTCACCAGCCACTACATGGCCGACATCACGGCCCTCTGCCCGCGGGTGCTGCTGATTCACCAGGGCCGGCTCTTCTACGACGGCGCCCTGGCGGCCCTGGGGGAACGGCTGGCCCCCTGGCGGGAGGTGCGCCTGGATCTGGAGCAGCCGGTGCCAGCTGCTGCCCTGCAGCGCTACGGCGAGATCGAGCAGATTGATGGTGCCGCCGTGCGCCTGCTGATCGCCCGCGAGCGGCTCACCGCGAGCCTGAACCAGCTCCTGGCCGAGCTGCCGGTGGTGGATCTTGAGGTGCGCGATCCGCCGATCGAAGAGCTGATCGGCCGCCTGTTCCAGCAGGGCAGCCTGGATCCGTTGCCATGAGCAGACGCCGTGCCCTGGCCTGGCTGCGGCGCCACGCCGTGCTCTGGAGCGTGCAGTTCGCCTACATGGCTGAATACCGGGCGGAGATCCTGCTGTGGGCGCTCTCCGGCGTGCTGCCCTTCATCATGCTGGCGGTGTGGAGCGCCGCCGATGGGCCCGGCCTGGGGCTGGGACCGGACGCCCTCGGGCGCTACTTCCTCAGCGCCTTTGTGGTGCGCCAGTTCACGGTGGTGTGGGTGGTGTGGCAGTTCGAGGAGGACACGATCCAGGGTCGTCTGTCCCCCTACCTGCTGCAACCCCTCCATCCTTTCTGGCGCTATGTGGCGGCCCACCAGGCGGAACAGGCCACCCGTCTGCCCTTCGTGCTGCTGATCGTGAGTGGCTTCTTCCTGCTGCAGCCGGCCAGCTTCGCCTGGCCCGGCCCGGGACGCCTGCTGCTGGGCATCCTGGCGGTGGGCCTGGCCTTTGCCCTCAACTTCCTGCTCCAGAGCCTGATTGCCTGCCTCTGCTTCTGGAGTGAGCGCGCCACGGCCCTGGAACGGCTGATCATGATCCCCTACCTGTTTCTCTCCGGGCTGGTGGCGCCGCTGCAGGCCTTCCCCCCTGGGCTGCGCCAGCTGGCCCTGCATACGCCTTTCCCCTATCTGATCGCCTTCCCGGCCGAATTGCTGGCGGGGGACTCGGTGGCCGCCGCCGGTCCGTTCACTCCCCTGGCCGGCTTTCTCACCATGCTGCTCTGGCTGGCCGTGCTGTTTTCGCTTCTGCTGCTGCTCTGGCGGGCCGGCGTGCGTCGCTACGGGGCGATGGGAGCCTAGGAATGGGGCGCTATCTGCTCAGCCTGCGGCGCTTCTGGGGCACCTCCCTGGCCAGTCAGCTGGAGTATCAGCTCAACGCCCTGATCGAGCTGGTGGCGATGGCGGCCAACCTGGCGGGCAGTGTGCTCGTGTTGTGGCTGTTCTATCGCCAGGGGGTGGCCCTGGGAGGCTGGAGCTGGAACGCCGCCCTGGTGGTGCTGGGGGCCTACACCTGCCTGAATGGCTTCACCAGCACCGTGTTGCAGCCCAATCTGAGCCGCATCGTCACCCACGTGCAGGAGGGCACCCTCGACTTTGTGCTGCTCAAGCCGATCGACAGCCAGTTCTGGCTGTCGTTGCGCACCTTCAGTCCGGCCGGGCTGCCGGAAGTGGCCCTGGGTCTGGGCTTGATGGGCTGGGCGGCCCGGGCTGAGCAGGGTGGCCTGCAGCCCCAGCAGGTGCTGGCCACGGTGGTGGTCATGCTGGCCGCCGCGACCACCCTCTATGCCCTCTGGTTCGTGATCGCCACCACCGCCATCTGGTTCGTGAAAACCTGGAACGCCACCGAGGTGCTGCGGGCTGCCCTGAGTGCCGGCCGCTATCCGGTGAGCGCCTTCCCGGCCACGGTGCGGCTGCTGTTCACCGTGGTTCTGCCCGTGGCCTTTCTCACCACCGTGCCGGCAGAGACCCTCCTGGGACGGGGCAGCGCCAACTGGATCCTGGCCAGCCTGGCAGTGGCGGGCGCCGCTCTGGTGATCAGCCGAGCGTTCTGGCAGCTCGCGCTGCGCTATTACACCTCTGCGTCGAGCTGAACCATGGCCTGTCCCCACTGCGGCAGCTGGGCTGTGAAGGCAGACCGGTCGCTGGCTGGACGCATGGTGTGCGCCCGCTGCGGTCGTCCCCTCGGTCGGGGAGAGGATGGCGGCGCCCGACGCAGCCTGCTGCCTTCCCTGCGTGGGCTCCGGCCGCGCCCCTGGCTGGCCCTGCTGCTGATCCTGCTCGGGATCTCCGCTGGCCTGGCCTGGTTGGCCGAGAGCCCGCAGCGGTCCGTCCCGCCCGCCGGCCGGTCGGGCGACGGCTGATCCCGATAGTCCCATCACGAAAACCCGCTCCCTTGCCCCCAACCCCTGCCGCTGCCTACGCCACCCCATGCCGACCGCTGCTGGTGGGTTACTACGGCGAGCACAACCTCGGCGACGATGCACTGCTGGCGGTGCTGCTGCAACAGCTGCCTCGCCACGCCGAGCCCATCGCCACGGCCCGCGATCAGCAGCTGGTGGCCAGCCGTTTCGGGGTGGCCTGCGTGGATCGTGGCAGCCTGCCTGAGGTGATCGGCGCCCTGGGTTCGGCCACGGCCCTGATTCTGGGTGGCGGCAGCCTGCTGCAGGACAGCACCAGTTTCCGCAGCCTGCTGTATTACGCAGCACTGATCCTGCTGGCCCGGCTGCAGGGCAAGCCTGTGCTGCTCTGGGCCCAGGGACTGGGACCCCTGCGGCGGCGTCGCAGCCGCCTGTTGGTCAGGGCCCTGCTGGCGCGCTCCACCGCCTGCAGCTGGCGCGACTCCGCCTCGGCCGCACTGGCCCGCGAGCTCGGCTGGAGCCCCCAGCCCTGGCAGAGCGGCGTGGGCAGTGATCCCGTCTGGACGTTCCCGCCGCTGGCCTGGCACGGGCAGGGGGGGGCGCTGCTGCTCTGTTTCCGTCCCACGGCCCAACTGCAGGGCCACGCCTGGCGGCCCTGGCTTGAGGCCATCGATCGCCTGGCTCCGCATCGGGAGGTGATCTGGGTGCCCTTCCATGCCGGCCAGGACAGGGGCCTGCTCGAACAGCTCCGCGAGCAGAACCTGCTGCCCGAGGGCCTCCGCAGCCGCAGCAGGGAGGTGTTGCCCCAGACGCCGGCCGAGGCCATGGCGCTGTTTGCAGGCAGTGGGCTGGTGCTGGCCATGCGGCTGCATGGTTTGATTCTGGCGGCGGTGAGCGGTGCGCCGGTGGCGGCCCTCAGCTACGACCCCAAAGTCCAGGCTGCGGCCCGTGCCCTGGGCTGTCCGGTGCATGACCTGGCAGAACCCAGCAACGATCCCCTGGCCCCGAATCAGCCGATGGGGGATCAGGCACTTCGTGATCAGCTGCTGGCGGCCTGGCAGGCCTGCCTGGATCACCCCCCCTCAGCCGAGCGCCTGGCCCAGCTCCGCCAGGCCGGTGGCCTCCATGCGGAGCTGTTCAGCCGATGCCAGGGCTGAGCTGCAGCTCCCGCAGCCTGGCGAGAACCTCCTGGCTATGGCCGCTGGGCCGCACCGCCACCCAGGTGGCTCGGAGGTTGCCGTCGGGGTCGATCAGGAAGGTGTGTCGCTGGGAAAATGGGGCGATCCAGGAGCCGTAGGCCCGACTCACCTGCCCGCCGGGATCGCTCAGCAGTGGAAAGGAGAGCCCCTCCTCCGAGCAGAAGGAGGCGTGGGAATCGGGATCATCGGCACTGATGCCCACCACGGCGGCACCGGCAGCCTGGAAGGCCTGCAGGTCCCGCTGAAAGCCGCGGGCTTCCAGTGTGCAACCACCGGTGAAGTCGCGGGGATAGAAATAGAGCACCACCCAGGAGCCACGCAGCTCGCCCGAGGACAGCTGACCCTGGTCTCCAGGGGGCAGGACGCCGGCCAGCTCAAATGGCGGGGCCGGCCGGTCGAGCTCAGGAAGGGTGCCACCCAGAGCCTCTGCCGCCTTTGGCAGGGCCAGCAGCGGGGAAAGACTCGCCACGATGAGCGGCCCTGCAGCAGCGAGGGACCTCGGCAAAAAGGCGCGACGATCCATCACAACTGAGGCGGTATGAAGACGTCCGAATCGGCGAGATTCAGAGCGGGAAGGGACTCCGATGGTGGGCCGTTCAGGATCGGGCCACGTTCAGATTCGGGCGAGGTTGATGCCCAGTTCGCGGGCATAGGCACCCAGCCCTTTCTTCTGAATGGTCTTCAGGGCTCTGGTGGACACGCGCAGCTTCACGAAGCGGTTGCCCTCGGCCCACCACAGCCGCCGATCCTGCAGATTCACCTGCTGCAGCTTCTTGGTGCGCACGTGGGAGTGGGACACGGCCATGCCGTTGTTGGCGCGCTTGCCGGTGAGCTGGCAGACCCGGGACATGACCTTCAACCTGATGAATGGAGAGCGGGCACCAAAAACACCCACCGAAAGAGTGTATCAATCGACCCTGGACGGCCGGCTGCTCACCAGTCGGGCCGCTGCTGCAACAAGGTGGCGATGCGGATCAGCCGGGCCCCGCTGCAACCCAGCTTGATGGCGATGTTGCGCCGATGGGACTCCACCGTGCGCACGGACAGATCGAGGTCGAGCGCCATGTCCTTGTTGCTCTGGCCACGGCCAAGACGTTCGAGCACCTGGCGTTCCCGCTGGGTGAGCTGCTGAAGCGCATCGAGGGGGAGCCCATCCTCCGAACGCTCAGCCCCCTCACAGCCGGTGATCGCCACGATCTCTCTGAGCAGATCCTCAAAGGCCCGGGCCTTGTCAATCACCGCGCAGATCGTCTCCCGCAGCTCCGGTGGCCTGAGAAAGGTACTGGCATGGCTGGAGAGCACGATCACCTTGGCCGCCGGGTTGAGCACCTGCAGCGCCTTGGCCACCGTGAGCCCCTCGGCGTCGGGCAGGGCGATGTCGAGGATGAGCAGATCGGGACGAATCCTTGAGCAGCAGTCGATGCCCTCAGCGGCAGTGGAGGCCGTGGTGACTGCCGCCAGGCCAGGGTGGCCGCGCAACATGGCCACCAGCAACTCCTGGAACATCAGCTGGTCTTCCACCACAAGGGTCTGAAGTCCCATGCTGTGGCCCGTGAAAGGTTCGTTGAATTTGGACAAAGCTTACGCTTCCTGCCGATTTGCAACCCGCTTGCGAACGCGTTGGGCCGGACCTCGGTTCACAGTCCCCGCTCCATCAGCCGGCCCATCACGTCGGCGCTGCGCTGCTGGAAACCGGCCAGTTCATTGGGCTCCAGGCCACCCACCGCCAGCCGGGCCAGCTCATAGAGGTGACGGCTGAGGTCGTCGGCCAGCTGCTGGCTGGGGGAACCGGCAGCGGCGCCGCCGGGGGTGGTGATCACCGAGCCGGCGGAGAGCCTCAGCAGTCCCTCCACCAGCGGGTGCCTGCGGTTCACCACCAGCACGTGATGGTCGGGCAGGCTCGGCAGCCGCTGCTCCATCAGGGCGCCCATGTCGTTGAGGCGGCGCATCTGCTCCGGGAGCAGGATCAGGGCTGCTGGGGCGTTGTCGCCCTTCAGCGCCTGCACCTGAATGGTGATCTTGTCGTTGGCCAGGGCCTTCTTGAACAGGTCCCGCACCTTCTCACTGGCATCCTTGCCATCGGCATCGGCCAGCTCGCTCTCCTTCTCCTGCAGGGAGTCGTCGAGTTCGCTGTCGACCCGCTGGAACTTGAGATCCTCGTGGCGGTACTCCAGCCAGGGGATGAACTGGGTGTCGATGAAGGTGTCGGCCAGCAGCACCTCGGCCCCCTGGCTCTTCCACAGGGCCAGTGGCCCGGCCTGGCCCGCTTCATCGCTGCAGTAGAGGATGCGCTTGTCGTTGCCCGCCTCCAGTCGCGAGCGATAGCCGGCCAGGGTGGTGAAGGCCTTGCCATCGGCGCCTGGGATCGGATCGAGGCTCTGACCCTCGCTCGACTGGTCGTCAGTGGCGGCAGGTTGTTCCTGCGGTTGCGCAGTCGTCCCGAACAGCACCAGATCGGCCACCTGGTCGGCGAACTTGTCGTCCTCCATCGCGCCGATCTTGATGAACGGGGCCAGCGATTCCCAGATTTCGGCGTAGCGCTTCGGTTCATCGCGGTGCAGCTGCTTGAGGCGATCGGCCACCTTCTTGGCCACGAAGCCCCCGATCGAGCGCACACGCCGGTCGGTCTGCAGGGCCGAACGGCTCACGTTGAGCGGGATGTCCGGTGAATCGATCACGCCGCGCAGGGGCAGCAGGTAGCGGGGCACCACCTCCTTGATCGAGTCGCTCACGAACACGTTGTTGCAGTAAAGCTTGATCTCGCCCTTCTCCCAGTCGGCCCGGCCCGTGAGCTTGGGGAAGTAGAGGATGCCCTGCAGGTTGTAGGGATAGTCGGTGTTGAGGTGCACCCACAGCAGCGGGTCGCCCTGGAAGGGGTAGAGGTAGCGGTAGAGCTCGATATAGTCGTTGTCGCTGAGATCCCTCGGGCTCTTGCGCCAGGCCGATTCGCGCTTGTTCACCGTTTCGCCCTCCAGCTGCACCGCCACCGGCAGGAAATCGCAGTAGGTGGTGATCAGGGTGCGGATGCGGGCCGGCTCGATGTATTCCTCTTCCTCCTCCATCAGATGGAGGATCACATCGGTGCCGGGTTCGGCCCGCTCGGCTGCATCCAGGGTGAAGTTGGGCGATCCGTCGCAGCTCCAGCGCACCGCCTCTGCCCCATCGCGGGCGCTGCGGCTGATCAGCTCCACCTGCTTGGCAACCATGAAGCTGGAGTAGAAGCCCAGGCCGAAGTGGCCGATGATCGCGTCGCTCTCGCTCTTGTACTTCTCCAGGAAATCCTCGGCACTGGAGAAGGCCACCTGGTTGATGTAGCGCTTCACCTCATCGGCGTCCATGCCGATGCCGTTGTCCGAGATGGTGAGCGTCTTGGCCTCGCGGTCGATGCGGATGTTGATCAGTCCTTCGGGGCCCTCGCTGCAGTCGCCGGCCATCGCCGCCATCCGGCGCTTGCTGATGGCATCCACGCCGTTGCTCACCAGCTCCCGCAGGAACACCTCGTGGCCGCTGTAGACGGCCTTCTTGATGATCGGGAAGATGTTCTCGGTGTGGATCTGGATCTGACCCTGCTCGGCCTGCAGCACCACTGGTTTACGTGCAATGTTTGTCCAAGGCTCCCCCGGGCGGGTCCCTTTCGCCAAGGGGGAGCCTTGGGCAGGAAACCGACCCCAGCCCCGGCAGCAGGCCAGCTGCCTACGATCCCGGCCATCCGCCCCGCACCTTGCCCCTGATGGCCAGCCAGTGGCAGAACTTCCTGCAAAACGAGGGGGAATGGCAGGGATCCTTCGCCGGCCTCACCCCTGTCGGCGAGCTGCTCAGTGAAACCCCCTCCCTGCTCAGCCTGCAGAGCGCCGAGGAGGGCCGCCTGGTGCGTTTCCGCCTGCGCCGTTACGGGCCGGAGGGTCGCGATGGTGCCCCCAGCAGTGATCACCAGCAGGACTACCGCAGCCTGGGCCGCCAGGTGGTGTTCTTCGACTCCGGCGCCTTCAGCAAGGGCACGATGCAGGTGGCGCCTGGCAGCACCTTCGGCGTGGAGACTGGCTTTGTGGCCGGTGACCGCCGCCATCGGCTGGTGCAGCTCTTTGACGCTGCCGGGCAGGCTGACCAGCTGGTGCTGATCCGCGAGTTCCGCCTGGGCTCCGAGGCGGTTGAGCGCCCCCCCCTGCGGGCCGATCAGCTGCTGGGCTCCTGGGAGGGTGAGGCCGCCACGGTGACGGCCGACTGGCCGGAAGCCGACCGGCAAAGCTGCGCCAGCACCTTCTCCCCCGCTGATCTGAACGACGTGGTGTGTCTGGCGGATGGTGGCTATTGCCGTAGGCCAGCCCAGGTGAGCCACCGCCAGGCGTTCACGGTGGAGGCTGGCTGGCTGCTGGCACCGGATCGGCTGGAGCGGTTGATCCGCTGTTACGACGGCAGCGGTGCCTGGCTGTCGTCGCGCCACGAGTGCCTGCGCCGGTGCTGAGGCAGCTCCCCTGCATCGCGGGGGCCCTGGCAGTGCTGCTTGGCTGGCCAGGCCGTGGGGCCCGCGCCCTGGAACTTCCCTGTTCCATTCCCGTCACCTGGGAGCTGCAGCAGCAGCTGGAGCTGCCGAGGAGAGCTGCCGATGGGCAGCGGATCGGCGGGCTCTCCGCAGCCGCCTTTGCGGCCGCCAGTGATCGTCTCTGGCTGCTCAGCGACCTCCCGCAGGGCTCGCTGAGCCATTGGACTGGCCTCACGGCCGCTCTGGCTGGCGGGCCTCCACCCCGCTTCGCCGGCAGCCTGGCCTTGCAGCGGCAGCCGCTGGATGGGGAGGGGCTGGTGCAGCTGGAGGGCCAGCTCTGGGTGGCCAGCGAAGGACGCCGCACCCCCACCAGACCTGCCGAGCTCCTCCGTTTTGACGCCCGATCGGGTCGCCTGCTCCAGAGCGTGGATCTGCCTGCCGACTGGCAACCTGGGCCCGATCGGGGCCTGGACAGCAACGCCGGTCCGGAGTCCCTGGCCCTGGGCCACCAGGCCGATGGCCGTCCTTTCCTGCTGATGGCCGCCGAGCGGCCCCTGCTCCAGGATCCCCCCCGCCACGTGCGATTGCTGCGCTGGCAGTGGCAGCCCGGCCAGGATCCCCTGCCCAGGGCCCCCTCTCCCCTTCCCCAGGGGGCCCTGCTCCTGCCCCATGGCGATGGCTGGGGACTGACCGAACTGCTGGTGGTACAGCCGGGTGGGCGCCTGCTTGGCCTGTTGCGGCGCTTCCAGGTTCCCGACCGCTGGCAGATCCGCCTGGCCCTCTATCCGATGCCCACCCCGGGCCAGGCCCGCCCGGCGGCCCCATTGGTCAGCTGGGATCTGCTGGCGATCGGTCTGGAGCCCGATAACTGGGAGGGTCTGACCGCTGGTCCTGTTCTGGCGGATGGTCGAGCGGTGCTGGTGCTGGTGAGCGACGACAACCTCAATCCATTCCAGGCCAACCGGCTGGCCGTGCTCACGCCCCGCTGCCTGTGAGGGCGTTCTCCACAGGTTTCCCACACGTCTGGTCCCTGCCGCTGGGGCAACGTCAGGCAGACGAACAGATCCTGGGCAGTCATCGCAAAAGGACCCAGCGAAGGGAGTTCACAATGGACGCAATCCCTCTGCCCGTTGAGGTTTGCGCAATGGGTCGAATTGTTCAGCAGATCTGCGGGGATCGATCCAGGGAGCTCGAGCATCGGCAGAACCAGCTGATTGGGAGATTCAGCTGGCCATGGGGCCCTTCAAGCACTGTGGAAAAGTTCAGCTCGAAGACTTCAGGCAGATCTGAACCAGGTGAAGGAGCTGGTGAATGGTGTGCCTCAGGCTCCCGCCCATGGGAGGCGCTGTTGCGGCGGCGGCGGCAGCGCTCGGAGCAGTAACGCACGTCCTGCCAGACGTCCTTCCATTTGCGCCGCCATTGAAACGGGCGGCCGCACACGGCGCAGACGCGGGTTGGCCGGTCGGCGCGGCCGGTCTTCATCGCGCCTTCTGCAGATCGGGACGCTCCTCAGGCAGGATCGCCCCTTCCACAGGACACACCTGCAGGCAGATGCCGCAGTCAATGCAGGTGTCGAAGTCGATCCAGTAGAAGCCCGTGCCCTTGCTGTTGGCCCCCTGCCCAGGGTGGATGCAGGCCACCGGGCAGGCATCGACGCAATCAGCGACGCCTTCGCAGACGTTGGAGACGATCGTGTGGGCCACGGTGGGTTGATGACAACCTGAACTTTAGGAACCCAGCCAGACGGCACGGGAGCACCCCCGCTCGCTGGCGATGGCGTCCGCCCGTTCCTGGCTGGCCAGGGGATCGGGATGGAGCTCGGCGATCACCCCTTCGCGGTGCAGCTGTTGCTGAATCTCCAGGGCAGCCACCACACCGCTGCCGGCGGCGTAGCTCACCAGCACGGGGGCAGCCGTGCGGTCCAGCCGCCAGCCATGGCCGAGCAGCTCCCGCAGGGCCTCCACGTCGAACCCGAAGCCCACACCCGCTGCCGAGCTGTCTCCGGAATTGAAGCGACCCACCAGGGCGTCGTAGCGGCCACCGCTGGCGATCGCCAGCGGCGCCTGCTCTCCCCGGCACACCAGCTTCAGCACCAGGCCGTCGTAGAGGGCGAAATGGGGTTGGAAGGTGGGGTCGAGCCGCAGCTTCACACCACCCCGCTCAGCAGCCGGGGCCACGGCGGCGAGGATCAGCTGCAGATCCGCCAGCAGCGGAACCGGTCCCAGCCATTGCTCCAGGGCATAGAGCACCTCGCTGGCCCCCCCACGCAGGCGCATCACCGCCCGCAGGCGCTGCTGCTGCGGTTCAGGGAGCGGAATCGCCTCCAGCGCCAGGGGGTCAAATCCCGTGAGGGCCCTGCGCGTCGCGGCCTTGTGGGTGTCAGGCACATCCGTCAGCAGGGCCGTGAGCAGCCCGTGGTGACCGATCAGCAACTGGGGGGTGTGGGCCGCCAGCTCGAGCTTCGCGGCAGCGGCCAGGAGCAGGCTGATCAGTTCCACGTCCGCCGCGGCGCTGCGCTCCCCCAGCAACTCCACGCCGCTCTGCAGCTGTTCGTGAATGCGTTGCTGACCGCTGTCGCCGGTGCTGCTGCGAAAGATCGTTCCGTTGGTCCACAGCCGCAGCGGCCTGGGACGCTGGGCCATGCGTGTGCTGGCCGCCCTGGCGATCGAAGCGGTGAGTTCCGGCCGCAGCCCAAGCCTCTCCTCGCTGGCCAGCAGCACCAGCTCCCGTCCATCGATGCCTCCACCGGCCTCCAGGGTGTCCACGCGCTCCACGCTGGGGGGATCCACCTGCTGATAGCCCCAGAGGCGATACACCTCCGCCAGGGCCGCACAGATCGCGCGGTTCTGTTCCACCTCACGGGGATTGAGATCCCTGGCGCCGGCAGCAGGTTGCAGAGCCATGGAGGCGCGGGATGAGATCCGGTTCCCAGATCCTATGGAGCGACCGGGGTGCTGGTGCCGCTGTCGAGTTCGGTGGCGCCGTAGCTGCTGCCGGCCAGGGGCCGGCAGGCCGCCAGGCCGCTGAGCAGCTGCCCGTGCAGGCCTGGGCCAGCCGCCACCACCCTGCCGCTGGCCAGGTCAGCGGGGGAACCGTCGTAGCCGGTCACCACTCCGCCGGCCTCCTCCACCAGCACCAGGCCTGCCGCCAGATCCCAGGGAGCCAGGCCCCGTTCCCAGTACCCATCCACCTTGCCACTGGCCACAAAGGCCAGATCCACCGCCGCCGCCCCGGCCCGGCGGACGCCGTGGGTGCGATGGGTGAACCAGGCGAACTCGGCGTAGTTGTTGTCCAGCCGTTGCTGGCGGTCGTAGGCGAAACCGGTGGCCAGCAGGGCGTCGGCCAGCTGGCGGCAACCACTCACCGCCAGTCGGCGGTCGTTGCACCAGCTGCCCAGGCCGGGCGCGGCCCAGTAGAGCTCGTCGAAGGCGGGCAGCGCCAGGGCCCCCAACAGGGGAATTCCCTGCCAGGTGAGCCCCACCGAGGTGGCATACACCGGAAAGCCGTGGGCGTAGTTGGTGGTGCCATCCAGGGGATCGACACACCACTCCAGAGCGCTCTCGGCGGGCCGTCGGCCGCTCTCCTCGGCCAGCACACCGATCTCCGGGGTTTCGGCCTGCAGCAATCTCAGCACGGCCGCCTCGGCGGCCAGGTCGGCCTCGGTCACCAGGTCGCCGTTGCGGCCCTTCTCACGCACCTGCTCCAGACGTCCGAAGTGGGCCTTGAGCTGAACGCCCCCTGCCTCTGCTGCCCGCCGTGCCACATCCAGAAGTCGCTCCATGCGCTCCAGCGACAGGCCTGAACCAGCCAGGGCCTGGGTGCAGAGGCGGGGGCCGCAGGGGGGCGCCGATGGGTCCACGGGGCTGGGGGAAAGGCTCATGGTCTGCAGGGGCTGGGGCTGTCGGAACAGGATGGGCCAGGGCTGGCTGGGGGTTGCTCAGTCCTCCTCGATCGGCAGGCCTGGCCGCACCCGACCCCGCCCGAAGAAGCGGCCGAACTGCAGGTCGTAGACCTCGTCTTCATCCTGGGTCTCCACCTCGAGCGGACCGGTGGCCCGGGCCACGCAGAGCAGGCCGTAGCCCTGCTGGCGCAGATCCTTGGACAGGCCAAGGGCTTCGCGCTGGTCGATCGATCCCTTCAGCACACGTACGGCACAGGCGGTGCAACAGCCGTTGCGGCAGCTGAAGGGCAGGGGATCGCCCTGCTGCTCGAAGCTGCGCAGGATGGTTTCGCCTTCCGGTACCTCATGGGTGATCACCCGTCCGGTCTGGCGCCAGTGCACCGTGATCGGAAAGCGACGCGTCATGGCAGACGGCGAACTCAGCGGAGCTCGTGCGAGAGGTTGACTGCTACATTGCCATCACGTTGCCCCATTTTGCCGCTGGAGAGGTGGCCGAGTGGTCGAAGGCGCAGCACTGGAAATGCTGTATAGGGGCAACTCTATCGAGGGTTCGAATCCCTCCCTCTCCGCTCAATCACCGGCCCTTGGGCCGGTTTTTTTGTCGTTCATACGGAGTATGGCAGGACTGAAAAACAAAGGGCTATAGCCCCCGCGGCCACTGGCCGGGGGGGTGATCTCCAGGCACTGCCAGCCGCTGCCGCCACTGCCAGGCAAACTCAGGGGATCAGCCGAAGCGTCCGGTGACGTAGTCCTGGGTTGCCTGCTGACCGGGGGCATTGAAGATGCGCTCGGTGTCGTTGAACTCGACCAAGTAACCCACCTTGCCGCTGCCACCTTCGACAGCCTCGGCGTTGAAGAAGGCGGTCATGTCGGCAACCCGCACAGCCTGCTGCATGTTGTGGGTCACGATGATGATCGTGTAATTGCGCTTGAGCTCATGCATCGTCTCCTCGATCTTGAGGGTGGAGATCGGGTCCAGGGCTGAGCAGGGTTCGTCCATCAGAATCACCTCAGGCTCCGTGGCGATCGCCCGGGCGATGCAGAGACGCTGCTGCTGACCACCGGAGAGGGCAAAGCCGCTCTCCTTCAGTTTGTCCTTGCATTCATCCCACACGGCAGCCTTGCGCAGGGAGCGCTCCACCAGTTCATCCATATCGCCCTTGTAGCCGTTGATCCGGGCCCCGAAGGCAATGTTCTCGTAGATGCTCTTGGGGAAGGGATTCGGTTTCTGAAACACCATGCCAATCCGCCGGCGCACCTCCACGGGGTCCACGTTGCGCTCGTAGAGATCGACACCGTCGAACACCACCCGGCCCTTGAGCCCGCAACCGGGGATCAGGTCGTTCATGCGGTTGAGGGCCCGCAGAACAGTGGACTTGCCGCATCCGGATGGTCCGATGAAGGCGGTGACCTTACCGCTCGGGATGTCCATGTAGACATTCTTGACGGCCTCAAAGCTGCCGTAGGAGATCGTGACTTTCTGCAGGGACATGCAGACATCGTTGCTGTTGATGGCGGGGGAGGTGGCTTGGGTCATGGACGGATAGTAGAAGAGAACGTGCTGATGGAAGGGAAAAGGTTGAAATATCAGGTCTTTTTGGCCACCTTGCTGATCCAGCGAGCCAGAAGGTTGGCAGCGAGAATCATCATCACCAATACAAATGAAGCGGCCCAAGCCAAGGCGTTCTGAGCCTCGTAGGGCATGATGGCGAAGTTGAAGATCAACACCGACATGGTGGCGATCGGATTGAACAGACCTTCAGGCCAGAAGGGAGAAAAGAGGGCCGTAAAGATCAGAGGTGCCGTTTCGCCGGCAGCGCGGGCGATGGCCAGCACGATCCCCGTGGCGATGGGTGTGAAGGCCGCCGGCAGGGTGATACTGGTGATGGTAACGAATTTGGAAGCTCCCACCCCGTAGGCACCCCAGCGGAGCTCCTGGGGAACCAGTTTCAGCCCTTCATAGGTGGTCTTGATCACCGTGGGCAGCATCAGCACAGCGAGGGCTATGCCGCCGGCAACGGCGCTGTAGCTCTGGTTGAAGAAGATGCGGGTGGCGACCACCACCCCGTATACGAACACACCGGAGATGATGGAGGGCACGCCCGCCAGTACGTCATTGCCGAAGGTCACAAACTGGGAGAACCAGCCGCGCTGGGAGTATTCGTTGAGATAAACACCACCACCCACGCCGATGGGAATAGCAATCAGGGAGGCGATCAGGGTGACGATGATCGTTCCGATCACCGCATTACCGATACCGCCTCCATCCAGGCCAGGGGGTGGAGGCAACTGGGTGAACAGGGAGATGCTCAGCAGTGACGCACCCTTGTACAGCACATAGGCCAGCACCAGAAACAACGGCAGAATGGCGATTCCGGCAAAGGTGGACGCAATGGCCGTGCAGAGCCTGTTAATGCGATTGCGCTTCAGTGTGGGGTCGAAACTGAGGGACCGACGTTCAAACAGAGAAGCGTGAGCAGTAGCGGAGGATTGCATGGCGTTACCTTCGATGGATCTCATGGCTGGATCAGATGGCAGATTCAGTAGCGCAGGCTGAGGCGGCGCACCACCCACTGAGCCAAGATATTCACAGCAAAAGTCAAAATCATCAGAATCAAGGCCGCATACATCAGCGCCGAGACCTGGATGCCATCAGCCTCGCCGAACTGGTTGGCCAACATCGAGGCAATGGTGTTTCCAGGGGCCAGCAGGGAGGTGCTGAAGTTCATGGCATTGCCGATGATCATGGTCACAGCCATCGTTTCGCCCATCGCCCTGCCCAGGGCCAGCATCACGCCACCGGTGATGGCGGAGATGGCCGCGGGCACGATCACGCTGCTGATGGCTCCCCAGCGGGTGGTACCCACGCCATAGGCACCCTGCCGGAGTTCGATCGGCACCTGATTGAGAGCGTCCCTGGAGATGGCTGTGATGATGGGCAGCACCATCACAACGAGGATGAGGATGGCGGGGGCCATGCCGGGACCCTGTGGGATGGTGTTGAACAACGGAGACCAGCCCAGGATCTGATGCAGAAACTGGAGCACTGGCCTCAGTGCAGGCTCCATCACGAAGATCGCCCAGAGACCGAGGACCACTGAGGGGATGGCGGCCAGCAGTTCCACCATCAGGCCGATGGCGTCGCGCAGACCACGGGGCAGCATGTCCTCGGTGATCAGGATCGCCGTGCCCAGACCGAGGGGGATGGCGAACAACAGTGACAGCAGAGCAGTCACCAACGTTCCATAGATCGCCGTGAAGGCCCCGTACTCGTTGTTGACGGGATCCCAGGCCGATGTGGTGAGGAACTTCAACCCGAACTCGCGGATCGCTTCCTGAGACCCCTGGAACACCACCAGGAAAATGCCCAGCAGCACGATCGCCACCACTGAGGCCAGGGCCAGGCTGAGCTGGCGGAAACCAAGGTCCACCATCTTCTCAGAGGGGGGACGACGACGGAGCGTGAACGCATCGGCTTTCGCGGCTGATCGGAAATCCGTCGTCATGCAGAAAAGGCGTGCAAAGGGCCAAGCCGCTTGGAATTTACGAACCACCACCTGCCTTTCGGTTTAAGCGGCGATTAACGTCCAATGGACCGGTAACTTGGGGCCGCCGCGCGGTTCACGACTCCAGAACAGTCCATGGGGCGCATCGTCGGCATCGACCTCGGCACAACCAACTCCGTGGTGGCGGTGCTCGAGGGGGGACGCCCCCAGGTGATCGCCAGTGCCGAGGGCGGGCGCACCACCCCATCGGTGGTGGGCTTCAGCCGCGACCAGGAGCTGCTGGTGGGCCAGCTGGCGCGCCGCCAGCTGGTGCTCAATCCCCGCAACACCTTCGCTAACCTCAAGCGCTTCGTGGGCCGCCAGTGGGGGGAGCTCGACGACGGCAGCCTCGGCGTGCCCTACACCGTGCGCGCCAACGACCAGGGCAATGTGCGGGTGGTGTGCCCTGCCACCGAGCGGGAATATGCGCCGGAGGAGCTGGTGGCCAGCATCCTGCGCAAGCTCTGCGACGACGCCTCCACCTACCTCGGTGAGGCCGTGGAGGCCGCCGTGGTGACGGTGCCCGCCTACTTCAATGACGCTCAACGCCAGGCCACCCGCGACGCGGGCCGGCTGGCAGGCATCAGCGTGGAGCGCATCCTCAACGAGCCCACGGCTGCGGCCCTGGCCTATGGCTTCGACCGCAGCGCGGCCAAGCGGGTGCTGGTGTTCGACCTGGGCGGCGGCACCTTCGACGTGTCGATCCTGCGCATAGCCCAGGGTGTGTTTGACGTGAAGGCCACCAGCGGCGATACCCAGCTGGGCGGCAACGACTGGGATCGGCGGATCGTGGACTGGCTCGCCGATGCCTTCCAGAAGGAGCACGGCCTCGACCTGCGCCGCGACCGCCAGGCCCTGCAGCGGCTCACCGAGGCTGCCGAGAAGGCCAAGATCGAGCTCAGCGGCGTGCAGAGCACGCCGATCTCCCTGCCCTTCATCGCCACCGGCGGCGAGGGACCGCTGCACATCGAGACCACCCTGGAGCGGCGTACCTTCGAGAGCCTCTGCCCCGACCTGCTCGACCGCCTGCTGCGCCCGGTGCAACGGGCCCTGCGCGATGCCGGCCTCGCGGCCGATGACATCGACGACGTGGTGCTCGTGGGCGGCGCCACCCGCATGCCGATGGTGCAGGAGATGGTGCGCACCCTGGTGCCCCGCGATCCCTGCCAGACGGTGAATCCCGACGAGGTGGTGGCGATCGGCGCCGCGGTGCAGGCCGGCATCCTCACCGGCGAGTTGCGCGACCTGATGCTCAACGACGTCACCCCCCTCTCCCTTGGGCTGGAGACGATCGGCGGGGTGATGAAGGTTCTGATTCCCCGCAACACGGCCATTCCGGTGCGGCGCAGCGACGTGTTCAGCACCTCCACCCCCAACCAGAGCTCGGTGGAGGTGCATGTGCTCCAGGGGGAGCGGCAGATGGCCAGCGACAACAAGAGCCTGGGCCGTTTCCGGCTCTCCGGCATCCCGCCGGCTCCCCGCGGGGTGCCCCAGGTGCAGGTGTCGTTCGACATCGACGCCAACGGCCTGCTGCAGGTGTCGGCCATGGACCGCACCACCGGCCGCCAGCAGAGCGTGAGCATCCAGGGCGGCTCCAACCTCAGTGAGGAGGAGATTGCCCGGCTGATTGAGGAGGCGGAGCAGAAGGCGGCAGGGGACCGGCGCAAGCGGGCTGCGGTCGATCGACGCAACCGCGCGCTCACCCTGGTGGCCCAGGCCGAACGGCGCCTGCGCGATGCCAGTCTCGAGCTGGGTCCCTACGGGGCGGAGCGCCAGCAGCGGGCCGTGGAGATGGCCCTGCGGGATGTGCAGGACCTGCTGGCCCTGGAGGAACGGGGTGACAGCGACCCGGGCGAGCTGGATCTGGCCGTGGGCCAGTTGCAGGAGGCCCTGTTCGGCCTCAACCGCCGCCTGCTCAGCGAGCGCAAGGCCGACCAGGGACCGCTGCAGGGGCTCAAGAACACGCTCGGATCGCTCAAGGACGAGCTGTTCGCCGATGACGACGACTGGGACGATTGGAACCGCCCCGCCAGTGACCCATGGTCCCGCCAGGGTGATTGGTCCCGCCAGGGCGACTGGTCTGGAACGGCTCCCTCCCGTGGCTGGGGGGAACAGGAGCGCCTGCGCGACGACCGCTGGTCCTCCACCTCCGGGCGCCAGGCCGAAGAGGACCGGCCCTACCGCCAGGAGCGTTGGCCTGCGCTGGATCGGGACGAGCCGGACGCCGACTGGCGGGAGGACCGCGCCGATGATCCCGACGACCGCTACGACCGCTTTGCGGAATCGGCGGCTCCGGCTGCTTCCGCGCGAATGCCCCGCCGAAGCCAGGACCTGAGGCCAGCTGAAGACGACCCCTGGGCTGAGCGCTGACCAGGGTGGCGGGAGCAATGCCAGGGACAGTGGATCACTGGGCCGTACTGGGACTCAATCCCGGTGCGGACGCTGCGGCCCTCAAGCGCGCCTTCCGCGCCCAGGCCCGGCGCTGGCACCCCGACCTCAACGGCAACGACCCCGTGGCCGAAGAGCGTTTCAAGCAGGTGAATGAGGCCTATGCGGTGCTGTCCGACCCGGGCCGCCGCCGCGCCTGGGAAGCCGGTGAACCGGAGCGGAGCGGAGGTGCCCAGCAGGACCCCTTCGCCAGCGGCTTTCCAGACTTCGAGCTCTACCTCGATCAACTGTTCGGCAGGCGCCGCCGCGAGGCTGAACAGGACCGGGACGGCCGGCAACACGGCGGCGAGGGCGACGACGAGGGCGAGGTTGAAGCACCACCCCCGCCGGGCCCGTCGCCAGGCCCTGTGACCGCCGCCGAACCCGGCCGTCCCCCCACCCAGGCCATCGACGTTCTCGAGACCCTGGTGGAGCTCACTCCAGAGCAGGCGCTGGAGGGCAGTCGCGTGGAACTGGACCTGCCCGATGGCCTGGTGGTGGAGGTGTGGACTCCGCCTTTGGCCGGCGACGGCTGGCGACTGCGGCTCGCCGGCCTCGCCCCCGGGGGTGGCGACCACTTCCTCCAGCTGCGGGTGATCACCGCCGAGGGCCTGCGGGTGGATGGTCTGCGGGTGCTCTACACCCTCGATCTCAGCCCCGCCGAAGCCGCTCTCGGCTGCAGGGTTGTGGTGCCCACCCTGCAGGGTGCGGTGAAACTGCACGTGCCGGCGGGTTCTTCCAGCGGCCGCCTGCTGCGCCTGCGGGGACGTGGGCTGGCCAGGGGCGGGCAGCGGGGTGACCAGCTGGTGGAGCTGCGCATCGTGGTGCCTGACCAGCCCTCCGAAGCTGAACTCGCCCTCTACCGGCGTCTCCAGGAGCTGGCCAATGAACAGCAGTGAGTTCGGCAGCAGTGAGGCTGGGCAGTCGTCAGGCTTGGCAGCAGTGAGAAACTGGGGTCGTTGTTCTCTGATTGAACGCGTCCTGATGCCGGTTCACGTGCTCCTGTTCGATGCCGGGTCTGACCAGGAGGGGATCCATTCCCTGGAGCTCAATGGCCGCACCGTGGTGCTGCTGTTCGAAGACCAGGACGACGCCGAGCGCTATGCCGGCCTGCTGGAGGCCCAGGACTTTCCCGTACCCACGGTGGAACGCCTCGACCGCCAGGAGATGGAGCTCTTCTGCAACCAGGCCGGCTATGAAGCCCGCTTCATACCCAGTGGCTTCCTGCCCGAGACCGCAGAAGACCGGCTGTTGATCGCCCCGCCGGAACGCAACATGGACGTGAGCCTCTGGCAGGAGCAGCCCGACCCTGTGGCAGCCCTTGAGCAGCAGCAGTCGCCGGACCCGGAACTGGAGGCCTTTCGCCGTCAGCTGGAGGGCCTGCTGTGACCCTCTCCAATCCCGGGCAGGGGGTGGATCGGGGCCACCTGCTCACCGAGCAGGCCAACCCTCTCAGCGCCCAGCTCGATGCCCTACCCACGGCTGAGCTGGTGGATCTCTTCTGCCGCAATGATCTCGAGCCCCAGCGGGCAGTGGCTGCCGCGACCCCCCAGCTCACCGCTGCGGTGGACGCGATTGCCGCACGGCTGGCGGCTGGGGGCCGCCTCTTCTACCTGGGGGCGGGGACCTCGGGTCGTCTCGGCGTGCTCGATGCGGCGGAGTGCCCGCCCACCTTCTGCAGTGATCCCAGCCTGGTGCAGGGCGTGCTGGCCGGAGGAGCAGCGGCGCTGCTGCGCAGCTCCGAGGGTCTGGAGGATCTGCGCGAGGCCGGCCGCGAGGATCTGGAGCGGGCCGGGTTCGCCCCTGGCGACTGCCTGGTGGGGATCGCCGCCGGCGGTACCACCCCCTACGTGCTCGGCGGCCTGAGCCATGCCCGCGGGCTGGGGGGCCTGGCCATCGCCATGGCCTGCGTGCCTGCCGAGCAGGCGCCCATGCCCTGTGACATCGACATCCGCCTGCTCACCGGCCCCGAGCTGCTCACCGGCTCCACCCGGTTGAAGGCGGGCACCGCTACCAAGATGGCCCTCAACATCCTCTCCACCGGGGTGATGGTGAAGCTGGGCAAGGTGTACGGCAACCGCATGGTGGATGTGGCGGTCACCAACAGCAAGCTGGAGGACAGGGCCCTGCGCATCCTCTGTGATCTGGCCGGTGTGACCCGCCAACAGGCGGCCCTGCTGCTCGAGGAGGCCAGGGGTTCGGTGAAGCTGGCCCTGCTGATGGCAGCCAGCGGCCTCTCCGCGAATGCGGCGGGCCAGATCCTGGACGACCACGGCCCCAGCCTGCGTGCTGCCTTGCAGGCGAGCGGTGGCAGCCTGCGTCTCTAGCTGCCGGCGTCCAGCGCACCCCAATAGGGAGCGGTGAACAGATCCACCCGCCTGCGGGTGGCCGCCGGCACCGCTTCCTTCGGGGTCATCAGGGCATGGCGCAGGGCGCGGTGGGATCCGCTGGCTGGCCGCTGGGCGCCGATCCGCTCGGCGGCCATGCGCACGATCTCCTGGGCCAGGCTGGCATTGCTGCGCAGGTTTTCAATCACCATCTCCACGGTCACCGAGGCGTGCTCCTGGTGCCAGCAGTCGTAGTCGGTGACCATCGCCAACGTGGCGTAGGCCATCTCGGCTTCCCGGGCGAGGCGGGCCTCGGTGTGGTTGGTCATGCCGATCACACTGCAGCCCCAGCTGCGATAGAGCTCCGATTCAGCCCGGGTGGAGAAGGCGGGGCCCTCCATGCACAGGTAGGTGCCGCCGCGGTGCAGGTTGCGGCCCTCTGGCATCAGGCTTTCGCCCACGTCGGCGAGCAGACGGCTGAGGGTGGGGCAGAAGGGATCGGCATGGGTCACGTGGGCCACCACCCCCGCATTGAAAAACGTGAGCGGCCGCTGGTGGGTGCGATCGATGAACTGGTCCGGCACCAGCATGTCCAGGGGTCTGAGCTGTTCCTGCAAAGAGCCCACGGCCGAGACCGACAGGATCCAGCGCACGCCCAGGGAACGCAGGGCCCAGAGGTTGGCCCGGTAGGGCACCTCGCTGGGGGTGTAGCTGTGATGGCGACCATGGCGGGCCAGGAACACCACCTCAAGGTCACCGATCTGGCCCAGGCGCAGGCTGTCGGACGGTGAGCCGAAAGGAGTGTCCACGCTGATTTCGCGCACCTCCTCCAGGCCATCCATGGCGTAGAGCCCACTGCCGCCGAGCACACCCAGGCGGGCCTGACTCAGATCGGGTGCGGAGGCGGGTGACGTTGCGGCAGTGCTCATCGAAGCGGCGGCAGGGCGGTGCGACGCTCCATTTTCAGCACGGCCCCATACAGTCTGCTTTTGAACCACCCCAGCCTGTGACCAAAGCCCTGATGGAGACCGACGCCGGCACGATCGAACTGGAGCTGTTCGACGCCGACGCCCCCAACACCGTGGCCAATTTCGTGAAGCTGGCCAAGGACGGCTTCTACGACGGTCTGGCCTTCCACCGGGTGATCCCCGGCTTCATGGCCCAGGGGGGATGCCCCAACAGCCGTGAGGGCTCCCGTGGCATGGCCGGCACCAGCGGTCCTGGCTATCAGATCGATTGCGAGATCAACAGCCAGAAGCATCAGGCCGGCACGCTGGCCATGGCCCACGCCGGGCGCAACACCGGCGGCTCGCAGTTCTACATCTGCCATGAGGCCCAGCCCCACCTCGACGGCATGCACACCGTGTTTGGCCTCACCGGCAACATGGACGTAGTGCTCGCGCTCAAGAACGGCAGCCGCATCAGCAAGGTGACGATCCTCGACTGAGGATCGCTCCAGTCCCCAGCCCCGCGGGTCAGCGCCACACCAGGAAGGACCCCGCCCCCAGGCGCAGCCCCGCCAGCCCGGCACCAGCCTGGATCTCCGCCAGGGGGCGCTGCTCGGGCTCCAGATCAGCCCGCGGATGGCTGCTCTGTTCCATGGCCGGGGCCAGCATCAGGCTCAGGCGCTGGGTGCCGGGCCAGCGGGCCAGTTGGGCGATGGCCTGCCCCACGGCAGCGCTGGAGCAGTCCTCGTTATCCAGACCGCTCAGCAGCACCGTGTGCTGGGGACTGTTGAGCAGGGCCAGCAGGCGCACCTCCGGTTCCGCCTCCATTCGCAGCCCCTGCTCAAGCGCCCAGGCCTGCAGGGCCTGGCGCCGTTCCGCCAGCTCCTGCTCGCCCATCTGGCCATGCCAGGCCAGCACCACTGAAGGCCCGCCGATCGGACAGCTGGGCCCATCTCCCATCAGGTGCCCCAGCTTTGACCGCTTGACGGCCAAGTAGGCAGCGTTGTGCTGTCCAGGATCCATCACCAGCGGCACCCGGTCTTCCACCTGTAATCCATAGCCCCCCAAACCAGCGATCTTGCGGGGGTTGTTGGTGATCAGGCGCAGGCGATGCACGCCCAGGTCGCTGAGGATCTGGGCGCCCACCCCGTAGTTGCGCAGATCGGCGGGGAAGCCGAGACGCTCGTTGGCCTCCACCGTGTCGAGGCCGCCATCCTGCAGGCTGTAGGCCTTGAGCTTGTTGATCAGGCCGATGCCGCGCCCTTCCTGGCGCAGGTACACCACCACCCCTTCGCCGGCGGCCTCGATCATGCGCAGGGCCGCCTCCAGCTGGGGCCGGCAGTCGCAGCGCAGGGAGCCGAAGGCATCGCCGGTGAGGCACTCGCTGTGCACCCGCACCAACACAGGGGCCGTGGCCTTCTGGGGCTCCCCCTTGATGATGGCCACGTGCTCGCTGCCATCGAGTTCGTTGCGATAGCCGATGGCCCGGAACGTGCCGAAGGCGCTGGGCAGGCTGGCTTCCGCCTGCCGGCGCACGAAGCGCTCGGTATCCAGCCTGTAGCGGATCAGATCGGCGATGGAGATCAGCCGCAGGCCGTGCTGCCTGGCGTAGCTGGCCAGCTGGGGCAACCGGGCCATCGAGCCATCAGCGTTCTGGATCTCGCAGATCACCCCGGCCGGATAGAGCCCCGCCAGCCGGGCCAGATCCACGGCAGCTTCGGTGTGGCCGGCCCGCTTGAGCACGCCCCCCTGGCGCGCCCGCAGGGGAAAGATGTGGCCGGGGCGCCGCAGGTCGGCCGGCCGGGTGTGGGGGTGGATGGCCACCTGGATGGTGCGGGCCCGGTCCTCGGCGGAGATGCCGGTGCTCACACCGTTTTCCGGCCCCGCATCCACGCTCACGGTGAAGGCGGTCTGGTTTTCATCGGTGTTGCGATCCACCATCAGCGGCAGATCGAGGGTATCGAGCCGCTCCCCCTCCATGGCCAGGCAGATCAGGCCTCGGGCCGCGGTGGCCATGAAGTTGATCTGCTCCGGCGTGGCGAATTGGGCCGCACAGATCAGGTCGCCCTCGTTTTCCCGGTTTTCGTCGTCGACCACCACGATCGACTCGCCGTTGCGGATGGCGGCCAGGGCATCGGCAATGGCATCGAAGCGGATCCTGTCCCTGTCGCCATCCCGGTCTGGATTCAGACTTGGATCAGGAGCCGGCTTGCTGACCCCTTTGGCCGTGCTGTCGAGGAACGGATCACCCAGGGATGTCAACGGCAGCACAGGCGGCAGCACAGGCCAGAGGACCAGAGCTCAATCATCCTTTATAAAGCCCAGCACGTGTGAACACGGGCCATGGCCAGCTCCCTCACCAGTCAGCGCGTCGCCGTGATCGGTGCCAGTGGCTACGGGGGCCTGCAGACCCTGCGCCTGCTCCAGGGGCACCCCCACCTGCGGGTGACGTTTCTGGGTGGGGAGCGCAGCAGCGGCAAGCGCTGGAGTGAACTCACCCCCTTTCTGCCCCTCGCGGACGACCCGGTGGTGCAGGTGCCCGAGCCGGATGCGATCGCCGCTGCCGCCGACTTCGCGGTGCTCAGCCTGCCCAATGGCCTGGCGGCCCAGTTTGTGCCCCCCCTGCTGGAGCACGGCGTGCGGGTGGTGGACCTCTCGGCCGACTACCGCTACCGCAGCCTGGGCCGCTGGCAGGAGGTGTATGCCGCCGAAGCCCGCGAGCTGGGGCGCGCGGATGCCGAGCTCTGTGCCGAGGCTGTCTATGGCCTGCCGGAGTGGTACGCCGATGAAATCGCTTCCGCCCGGCTGGTGGCCGCCCCTGGCTGTTTCCCCACCGCATCCCTGCTGGGGCTGCTCCCCTTCCTCAAGCAGGGCCTGGTGGAGGCGGGCGGGATCGTGATCGACGCCAAGACCGGCACCAGCGGCGGCGGGCGCGCCGCCAAGGAGAACCTGCTGCTGGCGGAGGCGGCCGAGGCGGTGGCCCCCTATGGCGTGGTGGGCCACCGTCACACCAGCGAGATCGAGCAGATCGCCAGCCAGGTGGCCGGCCAGGAGATCCAGCTGCAGTTCACCCCGCACCTGATGCCGATGGTGCGGGGGCTGCTGGCTACGGTTTATTGCCGCCTGCGCGACCCCGGTCTCACCGCCGAGGACTGCTCGACCCTGCTCTGTTCTGCTTACCGCCAGTCCCCCTGCGTGGAGGTGTTGCCGGTAGGTACCTACCCCTCCACCAAGTGGGTGCGCCAGACCAACCGGGCGCTCTACTCGGTGCAGGTGGATCCACGCACCGGCCAACTGATCGTGATGGGGGCTGTGGACAATCTGGTGAAGGGCCAGGCCGGCCAGGGGGTGCAGTGCCTCAACCTGATGGCCGGGCTGGAGGCCACCACCGGACTGCCCCTGCTGCCGTTCTATCCCTGAGGCACGGTCAGGCCCAGCCGCTCGGCAGCCAGCTGCACGGCCAGGGGCAGGATCCGGTGCTCCTGCTGCTGGATGCGCTGGCTGAGGCTGTCCACGTCGTCGTCCACCAGCACCGGTACCGCCGCCTGCACCAGGATCTGGCCGGCATCCACCTCCTCCGTCACCAGGTGGGCGGTGCAGCCCGCCAGGGTGACGCCGGCCTCCAGGGCCTGGGCCGCCGCGTGCATGCCCCGGAAGCTGGGCAGCAGGGAGGGGTGGATGTTCACCAGCCGCCCGGGAAAGGCGCCGATCAGCACCGGTGTTACCACCCGCATCCAGCCGGCCATCACCACCAGATCGATGGCCTGACGCTGGAACAGATCGATCAGGGCCCGGTCGAGATCCTCCCGGCTGCCTTGGCCACGGTGATCCAGCATCTGCCAGGCCACCCCGAGCCGCTCGGCCCGCGCGATCGCCGCACAGCCAGGGTTGTTCACCACCAGCAATGCCACTGTGCCCCGGGGGCAGCCCGCCCGGCAGGCCCGCACCAGCGCCTCGAAGTTGCTGCCGTTGCCCGAGGCCATCACCGCCAGCCGCAGCTCGTCCTGGTGGCCGGCGGCGGCGGAGGCTCCGGGCTGTGGCAACGGCCACTGGACGGAGCAGTCGGGGTGGCTAGGGTCTGGAAAAGCGGGCATCGGTCCATGTCCCATCTCTCCATCCTGCCCACCGTGCTGCACGACGCCGACGTGCTGGCGGCCAGCCTGGAGGCCCTCGGATTGCAGCCCCTCTGGGGGGGACACCTGGAGGGGTTTGCCGGCGAGCGGGAGCCGGTGCTCCTGCAGGTGCGCTGCGGATCGGGGCACTGTCTGGGCTGGCGCCGTCAGGCCGATGGCTCCCTGGCCCTGGTGGGAGACCTGCAGCGCCTCAGCCGCAGCCAGAACCTGCAGGGGCTCCTGGCTCGTATCACCCGTCGCTATGCGGCCAGCAGCGCCCTGGCCGCTGCCCAGCGGCACCTCCCCACTGCCCAGGTGAGCCTGAGCGCCTGAATCCACAGCCAGCGGTGAGCGCAGTTCCAGCAGCCTGTTTCAGCCTCGATCTGCGTTCAGCCCGGGCCCGCCTGGTGGAGGTGGAGCTGACGCTGCACCCTCCTCACGATGACTTGCGCTGGGCCCTGCCCGGCTGGACCCCCGGCTCCTATCTGATCCGCGACTATGTGCGCCAGCTGGAGGGCATGGCCCTCAGCCAGCGCGGCGAGGCCGTTCCTCTCCAGCGAACCGGCGTGGCCTCCTGGCAGGCGGAGCTGCCATCCCTCGAGCCCGTGACCCTCCGCTACCGGCTGGTGGCCAGCGAACTCACGGTGCGCACCTGCCACCTCACCGCCGAGCACGGTTTTCTCTGCCTGGCTGCCGTGGCCATGGCGGTGGAGGGATTGCGCTGGCAGCCCCACCAGCTGCGCCTCAGCCTGCCGCCGGACTGGCGCGCCTTCGTGCCCCTGCCCCAGGGCGAGGATGGTGTGTGGCTGGCCGCCGACTTCGACCAACTGGTGGACAGTCCCATTGAGGCGGGCCCCCACCGGGAGCATCCCTTCGCGGTGGCGGGCATCCCCCACCGCTGGGTGAGCTGGGGCACCACCCTGGCCGGAGACGATCCGATCACTGCTGACGACCAGCTGCTGGCTGATGTGGAGCGGGTGTGTCTGGCCTGTTGCCGGTTGATGGGGGTGGAGCGGCCCGCCGCGGACCACTACCTGTTTGTGCTCCACCTCACGGAGAGCGGCTATGGCGGCCTCGAGCACGACTGCAGTTGTGTGCTCCAGTTCGGCCGCCGCAGACTGGCGGAAGCGGAGGGCCGCCGCAGGTTCCTGCAGCTCGTGGCCCATGAATACCTGCACCAGTGGAACGTGCGCCGGTTGCGGCCCGCCGAGCTGGTGCCCTACGACTACCACCAGCCCGTGGTGGTGCCCAGCCTCTGGTTCGCCGAGGGGGTGACCAGCTACGTGGATCAGCTGCTCCCCCACGCCGCCGGCATCAGCACGCCGGAGGAGGTGCTCAGCGATCTGGGCAGCGACCTCAGCCGCTACCGGCTCACGCCCGGCCGCCAGGTGCAGAGCCTGCGGCTGAGCAGCCAGGAGGCCTGGGTGAAGCTCTACAAGCCCGATGCCTATTCCGCTAACAGCCAGGTGAGCTACTACCTCAAGGGGGCTGTAGTGGCCCTGGTACTCGATCTGCACCTGCGCCGCGCCGGCAGCTGCCTGCCGGCCGTGCTGCGCCAGCTGTGGCGCAGCCACGGCCGCTGGGGTCGGGGCTATCGCGAAGCCGACCTGCTGCTGGCCTTCTCGACCGCCGCCCCCGATCTGGCCCCGCTTCTGCCCAGCTGGCTGGAGGGCACGGACGACCCCGACCTGGACAGCTATCTGGCGGATGTGGGACTCACCCTCCAGCCCCACCAGGCCGACGCTCCATGGCTGGGCTGGCAGCTGGAACTCACGGCGACGGGCCTGCTGCTGCAGCGGGTGCTGCGGGGCGGACCGGCGGAGTCGGCCGGTTTGCTGGTGGGTGATGAGCTGATCGCCCTGGCGGGCCAGCGGCTGCGGCGGCCGGAGGATCTGCCCCCCCTGCTGGCGACTCAGAAAAGTGGAACACCACTGCCGTTACATTTCGTACGGGATGGCAGGCTGCATTCCACCAGCGTCGAACCAGGGTCTCCCCAGGTTGAACGCTGGAGTCTGGAACCTTGTCCCGAGGTCACCGACGCCATGCTTCAGCGCCGTGGACGCTGGCTTGCCCTGGAGGCCCCCTGACTGTGCCGACCCAGCCCCTGCTCCTTGCCGGCCTGGCCGCAGCTGTGACCGGCCTGGGCAGCATCGGCTGGATGGCCTTCGATCTCACCAGTCAAGCGGGCGCAGGCGAGCGGCCGTCCCTGCTGGATCTGCTTGATGACATCGGCAAACCCGGCGCGGATGCCCCTCCTTCCCCCGCCACCACCACGGCACCACCACCAGCCCAGGTCGCCTGGCAGTCCCCCCTGCGCGAGCAGTGCACCGCCCCGCAGACAGTCCAGCGCCAGCACCTGCTCTCCCGCCTGAACGAGCTGCGAACCGCCCCGCGCCAGGTGAGCATCGACCCCACCAACTTCGGGGAGCGCTTCAGCCGCGACGCCTTCGGCAATCCCCTGGACCCCACCCCCCGGCTGGTGGTGCTCCACGAAACGGTGTACAGCCTGGAGTCGGCGATCAGCACCTTCCGCACACCCCACCCCCGCGATGAGGACCAGGTGAGCTACCACGCCCTCGTGGGCCGTGATGGTGAGGTGGTGTTTCTGCTCGATCCCCGCAAGCGGGCCTTCGGAGCCGGGAATTCGGCCTTCCGCGGCCAGTGGGCGATCACCAACCCGAAGGTGGGTGGCTCGGTGAACAACTTCGCCCTGCACGTGAGCCTGGAGAGTCCCATGGACGGTGAGGGAGGCGGTCTGCACCACAGCGGCTACACCTCGGCCCAGTACGACGGACTGGCCGCCCTGCTGGCCCTGTGGATGCAGGCCTTTCCGATTCCCGCAGACCAGATCACCACCCACCGGGCAGTGGATCTGGGCGGCGAGCGCGCCGACCCCCGCAGTTTCGACTGGTCAGCCCTGCAGGCCCGGCTCGGCCAGCTGGGCCTGCTCTGCTGAGCGATCAGTCCCTGGATTGCCCTCAGGTCCTGAGCGGATCACGACAGGGAACTCTCGGCTGGGAACTCAGATCAGCGGCGAGAGCACCGTCTTGCGCTGGCCATAGAGCAGCACATGCAGCACTGGATCCTGCATGGAGCTCAGGATGCGGCGGGGATAGTCGAGCTTGCCGTTGTGCAGATAGGCCAGGGTGGCGAGCACCTTGGCATCCTTGACGCTGCCGCTGGCCTGCAGCACCCGCTGGGGCGGCACGTTGAGCTGGCGCTTCAGCCGCGCGAACTTGCCCACCAGCAGTTCGATGTTGCGCATGGGATCGAGCAGTTGGTCCCGGGCCCAGCTCACCTCTTCAGGGGTGGGGTCGGCGGGCAGCAGACCCTGATGCTGCATTTCACTGATTCCCAGCTGGGCCAGCCCATGGGTGCTGAACAGGCCGGAGTGGGCCGCAATCGGGTGGTTTTCCCCGGGCTTGGCGTGGCGCATCTCGTCGAACAGCACCGCGGTGACGAGCATCGGATTGATGTGCTGTTCCCTGCTCAGGCTGAGGATCACCGGCCTCAGTTCCTCCAGCCGGCTGAGGGCATGGCTGCGCAGGGGTTGGAACTGGTCCACGCCGTCACTGAACAACTGGGCCAGCCGTGGCTGCGGGCCGTGAACGCCGAAGCGTCGGCGGAGTTCCTGCAGTTCGTCGGCGCTGAAGGCCAGCGGGTCGGGCTGGCCGTGACCGGGATGGATCACCATCGGTTGGCCGATCCAGGGGCGGGGAGCCGGGGCGCTGTAGGGAACCAGGCCGCCCAATGCCAGGGTGCAGCCAGCAATACGCAGCAGCCGGTGGGTGCGCCTGCCTATTGAGGGGAACCTGAACCTGGGGAATGTTGACAGCTTGGGTTGGCGCCGAAACCGCCTGAATCGACGAACTGCGCTGGGAGGGATCACGGGGTCAGTCGCCGGTTGGCAGAGGGAATGGGGCGGTCTGAGCAGACAGAACTTCCCCGGTCGCAACGGCCGGGGAGGTCCGGTACGCAACCGCAGAAAACCTGAAGATCCATGAACCAATCTTAAGGACCCTATGCAACGCTCCTGCCAGGCTGAAAGGGTCTGCTGACCGCAGCCTGAACCGCCAGCACGATTTCAGGCCTTCGGTTCCCAGATCTAGGTTTCCCCCAACGCCCCCGCTGCCGCTGTCCGGACCATGACCGCCGACCTTGATCGGACCAATCCCGCCAGCCAATGGCAGCGCTTCTGCGACCGCCTCTGGTTCGACGCCGGCCTGCAGATCTGGCTGGACGTGAGCCGGATGGCTCTCAACGATCGCGATCTCGAGGAGCTTGCCCCGCGCTTCAGCCAGGCCTTCACGGCGATGGAGGCCCTGGAGGCCGGCGCGATCGCCAATGCCTCCGAGCAGCGCATGGTGGGTCACTACTGGCTGCGCACCCCCCAGCTCGCCCCGGATGCCGCCACGGCCGACCACATCCGCTCGGAGATCGACCGGATTGAGCAGTTCGGCCGCGACCAGCTCGGCAGTGGCCGCTTCAGCGACGTGCTCTGGATCGGCATCGGCGGCTCCGGCCTGGGACCCCTGCTGATGGTGCGGGCCCTGGGGGGCCTGGACGGCGGATTGCCCTTTCACTTCATCGACAATGTCGACCCAGAGGGCATCAGTCACACGCTGGAGCGCCTCGGCGAGGGCCTGCGCCACACCTTGGTGGTGGTGGTGAGCAAATCGGGGGGCACACCCGAGCCCCGCATCGGCATGGAGCAGGTGCGCGCGCGGCTGGAAAGCCTGGGCGGCAGCTGGCAGGAGCAGGCTGTGGCCGTGACCATGCTGGGCAGCCGCCTCGACCAGCTCGCCGAGCGGGAGGGCTGGCTGGCCCGCTTCGACATGTTCGACTGGGTGGGCGGTCGCACAAGCATCACCAGCGCGGTGGGTCTGCTGCCCGGTGTGCTGGTGGGCGCCGACATCCGCGCTTTTCTCGATGGGGCAGCCGCCATGGATGCCTGCACGCGGGTGGCGGATCTGCGCCGCAATCCCGCGGCCCTGATGGCCGCCGCCTGGTACGTGGCCGGAAACGGACGCGGGCAGCGCGACATGGTGGTGCTTCCCTATCGTGATCGGCTGGAGCTGTTCAGCCGCTACCTGCAACAGCTGGTGATGGAGAGCCTCGGCAAGCACAGCGACCGCCAGGGCCGGGTGGTGAACCAGGGCATCGCCGTGTACGGCAACAAGGGTTCCACGGATCAGCACGCCTACGTCCAGCAGCTGCGCGATGGTGTGAACAACTTTTTCGTGACCTTCATCGAGGTGCTCGCTGATCCCGGTGACATCCCGGCCCTACAGGGCGAGCGCCCTGGGGATTTTCTCGATGGCTTCCTCCAGGGCACCCGCTCGGCCCTGCTGGAAGGGGGGCGCCAGAGCATGACGATCACCCTGGCCGGCTTCGATGAGCGGCGGCTCGGGGCGCTGGTGGCCCTTTTTGAGCGGGCGGTGGGCCTCTATGCCGAACTGGTGGACGTGAACGCCTACGACCAGCCGGGCGTCGAGGCCGGCAAGCTGGCGGCCGCCGCCGTGCTCGACCTACAGGTCCGCATCGAGAGCCTGCTGGCCGATGGCCAGTCGCACTCCCTGGAGCAGATGGCCGAGGAGCTGGGCACCGACAGCCCGGAACCGGTGTTCTGGATCCTGCGCCACCTCTGCGCCAACGACTCCGCCTACGCGGTGCAGGGCAGCTGGGGCCAGCCCGCCAGCCTCACGGTGGCCCGGGCGGTCTGACGCCCCGCACCAGCGTTCAATTTTCCCAGCTGAGGCTGCAGCGAAGTATGGCCAGGGCCTCACTGGGCAGACCCAGAAAGCGGTCGAACCAGCGGTCACCGGACGGTGCCACCGGCGCGACACCCACCAGGGTGAGCCTTCCGTCCGCCCCTGGGGCCTGCCCTGATGGCTGCCCCCAGCGGGCTGGTACCGCCACCTGGGGCGCGGCCGTGGTGAGCAGGGTGTCCACCCACAGGGGCGGCGCCTGGTAGACGCCTGCCGCGCTGAACACAAAATTGGCCTGGAATTGCAGCTGCACGGCTCCACTGGCTGGCTCCAGCCAACCCTCCAGCTTCGCTGGCAGAATCCGCACCTCCAGACCGGGGGGCAGGGGCAGGCCCAACCAGCGCCCCGTGCGCCGGTTCAGGGGCGGAATCACCAGCTGCTCCAGCGGAACCTGCAGCCGCCGCCGACCCTGGGGGTCGCTGGCGTCCAGTACCCCCAGCCCCCCACCGCCACTGGCGTCGTAGTGAAAGCGGGGATAGGCACCAATCGCCAGGCTGCAGCGGGCCGCCGTGCTCAGACGCACCGGTGTCGGGGTCGCTGTCATGGGAATCAGCCTGCCACGGGTGGGGGCCGTCAGCCCTGGCGCAGCTGCTGCAGCCGGCCGCTGGCCTGCAGATCCATGAGGGCGTCGTAGCCGCCGATCAGCTCGCCGTCGATCCAGATGCGCGGCACCGGCCCGGCCTCGCGGGCCTCGCTGATCTGGTGATCGATCCCCTGGCTGTGCAGCAGGCGCAGGGCCCGCCGGCACCAGGGACATCCCTGCCGCACCAGGATCTGCACCCGGCTGGACGTTTCGGCGAAGGCAGGAGCGTCGCCGCTGCCGGCGGACCCGCCAGGTTGCGGGGCCTCGATCAGGCCCACGAGCAGATCCACTCCCTTCTGCACCAGGGTCCCGGGTTCCAGGTGACCGCCCCACACCTGGCAGGTGCCATCCGACACGCACAGATGCAGATGGATACCGCCGGGGGCCAGGGTGCCCTGCAGGGTGATCAGCTCCAGATCCCCCCCGCGCAGCAGTGTGGGCTGGGCCTGCCCGGGACACTGAAAGGCGGCCTGACTGAGGTTGCCGACCACACTCAGCACAAACCCTGAACCGCCTTGCTGGGCAGCGAAGGCACTCAGGCTCTGTTGCAGATCGCTGCCGGCATCGAGATGGAGCTGCACGGCATGCATGCGGGCACTGGCGAATTGCCTGTGAAGCTACGGCTTGGCGGGCTCAGGGCACCAGATTCACCAGGCGCCCCGGCACCACGATCACCCGACTGGGTGCCTTGCCCTCCAGCCACTTGACGGCGATCTCGCTCTCCAGGGCCAGCTTCTCCAGGGTGGCCCGGTCGGCATTGGCTGGCACCTCCAGGCTGCCGCGCACCTTGCCCTTCACCTGGATCACCAGCGCCACGGTGTCCCGCACCAGAGCCTCAGGATCGGCGATGGGCCAGCGCTGGCGGTGCACGCTGCCGCTGCTCTCGCCGCCGAGGCGGCTCCAGAGCTCCTCCGCCAGATGGGGGGCAAATGGCGCCAGCAACAGAGGCAGGGTGCGCAGGGCTTCACAGGCCACCGGGTCGCCGGCGTTGGCCAGGTGGTCGCCCATCGCATTGCTGAGCTTCATCAATTCCGACACGGCCGTGTTGAACTGCAGCTCGCCCTCCAGGTCGTCGCTCACGGCGGTGATGGCGGTGTGCACGGCGCGGCGTAGCTCCTTCTCGGCCGTGTTCAGAGAGCCTGCTTCGGGCAGAACCTGGGCAGTGGCGCTGGCATCGAGGCAGAGCCCCCGCTCCATGGCCCCATCCACCAGGCGCCAGAGACGTTGCAGGAAGCGGAACTGCCCCTCCACATCGGCGTCATCCCACTCCAGATCCTTCTCGGGGGGGGCCTTGAACAGGATGAACATGCGGGCCGTGTCGGCCCCGTACCTGTCGATCACCACGTCGGGATCCACGCCGTTGTACTTCGACTTCGACATCTTTTCGTAGAACACCTCCAGCACCTCGCCCGTGACCGGATCGCGGGGATCACTGGGGTCGGCCACGTCCGCCGGCGGGATGTATCGGCTGCTGTGGGGGTTTTTGTAGGTGATGCCCTGCACCATTCCCTGGGTGAGCAGGCGGGCGAAGGGCTCATCGAAACTGAGCAGACCGCGATCGCGTAGCACCTTGGTGAAGAAGCGCGCGTACAACAGGTGAAGGATGGCGTGTTCAATGCCGCCCACGTACTGGTCCACCGGCAGCCAGGAATCCACCGCCTCCCTGGAAAACGGCAGGGCCGTGTTGTGGGGATCGCTGTAACGCAGGAAATACCAGCTGGAGCACATGAAGGTGTCCATGGTGTCGGTTTCCCGCCGGGCGGGTTGGCCGCAGCAGGGGCACGCCACCTGCCACCAGCTCTCGAGCTGGGCCAGGGGCGACCCCCCCTTACCCGAAAACGCCACATCGCGGGGCAGCTCCACCGGCAGCTGCTCGGTGGGCACGGGCACCACGCCGCAGCTGTCGCAGTGGATCACCGGGATCGGGCAGCCCCAGTAGCGCTGGCGGGAAATCAGCCAGTCGCGCAGGCGGTAGGTGGTGCGGGCCTGGCCCCAGCCCTCCTGCTCCGCGGCGGCCGTGATCGCTGTCTTGGCTTCGCCGCTGGCCAGGCCATCGAAGCGGCCTGAGTGGATCAACACGCCAGGCTCGGTCCAGGCACCGCCCTCATAGGCGTGCTCGTCGCTGCCCTCGGGGATGATCACCTGGCGCACCGGCAGCTCGTACTGGCGGGCAAAAACAAAATCCCGCTGGTCGTGGGCGGGCACGCCCATCACCGCTCCCGTGCCGTACTCGGCCAGCACGTAGTCGGCGATCCAGAGGGGGATCAGCTCGCCGTTGGCGGGATTGCGCACCTGTGCACCGATGGGCACGCCGCGCTTCGGTTTGTCGTCGGCGGTGCGCTCCTGCTCGCTCTGGCGCGACACGAGATCGCAGAAGGCCTCCACGTGGATCGCCTGCTCGGCGGTGGTGAGCTCGGCCACCAGGGGATGTTCGGGGGCCAGCACCACATAGCTGGCGCCGAAAATCGTGTCGGGCCGGGTGGTGAACACGGTGATCGCCTCGCCGGTGTCGCTGCCGTCGGCGCCGATCACCGGAAACGTAAGTTCGGCACCGCTGCTGCGACCGATCCAGTTGGCCTGCATCGTGCGCACCCGCTCCGGCCAGCCCTCGAGCTGGGGCAGGTCGTCGAGCAGCTGGTCGGCGTAGGCGGTGATCTTCAGGAACCACTGGCGCAGCTTGCGCTTTTCCACCAGGGCGCCCGAGCGCCAGGAGCGCCCTGCGCTGTCGACCTGCTCGTTGGCCAGCACCGTCTGGTCGATCGGGTCCCAGTTGACGGTGGCTTCCTTCTGATAAGCCAGCCCAGCCTCGAGAAACTGCAGAAACAGCCACTGGGTCCAGCGGTAGTAGTCGCCGTGACAGGTCGCCACCTCCCGGCTCCAGTCGATCGAGAGGCCGAGGCGCTGCAGCTGGGCCCGCATGGCGGCGATGTTGCGGTCGGTCCAGTCGCCCGGATCCACCCCCCGCTCGATCGCCGCGTTCTCCGCCGGCAGGCCGAAGGCATCCCAGCCCATCGGATGGAGCACGTTGCAGCCACGCATCCGCTGCACCCGGGCGATCACATCGGTGATCACGTAGTTGCGCACATGGCCCATGTGCAGGTTCCCCGAGGGATAGGGGAACATCGACAGGGCATAGAAGGGTTGGCCGCCGCTGGCCCGGGGCTCCGGGGTGGCATCAGCCGCTTCGGTCAGCCAGTGCTGCTGCCAGCGCTCCTCGATGGCCTGGGGTTGGTAGCGGGTGCTCTCGCTCACGGCAGGCCAGCACGGACGGCGTCGAGCCTGGATCGTGCCACAGGCCCGGTCAGGCCAGGGAGCGCAGCACCGCAACGGCCCGGCGGTTGATCAGGCTGAGGCTGCGGCCTTCGCCGGGGTCGAGGGCGAACTGGTCGAGGTCCTGCCAGAGCAGCACCCCCTCCAGTTCATGGCCGTCGAGAAGGCGCAGGGCCACGGGAATCTTCTGGCGAATCAGCCCCTGGATGTGGCGCACGCTGGGCTGGGAGGTGTCGAGGGTGGGGGTGCGGCTCTCAAGGAAGCTCTGCATAGGATTCGCACCGGGATCTGGTCGTTTCCATCGTGCTCCAGTTCAGTAAGTACCAAGGCCTGGGAAACGATTTCCTGATGGTCGACGCCCGCACGGCCGGCACTGACGACTGGCTCGGTCTCACGCCAGAGCGGATCCAGCGACTCTGTGACCGCCGCTTCGGCATCGGCGCCGACGGCGTGATCCTGGCCCTGCCGCCCCGGGCTGATGGCGAGCTGCGCATGCGCATCTTCAATGCCGACGGCAGCGAGCCCGAGATGTGCGGCAACGGCATCCGCTGCCTGGCCCGCTTCCTGGCCGACAGCGATGGGGACCAGCCGGGTCGCAGCTGGCAGATCGATACCCTGGCGGGTCGGATCGTGCCGGAGCTGCAGCCCCAGGGCACGATCCGGGTGGACATGGGCGCGCCCTTCCTGCAACCCGACCAGGTGCCCACCACCCTGACGCTCGGCCCGGACGGCATCCCCCAGGGCGAACTGGAGGCCGCCGGAGAGCGCTTCAATGTGGGAGCGGCCGGCATGGGCAATCCCCATGTGGTGATCCCGGTGGCGGACCTGGCCGAGGTGGATCTGGAGCGCTTCGGCGCCGCCCTGGAGGTGCATCCCGCCTTCCCGGCCCGCACCAATGTGCACTTCGTGCAAGTGCTCAGCCCCGACCACCTGCGGATGCGGGTGTGGGAACGGGGGGCCGGCCCCACCCTGGCCTGCGGCACCGGCGCCTGCGCCACTCTGGTGGTGTGCTGCCGCCTGGGCCTGGCCGACCGCAGTGCCCGCCTCGACCTGCCCGGCGGCCCCCTCTGGATCGACTGGGATGCCGCCAGCGATCACCTGTTCATGACCGGTCCGGCCGAGGCCGTATTCGACGCCGTGGTGACCCCGCAGCTGTGGGGGGAGATCGCCGCCGAGCGGGCTGCTGTGCCGCCGGGGGCGGCTGGGAGCGCTGCAGCCCCCGCGATCGACTGCGCCACGGTATGCGTGAACGGCTGCATCCAACCCGACGCCTGCGCCTCGGCCGAGGCCAGGCAGCGGGTGGAGGCCCTGCTCAACAGCAGCTCCCTCGACGACCTGGTGGCCCTGGCCACCAATTCCCTTGAGGCCCGCACCCGCGCCCGCTTCGAGCGCGACACCGGCCTGGGCAACTGAGTGATGGCCGCGCCGGCGGGGATCTACCTGGACTCCAGTGCCACCACCCCCCCGGCGGCAGCGGTGCTTGCGGAGATGGCCGAGCTGCAGGCCCGGGCCTGGGCCAACCCCTCGAGCTTGCATGGCTACGGGCTGGCGGCGGCCGAGGCCCTGGAGCGGTCCCGCTGGCGCTGTGCCGCCGTGCTGGGCTGCAGCCCCGACGAACTGGTGTTCACCTCCGGAGGCACGGAGTCGATTCATCTGGCCCTGCTGGGGCTTGGCGCCACCCTGGCGCCGGGCCGCCTGTTGATCTCCGCGGTGGAACACCCCGCCACGGTGGCGGCTGCCGCCCAACTGGCGCGCCAGGGCTGGCAGGTGCGCGAGTTGCCGGTGGATCATCTCGGCCGCCTCGAGCTCCACGCTCTGCGGGAGGCGCTGGAGCCCCCCACCCGGCTGGTGTCGCTGATCTGGGGCCAGAGCGAAGTGGGCACCCTGCAGGAGCTGGAGGCCATCGGCGAGCTCTGCCGCCGGGCCGGCGTGCCCCTGCACGTGGATGCGGTGCAGGTGGTGGGCCACCGGCCCGTGCAGTTCGCCGCTCTGCCGGTGGACCTGCTCAGCCTGGCGGCCCACAAACTGCAGGGCCCCCGGGGGATCGGAGCCCTGCTGGTGCGGCGGGGATTGGCACTGCAGCCCCTGCTGGCCGGCGGCGGCCAGGAGGGTGGGCGGCGGGCGGGCACCGAGCCGGTGGTGCTGGCCGCTGGCCTGGCCCGGGCCCTGGAGCTCAGCCAAGAGGCGGAGCCGGAGCGGGTGGCGGGGCTGCGGGACGGCCTCCTGGAGACCCTGCTGGGGCTGGAGGGCGTTCGCCTCAGTGGGCCGGATCCACGCCGCGAACCCGGTCAACGCCTGCCCCATCACCTCAGCGTGCTGGTGGCAGACCGGGCGGGGCGGCCCCTCAACGGCCGGGCCCTGGTGCGTGAACTGTGGCGTGAGGGCTACGCGGTGAGCAGCGGTTCCGCCTGCAGCAGCACCGGCACGACCGCCAGCCCGGTGCTGCGGGCCATGGGCTTCGGCGAGGCGCAAGCCGCCGCAGGCCTGCGGCTGAGCCTGGGGCCCTGGCTCAGCCTCGATGATCTGGTGGGGGTGGCGCCAGCCCTGGAACGGGCCCGCCAGCGGCTGGCTGTGACCCCGTAGGGTCGCGCCAGTTGGCCCGACGCCATGCTTCCCGCCGATCTGCGCAGCGCCGAGGCCCAGGCCCTGGAGGCCCTGCTGGCCGCCCTGCCCAGCCAGGCCCGCGGCCGCTGGAGTGTGGACTGGCGCTTCGAGGGACTGCGGCTGCTGCCCCCTGCCTTGCGCCTGGCCGCCGCACTGCAGGAGGCGGGCCAGGCGGTGCGGCTGGTGTTCGCCGATGCCGGCGCTGCCGCCCTGGCACGGCGTGACGCCCCCGGGCTGGCCGAGCAGATCGTGGATTTCCGGGGCCAGATGCGCCAGGCAGCCGAGCAGGGTGCTGGCGATGGTGGCGATTCCGAGCAGACGCCTCCCCTGCTGCTGGCCGTGGCCCCCTCGCCACCCGATTACGTCGATTTCGAGCAGCTCTGCGCAGGCCATGCCGGCTCCGTGGTGATGCTCAACGGCAGCCTGGAGGACGCGGCGGTGGGCATCGGCAGCGTGGCCCGCGATCGCCGGCGGGGGTTCCTGTCCCAGTGGCAGTCCGCCTATGCCCTTCAGCCCCTGGAGGGGGCTGCCCTGCGCTTCGCCTTTCCCGGCCCCTGGGAGCTCTACCGCCAGGACCCGGACGGCTTCCGCCTGGCCGCCAGCTTTGACCAGCGGCCCGATCTGGAGATGCAGATGGAGGCACTCAGCGGTGAAGGCGGTGCCGGGCTGGCCGGCAACCTGCGGGCGCTCGACGCCTTTGTGGAGGGTCTGCGCAACTGAATCTCCCCTGGCCCCACCGGGCCGATCTCCGTAAACTGGCCCAACTTTTGCGGAGCACCATGGCAGCTGAATCAACCCAGGCCTCGCCGCGACGCTGGAGCCTGGTGGATCTCGGTGCCGCCGCCGCCGTGGTGCTCGCAGCCGGTGGGGTGATCTGGAGTCCCAAGCTGTCCGGCGCCGTGGCCCAGGCCACAGGGGCGATGGTGCCGGTCACGGTGACCGTGGATGTGCGCGGGGTACCCGTCGCCGATCCCGCCGCCCTGATTGAGGCCGCCCGGCAGGAGGGCAAGGTGGCGATCGTGATCCGCAACCAGCCCCACGGCACGGTGAAAGTCGCCGCGATCGATCCCCTGCCCCGCCGTCTGGTGTCCCTTCAGCCCAATGGCCAGGTGGTCACCGCGGCCGACCCCAACCAGGCCACCTTCAGCACCCTGGATGCCCGCCTGCAGCTGGAAGGGCAGGGCCGCAAGGTGGGAGGCGGCGTGGTGTTCGGCAACCAGAACATCAAGGTGGGCGCGCCTGTGGAGATCGAGGGCGAGGGCTTCCGCGTGAACGGCTCCGTCACCGGTATCGCCATCGGCAGGGGTTGAAGCGATGTCTATCCCAACGTCTGTCAACACCTGGACCATGCGCCGCCGCTGCCTCGCCCTGCTCCTGGCCCTCCCGGTTCTGCAACCCGGGGCGGCCATGGCCCAGGTGAGCATTCCGCCCGCCGACCCCTCCAAGTTCGAGCCCTCCACGCTTGCCAACCTGCCGCCGCCGCCGGCGGCCATCGGCCTGCCCACCCTCCAGACCCAGCTCTCCTGTGGCTCCCTGCAGCAGCGCCTGCAGGGCACCCTGGCTGCTGCCAGTGGCTCCTGGAGCGTCACCGTGGCCGACGCCCGCGGCCGTCTTCTCGCCGATTACAACGGCACCGTGCCGCGGGTGCCAGCCTCCAACCAGAAGCTGGTGAGCAGCGCCTTCGCCCTCGACAGGCTCGGCCCCGACTACCGGCTTTCCACCCGCCTCTGGCAGCTGCCCGATGGCAGCCTCCGCCTCACGGGCGAGGGAGACCCCGACCTGGCCCTGCCCCAGCTGCAGCGCTTCGCCATGCTCGCCATGGGCTCCGGTGGCAGCACGGGAACCGGTGGCGGCGCCGTGCGCCTGGAACTGGCCGAGGAGCCCCGCCAGGAGTGGTGGCCCAGTGGCTGGCATCCAGGGGATCGCACCTATGCCTACGGCGCGCCGATCACCCGTCTGGCGGTGACCAGCAACGCCATTCACGACGCCGTGACCAATCCCCCCTCCCGCCTCCAGGCGCTGCTGCAGCGCTCAATGGAGCAGCAGGGGGGCCGGGTGCAGATGGCGATGGTGTCGGCCCGCGCGCCCCTGCCGGGCGATGCGGTGCTGCTCCATGAGGAGTTGTCAGCGCCGATGCACAACCTGCTCAGCCTGGCCAACAGCGACAGCCACAACTTCACCGCCGAAGTGTTGATGCGGCAGGCGGCAGGCACCTGGGATCTGAGCCAGGCCCGCACTCGCACCAGCCAGTGGCTGTTTGCCCAGTCCCTGCCCATGCAGGGCGTGCAGATCGCCGATGGCAGCGGCCTTGACAGGGCCAACCGGCTCACCAGCCGCTTCCTCACGGCCCTGCTGCTGCGGATGGATCAGCACCCCTATGGCCGCAACTACCTGGCTTCCATGGCCGTCGCCGGCCAGCGGGGCAGCCTGCGCAATCTGTACAACGGCACCAGCCTGCAGGGCCGCTTCTACGGCAAGACGGGCACGTTGACCGGTGTGCGCTCGATCAGTGGAATCCTGCTCACCAACGACGGCCCCCGCTATGTGAGCACGATTGGCATCGGCTCCAGCAACCCCAACACGGTGATCGGGCAGGTGCTGCGCACCGTGCAGGACACCAGCCTCTGCCCGATCTGATCCTCAGCCGGCCATCTGGCGCAGGGTGTTGACCACACGCCTGCGCTTGCTGCCAGTGGACGGCCTGCTGCCATTGCCAGCACCGCCGCCCGTTGTTCCGGCGGGTCGTCCTCCCCCCTCGGCTGGCGTGGGTCCTTCGGACACCTGCAAGCGCACCAGCTCGTTGCGGCCGGCCGCCACCACCTGTCCCAGCTCCTTCAGGCGGCCCTCCAGTTCACCCAGCACCTGCTCGGCGTAGCGGTTGGCCCCCTCGCTGATGCCGGCGGCCTCCTTCCTGGTGCGCGCCACCAATTGGTCGCACTGCTGCTGGGTCTGCTGGCGGAACTGCAGGGCGTCGTTCTGCAGGCGCTCGGCTTCTGCCTGGCTTTCCCGCTGGATGCGCAGGCCCTCCTGGCGGATCTGCTCCAGCTCGGCCATCACCTGCTGGCGGTTGCGCTCGTGCTGCTCCAGGAGCAGACGGTTGCGCTCGGCCGCCTCCTGCTCCAGCTGCTGCCGGCGCGTGGCGAACTGCTGCTCCATCTGGGCCAGACGGCCCTGGTGCTCCTGCTCGGCTGCGGCCGCCTGCTGGCGACCCTGCAGCAGCAGCTGCTCGCACTGCTGGCGGGCCTGCTCGCGCAGCTCAGAAACCTGGCGCTCGGCCTCCTGGCGGATCGAGGCGTTGTTGATCAGCTGCTCCCGCTCCCGCTGGGCGGTGGCCACGATCTCGTCAGCCTGGCGGCGGGCCTGGGCGATGAACTCCTCCCGCTGGCGGATCAGTTCGGCCGCCTGGGTGATCTGGGCCGGCAGGGCTTCCCGCACGGCATCCATCACCTCGATGGCGTCCTGTTCGTTGACCAGACGGCCCCCGCTGAACGGAACGCGGGTGCCCTCCAGCACGACCTCCTCGAGCTGGTCGAGCTGATCAAGGACGGTGATGCTGGCCTCAGCCATTGATGCCCCGGGGTGAATCGCTCCGATTAAAAAGCCTCGCCAGGTCTTCCGCCACACCTGGCGGCACCAGATGGCCCACATCACCCCCGAAACGGGCCACTTCCTTCACCACCGAGCTGCTCAGAAAGCTGTGCCGCACCGCCGTGGCCAGGAACAGGGTTTCCACACTCGGGGCCAGGCTGTGGTTGGTATGGGCGATCTGCAGCTCGAACTCGAAGTCGCTCATCGCCCGCAGGCCCCGCAGGATCACGCCGGCGCCGCTGCGGCGGGCGTATTCCACGGTGAGACCGTCGAAACTGCCCACCTCCACCCCCTGCAGGTGGTGCGTGGCACGGTGGATCTGCTGCAGCCGTTGGTCGAGGCTGAAGGCCGGCGTCTTGCCAGGGTTCTGCAACACGGCCACGATCACACCGTCGAACAGGCGCGCCGCCCGCTCGATCAGGTCGAGGTGGCCGAGGGTCAGCGGGTCGAAGCTGCCGGGGTAGAGGGCACGCATTGGGGCAGCCTATGGCGACCCGCCCCGTTTCTAGAGTTCAACCTGTGTTGCGCTCCCTGCCCGCCATGGCCCCCACCCTGAACGCCGACGCCAAGAAGACCCTGCTGCGCAAGATCCCCCACGGCGTGTTCATCTGCGGCGTGGCTGAGGGTGAGGAGGTGAATGGCTTCACCGCCAGCTGGGTGACCCAGGGCAGCTTCGAGCCCCCCCTTGTGGTGATGGCGGTGCGAGCCGACAGCACCAGCAACGGCATGATCCAGCGCACCGGCCGATTCAGTCTCAATGTGCTCAAGGCCGACCAGAAGGACCTGGCTGCAGTGTTCTTCAAGCCCCAGAAGGGAGTGGGTGGCCGTTTTGATGCGGCTCCGTTCACCCTGGGTGAGCTGGGGCTGCCGATCCTCCACGATGCCGTGGGCGCCGTGGAGTGTGAGCTGGTGGGCCAGGTGGCCCACGGCGACCACACCGTGTTCGTGGGTGAGGTGAAGACCGCCACCCTGCACGCCGACGGTCCGGCCCTGGAACTGGGCGCCACCGGTTGGCAGTACGGCGGTTGAGGCCAGCGTTGCCGGATTCGCTGCCGCGGCTTGGCCGGCTGCCGCCATGAGCCCCCTGCCCCTGCTGCAGCAACCGGACCGCCTCAGGGCCCGGCTCAAGGAGGTGCCCTCCGAGCCGGGCTGCTACCTGATGCGCGATGGCGACGACCGGATCCTCTACATCGGCAAGGCCAAGGTGCTGCGCAACCGCGTGCGCAGCTACTTCCAGAGCGGCAGCGGCCACGGCCACAGCCCCCGCATCCGGCTGATGGTGCGACAGGTATCCGAGATCGAGTTCATCGTCACCGACAGCGAGGCCGAGGCCCTGGCGCTGGAGGCCAACCTGATCAAGCAGAACCAGCCGCACTTCAACGTGCTGCTCAAAGATGACAAGAAATACCCCTACCTCTGCATCACCTGGAGCGAGGCCTACCCGCGCATCTTCATCACCCGCAGGCGCCGCTTCCGCTCTCCCCTCGATCGCTTCTACGGGCCCTATGTGGATGTGGGCCTGCTGCGCCGCACCCTCGGTCTGGTGAAGCGGGTGTTCCCACTGCGCCAGCGGCCCCAGCCCCTCTACCGCGAGCGCACCTGCCTCAACTACGACATCGGCCGCTGCCCGGGAGTGTGCCAGGAGAAGATCAGCTCGCAGGACTACCACCGCAGCCTGCGCCAGGTGGCGATGGTGTTCCAGGGGCGCAACGAGGAGCTGCTGGAGCTGTTGCACGCCCAGATGGAGCGCTACGCCGAGCGGCTCGACTTCGAGAGTGCCGCCCGGGTGCGCGACCAGATCCAGGGCCTCGACACGCTCACGGCCGACCAGAAGATGAGCCTCGGCGACAGCTCGGTGAGCCGCGATGTGATTGCCCTGGCCGTTGACGCTCGTGTGGCGGCGGTGCAGCTGTTCCAGATGCGGGCCGGCAAGCTGGTGGGCCGGCTTGGTTACACGGCCGATGCGGTGGGCAGCGAGGTGGGCCGCATCCTGCAAACCGTGATCGAGGAGCACTACAGCCAGGTGGAGGGGGTGGAGATCCCGCCGGAGCTGCTGGTGCAGCACGCCCTGCCGCAGCAGGCGTTAATCGAGGAGTGGCTCAGCGAGCTGCGGGGTCGCAAGGTGAAGCTGGCCGTGCCCCAGCGCCAGCAGAAGGCCGACCTGATCGAGCTGGTGGTGCGCAACGCCAGCTATGAGCTGCAGCGGGCCCAGCGGGCCAGTGAACAGAACCTCCTTGCCACCGAAGACCTGGCCCAGCTGTTGGATCTGGCGGCGCCGCCCCGGCGGATCGAGGGCTATGACATCAGCCACATCCAGGGCAGCGATGCGGTTGCCTCCCAGGTGGTGTTCATCGATGGGCTGCCCGCCAAGCAGCACTACCGCAAATACAAGATCCGCAGCACCGCCGTGCGCGCCGGCCACTCCGACGACTTCATGAGCATGGCGGAGGTGATCCGCCGCCGCTTCCGCCGCTGGGCCCAGGCCAAGGCCGAGGGCGCCGATCTGCGGGAGCTGCGCCGGTCAGCAAGCACGGCCCTGCACACCGGCGGGTTGAACGACTGGCCCGACGTGGTGATGATCGACGGGGGCAAGGGTCAGCTGTCAGCCGTGATGGAGGCCCTGCGGGAGCTCAACCTCGATCAGGAGCTGGTGGTGTGCTCCCTGGCCAAACAGCGGGAGGAGGTGTTCGTGCCGGGGGCCAGGGAGCCGCTGGACAGCGAGGCCGACCAGCTGGGGGTGCAGTTGTTGCGGCGTCTGCGCGATGAGGCCCACCGCTTCGCCGTGAGCTTCCACCGGCAGCAGCGGGGCGAGCGCATGACCCGCTCCCGCCTCTCCGATATCCCCGGCCTGGGGCCCAAGCGGATCAAGGAACTGCTGGCCCACTTCCGCTCGATCGATGCCATCCAGCTGGCCAGTGTTGAGACCCTGGCCGCAGCTCCCGGCCTGGGCCCGGCTCTTGCCCGCCAGGTGTGGGAGTACTTCCACCCGATCGAGACCGAGCCAGCCGAGGGCCTGCCCAATGCCAGCCAGCCAGGCGAGGGGCCGGAAGCTGATCAAGCTGAAACTACGCGCCCCATGGACAATGGCGCTGAACCGATCCCCATGGAGCTGGCCAGTTGAGGCCCCTGCTGCCCACCCTGCTCTGGAGCAGCCTGCTCGTGGGCCTGCTGATCACGCTGCTGTTGCTGCCCCTGCCCCTGCGCGGTGCCGCCCTGGCGGCGCCGGGCCTGTGCGTTGGTCCGGTGTGCGGCGATGAGATCACCCGCAGCGCCCAGCATCACTGGCAACTGCGCCTGCGGGTGAACGACCAGCAGGGCCACCGCGAACGGCTGGTGGTGGACTGCCGCAATGGCGTTCTCAGCCCCCAGGCCGGGCCTGTGGACCGGGGCTATGCCGCCGCCATGGCCCGCCGGGCCTGTCGCCTGGCCGGGGAGGTGTGATCCATGGCACTTGCCTTGGCCCGCCTGCTCCCCCGCCGCTGGTTCGCCTGGATCCTGAGTCTGGCCATGATGATCACGATCCTTTCTGCCCCCCAGCTGCAGGCCAGCGGGGTGGGAACACCGGCCGATCCCCTGCCGATCAGCAGCGACGCCCTGGCCCGGCAGTCACCCTGGAATCGGCCAGAGACCTATCCCCTCTCCCTGCAACCGGCCCCTGACCGCTACGTCCCCAGCGCCGAGTGGCTCGGGCGGTTGATCCTGCCCAGCGCTGCCGAGACCGCCGCCACCCCTGGCGACTGGGTGTGGATCGAGCTGGAGCAGGCACCGCCGGACCAGCAGGCCCTGATCGGCAGCCGCCGGCGTCTGCTCTGGGCGGATCGCCCGGACTTGCGGCGGATCGTCGAGGCCGTGAGCGTGGACATCCGCTTCGGGGCGAACGCCCGCAAGCTGGAGGCCGCCCACAACGTGGTGCCGAGCCGACTCAATGGCCGCGACCGGGTGGGCCCCCTGCAGTCGCTGGCGGGGGCCCGGCCGGTGGACGACGTCACCGTGGCACTGGAGGGCGTGAACGTCGAGGAAGGCGGCCTGGTCATCAGCCGTCCTCCCGTGCAGGTCACCGGCCGCTGGCAGGGACTGGTGCAGCTCCTGGAGGCCCCGGCCGATGACGACCAGGTGTTGGTGCGCCATTTCAATCCGGCAAGCGGCCGTTTCGACGGGCCGGAGGAGCGCATCCGTTTTCCCCGCCTGCCCCCCGACCGCTTCGGCCGGCAGGCCTTCAACCTCTCCGGGTTGGTGGACTCGCCGCTCAACCAGCAGGGCTGGCAGATCCAGGGGGCGCCGGCCGGTGATGGCGTGTTCACCGTGCAGGCCCTGCAGCCCCGCCAGATCACGGCCCTCTCGCCCCAACGCCAGCGGGACGGCACGGCCGCCAGCCTCAACCATCTGCGTGTGGCCAACTGGAGCGCCGCCGAGAGCCAACCCGGCAGCCTGCACACCACCGCCCTGGTGCCCGATGGGGTGGTCCCGCCGGGCTGGCAGGTGGGGGAGCGGGCCCTGCTGATCCATCTGTTCGGCGGGATCGGCGGCACCCAGGCCGAGCCCAGCCCCCTCTGGACCACCACGGGGCACTTCGCCTTCGGCGAGGCCGAGGTGGTGCGCGACGCAGTCAGCGGTGAGCCCCGGCTGGCGATCCGCTACCACCAGATCTACGCCAACAATCCCAACGGCATCGTGGCCGGCAGCCAGCACTGGAGCGCCTACGCCGGCAACCTGCAGCGCGGCTGGCTGGGCTCGCGCCCCTTCTCGGATGTGCTGGTGCCGATGGAGCCGCGGGTGCTCGATGCCCTGGCCCTCCAGGCCGAGATCCTGGCCGCCCGCTACCGCAGCGGCGATGGTGGCGGGGTGGCGATGGTCACTGCGGCCACCTCATGTGTGCAGGATTCCAGCCAGGCCCTGTGGATCGCCATCCAGCAGCTGCGCCAGGACCAGGCCTTCAGCGATCTCGTGGCGGGCGACCAGAAGCGGCTGGCCAGGCTGGCCACGGCCCTTGACCGCTGGCTCACCCCCTTCGGACGTCCGCGCCCCGATTGGCGCCACAACGCCGCCCGCAGCCTGGATGGCGGCAGCGGCGGCTTTGAGAGCAGCCAGAAGCTGGGAGATGTGCTGCTCAGCTGGAACTCGATGCTGCCCCGCCGCGCCCACGACGCCATGGCCGCGGACATCCTGCGCGCCGGTCTGCCGATCTGGCTGATCCGCACCAACCAGATCCCCTCCGCTGCCCCCCAGCTGCTGCCGGTGGATCCAACCTCCCTGCTGGGCCACCTGCCGGTGCTGGGCACCCTGTTCAACCGGGTGCTGGCCAGCCTGTTGCCCCCCTTTCAGCCCGGCGATCTGGGCCGCAGCCTGCTCATGGTGGCGGGCTATGGGGCTCTGGCGCTGGCCCTTGGTGTGGCCAGCGGCTTCCTCAGCATGCCCATGCAGTGGCCGCCCCTGGCGGAGGCCCTGCCGCGGCTGGCGAAGCTGCTGCTGATGCCGGCCCTGGTGGAGGAACTGCTGTTCCGGGTGCTGCTGATCCCCCACCCGATCGAGGGCTTCCCCTGGCAGCCCCTGCTGGCCTGGAACGCCCTCAGCCTCGGCCTGTTCGTGCTCTATCACCCCGTGGCGGCCCGGCTCTGGTATCCACAGGCCCGGGCCCTGTTCGACGATCCGCGCTTCCTGCTCCAGGCCACCCTGCTGGGGGTGGCCTGCTCCCTGGCCTATGGGTTCACCGGTTCCCTCTGGCCGCCGGTGCTGATCCACTGGCTGGCTGTGGTGATTTGGCTGGAGCCGTTCCGGGGGCGTGAGCAGCTGGGCCTGGCTGCTCACGCCGCGGGATCGAACAGGGCGCGCCAGCGCCGCTCCTGATCAGAGGCGGTGGCCGTGCCTTCGGCGGGGAACTGGGGCAGAAAGTCCTTGTCGCTGGTGGGCTGGTACGGGCCCTGCTTGAGTTCGAACATCACGGCATCGGCGGAGAGGGCCACCAGGGTGTGGAACTGGCCCTCCGCCAGTTCGATCCCCCGCAGGGGCCCCTGGGCCTGCAACCGCAGGCGCTCCAGCACGGTGCCCTGGGCATCGAGCAGCAGCAGGCCGATCTCCCCCTGCAGCACCACGAAACACTCAAAGCCAGCGCCCGCATGCTCGCGCAGGTGGCGATGGGGGCGCACGTAGGTGCCGGGCTGCAGCACATTGAGGAAACGCTGCACCGCATCGCTCTCCTGGTGCAGGTTGTGGTTCCGGCGCCGGCGGGGCGCCTCCCGGGCCTGCAGGGCCACGGCGTCGAACAGCGCCTGATCGATCCGCTTGAGCTGGGGCTGGGGCCGCCCCTGCGGCTCGGTCTGATCTTTCCCCTGGGCTGATGCGCTCACCGGGATGGGCGGTAGGGCAACGCATGTTAGGCAGGCGGCCTTCAGGGACGGAGGGTCTGCCGTCTAGCTGTCCCATGACCAAGTGCAACGGCAGCCCAGGGGTTGGCAGCAAGACATCGAAAGTGGACGTTTGCCTGGGCGTTCCCTCCAGCCCGGTCTCCGATGCCGCACCATCGCCTGCCCCCCCTGACGTTCTGCCTGACCGTGGCCGCCTTTCTGCAGGCACCGCTGCTGCCCGCAGCTGGGCATGCGGCCGGCCAGCCCGCCGCTGTGCCCCTCTACCGGTTGGAGACCACCTGTTCACTCCGCGGCGCCAGAGCGGTGGACTGTGTGGTGGATGCGCGGGAAGAGAACGGGGCAACGGTCTATCGCCACACGATCGGCACGCTGGTGGAGACCATCCGAATCAGCGATGGGCCCCTGCGGATGGAGCGCCTGGACGCGGGAACGGGCCGATGGCGTTCCCTGCGGTCGGCCGAGGTGCAGTTCTCCACCAACACCATCTGTTTCGACGGGCGCGATCTGTGCGTGCTCAATCCCAACTACCTCAACAGCGTGCGCGAGGAGCGGGTTGACGAACTCGAGGGTCGCGATCGGGTGCACGTGCGCTTCGGAGACGATGGCCGCCTGTTGCTCACCTGCTACGACCGGGGCTGCGAGGTCGTGCAATGACCAGCCTCACCCAACCAGGTAGGCCCGTGATCGGCATGGTGCTCGCCGGGCTTCTGCTGGTGCCGGCTGGCCTTGCTGACCCTGCCCTTGCCCATTCGCCGGCAGCGAGCGATGGGGCCAGCAGCTGGACAGCCCAACAGCGTCGGCCGGCCGCCGGGGGCGGCGGCATTGGCAACCGCAGCGGGGGCAGCACGAATCAGGGCAACCGCAACCGCGAGCGGCCACGCAGTGGGGGCGGCGGAAACTCCGGCTTTCGCAATGCGGCCCCGGGCATGACCCAGGGGTCACGGCGACCCCAGGGCGGCTGGACCAGCAACAGCCGCGGCCGGGGGACCCCTGCCATCAGCGGCGGTGGCCGGGGCGCGGATGGCAGCCGCCGGGACCGCAACCGGGTGGCGGATCGCGGCCCCTCGGCGGATCGGGGCCGCCAGGATCGTCTCGACCAGCGGCGGGACCGGCGGGACGACCGCCTCGATCAACGCCGTGATCGCCGGGATGACCGCCTCGACCAACGCCTCGATCGGGCCAATGACCGTCGGGACGACCGCTGGCGCAGCACCCGCCGGCGATGGGACCGGTGGGACCGCTGGTATGGCTATCCCGGCTGGGCCCGCCCCGGCTGGGGAGCGGCCCGGCCATGGCCGGTGGGCTGGTACGGGGGTTGGTCGAGCCCCCGCTGGAGCTGGTGGGGGCCGAACGCGGCAGCCTGGGGGATCACCACCCTGGCAACGGCGGCGATCATCAATGCCGCCGTCGATAATGCGGTGGCCCGCAACACCACCTACATCGTGGTGCCGAACAGCAGCTATCTGCTCCTGTACGGCACGGTGCGGCCGGTCGGCAGCCATTCCACCAGCTTCGCGGTGGTGTCCGACGGCTACGAGATCGACCTCACCGCCGACTGTGACCGGGGCACCCTCGACGGCTTTGTGCCTGAGTCCAGGGCTGAAGCGGAACTGCTGAACGCCGCCTGCCAGGTGGCCTTCGGTTCGGCCTGAGGCGGTTGCGCTTCGGGCCCGATCCCCTCCCTCAACCAGGCTGGGTGCTGTGGTTGTGAGTGTCCCAGTTCATGCGCGGCATCTGGATCCTCGGCGACCAGCTCAGCCCCGACCTTCCCGCCCTGCAGGGGCTGGAGCGTGAGCTTGGGCGGGCAGGGTCCCGCACCAAGTGCCGGGTGTTGCTGATCGAGAGCAGCTCGGTGCTGGCCTGGCGCCGATACCACCGCCAGAAGCTGGTGCTGGTGTGGAGTGCCATGCGCCACTTCGCCGAGGAGCTGTGCGCCGACGGCTGGACGGTGGATCACCTGGAGGCCGACAGCTTCGCCGAGGCCCTGACGGGCTGGATTGCCCAGCACGGGATCAGCGCGCTCGAGGTGATGGAGCCTGCCGAGCGGCCGTTCCGCCAGGCGATTGAACGCCTCAATCTGCCGGTCCCCCTGCACTGGCATCCCTCCAACGCCTTCCTCTGGAGCCGGGAGGATTTCGCTGCCTGGGCCCGCCCCTACAAACAGCTGCGCCTGGAGTTGTTCTACCGGGAGGGCCGCCGCCGTTTCGGGGTACTGATGGATCCCACCGCCGAACCGCCCGGCTCCCAGCCCCTGGGCGGCCAGTGGAACTACGACCATGCCAACCGCAAGTCACCGCCCAAGGGCCTGGTGGGCCCCGAGCCGCTCCGCTTCGAACCCGACGCCATCACCGAGGCCGTGATCGCCAAGGTGGAGCGGCTCGATGCGGAGCTGGAGGGCAGGGGTGAGGCCGGTCTGCCCGGCTTCAGTGCGGCCTTCAGCTGGGCGGTGACCCGGCAGCAGGCCCTGGCGGTGCTGGAGCACTTCATCGCCACCCGCCTCGATGGCTTCGGCCCTTATCAGGACGCCATGGTGAGCGGCCAGCCCACCCTCTGGCATGCCCTGCTATCGCCTTACCTCAACCTGGGGCTGCTGGCGCCCCTGGAGGTGATCCGCCGGCTGGAGCAGGCGGGTCTGGAACGGGCCACGCCCCTGGCGTCGCTGGAGGGGGTGATCCGCCAGATCCTGGGCTGGCGCGAATACACCCATGGCCTCTACTGGTGGTTCGGGCCCGACTACCCCCGGCGCAACCATTTCGCCGCCGATCGGCCCCTGCCGCCTTGGCTGGAGCAACTGGGCGGCAGCGGCATGGCCTGCATGGACACGGTGCTCGGCGAGTTGGCGGCCAGCGGCTATGCCCACCACATCCAGCGGCTGATGGTGCTGGCTAACTACGGCCTGATCGCCGGCCTCGATCCCCAGGCCTTCACCGCCTGGTTTCACCGCATGTTCATCGATGGCTACGACTGGGTGATGCAGACCAACGTGATCGGCATGGGGCTGTTCGCCGATGGCGGCCTGCTGGCCAGCAAGCCCTACGCCGCCAGCGGTAACTACATCAACCGGATGGGCACGTACTGCAAAGGCTGCCGTTACAACCCCAAACAGCGCACGGGCGACAAGGCCTGCCCCTTTAATTCCCTCTACTGGGACTTCCTGGCCCGTCACGCCGACTCCCTGCGCCGCAATCCCCGCATGGCCCTGGTGATGAAGCAGCTGGAGAAACTGCCGGAAGAGGAGCTGGCGTCGATCCGGGCCAGCGCCGACCAGCACAGGGCAGGCCAGCAAGCGCTGGCGACGCGTTAGAACCACAAGCCCGCTGCGAAGGCTTGGCAATGACTGTCCGGTTTGCGTGGTCCTGGCCCCGGCCGCTGCTGGCTTCCCTGCTGTTGCTGGTGGCCCCCCTGCTGCTGGCGGCGCAGCCGGCCTGGGCCTTCGCCCTGCCGCCGCTGCCCTATCCGCCGGATGCCCTGGAGCCGGTGATCGACGCCCGCACCATGGGCCTGCACCACGATCGCCACCATGCCGGCTACGTGAAAGCCCTCAATGCGGCCGTTGCCGCCGATCCGGCACTTGCCGAGCTGTCCCTGGAGCAGCTGCTGCAGCGGGCACCGCGGCTTCCGGAAGCGGTGCGGAACAATGCCGGCGGGCACTGGAATCACAGCCAGTTCTGGACGGCGATGGCGCCGCTGGGTGCTGGAGGTAGCCCCTCGGCGGAACTCGAGGCCGCTGTCGAGGCCAGCTTCGGCTCGCTGGATGCCCTGCGCGAGCAGTTCAGCGCCGCCGCCGCCGGACGCTTCGGCTCCGGCTGGGCCTGGCTGATCCTCAGGCCCGATGGCCGCCTGGCCGTGACCACCAGCCCCAACCAGGACAATCCCCTGATGCCCCTGCGGGGCCAGGAACGCGGCACACCCCTGCTGGGGTTGGACGTGTGGGAGCACGCCTATTACCTGCAGTACCAGAACCGGCGGCCCGATTACATCGAGGCCTGGTGGTCACTGCTGAACTGGGAGGAACTGAACCGCCGCTACGCCACCGCCACGGCTTGAACTGCAAGGCCTGAACGGAACGTGGTCCTGCAACTGACCAAGGACGCGACCGCGCCAGGTTCCGGCTCTGCGCTAGGGGTGGGGCGCCGCAGCTCCGCCAGCCCGCGATGGCTTCCGTACCGATCCAGGTCGGTCCCCATGGGGATCCGCCGCGCACCCAGCGGCTCGACTACGGCGTGGTGCTGCTGCAGCTGCTCTGGCGGATGCGCTACGACCTTGTTCTCTGGCTGACGTTCTGCGTGTTTGCCTGGCTGCGGGGCCCGCGGGCGCTGCCCTGGCAGATCACGCCCATGGGCCTCTCGGTGTTCGGCATCGCCGTGTCGATCTTCATCGCCTTCCGCAACACCCAGGCCATCGGCCGCTGGTGGGAGGCGCGCAGCCTGTGGGGCGCGATCGTGAACCAGAGCCGCCAGTGGCGCGATACCCTGCTGGCCCATGTGGGCGGCCAGCGGCTGCGCACCGCCAGGGGCAGGCGCCTGCTGGAGTATCAGGTGGCCCAGGTGTGGCTGCTCAACTTCGAGCTGCGTAATTACTGGCGATCCGACCTGCGCGACACCATCGACGGCCTGCTGGATGACCTCCATCTGCCACGGCAGCTGAGCCTGCAGGAGCTCTGCCGCCGCCGCGCTCTGGCGGTGCACGACCTCCATGCCGACGGCTGGGTGAACGACTGGGGCCGCCAGCAGCTGGTGGAGGTGTCCAACCGCTGCCTGGATTCGATCGGCGGCTTGCAGCGCATCCGCAACACGCCGATCCCTGCCTCCTACGACGTGTTCGTGCGGCTGATCACCTGGCTGTACGGCCTGCAGCTGCTGCTGCAGCTCAAGCTCGAGGCACCCCTGGGTGTGGGGGCGGTGCTGTTTCTGGGCTTCCTGATGGCCGAGCGGATCGGCTCCTACGTGGAGGGCCCGTTCGACCGGGACGGCAGTTGCTTCTCCCTGCCGCTGAATACGCTCTGCAGCACGATCACCGTCGATCTGATGGAGCGTCCGCTGGACTTCGGCCGCTTCCAGCCCAGTTCCGACCCCACCCGCTGGGACTGACGCCGGTGCGCCTGCTGCACACCTCCGACTGGCATCTGGGCCGCAGCTTCCATGGGGCGTCCCTGCTCGACCAGCAGGAGGCGGTGCTGGATCGGATCGTGGATCTCTGCCGCCAGGAGCAGGTGGACCTGGTGGTGATCGCCGGTGATCTCTACGACCGGGCGATTCCCCCAGCCCCGGCGGTGGCCCTGTTCACTGACACCGTGCGCCGACTGCGGGCCGATGGGGCGGTGGTGGTGGCGATCGCCGGCAACCACGACAGCCACGTGCGGGTGGCCGTGTACGACGAGCTGCTCACTGCGCTGGGGGTGACGGTGCGAGGCGACTGGCGCCGTTGCGATGAGCCGCTGCTGGTGCAGTCCCGCCAGGGTGGGGCGCCCCTGGCCGTGTACCCCCTGCCCTACCTGGAACCCCTGCTCGATGGCCCGGCCCTGGCCAGGGAGGCGGGCCTCGCTGACGGGGAGGGCCGGCGTCATCAGCAGGTGCTCGACATGGCCCTGGCCCGGATCCACGCCCACCAGGCCAGCCATCCCGGCCAGCGCTCCCTGCTGGTGGCCCATGCCTTCGTGGCCGGTGGGCGCAGCTCGGAGTCCGAGCGGGAGCTTTCGGTGGGCAATCTGGAGGTGGTGGCGGTGCCCAGCTTCAGCGGCTTCGACTACGTGGCCCTGGGCCATCTGCACGCCGCCCAGGAGCTGGACGGCCCGCGCCTGGCCTATGCCGGCAGCCCCCTGCCCTATTCGTTCTCCGAGGAGGGGCAGGAGAAGAGCGTGCGCCTGGTGGAGTTCGGCGCCAACGGCCTGGCCTCCGTGCGGGTGATCCCGCTGGCGGTGGGGCGCCAGCTGCGCAGCCTGGAGGGGCCGCTGGAGACACTCCTGGCCGATCCCCGGCTGGAGGAGGCACGCGCCTGCTGGGTGCGGGCGGTGCTCACCGACGACGACCTGCCCCGCCAGGCCATGACCCGGCTGCGCCAGCGTTTTCCCCACGCGCTGGAGCTGCGCCACCGGCCCGGGCGCCAGGAGTCCCTGGCCACCAGTGAGCGCACCCGCCGGATCCGCGCGGCCCGTGACCCCCTGGAGCGGATCCTGGCGTTCTACAGCGATCAGCAGGGGCGGCAGCCCAGCGCGGCGGAGGTGCAGCTGCTGCGCCAGGCCCTCAGCGCCGCCGGCCGCAGCGAGGAGACCTGATGCGTCCCCATCGCCTGGAGCTGGAGGCCTTCGGGCCCTACGCCGAGGCGGTGCGGGTCGACTTCGATCCCCTCGCCCGCGATGGCCTGTTCCTAATCCACGGCAGCACGGGCGCGGGCAAGACCTACCTGCTCGATGCCCTCAGCTTTGCGCTCTACGGCGAGGTGTCGGGCGAGCGCAGCATCAAGGGCCTGCGCTCAGACCATGCCGCCCCAGGCCAGGTACCGCGGGTGATGCTCGAGTTCTCCGCCGGCGGTGGCCGCTGGCGGGTGGAGCGCCAGCCGGCCTGTGAGGTGCCGCGCAGCCGGGGCGAGGGCACCACTACCAAACCCGCCCGCGCCGCCCTCTGGCGGCTCGATCCAGCGGCTGAGGCTGAGGCTCAGCCGGAGGCCGGGGGACAGAAGCCGGTTGCCGGCAACGTCACCGAGGTGCGCCGCGAGGTGGAGCGGCTGCTGGGGCTGGATGCCGCCCAGTTCCGCCAGGTGATCCTGCTGCCCCAGGGGCGTTTCGCTGAGGTGCTGCGGGCTGGAGCCGAGCAGCGCGAGGCCCTGCTCAAGACCCTCTTCGACACGGTGCTCTACGAGCGGGTGAGCCGCTGGCTCGACGACCGCGCCCGCGAGGCCTACGCGGCCCTCGCCGAAGGACGTCGCCAGCTGCAGTCGCTGGCCGAGCAGGCCCTGGCCATCGCCAAGCCCTGGAGCGAGCACGAGCCTTCGGCCCCTGAGCAGCCATCGGCAGCTGAGCAGCCATCGACCGCCGAGCAGCCCATCGCCGATCAGCCCCTCGCCGATCCCGCCGCGCTGGCCGATCTGCAACAGCACCTGAACCAGCTGGCCAGCGGACTGGCCGCCGAGCTGGAGCAGGCGGAGACCCGCAGTGAGGCCCTGCGCCGTGAACTGGCCCAGCGGGAGCGGCTGCTGGAGCGCTGGCGACGCCGGCAGACGGCGGAGCTGGGCCTGCAGGAGGCGGCTGGCCAGCAGGAGGCCATCGAGCTGCTGCGTCAACGGCTGGCCGGGGCCGAGCGGGCCGAGCAGCTGCGTCCTGCCCTTGAGAGCGAACGCCAGGCAGGCGTGCGTTTACGGCAGCACGACCAGCAGCTGGCCGCCGCCTTGGCCGCCCTGGCTGATCGGCGCAACCGGCTGGTGCTGCTGCCCGCCGAACTCATGCAACTGGATCTCAGTGGGCTGCCGGATCTCGGCCAGCTCACCCGCTGCATCGCGGCTCTCGCCACGCGCTGCAGTGAGCTGCAGGCACTGGCCGGCCTGTGGGGGGAGCGGCAGGCCACCACCCAGACCATCGAGGCCGCCAGCACCGAGCTCACCCAGGTGGGCCAGCAGGTGCGGAAGGGAGAGGAGCTGTTTGCTCAGGTGCAGGCGGATCTGCCGGTGTGCCAGCAGCGGCTGGAGCAGGCGCGCAGCGCCCACGACCGGCTGGCGGGGCTGGAGCAGGCACACCGCCTCAGCCAGGACCAGCTAGCGGGCCTGGCCCAGCTGCAGGCGGCGGAGCGGGAGAGCACCGCGGCAGCGGCAGCCCTGCTGGCCGCCCAGGGGCGCCAGCAGGAGGCCCGGGCCCAGGTACTGCAGCTGCGCCAGCGTCAGTTGGAGGGGATGGCCGCCCGCCTGGCCGCCGGCCTGAGCGCTGGCCAGCCCTGTCCGGTGTGCGGCTCCAGCCGCCATCCCCAGCCGGCCCAGGCGACGGACGGCAGCCTGGATGACAGTGCCCTGCAGCGGGCGGATGCCCAGCAGCAGCAGGCCGAGGTGGCGGTGCAGCAGGCCCAGGGCCGCAGCAGCGCCCTCGCCGCCCAGCTGGAGAGCCTCAGCCGCCGCTGGCCACTCGTGCTCAGCGATCCCCAGGCCGTGCAAGGGGCGGCGGCCCAGGCCCACCTGGAGCTGGACCAGGCCAGGGTTCTTGCCGGCGCGCTCCCGGCCCTGGAGACGCAGCGGGCCGATCTGGAGCAGCGGCTGGTGGCCTTCCGGCAGCGGCTGGAGCAGCGGCGGCTGCAGCGCAGCCAGCAGGAGGAGCGGCTGCGCGGGCTGCAGGCCCAGCTGGCCGACCAGCAGGCGCGGCTGGGGCTTGCCCTGGGGCCCCACAGCGGCCGCAACCCGGGCGAGATCCTGGAGCAGCAGCGCGAACTGCAGGAGCAGCTGGCCCGGCTGGCCGACGCGCTGCAGCAGCGCAACCAGGACGCCAGCCGGGCCGCCGAGCTGGCCAGCCGCCTGGCGGCCGACCTGACGGCGGCCGGCTTCAGCACGGCCCAGGCCCTGATCGCGGCCCTGGCCTCTGCCAGCGAGCGCCAGGCCTGGCAGGAACGCATCCGCGCCCACGACCAGACCCTGCTGCAGCACCAGCAGCAGCTGGCCGACCCCGACCTGCAGCACCTGCCCAGCGAGCCCCCCGACCTGGAGGCACCGGCGCAGCTGCTGAACCAGGCCCAGGAGCGGCGTGACGGCCTACTGCGCCGCCAGGCCCAGCTCAGTGCGGCGCTCAAGGCCCTTGTGGAGGTGGCCGAGCGCCAGAGGGACGCCTGCGCTGCCGTGGCCCACCTGCAGCAGCGGGCCGACCAGCTCCATGCGGTGGCAGACCGCTGTCTGGGCCGCAGCAGTCCCCACATCTCCCTGCAGCGCTGGGTGCTCTCGGCCTACCTGGAGGAGATCTGCGGCTTCGCCAACCAGCGCCTCGACCTGATGACCGCCGGCCGCTACCAGCTGCTGCTCAGCGATGAGGGCGGCCAGCGGCGGGGCAGCAAAGCGGGTCTCGGCCTGCGGGTGCTGGATGCCTTCACCGGCGAGGAGCGGGACGTGTCCAGCCTCTCAGGCGGTGAGACCTTCCAGGCCTCCCTGGCCCTGGCCCTGGGGGTGGCCGACACGGTGCAGGCCCACAGCGGCGGCGTGCGCCTGGATGCCCTGTTCATCGACGAGGGCTTCGGCAGCCTTGACCCGGACAGCCTGCAACTGGCGATGGATGAACTCGACCGCCTGCGCGAGGGGGGCCGGCTGATCGGCCTGATCAGCCATGTGGCAGCCCTGCGCGAGCGCATCCGCAGCGGCATTGAGGTGATGGCGAGCGAACGGGGCTCCCGCCTGCGGGTGGGTGTGGCGGGCGAGGAGGGGGTGGCTCGGCCATGACGCCGGGGCCTGAACAGCTCGTGGCCGTGTACGGCACTCTCAAGCGCGGCGCCTGCAACCACCGTCTGCTGGCGGGGAGCCGCTGGCTGGGGCCGGTGCTGCTCAGCGGCCTGCGGCTCCACGACCTGGGCCCCTATCCGATGGCCGTGGCCTGCCCAGACCCAGGGGCCCGGGTGCTTGCGGAGCTCTACGCCGTGTCGGCGGCGGTGCTTGCCGAGCTGGACGTGCTGGAGGATCACCCGCGGGAGTACGAGCGCCAGCTCCTGCCTTTGGGGGACGGCCGGCAGGCCTGGGTGTATCTGGGCCGTCCTGCCCAGGTGCGCGGCTGTGCGGAGCTGGCGGATGGCTGCTGGCGAGGGGACCTCCTGGAGTGGAACCGCCTGGCTGGCGAGCCCTGAGCCGCTCAGCGCTCGCCCAGCAGCTCCACCCAGGTGGGTGCCGCACCGTGGGGCCGGGTGCTGGCCGGCTTGGCTGCGGAGGTTCTGGGGCTGGACGCCCTCAAGCCCGATGCCTTGTGCTGGGCGCCGATGGGCGTGCTGCGACGGCCTGAAGGCATGGAACCGTAGGTCTGGGAGCTCATGGACTGGCTGTTGATGGTTGGTCTGTCGATGGACTGTCTGTTGATGGGTTTGGTCATGGCTGAAACGTACGTGGACTGGAAGACATCGGCCTGGGTATGGCTGCTCTGAGATCTGGCTGCTGCTGCGTCCAGCATTGCCAGGGCGAGAGGGGACGGTCGACCTGTTGATCGGCGCTTTCGGCACGAATCAACCGCAGGGATCGGGGCGCGCCCGGCTCCGGGGGAGTGCAATGCAGGACGCAACCCATCAGCAGGGGGTTTCTTCCTTAATCAGAACCTTACACGCCACGGCTGCTGGTGATGGACTGCCGGTGACGGACTGCCGGTGATGGGCCTCGCCCAGGCGGATACCCGCAAACAATGGTATGCGCAACAGAGCTTATACGGACTGACTATGGGTTAATCTCAAGGACATGCGGCGGCAAGCCGTCCCGTTCAACCCCGGTCGTTCCAGCAGATCGGCCCACGAACCCTTCCCTCCAGCCCATCGAGCCATGCTTGACCACGTTCCCAGCGTCACCTTCCACACCCGCGTGCGGGATGAGTCGGTGCCCGGCCCCAACCCCTACCACTGGCAGGACCTCACCAGCGACGCGATCTTCAAGGGCCGCAAGGTGGTGCTGTTCGCCCTGCCCGGCGCCTTCACCCCCACCTGCTCCTCCAACCACCTGCCCCGCTACGAGGAGCTCTACGAGGAGTTCCGCGCCCACGGCGTGGACCGGATCATCTGCCTGTCGGTGAACGACGCCTTCGTGATGTTCCAGTGGGGCAAGCAGATCGGCGCCAAGAACGTGTTCCTGCTGCCTGACGGCAACGGCGAGTTCAGCCGCAAGATGGGCATGCTGGTCGACAAGTCGAACCTGGGCTTCGGCATGCGTTCCTGGCGCTACTCGATGCTGGTGAACGACGGGCGGATCGAGAAGATCTTCCGCGAACCGGAGTTCGACGACAACTGTCCGCTCGACCCCTTCGAGGTGTCCGATGCCGACACGATGCTGGCCTACCTCAAGGGCACCGAGCCCGCCGGCGTGACCGCCCCCCGCCGCGAGTTCGAGGGCTGATCCGGCCACCGACTCTCCAGCCCAGCGCTGCACTCACCGCCCCCCGTACCTCCCCGCCCCCCGTTCCTCGCCGCCGCTCCCCCATGGCTGACTGTTTCGACCTGATCGTGCTCGGCGCCGGCTCCGGCGGCCTGGCCGCCGCCAAGCGCGCCGCCTCCTACGGCGCCAAGGTGGCGATCGTGGAGGGGGACCGGGTGGGCGGCACCTGTGTGATCCGCGGCTGTGTGCCCAAGAAGCTGCTGGTGTACGGCTCGGCCTATCGCCACCTGCTCGAGGCTGCCCCCAGCCACGGCTGGGACCTGGGAGAGGTGCGCCGCGACCCGGGGCGGCTGCTGGCCAATGTGCGGGCCGAGGTGGATCGCCTCAACACCCTGCACATCGGCTTTCTGGAGAAGGCCGGGGTGGAGCTGGTGAGCGGTTGGGGCCGCTTTCAGGCGTCAGGCGAGGTGCTGGTGCGATCGGCCGACGGCAGCGAACGCCTGCTCAAGGGGGAGCGCACCCTGATCGCCGTGGGCGGCCGGCCCCATCGGCCGGCCATCCCCGGTGCCGAGCTGGGCTGGGTGAGCGACGACATGTTCCTGCTGGAGAGCTTGCCCGAGGCCGTGGTGGTGGTAGGCGCGGGCTTCATCGCCTGCGAGTTCGCCTGCATCCTCAATGGCCTGGGGGTGAAGGTGACCCAGCTGGTGCGGGGCGACCACCTGCTGCGCGGCTTTGATCGCGAGGCCAGCGACGCGGTGGCTGAGGCGATGGAGGCCGACGGCATCGCGATCCGCTTCGCCCACTCCCCCGCCGCCATCAGCGGCGAGCCCGGCACCCTCACCCTCACCACCCAGAGCGGTGAACAGCTGGCCTGCGGCGGGGTGCTGCTGGCCACCGGCCGGCGCCCCTTCCTCGATGGCCTCAACCTGGAGGCCGCCGGCGTGGCGGTGGAGGGCCATCGCATCCCGGTGGATGCCGACCAGCGCTCCAACGTGCCCGGCATTTATGCGGTGGGTGACGTCACCGACCGGGTGAATCTCACCCCGGTGGCGGTGGATGAGGGCCGTGCCTTCTCCGACACGGTGTATGGCAACCGCCCACGCCAGGTCGATCACGACCTGATCGCCAGTGCGGTGTTCAGCCAGCCGGAGCTCTCGGGCGTGGGCCTCACCGAGGAGCAGGCGGTGGAGCGCCATGGTCAGGATGCGATCCAGGTGCACCGGGCCCGCTTCCGGCCGATGAGCCAGGCCCTGCCCGCCAGCGGCCCGCGGGTGCTGCTCAAGCTGATCGTGGAGCGCGCCTCCGGCAAGGTGCTGGGCTGCCACATGGTGGGCGAGCACGCCGCCGAGATCATCCAGATGGCGGCAATCGCCATCGGCATGGGCGCCACCAAGGCCGACTTCGACCGCACCATGGCCCTGCATCCCTCGGTGGCCGAGGAATTCGTGACGATGCCCAACTGAGCACAAGCACTCAATCGGCGGTTTCGGTGGCCGAGGGCACGGAATCAACCCCCGGCGGTTGCTTCAACTGAGCCCAATCGTGTTCGTCCCGATGTCCACCGGAACCATGGAGAAGCAGGTGATGGCCCAGAGCGACGGCGCCAGCGGCAGTGAGGAGTCCGCCATGGCCGCCCCCGAGGCCTTCCTGGCCATCGCCCTGGCCGCCGTGTCGTGGGATGGGGTGCTCAGCCCCGCCGGCACCCGCGCCCTGCGCCACGCCATCGACTACCGCCACCCCTATGTGGATCTGGCCGATCAGGACGTGGCCCTGATGATCGACGGTCTCCTGGGGCGGCTGCGCAGCCAGGGCGCCCAGCAGCTGATGCTGCGGGCGGCCGCCGGGCTCACCCCCGAGCTGCGCCGCACCGCCTTCGCCACGGCCGCCGAGATCATGCGCTCCGATGGCCCGCTTCAGGCCGACGAGCTCAATATTCTCAGCACCCTGGCGGCCACCCTGGAGTTGCCTGAGGCCGACAGCGCGCCGCTGCTGGCCCTGATGGAGGTGCTGCATGCACCCGTGCAGTGAAGTCGATGCAGTGAGCGCCAGCCTGGAGTAGACCCGGCAGCAGTTGCGCGGAGGCGGATGGCCCTGGCCATCCTCGAGGTGGACCTGCTGGCCTTCGAGCAGGGCACGGCCCGCCAGCGGGCAGCGGTGGTGGATGGGGTGATGCGCAGCCTGGGTACGGGCTTCGTGCTTACCCGCAGCGACCTGTCCGCCGCCCTGCTGGATGAGGCCTATGGGCTACTTGGTGCGTTCTTCGCACTCGACGCGCCACGCAAGCAGGCGATCACCAGGCCCGAGGCCTGCGGTCAGACCGGCTACACCGGAACCCTGGTTGAAACGGCGGCGGGCGAGAGCCGGGCCGACTGGAAGGAGATGCTCAACTGGGCGGACCCGCTGCCGGCCCACCACCCCCTGCGTCGCCGTTTTCCGTTGCTCTATCCCGAGCAGCTGCTGCCGGAGGCGGCCGTGCCGGGGATCACGGCGGTGCTGGAGCGCTTCCACGCCAGCCTGGCCGATCTGCAGCGCCGCTTCCTGCGGGTGATCGCCACCGGCCTGGGGGTGCACATTGACTTCTTCAATGCCGTGGTGCGCGACGCCCCCACCCTCACCCGGGCGATCCACTACCCGCCGATGGCCGCCGCCCCCGCCGGCGGGCACCTGTGGGCGGCGGCCCATGGCGACATCAACCTGATCACCGCCCTGCCGCGGGCCACGGCAGCGGGCCTGCAGGTGCTGGTGGAGGGCCAGTGGTTGGACGCCCTGGCACCGGAGGGGCAGGTGATCATCAACAGCGGCCTGATGCTGGAGCGGCTGAGCAACGGCCGCATCCCCACCGGCTGGCACCGGGTGGTGGCACCCGAGGGCAGCAGCGGAGCGCGCCTAAGCGTGGTGCAGTTCTGCCACCCCACGCCGAGCACCGTGCTCAACCCCCTGGCCAGCTGCATCGATGGGGACAATCCCCAGCGCTACGCCGCCCTGCTGGCGGCCGATGCCCTCGAAGATGTGCTGTATCGCATCAACCTGCTGCATGGCTGACGAGATGGCTGACAACACCGTGTCCCTGGCCCGCCGCCTCGATCAGGCCCTGGCGCGCTTGGGCGCCAACCTGGTGATCCCGCTGGCGCTGCTGGCCGTGGCCTGGGGCCAGGAGCTGTTGGACCAGCTGGTGTTCGGCGGGCGCTGGAACCTGCCGATGCTGCCGGGGGGCTCGTTTGTGGGGGTGCTCACGGCGCCGTTCAGCCACAGCGGCTTCAACCACCTGATCGGCAACAGCCTGGTGTTCCTGCCGCTGTCGTGGCTGGTGCTGCTGCGGGGCCGGCGCGACTACCTGGCCGTGTGGATCGGGGTGCTGGTGGCCGCCATCCCGGTGTGGCTGTGGTGGCCGGTGGGCAGCCACGGCCTCTCCGGGGTGGTGTACGGACTGCTGGGCTACCTGTTGGTGATCGGCTGGCTGGAGAAGCGGCCCCTCTCGATCCTGCTCTCGCTGGTCACGTTGGTGGCCTACGGCGGCGTACTGCCCAGCCTGATTCCCCTGTTTTCACCGGCGGGGGTGAGCTGGATCGGCCACCTCAGCGGCTTCGGCGGCGGCGTGCTGGCGGCCCTGGCGGTGTTCCGCGAATGAGCACACAGAAGCCCGCGCCCACCCTGATCCTGGGGGGCTTTCTGATCACGCCCGAGGCCTACGCCCCGATGGCGGCAGCGATTGAAACGGCCACGGGCCAGCCGGTGGCGGTGGTGCCCGCCAGCCGCGGCGACTGGCTGCTCACCAGCTGGACGCTGGGCTGGACCCGCCTGCTCGATCGCGCCCAGGCCCTGCTGCTGGAGCTGGCGGCGGCCTCGCCAACGGGCCGGGTGAACCTGGTGGGCCACAGCTCCGGCGGCGTGATGCTGCGGCTGCTGCTGGGTGATGAACCCTTCGCCGGCCGGGTGTACGGCCAGCGCAGCCGGGTGCAGAGCCTGGTGAGCCTGGGCAGCCCCCACCAGGCGATCCGCGCCACTGCGTTGCGCCAGCTGGTGGACCGTCTCTACCCCGGCGCCTTGTTCAAGGAGGAGCTGGCCTACCTGGCGGTGGCTGGCGCCATCGAGCCGCAGCAGCTGCGCCCCCGCGCCCGCCGGCTCACGGCCCGCTCCTACGGCGCCATCAACAACGACCCAACCAGCCGCGGCGACGGCCTGGTGCCCCTCAGCTCCGCCCTGCTGGCCGGCGCCGAGCCCCTGGTGCTGGAGGGCGTGGGCCACGGCGGCTGGTTCGCCGAGCGCTGGTACGGCAGCGTCGAGGTGCTGCCCTACTGGGTGTCGTGGCTGGTGGGCGGCGCCATCGGGCCAGACTTGCCGCGGTGATGCGCGGGTCAGAGCAGGGGATGGAAACCAACGACCAGCAGCAGGAGCTGCTCGGCGCCCTGGAGGCCCTCGGCGGCAGCGCCGGCAACGGCAAGCTACGTGAGCTGCTGGGCTGGGACGAGCCCACCTACGACGCCGTGAAGGCCACCCTGCTCAGCGCCGGCCTGCTGCTGGCGGGGCGGGGACGGGGCGGCTCGGTGAGCCTGCCGGGCAGCGCTCCCTTTCAGGCCGCACCCACCAACACCAGAGCCACGCCAGCGCCTGCCCCGTCACCAGGCCCCCAGCCCAGCGGCAAGCAGAACCTCTCGGCCTTCATCTGGGGCGTGGCCGACCTGCTGCGGGGGGATTACAAGCAGAGCGACTACGGCAAGGTGATCCTGCCGTTCACCGTGCTGCGCCGGCTCGACTGCGTGCTGGAGCCCAGCAAAGCGGCGGTGCTGGCGGAGAAGCAGCTGCGCGAGGGCCAGGGGCTCGACCCGGAACCGTTCCTGCTGCGGGCAGCGGGGCTGAATTTCTGCAATGTCTCCCCCCTCAGCCTCAAGGCGTTGATGGGGGACCAGGAGAACATCGCTGAAAACCTGCGTGCCTACGTGCAGGGCTTCACGCCTGAGGTGCGCGACATCTTCGAGAAGTTTGAATTCCACCTGCAGCTCGACCGGATGGAGAAAAGCGGCCTGCTGTATCTGGTGGCCGAGCGCTTCGCCCAGATCGACCTGCACCCCACCACGGTGAGCAACGCCGAGATGGGTCTGGTGTTCGAGGAGCTGATCCGCAAGTTCGCCGAACTGTCGAACGAAACGGCCGGAGAGCACTTCACGCCCCGGGAAGTGATCAGGTTGATGGTGAATCTGATCTTCATTGAAGACGGCGAAGCGCTCACCAAACCCGGCGTGGTGCGCACGCTCTACGACCCAACGGGCGGCACCGGCGGGATGCTCAGCGTGGGCGAGGAGCACCTGCTGGAGCTGAACCCACTGGCCCGGCTGGTGATGTACGGCCAGGAGCTCAACCCCGAGAGCTACGCGATCTGCAAGGCCGACATGCTGATCAAGGGGCAGGACATCCGCAACATCATCTTTGGCAACACCCTCAGCGACGACGGCCTGCAGGGGTTGTTTTTCGATTACATGCTCTCCAACCCGCCGTTTGGCGTGGACTGGAAGAAAATTGAAAAGTTCATCCGCCGCGAGGCCGAGCAGCTCGGCTTTGCCGGTCGCTTCGGGCCGGGGCTGCCGCGGGTGAGCGATGGCTCGCTGCTGTTCCTGCTGCACCTGATCAGCAAGATGCGCCCGGCCAAGGATGGCGGCAGCCGCTTCGGGATTGTGCTGAATGGCTCGCCCCTGTTCACCGGCGGGGCGGGGTCAGGCGAAAGCGAGATTCGCCGCTATGTGCTGGAGAACGATCTGGTGGAGGCGATCATCGGATTGCCCACGGATATGTTCTACAACACGGGGATCAGCACCTACATCTGGATCCTCAGCAACCGCAAGCCCGAGGAACGCAAGGGCAAGGTGCAGCTGATCGATGCCAGCAGCTTCTGGCAGAAGATGCGCAAGAGCCTTGGCAGCAAGCGCAAGGAGCTGAGCACCGAGCACATCGAGGAAATCACCCAGCTGTTCGGGAACTTTGAGGAGGCCGAGAAAGACGGCAAGCCGATCAGCAGGATCTTCCGCAACGAAGACTTCGGCTACCGCACGATCACGGTGGAGCGTCCGCTGCGGGATGAGGCCGGCAACGTGGTGCTGGGCCAGCGCGGCAAGGCCAAGGGTCAGCCCCAGGCCGACAGCAGCCAGCGCGACACCGAGAATGTGCCGCTCTCGGAAGACGTGCAGACCTACTTCGAGCGGGAGGTGCTGCCCCATGTGAGCGATGCCTGGATCGATCACGACAAGACCAAGGTGGGCTACGAGATCCCCTTCAACCGGCACTTCTATGTGTTCACCCCACCCCGGCCGCTGGAGGTGATCGACGCCGAGCTCAAGCAGGTGACGGATCGGATCCTGGAGATGATCGGGGGGCTGTCGGCATGAGCTTTCCCCGCTACCCGGCCTACAAGGACAGCGGCGTGGAGTGGCTGGGGGAGGTGCCGGAGCATTGGAATCTGGTACAGATCAAAAGGATCTTGCAGTCGATAGAGCAGGGCTGGAGCCCTCAATGCGAAGCTGCTCCAGCTGAGCCTGGTGAGTGGGGGGTCTTAAAGGTTGGATGCGTTAATGGTGGAAAGTTTAATCCTGATGAGAACAAGGCACTTCCGCGCGAACTTCTGCCTGACGAGAGATTAGCCATCAGAAATGGGGATGTTCTTGTTTCCCGTGCAAACACCAGGGAGCTCGTTGGGAGCGTTGCGATGGCGGGAAGGGACTATCCAAGCATCCTGCTTTGCGACAAACTGTACCGTCTACGAACAAACCAAGCAACATGCTGTCCTGCATTCTTGGCGCGATATCTAGTGAGTGATGGAGCAAGAAACGTGATCGAGACATCAGCATCTGGAGCCAGTAACTCAATGCTGAATATCGGTCAGTCAGTAATTGTCAATATGCCGATTGCGCTTCCCTCAGCGCGCGAACAGGCGGCCGTGATTGACTTCCTCGACCGCGAAACCGCCAAGATCGACGCCCTGATCGCCGAGCAGCAACGCCTGATCGGGCTGCTGCAGGAAAAGCGCCAGGCCGTGATCTCCCATGCCGTGACTAAGGGGCTGAATCCAGACGCGCCGGTGAAGGATTCGGGGGTGGAGTGGCTGGGGGAGGTGCCGGAGCATTGGGAAGTATTTCCGATATGGATGCTTTTCTTTCTAGGGAGAGGTCGGGTTATCAGCAACGAAGACATTGCCGCATCTCCCGGAGATTTTCCCGTCTACTCTTCACAGACAGAGCGCGATGGAGAGATGGGGCGAATCGGCACCTATGATTTCGAAGGTGATTATCTTACTTGGACGACAGACGGTGCTAATGCGGGCTCCGTTTATCAGCGAGCAGGACGATTTAATTGCACAAATGTCTGTGGGACGCTCAGGCTCAAGTCGGCCAACAAGATGATTCTTGCCTACGCATTACATAGTCTAAGGATTGCCACTGCAGCATTTGTGCGCATGGACATCAATCCAAAGCTCATGAATAACGTGATGGCCTCGATTAAAATCCCGGCTCCCCCGATTGACGAGCAATTAAGGATTGCCTCCCGCATAGATGAGCGTACAGATGGATTTGAGCCGCTTACTTCTTCCATCGCCAGACAGCTGAGTCTCTTAAAGGAAAGGCGTGCTGCCCTGATCTCCGCCGCCGTCACCGGCCAGATCGATGTGCGCGGCCTGGCCCCCGAGGCCAGCGCCGCATGAGCAGCACCCCCAAGACGATCCAGATCTTCCTGCCCAGCGGCGAGCCTCACGGCATCCGCATCGCCGAGATCACCACCCGCATCGTCCAGGTGATCGAGGTGCCGCGGAGCCTGCTGGCCGACTTCTTGGCCATGGAGCAGAGCAGCCAGGTGGGGGTCTATGTGCTGGTGGGGGAAGACACGGGCGACGACGACCGGCGGGTCTACGTCGGCCAGTCCGGCGATCTGCGGGCCCGCCTCACCCAGCACCATCAGAAGAAGGACTTCTGGCAGCGGGCCCTGGTGCTGATCTCCCGCACCAACAGCCTCACCCAGACCCATGCCCTCTTTCTGGAGTGGCATGCCCTGCAGCAGCTCCGCCAGGTGGGCCGCTACCGGGATGAGAACGGCACCAGCGGCTCCCGGCCCCACACGCCCGCGCCCCTGGAAGCCGACTGCATGGAGATCTTCGAGACGGGGAGCACCCTCTTCTCCACCCTTGGCTTTCCGCTGTTTGATCCGCTCGCCACGGCCACAGAGGCTGAGAACCCAGCCGAGCTGTTCTTCTGCCGCAGCCCTGGAGCCGGTGTCGACGGCCGAGGCGTCTACACCCCAGAGGGTTTTGTGGTGCTGGAAGGCTCTCGCGGCCGCGAGGCGATGACACCCTCGACCACTCCCGCCCAGAAACAATGGCGCCAGCGCCTTGTTGATCGCGGAGTCTTGAAGCCCTATGACCATGGTGGTCTGCTGTTCACCAAGGACCACTTGTTCCAAACGCCCTCAGGTGCCGCCATCGCACTTCTGGGACGCCGTGCAAACGGCTGGACGGAATGGAAGAACGCCCAGGGCCGCACCCTGAGCCAGGTCAAACGCGCTTAGATCGAGCTGAATCGTCGAAATAATGCACTCAGCGCATCGTTTTGATAATTCAACCCCGAGGATTTGGGCACGGCCTAGACTGATTTCCTCATAGTGGTGCTGACCCCATGACCGAGCCCGGCATCCTCTTCTTCCCGCCGGCTGAGGTTCTGCAGGCCATCCTCCAGCAACCGGTTGAGCCAGCTGCAGGAACCTGCGGCTTCTTGGTGGCAGCCATGGGAACACTTCACGACCCTTTGCTTGTGAATCCACCGTTTGCGCTCCGGACTGAGGGCTGAACGAATCGGAACACACCCAAGCCCATGAGCCTCCGCCACGAAATCGCCTTTGAGCAGGAGATCTGCGAGCACCTCGGCGCGAACGGCTGGCTCTACGAGGACGGCAGCGCTTCTGCCTACAGCCGCGAGCTCGCCCTCTACCCGCCGGATCTGATCGCCTGGGTGCAGGAGGCGCAGCCCGATGCCTGGGAGGTGCTGCAGAAAAACCACGGCAGCAAGGCGGAAGCCACCCTGCTGCAGCGGGTGCGCCAGCAGCTCGACCAGGTGGGCACCCTCGATCTGCTCCGCCACGGCGTGGAGGTGCTGGGTCTGCCCAAGGCTCTCAAGCTGGCGGAGTTCAAGCCGGCCTTCGGGCTCAATCCACAGATCCTGGCCCGCTACAACGCCAACCGGCTGCGGGTGGTGCGCCAGGTGCGCTACTCCACCCGCAACGAGAACTGCCTCGATCTCGTGCTCTTCCTCAACGGCATCCCGGTGGCCACCGTGGAGCTCAAGACCGACAACACCCAGAACATCGCTGACGCGGTGTGGCAGTACAAAACCGACCGCTTGCCACGGCCTACGGGCCAGGCCCCCGAGCCCCTGCTCTCCTTCCCCAGCGGCGCCCTGGTGCACTTCGCGGTGAGCAACCGGGAGGTGCAGATGACCACCCGGCTGGACGGTCCGAATACCCAGTTCCTGCCCTTCAACCAGGGCAGCGACCCCGGCGGGCCCGACTGCGGTGCCGGCAATCCGGTGATGGCGGGCCACCGCACCGCCTATCTCTGGGAGGAGGTGTGGGAGCCAGGCAGCTGGCTGGAGATCCTCGGCCGCTACTGCATCGCTGAGCGCGACACAAAAAAGCAGATCAAACGGCTGGTCTTCCCCCGCTACCACCAGCTGGCCGTGACCCGGCTGCTGCTCAAGGCTGTGCTGGAGGAAGGCGCCGGCCTGCGTTATCTGATCCAGCACTCGGCCGGCTCCGGTAAAACCGCCTCGATCGGCTGGAGCGCCCACCTGCTCGCCGACCTGCACGACGCCAACGACATCAAGCTGTTCGACACGGTGCTGGTGGTGAGCGACCGCAGCGTGATCGACAGCCAGCTGCAGGAAACCCTGGAGAACTTCGAGCGGCGCAAGGGGGTGGTGGCCTCGATCACCACCGAGCGAGGCATCAAGAGCGAGCAGTTGGCCAGTGCGCTCTCCGGCGACAAGAAGATCGTGGTCTGCACCATCCAGACCTTCCCGGCCCTGATCAAGAAGATGCAGGAGCTCACCGCCACCAGCGGCAAGCGCTTTGCGGTGATCGCTGATGAGGCCCACAGCTCCCAGACCGGCGATGCCGCCCTCAAGCTGCGCAAGGTGCTCTCCAGCGCCGAGCTGGCTGATCTGGCCGATGGTGGTGAGGTGTCGATCGACGACCTGCTCGCCGCCGACATGACCACCCGTGCAGGAACTACTGGCATCACCTATGTGGCCTTCACCGCCACCCCCAAGGCCAAGACACTGGAGCTGTTCGGCCGGCGGCCCAACCCCTCAGAACCGGCAGGCCCCGGCAACCTGCCGGCGCCCTTCCATGTGTATTCGATGCGCCAGGCGATCGAGGAGGGCTTCATCCTCGATGTGCTGCAGAACTACACCTCCTACAAGCTCGCCTTCCAACTCGCCCAGGAAGGGCAGACCTTCTCCAGCGAGGAGGTGGAGCGCAGCGCCGCCCTCAAGAAACTGATGGGCTGGGTGAAGCTCCACCCCCACAACATCGCCCAGAAAGTGCAGATCGTGGTGGAGCACTTCCGCCAGTTCGTCTGGCCGCTGCTCGATGGCAAGGCCAAGGCGATGGTGGTGGTGGGCTCGCGCAAGGAGGCCGTGCGCTGGAAGCTGGCCATCGACGAGTACATCAGCGATAAGGGCTATCCACTTGGCACCCTGGTGGCTTTTAGCGGCGAGGTGAGCGACACCGAGATCGCTCCTGAGGGATTCACCGAACGCAGCCAGACCCTCAACCCCAATCTCAAGGGCGACATCCGTGAGGCGTTCAAAGGGAACGACTACCAGATCCTGCTGGTGGCCAACAAGTTTCAGACCGGCTTTGACCAGCCGCTGCTCTGCGGCATGTATGTGGACCGCCGCCTCGATGGCATCCAGGCGGTGCAGACCCTCTCCCGCCTCAACCGCTGCTATCCGGGTAAAGACACCACCTTTGTGGTGGATTTCATCAATGAACCTGACGACATCCTGGCGGCCTTCAAGACCTACTACGCCACTGCTGAGCTGGCCGAGGCCACCGATCCCAACCTGATCCTCGATCTCAAAACCAAGCTCGACGCCCAGGGCCACTACGACGAGTTCGAGATTGACCGGGTGGTGAAGGCGCTGCTCGATGGCAGCCGCAGCGACAAAGCCCGCCAGAGCCAGTTGATGGCCGCGATCGAGCCCGTTGCCCAGCGGTTGATGACCCTCTACAAGGAGGCCCGCCTCGCCTACCGCCATGCCGAGGAGATCAACGACGGCGAGGCACGCCAGCGAGCCAAGGAGGAACTGGACGCGCTCTCCCTGTTCCGCAGTGACATGGGCGCCTATGGCCGCTTCTATACCTTCCTCTCCCAGATCTTTGATTACGCCAACACCGGCCTGGAGAAACGGGCGCTCTTTTACAAGGCTCTACTACCCCTGCTGGAGTTTGAGCGCGAGATCAACACGGTGGACCTCTCCAAGGTGGTGCTCACCCACCATCACCTCCGCGATCTCGGCACCAGAAAGCTCGATCTCCAGCAAGGCGAAACCATCCCGATCGCCGGCATGGCTCCAGGTGGGGGCAGTGTGCAGGACAAGGACAAGGTGGAGCTCGCCGAGATCATCGCCAAGCTCAACGATCTCTTTGGCGGTGAGCTCAGCGACGGCGACAAGGTGACCTACGTACGCTCGGTGATCCGCGGCCGGCTGATGGAGTCGCCCACCCTCCGCCAGCAGGCCGCCGCCAACAGCAAGGAGCAGTTCGCCAACTCCCCCGATTTCGGCACCGAGCTGATGGACGCGATCATCGGCGCCCTCGATGCCCACCAGGCGATGAGCAGCCAGGCCCTTCATTCCTCAACCGTGCGCGACGGCATCAAGGACGTGCTGCTCAACCACACCAATCTCTGGGAAGACCTGCGCAAGCAGGGCCAGCGGGGATGAGCCCTGATCCGCTCACCGTTGCGGCGGCTGAGCAGGCCCGCAACGTGGCGCTGCAGATGATGGCCGAGCGTGGCCGGGGCCTGGTGCTGGTGGGTGCCGCCCGCCTCGATCTGGCCCTGGAGCACCTGCTCAAGGCCGTGATGGCCCCAAGCCCTGGTCCCGACGACAAGCTGTTCACCGCCGATCGATCCCTCGGCAGCTACGGCGCCAAAATCACCCTGGCCGCCCGCCTGGGGCTGATCGACTCCGCCATTGAGCAGGCCCTGCACGCCATCCGCAGCGTGCGCAACGACTTCGCCCACAGCGCCGCCGATCCCTCCCTCGCCGAACCCCATCACCAGAAGCGCCTGCAGCGGGTGCTCCCCCAGGCCCAGGCCTCTGCGCTCTGGCCAGCCCTGGCGCCACTGCTGCAGCGCCAGACCACCCTCTCCAGTGACGAGTGCAGCTTCATCCTGCTGGTGACGATCCTGGTGGCCTCGATCGAGGCCTGCGCCTTGCTCCAGGCCCCCTTCTCACCCCGGGCAACGGTGCGCTTCACAACCACCGCCAATCCCTAGCCTGAAGCGATCGACCCCGTCTTCAGCGTGCCCCTTCCCAGCGCGTTTGCTCTCACCTGGCCGCCAGAGGCCTACCTATGGTTCAAGACCCTGCACATCGTGGGGGTGGTGGTGTGGTTCGCTGGGCTCTTCTACCTTGTGCGCCTGTTCATTTATCACCGCGAGGCCGCCGAGCTGGAGCCGCCCCTGCGCCAGGCCTTTGAAGACCAGTACGCCCTGATGGAGCGGCGCCTGGCCAACATCATCACAACCCCCGGCATGGTGGTGGCGGTGGTGTGCGCCGTGGGCCTGCTGAGCGTGAATCCAGCCTGGCTGCAGCAGGGTTGGATGCACGCCAAGCTGGCCTTCGTGCTGGCCCTGCTCGCCTACCACGCCTTCTGCTACCAGCTGATGGGCCGCCTGCGCCAGGGCAGCTGCCTGTGGAGCGGCCGCCAGCTGCGGGCCCTCAACGAGCTGCCCACCCTGCTGCTGGTGATCGTGGTGATGCTGGTGGTGTTCAAGAACCAGTTCCCAACCGGCGCCGCCACCTGGTTGATCGTGGCCCTGGTGGTGTTCATGGCTGCCTCCATCCAGTTCTATGCCCGCTGGCGGCGGCTGCGGGCCGAGCGCGAGGCAGAAGCCATCGCCGCCGGCTGAACGCCCATCCACCAGCTATGGGCCGAACTCCTTGCCACGATCATCCCCTTGCTGCCGTGCTGGCCTCGGTCACGCCGGCCTGCTGCCCCACGCGGCTCAACTTCCACTGCCACACCACCCACAGCGACGGCAGCCTGCGGCCCGAGCAGTTGGCCCAGCAGGCGATCGCCATCGGCCTGGAGCACCTGGCTGTGACCGACCACCACGCCATCGCCGGCAGTGAGCGGGTGGCCGCCGCCCTGGCTGAAGCGCGCCAGGGCGGCCAGGCCGTGCCCACCCTCTGGCGCGGGGTAGAGATCAGCTGCCTGCTGGAGGGCTGCCTGGTGCACGTGCTCGCCCTCGGTTTCGCGGCGGACCACCCCAGCCTCGAGCCCTACCTGCAGGGCTGCAGCGTGGTGGGAGCGGCCCTGCATGCGGAGCAGGTGCTGGAGGCCATCCGCGCGGCCGATGGCCTGGCCCTGCTGGCCCACCCCGCCCGCTATCGCCTGCCCTTCGCCACCCTGATCGCCGCGGCGGCCGAGCTCGGCTTTGACGGCGCCGAAACCTGGTACGACTATGAGATGCAGCCGTGCTGGCAACCCACGCCGCTGGTGTGCGAGGCGATCGCCCGCGACCTCTGCCGCCGGGGGCTTTTGCAGAGTTGTGGTACGGATACCCATGGTCTGGCGCTTCACGGCCGCTAGGGTTTGCTGACGCTTTCCCTTGCCAGTCGATGGGTCTGTTTGATCGCCTGTTCTCCTCCGGCTCCGGCGCGAACAGCGCCGCCAGCGGCCCCAAGGCCCGCAAGCCCGCCGAAACCGTCTACCTCGACGCCGACCAGTCCAGCAGCCTCGGCGACGTGAACTTCATGCGTCGCTCCAACACCATCCGCCGTACCTTCCCGGGTACGGCCGACAGCCCAGGCAACAAGGAGATGGTGGCCGAGGTGGCCTCGATGGAGGCCAAGCTGGAGAAGGTGTCCGAGGGTCTGCCTGGAGCCGCCACCGACTCCGGCCCCGTGAGCCTCAGCGATGGCGTGCCCAAGCCGGTGAAGAAGACCTTCGCGCAGACCATGTCGCAGGCCGAGCTCGACCAGCGCAAGAAGGGCTCAGCCGTGGGCGTGAACGTGCCCGGTGGTCCGGCGGCGATCAAGCAGGAGAAGGAGCAGAAGGCCGCCGCCGCCAGCAGCAGCGCCCAACCCGCTCTGGCAAACCAACAGAGCGCCCTGAACACGGCCAAGCCAGGGGCCATCGACCCCTTCAAGCAGATGGTGAAGGACCTCAACAGCTGAGCCCAGCGCTTCAGCGCTGCTCCACCAGCGCCTCCGCCTCCAGCACCAGCTGCCTCAGGTTGGCCAGCTGTCCATCGCCGGCGCCGCTCCACAGGCCCCGGTGGTGGGCCTCCAGCAACCGCTCCGCCATGTCGCGCAGGGCCCAGGGATTGCTCTGCTCCAGAAACGCCCGCACCCCCGGGTCCCCCAGCCAGCGTTCGGCCACGGCGCCGTAGCCCCAGTCCGGCATCCGGCCGGTGCTGGCGTCGTAGGCGAACAGGTAGTCCAGGCTGGCCGCCATCTCGAAGCCGCCCTTGTAGCCATGGCGCTGCATGCCGGCGATCCAGCGGGGGTTGAGCAGGCGGGAGCGCAGCACCTTGTCGAACTCCTTCTCCAGCCGGTGCAGGCGTGGCCGCGCCGCGCGGGAGTGGTCGCCGAACCACGCAGCCGGTGCCTGCCCCTGCAGGCTTTCGGCGGCCGCGCTCAGGCCGCCCTGGAACTGGTAGTAGTCGTCGGAATCGAGCAGGTCGTGCTCCCGGTTGTCCTGGTTGTGCAGCACCACCTGCACGCTGCTCAGGCGCCGCTCGAGCCCCTGGCGGTCAGCCATCGCCTCGATGCCACTTCCCACCGCCGTGTCCCCCGGCCCTGGGGCCTCGTCCCCGGCGTCGCCATAGCGCCAGCTGCTCCAGTTGAGGAAGACCTCGCCCAGATCGGCCCGTGTCTCCCACTGGCCGCTGTCGATCAGGCCCTGCAGCCCCGCCCCGTAGGCCCCCGGTGCCGAGCCATACACCCGCGCCGCCGTGCCCTCCCGCCGCGCCGCCGCCGCTAGGGGGTTCTGCTCCACCGGCTCATCGAGGGCTGCCACCAGGGCCGTCGCCCTGTTCACCCAGGCCACCAGCTGGGGGAAGGCATCGCGGAACAGGCCGGAAATGCGCAGGGTCACATCCACCCGCGGCCGGCCGAGCAGGGCCAGGGGGATCACCTCCAGGTCCACCATCCGCCGCGTCGGCCCGTCCCACACCGGCCGTACACCGAGCAGGGCCAGGGCCTGGGCGATGTCCTCACCGCCGTTGCGCATCGTGCTTGTGCCCCACACCGAGAGGGCCAGGGTTCGCAGGTGCTCCCCCTCCTCCTGCAGGTGCAGCTCCAGCAGCAGCTCGGCACTGCGCCGGCCCAGATCCCAGGCCGCCTCGGTGGGCAGGCCGCGCAGGTCCACCGAATAGAAGTTGCGGCCGGTGGGCAGCAGGTCGGGCCTGCCGCGGGTGGGGGCGCCGGCCGGACCGGCGGCGATGCGGCGGCCCTCCAGCCCCGCCAGAAAGGCCAAGCGCTCCTGCGTGCCGCAGGCCAGCAGCCGCGGCAGCAGCACCGTCTGCAGGTGCTCCAGCACCGGTGCTGTATGGGGACCGATCGCCAAAGGAGGCGCGCCGGCGGCTGCCGCCAGGGCCCACTGGCAGAGCTCAAGGGCCTGCTGCTCCAAGCGCTCCACGCCATCACCCACCCGCCGGGCTGGCTGCAGCAGGCGCTGATCGACTGGGCTGAGGGCCTGCTCCTCCGGATCCGCCCAGGGGTCGAGTTCCAGCCCAAGGTCCCGGGCCAGGGCCTGGGTGAGACCGGCCAGGCCCGCCTGGGGCGGCCTGGCCAGGCAGAGCAGCAGTTCCGCCAGCTCCGCCGGCCCCGGCAGCTGGCCGTAGCAGTGCAACCCCAGCCGGATCTGGGCCTCCTTCAGTTCGCACAGGTAGCCATCGGCCGCATCGAGGCGGGCTTCCAGGTCGGCCTGCCCGCCCAGGGGAAGCTTCAGATCGGCGAGCTGTTGCTCCAGCTGCCGGCGCAGCAGGGCCGCCCGTTGGCCGCCGCCCACCTGGCTGGCTTCCCAATACTCATCCAGCAGGGCCTCCAGTTGCTGCAGCTCACCGTGCAGGCCGGCCCGGCCCAGGGGTGGGGTGAGATGGTCGAGGATCACGGCCTGGCTGCGGCGCTTGGCCTGGGACCCCTCGCCCGGATCATTCACGATGAATGGATAGAGGTGGGGCAGGGGGCCCAGGGCCCACTCCGGGAAGCACTGGGCCGAAAGGCCCAGACCCTTGCCGGGCAGCCACTCCAGGTTGCCATGCTTGCCCACGTGCACCACCACCTGGGCGGCGAACACCTCGCGCAGCCACAGGTACTGGGCCAGGTAGGCGTGGGTGGGCGGCAGGTCCGGCGAGTGGTAACTAAGGCTGGGATCGCGGTCGTAGCCGCGCTCCGGCTGGATCAGCAGGCACACCTGGCCAAAGCCCAGGCCGCGCACCGCAAATCCCTGGCCGCCTGCGGGCAGGGGCTCCAGGCCGGCATCCCGCTCCGGCGGACCCCATACCGCCTCCAGGCGCTGCCGCCCTTGCGCAGGCAGCTGGTCGTACCAGGCGCGGTAACGGGCCAGGGGCAGGTGATCGAGGGCGGGGCGATGATCACTCTCGGGGTCGTTGCTGCGGCCGGCCAGCAGGGCCTCGATCAGGGCCTGGCCATCGGCTGGCAGTGCCTGCTCGCCCAGGCCGTAGCCCACCTGCTGCAACCAGTGCAGCATCGCCGCCGCGGAGGCCGGGGTGTCCAGGCCCACCCCATTGGCCAGGCGGCTGTTGCGGGTGGGGTAGTTGGCCAGCACCAGGGCCAGCTGCCGCTTGCAAGCCGGGGTGCGACGCAGGGCGATCCAGTTGGCCGCCAGCTCGCTCACCCAGGCCAGCCGCTCGGGATCCGGCCGGTAGCGCTGCAGCGCTGCCCCCAGCCGCTCGCCGGCCCCCACGCACTCCTTGAAGGCGCCGATGCGGGTGGTGATCCGCCCGTCCAGCTCCGGCAGGGCCACCTGCAGGGTGAGGTCGGTGGGGGCTAAGCCAATGCTGCTGGCTTGCCAGCGCTGGCGGGGCTGGCTGCTGCTCAACAGCTGCAGCACCGGCACGTCGAGGGCCTCCCACAGGGGTGCGCCCAGGCCCGCCTGCTCGAACTGCACTGAGGCGAAGGAGGTGCAGCACAACACCGCTTGCACCCGCTCGCGGGCCAGCAGCTGCTCCACGCCCCGTTGCACCGCTTCATCGCGCAGGCCGCTCACCCACAGGGCCCGCGGGCAGAGCCCCCGCAGGCGCAATTGCTCCAGCAGCGCCTCCATCAGCTCCAGGTCGCCCGCCTGCCACAGGGCCCGGTAGGCGATCACGCCGATGCGCTCCCCAGGCTCGTCGCGCCAGTCGTGGGGCAGGGGATCGGCCAGCGGCTGTGGCTCAGGCGCGGCCACGGGTTCCCCCCGCAGCAGGGCGCCCAGGGCACGGAGCACCACCCGGCCATTGGCCGAGCCACCCACCCGCAGGCAGCGGGCCAGGGCCACGGCCAGGGCCGGGTCGCCTGTCCCCAGCTCAGCTAGGCCCTGCTCCTCCTCGGCAGTGCCCGCCAGCACCAGCAACAGCCGATCCGGCGCCGCCTGGGCCCACTGCTGCAGCCGCTCCAGCCCGTAGCTCCAGTGCCCCCGACCGCCCAGCAGCCGCACCAGCACCAGCCTGGCCGCCGCTGCCGTGGTGGCCAGGTAGTGATCCACCACGGCAGGGTGGCCCAGGGCCGCCAGGTTCAGGCCGCGCAGCTCCGCCCCCATCAGCTGCGGTTCGGCCTGCAGCAGAGGCTCCAGGCAGAGCAGGTCGGTGTCGGCGCTAGTGAGCAGCAGCACCGGCGCAGGCTCCTGCTCAATCAAGGCGATGCCGCCTTCGTCCGCCGCTCCCGGGATCGCTGCCAGCCTGTGCATGCCCCCATCCTGCTGGCTGCGGTGAGAAGATCGGGGCACCTCCGGCACCCAGCCCCCGTTCCGCTGCCATGCACCAGTTCCTTCCCTATGCCTGGTTCGGCGGCAAGTGTGTGCCCTTTGCCGAGGCCACCCTTTCGGTGGCCACCCACGCCCTGCACTACGGCACCGGCGCCTTCGGGGGGATGCGGGCCCTGCCCAACCCCAGCGATCCGGCCGAGATCCTGCTGTTCCGCGCCGACCGCCACGCCCGCCGTCTCAGCCAGAGCGCCAGGCTGCTGCTCACAGAACTGAGCGAGCAGACGATTCACGATGCGATCGCCGCCTTCCTGAGGGCCAACAAGCCCACCTGTCCGGTGTATCTGCGCCCGTTCGTCTACACCAGCGACCTGGGCATCGCCCCGCGCCTGCACAACATCGAGACCGACTTCCTGATCTACGGCCTGGAACTGGGCGACTACCTCTCGCCAGAAGGGGTGAGCTGCCGGATCAGCTCCTGGACCCGCCAGGAGGACCGCTCCCTGCCCCTGCGCGGCAAGATCAGCGGTGCCTACATCACCAGCTCCCTGGCCAAGACCGAAGCGGTGAAGAGCGGTTTCGATGAGGCGCTGCTACTCAACAGCCGCGGCAAGGTGAGCGAGGCCAGTGGCATGAATCTGTTCATCGTCCGTGACGGCGTGCTGATCACCCCAGGGGTGGATCAGGACATCCTCGAGGGCATCACCCGCGCCAGCGTGATCGAGCTCGCCAAGGCTATGGGTATCGATGTGATCGAGCGGGCGGTGGACAAGAGCGAACTGTTCGTGGCCGAGGAAGTGTTCCTCAGTGGCACCGCCGCCAAGGTCACCCCGGTACGACGTGTGGAAACCACCGAGTTGCCCACGGCCCGGCCAGTGATGGAACGGATCAGGGAGCGTCTCACGGCGATCACGGAAGGGCGCGATCCGGCCTATGACCACTGGGTATCGCGCGTGCGCATCGACGGCTGATGGTGGTGACAAGCTCCGGGATCGATCACACCACCCCCGCTACGGCGCGCATCGGCTTTTTAGACCGCCTGCACGCCCCCGATCGACCGGTGCTGGTGTTCGACGGCGCCACCGGCACCTCGCTGCAGCAGATGGATCTCGCCGCCGACGACTTCGGTGGGGCGGCCCTGGAGGGCTGTAACGAATACTTGGTGTTCACCCGCCCCGATGCGGTGCAGGCGGTGCACCGCCAGTTTCTGGAGGTGGGCGCTGATGTGATCGAGACCGACACTTTCGGTGCCACCTCGCTGGTGCTGGCGGAATACGACATCGCTGATCAGGCCTTCGCCATCAACAAGCGCGCCGCCGAGCTGGCCCGGGAGATGGCCGCTGCCTACTCCACCCCCGAGAAGCCGCGCTTCGTGGCCGGCTCGTTGGGGCCCACCACCAAGCTGCCCACCCTGGGGCACGTGGATTTCGACACGATGAAGGCCTCCTTCGCCGAGCAGGCCGAGGGTCTGCTGGCCGGCGATGTGGACCTGTTCATCGTTGAGACCTGCCAGGACGTGCTGCAGATCAAGGCGGCCCTTCAGGGCATTGAGGCGGCCTTCAGCAAGACCGGCCAGCGCCGGCCGCTGATGGTGAGCATCACCATGGAAACCACCGGCACCATGCTGGTGGGGTCCGACATCGCCGCCGCCCTGGCGATCCTGGAGCCGTTCCCGATCGATGTGCTCGGCCTCAACTGCGCCACCGGCCCTGAGCAGATGAAGGAGCACATCCGCTACCTCAGCGAGCACAGCCCATTTGTGGTGAGCTGTATTCCGAACGCCGGCCTGCCGGAGAACATCGGCGGCGTTGCCCACTACCGGCTCACACCGGTCGAGATGAAGATGCAGCTGCTGCACTTCGTGGAAGACCTGGGCGTGCAGGTCATCGGTGGCTGCTGCGGCACCACCCCGGCCCACATCGGCGCCCTGGCGGAACTGGCGGCGGAGATGAAGCCCGCACCCCGTCCCGTGCGGGGCGCTTCGGTCACAGAAGCAGCTGAGCAGCCGGATCCGCGCCCCAGCCTGAACATGGAGCCGGCGGCGGCCTCGATCTACGGCACCACGCCCTATCTGCAGGACAATTCCTTCCTGATCATCGGCGAAAGGCTCAACGCCAGCGGCAGCAAAAAGGTGCGCGAGCTGCTGGCGGAGGAAGACTGGGACGGTCTTGTGGCCGTGGCGCGCAGCCAGGTGAAGGAGAACGCCCATGTGCTCGACGTCAACGTCGACTACGTGGGCCGCGATGGTGAGCGCGACATGCATGAGTTGGTGAGCCGGCTGGTCACCAACGTGAACCTACCGCTGATGCTCGATTCCACCGAGTGGCAGAAGATGGAGGCGGGCCTGAAGGTGGCCGGCGGCAAGTGTCTGCTCAACTCCACCAACTACGAGGACGGCCCGGAGCGGTTCTTCAAGGTGTTGGAACTGGCCCGCGATTACGGAGCCGGCGTGGTGATCGGCACCATCGACGAAGAGGGCATGGCCCGCACCGCCGAGAAGAAATTCGCCATCGCCCAGCGCGCCTACCGCGACGCCCTCGAATTCGGCATTCCGGCCCGCGAACTCTTCTACGACCCCCTCGCCCTGCCGATCTCCACCGGTATTGAAGAAGACCGTCTCAATGGCGCCGCAACGGTGGAGTCGATCCGGATGATGCGCGAGCGTCTGCCCGGCGTGCATGTGGTGCTGGGCGTGAGCAATGTGAGCTTCGGTCTTTCACCAGCAGCCCGGATCGTTCTCAATTCGGTGTTCCTGCACGAGTGCTGCCAGGCCGGCATGGACGCGGCAATCGTGAGCCCTGCCAAGATCCTACCCCTGGCCAAGATCAGCGATGAACATCAGCAGGTGTGCCTGGATCTGATCTACGACCGGCGACGGTTTGAAAGTGATCAACCGGGTGCGATCTGCACCTACGATCCACTCACCGTTCTCACCACCCTGTTCGAGGGGGTGAGCGCCAGGGAGGCCCGCGCCTCCGGGCCGTCCCTGGCCGATCTGCCGATCGAGGAGCGGCTCAAGCAGCACATCATTGATGGCGAGCGCATCGGCCTGGAGCCCGCCCTGGATCAGGCGCTGCAGAACTATCCGCCTCTGCAGATCATCAACACCTTCCTGCTCGATGGCATGAAGGTGGTGGGCGAGCTGTTCGGCAGCGGCCAGATGCAGTTGCCGTTTGTGCTGCAGAGCGCTGAAACCATGAAGTCGGCCGTGGCCCATCTCGAACCCCATATGGAGAGGGCGGAGGGTGAGAGCTCGGCCAAGGGCAAATTCCTGATCGCCACGGTGAAAGGCGACGTGCACGACATCGGCAAGAACCTGGTGGACATCATCCTCACCAACAACGGCTACGAGGTGATCAACCTGGGCATCAAGCAGAGCTGCGAAGCGATTGTCGAGGCTCAGCAACAACACCAGGCCGACTGCATCGCCATGAGCGGCCTGCTGGTGAAATCAACCGCCTTCATGAAGGACAACCTGGAGGCCTTCAACCAGGCGGGTATCAGCGTGCCGGTGATTCTCGGCGGCGCTGCCCTCACCCCCCGGTTTGTGAATGGCGACTGCCGCGCCGCCTACAAGGGCCAGGTGATTTACGGCCGCGACGCCTTCGCCGACTTGCGCTTCATGGATGCGTTGATGGAGGCCAAGGCTGCCAAAGGCTGGGACGACCAGCAGGGCTTCCTCAATGGCACGCCCGAGGGCCTGGGGCTGGGCGAGCGGCCCAGCGAGGAGACCGCTCTGGAGCACGAAGCATCAACCGCTGACCCGAACGCCCCCTCGCACCAGTCCAGCCCAGAGGCAGCAGCAGCGCTGGTGCTTGATGACAGCCGCTCCGACGCCGTGCCCGAGCAGCCGGCACTTACACCCCCCTTCTGGGGCAGCCGGGTGCTCAGCGAGGCCGACATCGACCTGCAGGAGGTGTTCGCCTTCCTGGACCGCAACGCCCTGTTCGCCGGCCAGTGGCAGCTGCGCAAGAGCCAGCAGCAGTCGCGGGCCGACTACGAGGCGATGCTGGCCGAGAAGGCCGAGCCCGTGCTGCAGCAGTGGATTGAACGCTGCCTGCAGGACGGGCTGCTCAAGCCCAGGGTGGCCTATGGCTACTTCCCCTGTGGTCGCAGAGGCAACGCCGTGGTGCTCTTTGATCCCACGGGTATGGCCGATGGCTCCGCAGCGGCGGCCGCCGGCATCGAGCTGGGCCGCTTTGAACTGCCCCGGCAGCGCTCCGGCAACCGCTACTGCATCGCCGACTTCTACCGCGACCTGGAGCAGGCCCCCGATGGCGCCAGCAGACCAACGGACGTGCTGCCGATGCAGGCGGTGACCATGGGCGAACAGGCCTCCACCTTTGCCCAGCAGCTCTTCGCAGCCGACCAATACAGCGACTACCTCTATTTCCACGGCCTGGCGGTGCAGATGGCCGAGGCCCTGGCCGAGTGGACCCATGCCCGCATTCGCCGGGAGCTGGGCTATCCCGACCCCACGGCGATGCCCCTGCGCGACGTGCTGGCCCAGCGCTACCGCGGCAGCCGCTACTCCTTCGGCTACCCCGCCTGTCCCAACGTAGGCGATTCGCGCCAGCAGCTCGAGTGGCTGGGTGCCGGGCGCATCGGCCTGAGCATGGACGAGAGCGAGCAGTTGCACCCCGAACAGAGCACCACCGCCCTGGTGGCCCTGCACAGTCAGGCCCGCTACTTCAGCGCCTGATCCGCCCAGGTTTCAGCTGCCCCACCCCTAGCCTGGGCGGGCCCCTTTAACCCAGACCCCATGGCGATTGCAGGCCCCGACGGCGTGGATGCGGCGATCCAGGCCGGCCTCGACCTCGACGGCACCCCGATCCCAGCCGAGATGCTCGCCCTCTACAACGAGGTGATGGAGCTGGAGAGCCAGCGGGCCCGCAGCGGCGTGAAGAAGTCGATGCGCAACCGGATCGTCAAAACCGGCTCCAAGCACTTCGACCAGGCTTCCCTCGACGCTCGCCTCAAGGCCGCCGGCTGGGATGGGCTCAAGGAGAAGGAGATCACCTTCTTCTACGGCTGAACACCCTCAGCTGCACATCTCCTCGAGGGCATCGATCACCTCCTGCTGGAACTCCTCCAGATCGGAGGAATCGCTCAGGTCGATGCCTTCGCCGGCGGCGTTCTGGCTGAGCTCCTGGAAGTGGAAGGCGCCCTCCCCGTGGGCCAGGAATTCCATGGCAGAGGGTTCGCCGCTCTCCTTGTAGGCGTCGCAGAGGGCCAGAAAGGCCGCATCTTCGGTGAATTCCCAGCTCATGAAGGGGGTGCGCACAACGACGGACGAACCGCCTGAACGACCTTTAACGCCTCACCCCCGCAGTCCGTCAACCACCTGGGACAGGTTTTCGCCTGGATCCCGCACCCTTCTGCAGCTCACCCCTGCTCCAGTCCTCGTTTCCCGTCGTCCGCACCATGACCGCCACTCCCGACTTCCAGGCCACCGCCGGCCCGGCAGCCCTGAACGTGCTGGGGGAACCCCTGGATCTCTGCAGCTGCGAACCGCTCACCGGCTGGTTCCGCGACGGCAGCTGCCGGACCAATGACGCCGATCACGGCCGCCACACCGTGTGCTGCGAGGTCACCGAGGCCTTCCTGAATTACAGCCGGGCCCAGGGCAACGACCTCAGCACCCCGGCTCCCGCCTATGGCTTCCCCGGCCTCAAGCCCGGCGACCACTGGTGCGTCTGCGCACCCCGCTGGCTGGAGGCCTACGAGGACGGGATGGCCCCGCCAGTACGGCTGGCAGCCACCGAACAGGGCACTCTGGAGGTGATCCCCCTGGAGCTGCTGCAGCGGCACGCCGCCTGATCCGCTGCCCTCGCTCCCTCACCACCCGGTCCCTCACCAGGGGATGGGCTGGCCGTCCCAGGCCCAGAAACCACCGCTCTGATCAGGCCCCAGTCCACTGAGCACGTCCAGCAGTTGGCTCGCTGCCCGCTCGGGGCTGAACAGCTGGCCTGCAGGCACGTTGGCTTGAAACGGCTGAGAGAGGGGGGTGGCGGTGGTGCCCGGGTGCAGCAGGCTCACACACATCTGGGGCAGGCGCCGCCGCCACTCCAGGGCCAGGGTGCGCAGCAGCTGGTTCTGGGCGGCCTTGGCGCCGCGGTAGGCGTACCAGCCGCCGGAGCGGTTGTCAGCGATGCTTCCCACCCGTGCCGACAGGCTGGCAAAGTGGCAGGGGAGATCCTTCGGGAAGAGGGGTTCGAGGGCCTGGGCCAGCAGCAGCGGGCCAAAGGCGTTCAGCTCGAAGCTGGTGCGCAGGGCGGCCCGGTTCACCTGGGCCAGGCGCTTCTCCGGGGCGATGCCCTCGCCATGCAGTAGCCCGGCGGTGTTGATCACCAGGCGCAACGGCGGACCGCCCGCCAGGTTGCCGCGCAGCTCCGCCAGGCTGTGCTCGCAGGTGAGATCCAGACGCAGCAGCCGTCCAGGCAGATCAACGGCGGCTCCGTCCGAACGCTGTGTTGCCAGCCGCTCCAGCCCCGGTGCCCGCTGTTCCAGTGCCCGCACCAGGGCCGCGCCGATGCCGCCGCAACCCACCACCAGGGCCCGCCCCTGCCACCGCTCCAGCGACGTCCCCACGTTCATGCCCCTGCCCTCAGGTGTGGCGCATGATGGCAAGCGCAACCGGCGCCGGTGCCCCGATGTCCCTGCGGATCTCCCTGATCGGCCGAGGAGCCTGGGGCAGCACCCTGGAGGGCATCTGGCGAGCCCAGGGCCACGAGCTGCGCAGCTGGTCGCGGCGGGATGGCGGCGATCCGCTGCCGCTGCTGCAGGGCTGCGACCTGGTGGTGATGGCCGTGGCCATGGCCGCTGTCGAGCCCTTGGCCCGGCGTTTTGCAGGCGCCATCCCGCCCCAGCTGCCGCTGCTGAGTTGCAGCAAGGGCATCGACCTCGATCGCCTGCTCACCGCCACCGGCCTCTGGCGCAGTCATCTGGCCAATCCCCTCGCCGTGCTCAGCGGGCCCAACCTGGCGGCGGAGCTGGCCCAGGGGCTGCCGGCCGCCAGCGTGATCGCCAGCGAGGAGCCAAGCCTGGCCGAGCGCCTGCAGGCCGAGCTCACCGCCCCCAACCTGCGCCTCTACACCAACTGCGACCGCCTGGGAACGGAACTGGCCGGCGCTCTCAAGAACGTCATGGCCCTGGCGGCCGGGCTCTGCGACGGCCTGCAGCTGGGCGCCAATGCCCGCGCCTCCCTGCTCACCCGCGGGCTCGCCGAGATGGGGGTGGTGGTGGAAGGGTTGGGGGGCAGCCGCAGCACTCTCTATGGGCTGGCCGGACTGGGGGATCTGCTGGCCACCGCCACCAGCAGCCTCAGCCGTAACTACCGCTGCGGCCTGCTGCTGGCCCAGGGCCAGGGCGGCGAGCAGGCTGCAGCGGCCATCGGCGCCACCGTGGAGGGCCTGGTCACGGCCCGGGCAGCGGTGGCGCTGGGCCGGCGGGAGGGCTGGTCGTTGCCGATCTGTGAGCAGGTGGTGGCCGTGATCGAAGGCCAGGCCAGCGCCGAGGACGGGGCCCGGGCCCTGATGGGGCGAGGGCTCAGGCCCGAGGATGCCTCCCCACCCGTGCAGACCCAGCGATGACGTCGGACCATGGCCTGTGCTGCCCCGCCGTGCTGGTGGAGGCCTTCAGCGCCAGCGCCTGCGGCGGCAACGGGGCCGCGGTGGTGCTGCTGGAACAGCCGCTGGCGGCGGCGGCGATGCAGGCGATCGCCCGCAGCCTCAACCAGTCGGAAACGGCCTTTCTGCTACGCCACGGCAGTGAGTGGCTGCTGCGCTGGTTCACGCCAACCTGTGAAGTGCCCCTCTGCGGCCACGCCACCCTGGCGGCCACCCTGGCCCTGGGCCACTGGGGCCTGCTCGGGCAAGGGGAAGCCACCAGCTTGCACAGCCGCAGCGGTCCCCTGGCCGTGGAACTCCTGCAAGAACCCGGCGCGGCTGCGATCGTGCTGCCCAGCAGCCCGCTGATCCCGTCAACGGCCTCCCCCGAGCTGTTGGCCTACCTGCAGCAGCGGCTGGGAGCAGCTCCCGAGGGCTGTTGGCAGTCGGCCCTGGGCTACCGGGTGGTGCTGCTGCCGCCCCGGGCCCCCCTCGAGGCCGCCCCCCTGCCGGCCCAGAGCCTGCCGGCGGAGGTCCGGCCCGGCCTGGTGCTGATGCAGCGGATCGGGGGCGATGGCACCGCAGTGGAGCGGCGGCCCCTGGTGCTCGCTGAGCCCTGCGATTACCAGCTGCGATTCCTGGCTCCGGGCCTGGGCATCGACGAGGATCCAGTCACCGGCTCGGCCCATGCGCTGGTGGCTCCCTGGTGGCAGGAGCAGCTCGGCCGCTCCCGCGTGCGCGGCTGGCAATGTTCAGACCGTCCGGGGGGGATGGTGTGTGAAGCGGTTTCCTCAGGCATGATCCGCCTGATCGGAGCCGGTCATCTCCTGTGGGACGGAACCTTGCAACCTGGCTTCCCCGCGCTCTGCGCCTGGGACGACCTGCTGAGCCCCGGCAGCTGATCCTGGCGATGCCGGTCGCCGGCCTTGTCCTGGGCATGGGTTTTGCCGCCCAGGGCCTGCTGCCCCGCCCCCACGCCATCAGCCACAGCGCTCTGCTGGACACCTTGCTGGAGGTGCCGGCCAGCAGCGCCATGGACACCGCCATGGCCAGCGAGCAGTTGCGTCAGCTCCAGGCCCAGCGCGGCCAGGCCGTGCCGGAGGCCGCTGCCGCTGCCCCAGCCGGGCAGGCCACCGCCCTCGTGGAGCCGGCGGCGGCCACACCGGTGGACCTGGAGATCCGGGTGGCCCTGCTCGCCGCCGGCGAGGCCCCCACCCTGTCGGCCAACGGACCCTGGCAACTGGTCAGCCAGCAGGGCGCGGTGCTGCAGCAGGGTGGCGCAGGTGAGCCGGTGCAGCTGCCAGGTCTCTGGGCCGCTGGTCCTGAGGCCTGGCTGCAGACCAGCAGCTCCGCCGTGCTGGTGAACGGCTCCCCCTACAGCGGCCGGTTGCGCCTGATCCGGGAGGGTGCAGGCCTGCGGGTGATCAACCACCTGACTCTGGAGCGCTACATCACCTCCGTGGTGGGCGCCGAGATGCCCAGCAGCTGGTCGATGGAGGCCCTGCGCGCCCAGGCTGTGGCGGCCCGCTCCTATGCCCTGGCCCATATGGCCCGTCCCGCCAACCCCCACTGGCACCTGGGTGACACCACCCGCTGGCAGGCCTACCGCGGCCAGGCCAGTGTCAACGGGCGGACGGAGGAGGCGGTCGCCAGCACCGCCGGGCTGATCCTCAGCTATCAGGGCGCGATCGTGGAGAGCCTCTACGCGGCCACCACCCAGATCACGATTGAGGCCCATGGCCACCTGGGGGCCAGCATGAGCCAGCACGGGGCCCAGGAGCTTGCCCAGCGGGGTTACACCTACAACCAGATCCTCGGCCATTACTACCAGGGGGCATCCCTGGCCCGCCTGAAGGCCGGTGGGGCGGGCTGAACGCCTCTGGCAGGCCGGACTGCAGCGCTCCGAGCAGGCCCGTGCTGAGCAGGCCCTGGTGCCCCTGGGCACCGATCTCCTCAGCCTGCCGGGGGCCGAACCCTTTGAGGTGCGTCGCCTGCTGGGTGCCACCCCCAAGCACCTGCGGGCCAGCGGTCCCCGGCCCAACCCCTTCCTGCCCTGGGATCCCCGCCTGGAGGTGACCCGGTTGGGAGACACCCATGTGGTGCTGCTCAACAAATACCCGGTGCAGCCCGGCCATCTGCTGCTGATCAGCCAACACTGGCAACCCCAGGCCGGCTGGCTGGGGGCTGACGACTGGCGGGCAGTGGCTGAGATGGACAGCGACACCGGCGGTCTCTGGTTCTTCAACAGCTGTGCCGCTGCCGGAGCCAGCCAGCCCCACCGCCACCTGCAGCTGTTGCCCAGACCGGCTGCGTCCAGCAGCTGTCCACTGGCTGCCCTGATCCTTGAGCAGCTGGACCAGCACCGGCCCGCCTGGCCCTGGCAATACGCCATCAGCCGGCGGGCCCAGCGGGCCGGGGCGCAGGAGGGCAGTTCCGCCGCGCTGGCCCGGGACCTGCAGGAGCTCTACCTCGGCCATGCCCGCCAGCTGGGACTCGGTGATCCCCGCCATGATCCCCAGCCCCGTCATCCCTACAACCTGCTGTTCACCGACCAGTGGTTTCTCAGCGTGCGCCGACGAACAGAGCATTGCGCCGGTTTCAGTGTCAATGCCCTGGGGTTCGCCGGCTACCTGCTGGCCACTGAGGCATCCGATCTCCACTGGCTGCAGCAGCAGGGTCCCTGGCGACTGCTGCACGCCGTGGCGGCTCCCTCCACGGACAGCTGAGCTCCAGCCCGTTCCGTGTTTTCACGGTTGTGGAAGGCGGCGGCTCTGGAGCTGTTTGGAAGAGAAGGAGCACGGTTTCGCTCCTTGCCATCCGTTCGCTTCAGTCCCGTCATGTCCAGCTCCTTCCTCGCCGCACCGGCCCCCCGGCCCACCAGCCGCCGTCCCCGCCTGCCACGCCCCCTGCAGCAACGCAATGCCCGTATCGAGCAGTACCAACAGCTGGTGCGGCCGATTGCCCTGCACTACCACCTGCGCTGCTCCGAGCCCCTCGAGGATCTCGTCCAGGTGGGGCTGCTCGGGCTGCTGCGGGCCGCGGAGCTCTACAGCCGCCAGCGGCAGACCCCCTTCGACGCCTTTGCCCGCCCCCATATCCGGGGGGCGATCCTCCACTACCTGCGGGACACCGCACCGGCCGTACGGCTGCCCCGCAGGCTGGAGGAGCAACACCAGCAGCTCGTCCAGCTGCGACGCCGACTGGCCCAGTCGGCGTCGCCCGAACAACTCCGTGAGGCCATGGGCCTGAGCCCCGTGCAGTGGCAGCGGCTGGTGGACAGCAGGCTGCAGCGGCGTCCGCTGAGCCTGGAGCAACTGCTCACACACCCGGACGGGGCGGACAGCCTTGAGCTGGCCGGGGGCAGCGCCTCCCCAACAGCAGCCGAAGGCGCTGGCGAGGTGCACGATCTGCTCGGCCAGCTGGAGAGCAGCCAGCGGGCCGTGCTGGAGCGGGTGGTGCTGGCCGGCTGGAGCTACCGGCGCACCGGAGAGGCCCTGCAGATCAGTCCGATGACCGTGCAGCGACGGCTGCGCAGCGGTCTGGCCCGCCTGCACCAGTTGCTCAGGCCTGGGGTTCCTGGGCTGCCCGTTGCATCTGCTGCTCCAGGGTGCTGATTGAGGCGTCGAGCGCGGCGAGCTGGCGCTCCGCAGCGTCACGCCAAAAGCGCAGCATCCGCAGGCGACGCTCCTGGTGACGGCGCATGGCCTGGTGGGGATCAGCGTCTGGTCCTGGGCAGCAGCCGAACAGGGGAATCATGGATCTATGCTCCGCAATGTTCTTTTTAGCCAGCCGTTCCCCGCGAACGAGAGGTCGGATGGCCTGCAGACAGGCTGCTCCCAGCGCTCCGTCCAGGGTGCGGCTCCCTACAACCCGGTTCGCCCCAATCCACCAGCAGACCGGTCCCCTTCCCCAACCCACCGCAACAGGCCCTAGCCCCCGAGCCGGCTCTCCAGCCGTTCATTGATCAATTCCGTTTGCATTCATCGCGTCCAGTCACTGTGTTTACTGCCCTCGCCGGTGTGGTGGTTGGCCTCGCCGCCGCTCTCCCCGCCCAGCCAGCCCATGCCTACGTGGCCCTGATGGCCGGGCAGCGGGCCAGGCCCCTCGACGGCAGCTTCAATCGCGTACCCGTTCTCCACTCCAACCAGCCGGAGGAGGTGGAGGGGCCTGGCATCCTGATCTCCACCGTACCGGGGTTCAGCTACGCCGCAGAGAACGGGATGGCCCTGGCCAATGCCGAATACACCTTCAACGGTGAATTCGGCCTGCACATGCACCACAAATACTTCCCCTCCTATCGCAGTCAGATCAGAGCCGATCAACGCCGCACGGAACTCACCCTCGGCGTGATTCTGATCAACCCCGGCACCAGACCGGTCACGATTCAGTTCGAGCGGGGCGCCGTGCGCAACAGTTTCGAAGCCCCCTATCTGGCCAACAATCTCATGGGGGTGAAGCCCCTTGGCCCCCGCCCCTGGAACACCGGTCCGGGCGACGCCACAGCCGTGCAGATGCTGCGCAACCAGCTGGATCGCAACCTCACCAATGAACTGGTGCTCCCACCCCGCAGTCGCATGGTGCTGCTGAGTACCCGCCTGCCAGCCCTCGGGATCGCCAATGGGCTGCTGCGCGGCCGCAGCAATGGGCCCTTTCAGATGGCCGTGGTGGCCGGCGGTAACGGCGCCAGTGACGTCGACCTGATCTCCGTGCTTAACAGCCGCCGTCTGGCGCCGGGACGGGTGTATCTCAACCAGATTGCTGATATCCAGAACCGGCGCATCTTCTCCCGCGTGGGGGGGGTGGCCCTGGGCGACAGCTACCAGGCCCAGATCCGCCATGATCTCAGGGCTGAGGGGCCCCTGCATGTGCCGCTCACCAGCACCGTGCGCCATCACTTCGGCACCCGTGACGTGCAGGTGAACCCCTTGGCCGTGCGCATGGCCGATTCATCCCTGGACAACGTGGGCACCTATGGGGTGCGATTCGATGTGGATCTCAACCTCTATGGATCGGGACCCTATGAACTGGTAATGAGCCATCCCACCCCGTCCGGTGGTACCCGTCCGTTCACCGCCTTCCGGGGATCGATCCAGGTACAGACCAGCGAGGGACTGCAGGAGATGCATCTGGGCATGCGCTCCGGCGAGAGTCATGCCCTCACCACACTCAACCTGCGCCCAGGTGTGACCAACCCCGTGCGGGTGAGTCTGGTCTATCCCGCCGACGCCACCCCAGGCCACCTGCTCAGCGTGGTGCCCGCCAGCCAGCTGGCCATGGCGCAGCAGCAGCAGCGCATCGCTCCTGCCGCTGCCCCCGCACCGCCGGCCACCGCCGTGCGGACCGCTCCCCGGCCGGTCGGCGCCGCGCCGAATCCCGCAACCAGGACCGGCCCCATATCTCCCAATCCCCTGCTGGGCCCTGCTCCCATCCGTCCACCCGCGGCTTTGCCATCGCGGCGGCCCATCCAGAGTTCGGGTGTGAATGCCCAGCAGCTGGACCGCTACCAGAAGGCGATCGAAGCCCAGCAGGAGATGATACGCCAGTTGATGGACCGTTGAGCAGCCAGCAGCAGACCTGTGGCCGAGGATGAACTGCAGCAGCGCCGCACGATCAACCTCAAGCTTCCCGCTGAGCTGATCAATCGCCTTGATGCGCTCAAGGGGGAGTTCGGCCTGCGCAGCCGTGGCGCCATCGTGGAGCGGCTTCTCAATGAGCTGTTCAAGCCCGAGGACTCCCCAGACAGCGACAGCCAGTCCGGTTCTGACGATCCTGCGTGCGAGCCGATCCATCCCTCCGGGGCCTTCGACGAGCAGGGCGCCCTGGTGCTCGTGAGCCGGGGCGGCGGTGCCGATTCCCAGCTGGAACTTGCCCTGCGCCGTGACCCGGCTGATGCCCAGGAGAGCGAAGGGGTCCGCCCTGGATCCCGGCCGCGCGGGATCGACCTGCCGGGATTCGTGCGTCGCCAATCGGAACAGGTGCGCCGCAGCCTCCAGCCCAGACCGCGCCCTGCCGGTGAATCCCTCGATCTGCTCCCCCAGATTCCAATCGAGCTGCTGGATCAGGCGCTGGAGCGGGTGAAGGAGCATTGGTTTGAGCTCTATGGCCAGTCGGCCAATGAGGCCGTACTGGAAGCTGCGATGGTGTGGCTTGCCCAGGACATCTGGCCCCAGAGCGACCAGAGCGAGGGGAGGCCCTTCAGCTGGACCCTGGTCACGGAGGTGATGACCGGTCTGGCGCCCTGCTGGCAGCCGGCACCTCCCTGCTTCGAGAGGGTGATGGTGGCAGCCGGTCTGCTGGAAGATCCCTTCAGCGGCTCCACCCTGGTGGTGCGCCTGCCCACCCTGATTCGCCGCTTCGTGCACCGTTTCCGCCGCCGGCGGGGGACCTCCTTCCAGACCCTTGAGCACACGATGACCCTGCATGGGGCCCTGAAGTTGCTCAACCTGCCCACCACACCAGGCCACAGGCTCACCCTGCCCCAGATCCGCGATGCCTATCGGGAGCTGGCCCTCGCCCACCACCCTGATTCGGGCGGCAGCGACGAAGACATGCGCCGACTCAACGAGGCGTACCAGTTGCTCAAGGAGCTATACCGCAGCCCAAACAGCTGACACGTGCATCCCAGATGAGACTATTCACGAGTCTCTTTACGAGTCTCATCAAGGCAATGTAAGAATTCCCATCTGTCTCACATGAGAGCATTTGCGGGTCTCGTTGAGAGAATAGGCAGAGATAGCTGGACATTGGTTTGGCTCACAGGTCTCGTCAGAGACTCGCAAAAATCATCGATTTTGCTTGTCTGAAGAGGTGATAAGTCTTGTCCAGGGAGATCGTCATCACCACCGCGCCACGCAGCACCTAGGCCACGGATTCAACCTGTCCAATGGGCTTGCCCCTCGTTGTCCAGAGTCAAGCGGCAGTGAAGCATGGGTAGTGCTGCCAAACGTTTTCAGCGCCGGAACTCTCTTGCGTATCTGCCAAAGACACAGATACGCAGGTCGCCTGGAGCCGCTTCGGCTTGCCAAGGCGCCAGCAAGCTCCAGGGTGGGGGTTCAGGTCAATCAGCAGCTCCAATTCGTCCCATATCAATCTCTTTACGTGTCCCATACATCGTCCAATCCGGGACGACCGCGTCTGCAAAGCAGCTCGATTGGCCCTTCTCAATCGCACTCCTGTCGAGAGTGCGTGATGTCTCGCGATGATCAATCCGAGACTTGATTACCCAGCTCGCTCCGCAGCAGCAACCTTGGGGCCATAGAGTGGTACACAAATACCAGTTCAGCCATGGCCCGCAGCACGATCCAGTTCC
>Ga0208594_1000002_pt1 | contig 153711 bp, 138 predicted proteins | sample LakMenEpi14Sep10_FD_150699 | JGI IMG/M metagenome (GOLD analysis project Ga0208594, IMG submission 150699) | Freshwater microbial communities from Lake Mendota, WI - 14SEP2010 deep hole epilimnion (SPAdes) | ecosystem: Environmental > Aquatic > Freshwater > Lake > Epilimnion/Euphotic zone ...
TGGAACTGGATCGCGCTGCGGGCCATGGCCGGACTGGTATTTGTGTACCACTCTATGGCCCCAAGGTGGCTGCTGCGGAGCGAGCTGGGTAATCAAGAGGGCCCAAGGGCTCAAGAACCAAAAAGGGAGCCTGGGGGGAGGAGACAGCAGGGGCGAACGCCGTTGAGGGCGCTGACGCTGGCCGGGGGGCCGCCGTACCGGGAGGCGGCGCGGCAGAGGCGAGGTACGTGGAACCAGGAGCCACCGCGCAGCAGGCTCCAGGCCTGCTGGGCACTACCCTCCAATCCCCCGTCTGGGCCCTCCCAGGCCTGGCCATCGGCGGGCCAGCCTTCGCCCCTAGGGTCGCGGTGCCACTGGTCACCGCACCACTCATAGAGCTGGCCGTGCATCTCCGCCAGACCCCAGCGGTTCACCAGGCCCAGGGCGCCGATCGGCAGGGGGCGCTGCCGGTAGGGGCCCTTGCGGCTCTGTTGGCCGTAAGTGTAGCCCCCATTGAAATTGGCCCAGCTGGCATCGAGCACCTCACCAAAGTGAAACGGTGTGCCAGCACCGGCCCGGCAGGCCGCTTCCCACTGGCCCTCACCGGGCAGAGCCAGCTGGGGCGGATCGCCAGCGCCGGCCAGCCCCGGCCACTGCTGCCGCAGCCAGTGGTTCAGCCGCCGCAGCCACTCCTGGCAGTCGTTCCAGCTCACGCTGTCCACCGGCAGGGCAAGCGGCTGGCCATGGCGTTCCCACAGGGCCTCCGCCTCCGGCCGGAACGACCACGGCGTGGCGTTCAGCTCCCGCTCCACCGGCGCCAGCGCCGCCACCGCCTGCCACTGGGCCTGGCTGATCAGGTGCCGCACCATCCCGTATGGCTCAAGCCGCACGCTGCGCTGGGCTTCCACGTTCACCCCCTTGCAGCCATCCCGCTGGTTGGCATACCAATCGCGGCCCGCTTCCGCACGCGGCGAGCCGATGGGGTAGTCACCCCCCTCAATCACCACAATCTCCAGCTGCTCCCCGCCTGGCAGCGGCAACTTCCACACCGGCGGGGCCACCACCTCCGTGCGGATGCGCAGGCCCTCGCCTTCCGTGAGCGCCGTGAGCGTGAGCATCGGCACCGGGCGGCCCGGGCCGCTGCCCAGCAGCGGCAGATCGGTGGAGGCGGCCAGTTGCAGGCCCCTGGAGGCCCCTTGCAGCAGCGGCAGGCGGGCATCGTGCTCGGCCCAGCCTTCCTCACCGGTGATCAGCAGATCGAGCGCATCGGCCCGCAGGTGCTGCTCCAGCACTTCAGCGATCGGGGCATCAGCCCCCCGCAGCGCCGCCAGCCCCAGGGCCTCCAGCGCCGCCCGCCGCAGTGCCACCGGCTGCTCGGCGGTCTCTGCCAAGCCCTGCAGCGCCTGCACCGCCTCCGCTGAGCCGATCAGGCCCAGCACCAGGGCGGCGTCGGCCCGTTCGCCGGAGGGGAGCTCCGCATTGGCAAGCACCTGAGCGAGGCGATTGGTGGCCACCCGGCCCGCCGCCCGCCGTTCGGCCGGGGCATCGGCTGCGGCGGCCATCGCCGCCAGCTTGGCGATCGCATCGCTGCGCTCACTGGGCACCGGCACCAGCAGCTCCCACATCCACTTGCGGGCCCGCTGTTCCGCCAGTCGCAGCCGCTCCTGCTCCGGATCGAGATTGGCGAGGCGGGCCAGCCGGTCGGGCGCATCAGCTGGCACGCGGGCCGGCCGCTCCAGGGCGCCATCTCGCAGGGCCAGCAGAAACGCCCGGGCACTGCTCAGATCGGCTGAGGCAGCCTGGCGTCGCTCCAGCTGCGCCAGCCATGGCTCCCACCCGAGCCCCTTCAGATCTTCCAGCTGGGCCAGGGCGGCCAGATAGTCGGCCAGGGGATCGAGGGGGAGGCGGAACTCATCGGTGTATTCGCCACAGTTCAGCAGCAGCCGGAACTCCACCAGATAGGCCAGCAGCTCCCTGGCCTGGGGCGGCGGCAGCTCCAGCCCAGCTGGCTCAGGCTGCTGCAGAACGGCGATCGCCAGCCGCCTGTTGAAATCCTGGGGCTGATACAACGGCTCCCCGTCCTGGTCTTGCTGGCTGTGGCTGGACAGGGCGAGGCGTTTGAGCGCCTGTTGCACGAGATCCGGGCTGATCGCCAGCCCCTGCCGCTGCCGCTGGGCCGGATCCGCCGTATCCAGCCGCTTCACGTAGCCGAGCATCAGTTGCGGCACCGATCCCGCCAGCAGGCTGCGTTCCCGGTTGGCGATCACATCGTCAATGAACATCTGGGCCAGCATGGCCGTGATCGGCTTGTCGCCCACGATCCGGCGCAGCTGGTCCTGAGCCGGCACCAGTTCGTCGTCGCGCAGGCGGGCGCTGTGGTCGAGCTGGCCAACGGCCACCAGGCGATCGAGGTAGTCCTTGAAAAAAGTCTGCAGCCGGTCTACCGCGATCGGCCGGGGCAGGATGCGGCTGAGGGCACGGCCCAGCCAGCCATCGTTGGCGCTGCGGCTGGTGGCGATCACCAGCCCCGGCGGCAGGGCCGCCAGCAGCCGCTGCCGCGCCGCCGGCGCCAGTTCCGACACATGATCAAGGATCGGCACCAGCCGTCGCCGCGCCAACAGCGTCTCCACCAGGGCCAGCTCCACGGCCGCGTTGGTGTGCAGTGCCAGCCAGGCTTGCAGGCTGCCGGCCACACTGGCACCCTCGGCCAGGCCCCTTTTCCAGCAGCACCGGCAGCCGCACCACCCCATCGGGCTCACCCGCTAGCAACCAGCGGCCGATGGCACAGGCCAGGCTGGATTTGCCGGCACCGCCATCGCCGCTGAGCAGCAGCACCCGGGCTGGGCCATCGGCCAGCAGTGGTGCCAGATCGTGGGGCTGCAACGGCGCCGGTGGGGCCTGGCCGCCGCCATCGGCCAGAAACTCCACATCCAGCGGCACGTGCACCGCCCGCTGCCGCACCGATGGGGTTTCGGCAAACGCCTTCGCCAGGCTCTCCTGATGCGCCGCCACCCAGGCGTCGAGCTCGGCGGGGCTGTAGGTGCGGCGAACGGGGGCGCCGCTGGGGGCCGAGGAGCCGGGGCGGGATGGGGGGTTGGCGGCGAGGGCGGTGATCGCCTCTTCAAACACCTGCTGGCCGCTGCGGCCATCGGGCTGCGGGCGGCACTCCACAGGCACACCGCCGGTGCAGCGATCGGTGACCCGATTCCGGAAAGCCTGCAACGCCGCCTGCGCCTCCGGGTCGAAATCGATCCCCGTCTCGTCATCGCAATAGCGGATGAAGAACGCATGCACGGGCCGCCCCAGCCGGACGGCCTCCTCAAACTCCAGCTCGGTGACCGACTTGCCGCCGTGCTCAGGCAGCCGGGTGCCGTAACGCAAGCCGAGGATCAGGATGTAATGGTCATTGGCCCCCACATCGGCCTGGCAGGTCTGCACCAGGGGCTCGGTGGATCCCTTGTAGCTGTCGCCATAGGCATGGCCCCGGCGGGTGATCAGCTGCTTGCACAGCTCACGCTCCTTCTCCAAGCCCGAATAGGGGCTGGAGATGTAAAAGCTGTGCGCATCCTGGGGGGTTGCCATGCCTTCAAGAGGTTGGCATCCGGCCCATTGTGACAGCAGAAACCGCGGGCCTCCGATCCTCAAGTCAGGCGCCTCCCTGATCGGCGTGCCCCTGTTCGACGACCAGCCAGGACCATGGCCTGCTGGATTGGGGCTGGAAGCGAGGGTCAGTCGTCGGGCTGCCAGGGCTCAAGGCACTGCAGATCGAGTGACGCGACCATCCCTGTTGCGATGTCCTTCAGTTCAGCAGCGCTGATCCGGCCGAGGGGGCCCTGCAGATGATCGGCATGCACGGTGGTGGGCAGCCAGGTCATCACGTAGCTCAATAGGCGCAGGCCATTGGCGGCGGAGGGAACCAAGGGATAGGCAAGTGGATTGTTCGCCAGCTCGGCGGTTGTGCTGAGAGGGAGCACCACCCATCGGCGGCCGTGGCGGGTGGCGGCATCGGGCACGATCACCACTACGGGGCGTGGATTTCCATCGCCGAAGCTGCGGTTGCGGGGCCAGAGATAGACACGACCCCGCTCAGCCATCGGCGTCCACCGCCATGGCGTCCATCCCCATGGCCACGGCTGCCTCGGCAGCGGCCTGCAGATCGGCGGCTTCCAGGGAGGCCAGGTGGGCGTAGGCGGTGTTGAGGGCAGCCAGCCGCCGCCGCGCCAGCCAGTCGGCCAGCGCCTCACTGACGAGGGCGGAGCGATTGGCTCCCTGGGCATCGAGCTCGGCCAGGAGACCCTCGTCCAACGACACGCTGATGGAGCGATTCGCCATGCGGCTGCTTCGGATCTTGCCAGGAAAGCTAGCAAGATTCCTGTTGGATGCCTGGAACCCAGGCCCTGCAGGGCTCACGCGATCCGGCGGCTTCAGCCTTGAACACCGCGGGCACGGTTCACTCTTGGTACTCATGTACCATGGCAAGGCCGATGCATGGCCCCCGTGGTCGCCAGCGACAAGCTCTTCTTCTGGCTCTTTCAGGGCCGCAGCGATCGCCTCCAGCCCCTGGTGGCCGGGCTGATCGATTCGATGGAGGGCTACAGCTTCACAGCCCCGGCCATCAAGGAGCTGGAGGTGCGCCTCGATGGCCTGTTTCTGCCGCCGCCGGAGCAGCTCGCCGAGAAGCCGGCGCTGATCCTTGAGGCCCAGATGGCGGCAGCGCCGGATTTCCTGCTGCGGCTGTATGCCGAAAGCGCCCTGCTGCTGCGCCATCAGCAACGCCAGGGCCAGCCCTTGCGCCACTGGCGGGTGGTGGTGATCTGTCCCTCGCGGGATCTGGCCTTCGGGGATCCGATGCCGGTGCGGGAGTTTCTGCAGGAGCGGGTGCTCTGGATCGAGCTGGCACCGGAGCGGCTGCCGCCAGAGGCGCCGCCCCTGCAGCGGGCCCTGGGACTGCTGCTGCTGCCCGAACCCCAGGTGAGCGCCAGCGCCATCCGCCGGGCAGCAGCTGGCACCACCCTCTCCGGCGAAATCGACACCGTGATCGCCGCTATCCTGGTCGCACGCTTCAGCGGCCGTTCCATCCCCGAACTCTGCGCCATGGGCGGCATCACCCTCGACGACTTCACCAGCAGCGCCATCTACCAGGAGATCTTTGGCCTCGGGCGCCAGGAGGGTCAGCAGGAGGGCCGACAAGAGGGCCGGCTGGAGGGCCGCCAGGCGGAAGCCGCTGCCCTCACCGTGCGCCTGCTCCAGCGCCGCTGCGGATCCCTCAGCTCCCAGCAGCAGGCCCGGCTCCAGGCCCTGCCGCTGCCTCGGCTGGAGGCGCTGGCCGATGCCCTGCTTGATTTCGAAGGCGCCGAAGACCTTGCGGCCTGGCTGGCAGCGCAGGAACGCTGAGCGATTGTCCTGGGCCGGCTCGGCCTTCACCACCACCTTGAAGGGCGCGATGGCGGGGCTGGGATCGAGTTGGAATCGCCCTGCAAGCAGAGCGCATGCATGGCCGCTTGGGCTCAGGTGCCGCTGCTGGCTCAGAAGAGACAAGGACGGGGATCTGGATCTCGCAGACCATTTCGCGGATCTCGACGATCTGGGCTGCGCCGGTGACGGGATTGGTTTCGATCTTGCGCCGCGAAGCCCACTCGTCAGCAGGATCGTGATGGGCAACGTAGCAGAGCATCACGCTGCTCTCCACCCTGTGGACGAACAACCGAATGCCTCGGCTGGCACGGGCAGATCAGAAGTTCGTGTCTTTGATGTTGTCGAGACGATGACACTGCAGGCCTGAATTGGCAGGGTTGATCTGCTGTTCGAAGGCGGCAAGCTTGGCTGCCTTGGGCTCTTCTCCACTGAGCTTTTCAAGGCCGATTGGAAGGCTTTTGCTACCAGATGTAGCGAAGGTCTGGCAGGGCACGCAGCTGTTCATCAGCAGTGATCAACGGCCAGCCACCGTGAAGCGCCGTGGCAGCGATCAGGCGATCGGCCGGATCGCCATAGTGATTGGCAGCACCTGCAAACGAAGGGCTTGGAGCAGCCGAGAGAGATAGTCGACAGGGCTGACATCGCTTGGCAGCTGCAGGCGACCGCGATCGCTCAGCAGGGCCAACTCCCACAGCGAGATATCGGCAATCGCGAGCTGACTCTCTTGCCGGCCTTTGTCGAGGGCTGCGGCAGCACTGGCGCTGAGGCGCGATCACGCAGATTCAGCAGCCACTGGCGGGCCTCGTCGGCAGGGTCCCGCTCCGGAGCGATGCGGGCGATGATCGGTCCGCGGGAGGTCACCTGCAGCTCTTCACCGGCCTGAACCCGCTTGAGGAAGGCGGGCAGATGCTGCCGCCGATCAGAAACGGAGACGATGGCCATGGCCGACACCCCTTTCTGTACAAACTCTTTGTACATGAGCTGCATGGTGATGGCCTGATGCGAGGGGGTGGCTCAATCCTGACCACGACCCACCTGGCCTGCTTCCGCCAAGATGCCTGCGAGACGGCCTGGGCGGGTGGTGGTGATCTGCCCCTCAAAGGAGCTGGCCTTCGGGGATCGCGTGCCGGTGTGGGAGTTTCTGCGGGAGCCGGTGCCTGGATCGAGCTGGCGCCACCCTGTCCGGCGAGAGCAACACCGTGATCGCCCCTATCCGGGTCGCAGGCTTCCGGGCCGTTCCATCCCCGAACTCTGCGCCATAGGAAGAGGATCGTGAGATCGCTGCCAGGAGTTCCAGGTGCTGTATTGGCGGCTAATGGCGCGGATCAGTCGGCTGGCATGGGTGGGATGGCGGATGCAATCAAGTGCGGCGAGGCGCCTACGGCGCCCACCCTGCAACAGCCAGGGTTAAGCAACAGCCAGTGTTGAGGGATTGAGGGTTTAAGGGTTAAGGGAAGGGTCCTGGGGGAGGCAGACCACACGGAACCCAACGTAGCCGTAGGCGTAGTCGGGCCGGCAGCGGCCGCGGTAGGCCGAACGGCAGTTCCCGGGGTTGTTGAGCCAGGAGCCGCCGCGCAGCAGCCTTCCCTCCACATCACTGGCGCGCGGCTTCAGCCAGGCGCTCGCCTTCAGCCAGGCGCTCGGCTTCAGCCAGGCGCTGCCATCGCTGGGTGCTCCCTCATAGCTGCTGTACCAGTGATCCAGGCACCACTCCAACACGTTCCCGTGCATGTCATGCAGGCCCCAGGCGTTGGCGGGAAACAGCCCCACCGGCGTGGTCTGCTTTCGATACTCTCCCTTGGGGCCATCGCCGTAGGTCTCAGTGGCGTTGTAATTGGCCAGCTCGGCGCTGAGCGTGGCGCCAAACGCAAAGGCGGTCGTAGTGCCGGCCCGACAGGCGTATTCCCACTGGGCTTCGCTGGGCAGCGTGTAATGACGGCCGGTGCGCTGGCTCAGGCGGTTGCAGAACTCGATGGCGTCGTGCCAGCTCACATTGTCAACCGGGCGCTGGTCGCTGTTGGTTTCGTCCTGCCCCAGAGAGAAACGTCCTGGTCCGAAATTCCTGGCCTTTGGATTGGGGCGGGGCTTAAAAAAGGACGGCTCCAGCTCCAGCTCCCTGTCCCAGCGCTCTCCCTGCCGTTGCTGCCAGCTGGCAACCTCCCGCCACTGGGCCTGGGTGATCGGCGTCTGCCCCATGAAAAATTCTTCGATAGTGACTTCATACTGAGGGCCTTCAGTCGAATTCCGGTCGGGTTCGTCTTTCGGGGATCCCATCGGGAAGCTGCCGGCTGGAATCTGGATTAGCCGCAGGCTCAGGCCATTCCCCAACGGTTCCTCAACACCCTGCACCGTGACCTCGCGGCGCTCCACCTGCCACGGCCCGCCTCGGCGGTGCAGCTGGGCGCTGACCAATGTGAGGGGGCGGAGCTCGAGGGCAGGTGGCGGAGAGGGCGCAGGCTTGGGCGGCTTGGGTTTGCGTGCACCCTCCAGGAAGCCAAACGGTCGCAACTGCCCCAGACGCCGCAATCGCCGCCGCTGGGCCAATACAAGGCCTGCTGCACCAAGGCCAGCTCCGGCTGGCAGCAGCCAGGGGCGCAGGCTGGCGACCAGGCCGGCCGGGGGCTCGGGCTCAGGCAGTCCCGTGAAATGGCGGCAGGTGGCGCGTGCGGTGTTCAGCCACGGGAGATCGTGCAGGCTGGGGTGGAGTGCCAGCCGGCGGCAAGCGATCGGCAGGGTGCGTTGCCAGGGCAGTGCCGCTGCAACCTGATTCGCAGAAAGGGTTGCCTGGTCGGGGGCTGCCAAGGCGTCCCACACCCTCACCGTTCGATCATAGGAGCCGCTCACGATCTGGCGGCCATCCGGGCTAATCGCCACCGACCTGACCCAATCCTCATGGCCCTTCAACGGTGGGCCCGCCGACGACTGCATCACCCCTTTCGCCAACGCCCCCTCCACCCCCCGCAGATCGGGATCGGGACCCAGGCGCATCAGGCTGGAGCGGCTCAGGCCCAGGGCCGTGATCGCCCGCTGCAGCCGCTGCGTTGCTGGCGCACCGGCAACATCTTCTGCCGGAGCGACCAGGAGCTGATCGATCCAGGCCAGCTGCACCTGCCGCACCGCCACCAGGCCCAGCCCGCCCAAGGCCAGCAGCAGCAGCGTTGAGGCCGCCAGCCCCCGGGGGCCCAGGCCCGCCGCCCGGGGCGGCAGCAGGCGCCGCAGGCTTTCGGGGGCATCGGCCGCCAGCAGGGGCCGGTTCTGCAGGAAACGCAGAAACAGCTGATCGTGCAGGGGGCTGGTGGGGCTGGCGCGGCGACGCAGCTGCTCGAGCAGCGGCGGCAGCAGGCGCGGCAACCGCTGGCTGGAGCCGGTGGCCACCTGCAGCTGGGCCGCACTCACCTCCTCGCCCTCGGCGGCACTGAGCAGCAGCTGGCCCAGGACCTGGCGCACGGCCGCCTGTTGCGGGCCATCGAGCGCCAGGATCAACGGCAGCCGCAGCCAGTCGGGCATCACGCCATGGCGCAGCCAGGGCAGCCGCGCCAGCCGCAGCAGCGGGCAGTGCCGCAGCAACGGTTCACCGGCGGCATTGTGCAGCCGCTGGCCCAAATAGGCGGTGATCGTCCAGTGCAGTTCCGGAAACACGGCGCAGGCGGCCAGCCACAGGAAACCCTCGGGGCCCAGGTGGGCCCGCAGTTGGGCCCGCAGCTGGCGCACCACCGCCGGGGAGGGCGGGGAGCGATCGAGCCAGGGGGTGCTGCTGCCCCGCAGCAGGGGCGGCTCGGGCGCCGGTGCCAGCTGGGCTTCAGCTGGCAGCGGGCCCACAGGCGCCCCCTGCAGCAGCCGGCCCAGCCCCAGCAGCCCCTCCACCGACACCGGCAGCACCGGCAGCAACTCCTGCAGTTCCTGCTCCGCCGCCCCCCAGCGCGCCTGCGGCCGGGGCGTGAGCACCAGCCGGCGCGGCCAGGCGGCCAGCGCCTCGATCCAGGCCTCGGGGGTGCCGTCCACCGGGCTGAAAAACCGCTCGCCATCCGCCACCACCACCGCCACCGCATCGGGATGCAGGGCCACCAGATCCGGCAGGCGCCGCAGTGGGCCATGGCCGCTGGGGCCGCGGCACAGCAGCGGCTGGCGTTGGAAACACACCCAGTCGGCCAGCACCCCCTCCTGCCGCAGACGCTCCAGCCAGGCGCGCAGGTGGCGGGTCTGCTGATCCGCCAGGCTGTCTTGATCGAGAAAAAAGAGATAACTCAGCCGTTCGCGCCGCTCGCCGTAGCGCGGAATGAGCCAGCCGCCCTGGCGCACGCTTGCCTCCACCGTGGCCGTGGCATCCAGCTCAGCCGATGGCAGCCGCTGCCACCCATTCAGCGCCCGGCCGATGCGATGCAACTCCGGCAGGCCCACCAGATCGGGCTCGATCGCCTCCAGGGCGATGCGATGCAGCTGCGGGTCGCCCTGCAGCGGCAGCCGCTGCAGCACCAGCCGCGCCTGGCGCCACCACCAGCCCCGCACCGCCCCCTGCACCGCCGCAGCGGAGAACAGCGCTGCCAGCAGGGTGAGCAGGGCCAGTTCGCTGGGCAGCAGCAGCAGGGCCTGGTCGCGGCCGGGGAGAACGACCGAGGGGGGTTGCGGCGGCAACGGCTGGCGCTCTGGCTGGGCCTTGATGGCGGGTGCTCCTGAGGGCGTTGGCGCCGTCTGGGGCGCCACCACAGGGCCCGGGGTCGGCGGCTTGGTGGGTTCGGGCCGGCGCTGCAGGAGCTGCACCCCAAGCACGGCAGCGGCCACCAGCCCGGCCGTAGCCGCCGCCAGCAGTGGAGCCACCGGCAGCCAGCGCAGGGTGCGGGCGCGGCGTTGCTCCACCGCCTCCAGGGCCTGCTCAAGATCGGAGGCCAGATCGGCCGCCGCAGGCGCCGGCTCCGCCTCTGGCTCCAGCAGCACCGGCCCCGGCCACCACTCGCGCACATGGCGGCCAAAGGCCTCCTGTTCGCTGGCCGAGCGGCAGAGCACCGGGCCCAGCAGGCTGGCCCAGCGCTCGGCACTCTCCAGCGGCACCCCCCGCTCCACCAGGGCCAGGAGCAGCTGATGCACGCGCACCGTTTCGGGCACGCCGATGGAGAAGCCCTGCTGCCGCAGTCGCTCCAGCAAGCCGTCCAGCTGGTGGGGCCAGGCGCCGCTCAGCCGCTCAGCCACTGGTTCAGCACCTCTTCGGCGCGGGCCCGGTCGTCGGCGGTTTTGATCAGGCTGCTCAGGCTGCGGCGCAGCGCCGCGGCCTGGGCTTCACCGCCCCACAGCCCCTGGGCGTCGGCGCCATTCCCCAACAGTTGGCGCAGGGTGAGCAACCACAGCAGCAGTTCAGCGGTGGCCGGTTTCTTGCGCAGGCCGCTGCGGGGCTCCCGCAGCCGCTGAAACAGGGCGATCGCCTCACGGCAGAGGAGCGAATCCGCCGGAAAATCCTGCAGCTGCTGGGCCACAATCTGCTCCAGCCGCTCCGGGCTGGGGAAGGGAATGTTGTAGTACACGCAGCGGCGCAAGAAGGCATCCGGCAGGTCACGCTCGGAGTTGCTGGTGAGCACCACGAGCGGCCGCAGATCCGGATCAGCCCGGTACATCGCGTCTCCCAGCTCGGGAATGCGGAAGTAGAGATCTTCCAGCTCGGTGAGCACATCATTCGGAAAATCCCGCGGCGCCTTGTCGATCTCATCGATCAGCACCACCGAGCGGCGTGGGGGCTGGTCGTTGGCCTGGCTGTTGGCCACAGCGGGCCTGCTGGGCGCGGGTAGGGTATAGAGAATGGCCTGGCCGAGGGCGTTGATGGTGAGGTAACGGCTGGGCGGGGCTTGCTCAGCCCCAATGCCGCTCTGAATGTCCTGAAACCGCTGCAGGGCGTCGTAGTGATAAAAAAGGCTGCGGGCACTGCTGGTGGATTTCACCTCATACACCAACGGTTCCCCCAGCCCGAATTCCCAGGCCAGCGCCTGGGCGAAGCACGATTTGCCGGTGCCCGGCTCACCGGTGAGCAGCAGGGGCTGGCCCAGCAGCAGCGCCACATTGCAGGCATCCCGCAGCCCCTCCTCCACCAGGTAGCGCTCCGGCTTGCGCAGATCGAGCGAGAGAGGCCTGGGCAGGTTCAGCGCCTGCTGGGGGCGCTGCTGGCCATCACCCTGGAACAGCTCAAAGGGGGTGCTCATGGCATCACCTGCTGCAATTGGTCGTGGAGAAAATCCGCGAGTTCACCCATGGGAATGGGGGCCTCACCACGGGGCGTCCTGCGGCCACGGTAGAAGGCCTTCACGTTCTGTTCGAGCTGCTCCAATCGCCGCAGGACAGCGTTGGGCTCACGCCCGGCGAGAACAGTGCTCACCCATGGGCTGCGCGCCCATGCCTCCACATCGGAACGGCACACGCTCTTCAGTTCGGGCACCACCAGCAGAGAGGTCTCCGGCAGGGAGCGGGCCAGGGCCTGCAGGGCAGCCCGGATGCGCTTGTTGCGGTTGCGGAGCGCGGCGCAGCGCCAGCGATGGAACCAGTAGGGCGGCAGCAGCCAGCACAGCCCGGGCCAGTCAGGGCCGCACCAGGCATCCGGCTGGCTGTATTGAATGCTGATCCAGTGAATCTGGCGCCGGGCAATGAATGCTTCGCTCTCCTGCCAGAAGGCACAGATGCGTGCAAGGGTCTCCTCACGAGTACCGCACCAATCGTCGGTATTCGTGGTGCTCCAGAGCACCAGGGTGCCAAGATCAGAGCCCGCTGATTCCATGCCCAACGTGCTCAAGGTGTATTGATCATCTTGCAATTGATGGGTGATCGCCCGCCGGAAGCTGGCCGCAAAGGGCTCGGCTGCAGGGAAACGGTCTGGCCACCGCAAGTTCGAGTGAAAATCACCGATGTCACCCATCCCATGGGTGCGGGCCCGGATCGTGTGTTGGAAGAAGCGCAGGCGATAGTTCGCCACCAGCTGATCGTCGTCTCCATGCACGATCACCACCAGCGGCCGGGGCTGATCGCTGTTCAACAGCGGTTGCAGCGCCGCCACTAGAACATCATCTTGGTCATGGCGATCGGCAAGGTAGGGAAGCAGCTCCGGCACCTGCCGGGGCGGGGTGGTGGCGGCAGCCCTGGGGGGATGGTGTTGGGCGTGCTGGCGCTCGTGGTCCGCCAAGGCACGCAGCGAACGCTCCAGGAGGCGGGCCAGATCGTCGGGGTTGCTGAAGTACTTGACGATGACACCACCGTTCTCCACCCGCTTCAGAAAGGCATCCTGGCGGTGGCCATACTCTCGATCCAGCAGCACCTCAGCCGGGATGTCGATTTTCTTTGTTCGATCCAGCACGAATACCAGCCGTGGCAAGCCCAACGCGGTGGCGGTGTCGAATTCCAGCTCGGTGTACGACTTATCAGGCTGATTGCGCGCCGGCGTGCCATAGCGAAGGCCATAGATGCCCACATACACCTGGCAGCTCCGAAGCTTGGCGTCGTCAAACTCTTCGGGAGCCCGATCAATCGCCTCGAAATCCTCCATATCCACGATCACGTGGCCAGCAGCGCTCACTGCGCGCTCCGCGTGGTCAATGAAGGAACCACCGCGCTCGGGATACTGGCGCAGCTCTGAGGTATGCGACAGAAACACCCGCCATGGGCCAACGCCGGCCCTGGCATCGCTGTGGCTTGAGGATCGGTCGCTGGCGATCGGAAGCAGCGCGGCGCTGGAGTTCTGCAGCTCACCTTAGGCACCCTGCAGCCGATCAGCCCAGGCCTCGCCCTCGGCGTCGCCCTCGGCGTCGCCGCCGGTATAGCTGATGAAGATCGCCGCCATCCCCGCAGGGTATGCACAAAAAAGCCCCCCGCAAGCGGGGGGCGCGGCACTGGAGCCCGGCGGCGGGGCTACTTGCTCTCGGTGAATTCGGCGTCGATCACGTCATCGCTGCTGCTGGAGCCAGCGGCACCGGCACCGTTACCACCCGGGGCAGCGCCGGCGGCGGCTTCCGCACCGGCGGCCTGCTGGTACACGGCGGCACCGGCGGCGTAGAGGGCCTGCTGGAGAGTTTCCAGCTCGCTCTTCATGGTGTCGAAGTCGTCCTTCTCCACCGCCTCCTTGAGCTTGGCGGCGGAGGCCTCCACCTTGGCCTTGTCCTCGGCACCCACCTTGTCGCCCAGTTCGCCCAGCTGCTTCTCGGCCTGATAGATCAGGGTTTCGGCCTGGTTCTTGGTGTCGATGCGCTCGCGCTTCTCCTTGTCGGCGGCGGCGTTGGTCTCGGCATCCTTCACCATCTTCTCCACCTCGTTCTCGCTGAGGGTGGAGGCGCCGGTGATCGAGATGCTCTGCTCCTTGCCGCTGCCCTTGTCCTTGGCGGTCACGCTGAGGATGCCGTTGGCATCGATATCGAAGGTCACTTCGATCTGGGGCACGCCGCGGGGAGCGGGGGGGATGCCGTCGAGGCGGAAGGTGCCGAGCGACTTGTTGTCGCTGGCCATCTCGCGCTCACCCTGCAACACGTGGATCTCCACGTTGGTCTGGCCGTCCACCGCGGTGGAGTAGGTCTCCGACTTCTTGGTGGGGATGGTGGTGTTGCGGGGAATCATCCGGGTCATCACCCCGCCCAAGGTCTCCACCCCCAGGGACAGCGGCGTGACGTCCAGCAGCAGGATGTCCTTGACCTCACCGGCCAGCACACCGCCCTGGATGGCGGCACCAACGGCCACCACCTCATCGGGGTTCACGGTCTGGTTGGGGTCCTTGCCAGTGGTGCGCTTCACCAGCTCGAGCACCGCAGGGATGCGGGTGGAGCCACCCACCATCACGATCTCATCGAGCTCGGAGGAGGAGAGCTTGGCGTCCTTGAGCGCCTGCTCCACCGGCACGCGGCAGCGGTCGATCAGCTTGCTGGCCAGCTCCTCGAACTTGGCGCGGGTGAGGGTGAGATCGAGGTGCTTGGGGCCCTCGGGAGTGGCCGTGATGAACGGCAGGTTGATCTCGCTCTGGGTGGCGCTGGAGAGCTCGATCTTGGCTTTCTCAGCAGCCTCGGTGAGGCGCTGCAGGGCCTGCTTGTCCTGGCGCAGGTCGATGCCCTCGTTGGCCTTGAAGGTGTCGGCCAGGTGATCCACGATCACCTTGTCGAAGTCGTCACCGCCCAGGTGGGTGTCACCGGAGGTGGAGAGCACCTCGAACACCCCATCGCCCACCTCCAGCACGGACACGTCGAAGGTGCCGCCGCCCAGGTCGAACACCAGGATGCGCTCGTTGCTCTTCTTGTCGAGTCCGTAGGCCAGGGCGGCCGCGGTGGGCTCGTTGATGATGCGCAGCACCTCGAGGCCAGCAATCTTGCCGGCGTCCTTGGTGGCCTGGCGCTGGGAGTCGTTGAAGTAGGCGGGAACGGTGATCACCGCCTGAGTCACCGTTTCACCGAGGTACTTGCCAGCGTCTTCGGCCAGCTTGCGCAGCACCTGGGCGCTCACCTCCTCGGGGGCGAACTGCTTGCCCAGCACCGGGCACTTCACCTTCACATTGGCGCCGGCCTTCTCCACGCCATAGCTCACTTCCTTCGATTCCTCGTTCACCTCATCCACGCGGCGGCCGATGAAGCGCTTCACCGAATAGAAGGTGTTTTCCGGGTTCATCACCGCCTGGCGCTTGGCGATCTGACCCACCAGCTGGTCCTGGTTCTTGGTGTAGGCCACCACCGAAGGGGTGGTGCGGAACCCTTCGGCGTTGGCGATCACGGTGGGCTTGCCGCCCTCCATCACGGCCACGCAGCTGTTCGTGGTGCCGAGGTCAATCCCAACAACCTTGCCCATGGGTTCCGAACTCCTTGCTCAGGATGAAATGTCTGTGGATGCATCCTCAACAGAGGGGCCGGTTCCAGGCGAGGTGTGGTTCCCGAACAGGGCCGAACACGGCTCTACGGTTCGCCCCAGCAGTCCGCCCCGAGCCATGGCCCAGCCCATCTCCAGCCACACCGCCCTGGTGGGGGTGCTGGGCGATCCGGTGCGCCATTCGCTCTCGCCGGCCATGCACAACGCCGCCCTGGCCGCCCTCGGCCTCGACTGGGTGTACCTGGCCCTGCCGGCGCCGGCCCGGGAACTCGACAGCGTGGTGCGGGGGCTGGCGGCGATGGACTGCCGCGGCCTGAACGTGACCCTGCCCCACAAGCAGGCCGTGGCGGCCCTGTGCCGGGAACTCACCCCTCTGGCGGAGCGGCTGGGGGCGGTGAACACCCTTGTTCCCCATGGCGACGGCGGCTGGCTGGGCAGCAACACGGATGTGGAGGGCTTTGTGGCACCGCTGCGTCGGGGCGGGCCAGCGGCCTGGGCGGGCGCCCGGGCGCTGGTGCTGGGCTGCGGCGGCAGTGCCCGGGCGGTGGTGGCCGGTCTGGTGGAGCTGGGGGTGGGCCGGATCGACGTGACCGCCCGGCGTCCTGAGGCGCTGGAAGGCTTCTGCTGCAGCTGGGCCGGCTCTGCACCCCAGCTGCAGCCCCTGGCCTGGGACGACCTCGACGGCCAGCTCGCTCAGCTCGACCTGCTGGTGAACACCACCCCGCTGGGCATGGCCTCCAGCACCGACCCGGACGCCGCCCGGCGCTGCCCCCTCCGGCCCGGGCAGCTGGAGCGTCTGCCGGCCGGTTGCACCGTCTACGACCTCATCTACACCCCCAGGCCCACCGCCCTGTTGCGGGCGGCGGCCGAACGGGGCTGCCAGGCCGTGGACGGACTGGAGATGCTGGTGCAGCAGGGCGCCGCCGCCCTGAAGCTGTGGACCGGCCTCCCAGAGGTGCCCGTGGCCGCCATGCGCAGTGCCGCCCTGCGGGCCCTGGACAGCTGAGGGCTGGAGGGGGTCTGCAGGTCTGGGGCCGTGCCTGGGCAGCGGCGCGCTCACTAGCCTGGTGGAGCAACCTTCCGCCGTCCGGCCCCGATGCAAGGCCCCCCGATCTGGCAGCGCCTGCTGGCCGCTCTCGCCTACCTGCTGCCCTGGAGCGACGCCCTGCCCTTCGGCCAGAGCCTGTTCGGCCTGTTTCCGGTCCTGCAGTGGCTGAGCCTGCCGGCCTTTCCCGTGCTGCTGCTGCAGCAGGCGGTGCCCTTCGGCGGCTTCGTGCTTTTCCTGGTGCTGTTCCTGGCGGTGGTGCGCAACACCAAGGTGCCCTACCTGATCCGCTTCAACGTGTTGCAGGCCATCCTGGTTGACATCCTGCTGATCCTGGTGTCGCTGGCGTTCAGCGTGCTGCTGGCCCCGCTGGGCCTCGGCTTCGCCCTGCGCACCCTCAGCAACACGGTGTTCCTGGGGGCTCTGCTGCTGGTGGGCTTCGGCGTGGTGCAGAGCCTGCGGGGCCAGGAGGCCGAGGTGCCCAGCCTCTCCCAGGCCGTGCGCATGCAGCTCTACTGACACCCTGCTGCGATAGGTTGGCTGATCCGTCGCTGGTGGGCTGAGCAGCCCATTGGCCAACGCCCCACTTCCCGCCGCACCGCGGCTTTTTCAGACAGGCGACCATGACGCAGCCCTATTACGAAACCATGTACATCCTTCGTCCGGACATCCCGGAGGAAGAGGTGGAAACCCATGTGGCCAAGTACCGCGACATCGTTCTCGAGGCCGGTGGTGAGGTGCTCGACTGCCAGATGCGGGGCAAGCGTCGCCTGGCCTACACGATCGCCAAGCACCGGGAGGGCATCTACGTGCAACTCAGCCACAACGGCGACGGCCAGCAGGTGGCTCCCCTCGAGCGCGCCATGCGCCTCTCCGAGGACGTGATCCGCTATCTCACCGTCAAGCAGGACGGTCTTCCGCCCGCCCCCCGAGCCATTCCCACCGGCATGGCCGAACCCGCAGCTGCCGAACCGGCCACTGTCTGAGCGCCCCTCTGCCCTGGGCTGCTCTCTGCCCTGAGCCCCGATCTGATCTGAGCCAGCCTTGAACAGACGTTGGGCTGGCGGCGAGCGTATGGTTGCTGCCACGCATCGGCGACGTTCAACGATGGGCGGTCAAACAGCCGAAACCCCCCAACCCTCACCTCCCGCCTCGGCCGGAGGTGAGGGTGTTTTTTCTGCCCATCAGCAGCGCTGGCGGCAGCAGTCACTGGAGCAGCAACTCGCCGCCACCCGCGAGGAGCTGGCCGCGATGAAACAGCTGATGGACGAGCTGCCGGGGATCTTTGAGCGTCGCTTCGCCCTGCGGATGGAACCACTGCTGGCCCACCGCGAGCGCCTGCTCAGCGAAACCCTGCAGCTGCGCCACGACCTCGTGCAACTGCAGGGTCAACGGGCACCCCTGAACCTGCCCATGCTGCCTCCTGTGCCCCAGCGACAGCCCCGCCTGAGCAGGGCCCTGCGGCACGCCTTCGGCCTGCGCCGTTCGGCCTAGGCCTGCCGTTGGCGGTTGGCCCACAGCCGGGTGGGCAGACCCCACACGTAGATGAAGCCCTCGGCGGCGCGGTGGTCGAACTGATCCCCGGCGTCGTAGGTGGCCATGGTGGGCACGTAGAGGCTGTCGCTGGCGCTGCTGCGGCCCACCACGGTGGCGTTGCCCTTGTGCAGCTTCACCTTCACACTGCCGTTCACCGCAGTCTGGGTGCGCTCGACGAAACCGTCGATGGCGTCCTTGAGCGGGCCGAACCACAGCCCCTGATACACCAGGTCGGCCCACTGCTGCTCCAGCTGGCGCTTGCTGCGCAGCACGTCGGCCGCCAGGGTGAGGCTCTCCAGCTCCTGGTGGGCCCTGATCAGCAGCAGCAGACCGGGGGTTTCGTAGATCTCGCGGCTCTTGATGCCCACCACCCGGTTCTCGATCATGTCGAGCCGGCCGAAACCGTGGCTGCCGGCCAGGGCGTTGGCGCGGCGGATCAGGCTCACCGGATCGAGGCGTGCGCCATCGATGCTCACGGGATTGCCCTGCTCGAAGCCGATCTCCACCACCTGGGGCTGATCGGGAGCGGCGTCCACGCTCACGGTGAGGGCGTAGATCTCCTCGGGCGGCTCCACGTTTGGATCCTCCAGTGGACCGGCCTCGATCGAGCGGCCCAGCAGGTTGAGGTCGATCGAATAGGGCGATTTCCTGCTCACGGGCGAGGGAATGCCGCAGCGCTCGCCGTAGGCGATGGTTTCCTCCCGGCTCATGCCCCACTCCCGCGCCGGGGTGAGCACCTTGAGATCGGGGGCGAGGGCCCCGATGGCCACATCGAAGCGCACCTGGTCGTTGCCCTTGCCGGTGCAGCCGTGGGCCACCGCATCGGCGCCCACCTCGCGGGCGATCTCCACCAGCCGGCGGGCGATCAGGGGCCGGGCCAGGGCGGTGGAGAGGGGATAGCGGCCCTCGTAGAGGGCGTTGGCGCGGATCGCCGGGAAGGCGAACTCGGTGATGAAGGGCTCGATCAGGTCGCCCACGATCGACTGGCTTGCTCCCGAATCCAGCGCCTTCTGGCGGATCGGCTCCAGTTCATCGCCCTGGCCCAGGTCGGCGGCGAAGGTGATCACCTCCTCCACGCCCCACTCCTGCATCAGGTAGGGGATGCAGACGCTGGTATCCACCCCACCGGAATAGGCGAGAACAGCCTTCTTGGCCCGACCCATCAAGGCACTCCCAGTGCTCAATCACCTGATTCTCCCCTGTCGGGGTGGTCAGGCGTCGCGGCGAACAGCCAGCGCGCGGCCAGCGCCAGGCCCATCAGCAGCGGCAGCCCCAGCACCAGCAGGCCCACCCAGGGACCCTCAGGTGTGAGCGGCTGGGGCAGACGCCTGCCCGCGGCCACCAGGGCGGTGCTGAGGGCCAGGGCCAGGGCCCAGACGGGCCCCACATCCCGCAGCCAGCGCCAGGCGGAGGGGTTCGACCGGTTGGAGCTAGATTGGTTGATTGGCAAGGTTGATCCCAGCCGCGCTGATCGCTACACCCCTGCAGCCTGACGGACGCCGCTACGCATGAGCAATCTCTCCACCACCAGCCTCGCTCGGCTGGATGGGGTGAATCCTTCCCTCACCCGCTACGACCGCCAGGAACCCGCGCCGGTGCTGCCCCTGCGCGATGAGCCCGACCTGCTCAGCTGGCTGGAGACCAGCGGCCGCCTGGTGGCCGACGAGGAAAACGCCGCCACCGACGTGAGCACCGTGGAGGAGGAGGAGCTGTCCGCGCTGATGGGCGAGAAGGAGGAATACACCCAGGCCGACGAGCCCCAGGAGGAGAACTGGGAGGACTGAGTCCTCAGCCGGGCCCTTCCCCCGCATCGGGGAGACTGGGGGTGCTTCGGACCTCGCCCCCCAGACGCTGCTGGTGACCTCCCCTTCCCTTTCCCCCCGCCTGGCGGCGGCGCTGCTCAGCGGGCTGTTGCTGGCCGCCTGCCTGTTCAGCGATCTGTCCGTGGCCAATTCGATGCTCACGCTGCCACTGCTGGTGGCGGGGCTGGTCAGCTGGGCCGTGACCGCCTGGGGAGTGCCCCGCCTGGGCCAACTCAAGCTGGGCCAGGTGATCCGCGCAGAGGGCCCCCAGGCCCACCACAGCAAAGCTGGCACCCCGACCATGGGCGGCCTGCTGGTGGTGCCGGTGGGGGTGATCGTGGGCGGCCTGATCAGCCCGTCGGATCCCCGCCTCCTGGCGGTGGCGGCCGTAACCCTGGTCTACATGGCCGTGGGAGCGGTGGACGACTGGCGCAGCCTCACCCGCCGCACCAACACCGGCCTCACCCCCCGCGGCAAGCTGCTGCTGCAGGCCGCTGCGGCCCTGCTGTTCCTGATCTGGGCCGCCCTGGGCCAGTGGCTGGGCGGCGGAGCCAATCCCGGCGATGTGGCCCTGCCCCTGGGCTGGATCCTGCCCCTCGGCCTGCTGATCTGGCCCCTGGGGCTATTCGTTTTTCTGGCCGAGAGCAACGCCACCAACCTCACCGATGGCCTCGATGGACTGGCGGCCGGCTGCGGCGCCGTGGTCTTCACCGGCATGGGCCTGCAACTGATGCTGCGCGGCAACGGCGGCGACCCGGCCTTGGCGGCCTTCTGCGCGGCCATGGCCGGCTGCTGGCTGGGATTCCTCGCCCACAACCGCCATCCAGCTCGCCTGTTCATGGGTGACACGGGCTCCCTGGCGATGGGGGCCGCCCTCAGCGCGGTGGCCCTGCTCTCCAACAGCCTCTGGCCCCTGCTGTTGATGGGCGGGGTATTCCTGGCCGAGTCGCTGTCGGTGATCCTGCAGGTGTGGGTGTTCAAAGCCACCAAGAACCCGGCCACCGGCCAGGGCCGCCGCCTGTTCCGCATGGCGCCCCTGCACCACCACTTCGAGCTCGGCGGCCTGCCGGAACAACAGGTGGTGCTGCGCTTCTGGGGCGCGAGCCTGGTGCTGGTGCTGCTTGGCCTGGTGCTGCTGCCCTGAGGCCTGCGAACCTCAGATCACCCCCGTCCGCAACCGGAGCCCCATTGATGGCCTACTTCACCTGGAGGGAAACCGGTCTCACCGCCGACTGCGCCAGCCTGGAGGCCATGGCCGCCCGCTTCGAGGAGGCGGCCGCCCTGATGCGGCGGATGGCGGATGAGGGCTTCCGGCTGGAGCGCGCCAGTGAGGGCCAGCGGATCACCCACCCCGATCCGGCCGTGTTCGAGGCCTACGGCTTCGTGAGCGAGGAGCCCCCCGAGCGCCAGCTCACCCTGCTGCAGGACAGTGAGACCAGCCGCTGAGGCAGGTCCAGCCCCCGATCAGCGGCTGCGCAGGTAGCCCACCAGCCACACCAGCACAAAGGCCAGGGAGGAGAGGCCCAGGTAGATCAGCACGCCGTTCTGCAGGGTGGCGATGTCCAGACCGAACGGCAGTCCGGCGGCGGCGTCGCTGGCCGTGCTCAGGGCCAGAGGTCCATCCAGGCCAAGCTGTGCCAGACCAGACCGGGCCAGACCAAATCCCGCCATGCCAAGAGCTGCCATCGTGTCCAGCCGCTGCTGCCGCCCTCTCTAGCAGCCCCACCGGCCTGGGGCAGGATCAGCAGTGCCCGGCGCCACCACCATGACCTGCCCCTTCCCGCCAACCCTGATGCTGCTGGGCAGCGGCGAGCTGGGCAAGGAGGTGGCCATCGCCGCCCAGCGGCTGGGCTGCCGGGTGATCGCCGTGGATCGCTACCCCGGCGCCCCGGCCATGCAGGTGGCGGATCTGGCTGAGGTTGTGGCGATGGGCGACGCCGGGGCCTTGAAGGCCGTGGTGCGCCAGCACCGGCCAAACCTGGTGATCCCGGAGATCGAGGCCCTGGCGGTGGATGCCCTGGCCGACCTGGAAGCCGAGGGCATCACCGTGATCCCCACCGCCCGGGCCACGGCGGTGACGATGAACCGCGACCGCATCCGCGATCTGGCCGCCGGGGAGCTGGGCCTGCGCACCGCCCGCTTCGCCTACGCCGGGAGCGCCGCTGAGCTGGCCGCCGCCGCAGCGCCCCTGGGCTGGCCCGTGGTGGTGAAGCCGGTGATGAGCTCCTCCGGCAAGGGCCAGAGCGTGGTGCAGGGCCCCGAAGGCATCGCCGCCGCCTGGGAGCGGGCGCTGGCCGGGGCGCGGGGAGCCGGCGCCCGGGTGATCGTGGAGGAGTTCCTGCCGTTCCAGCTGGAGATCACCCTGCTCACGGTGAAGCAATGGCAGGGGCCCACCCTGTTCTGTCCGCCGATCGGTCACCTGCAGGAGCGGGGCGACTACCAGTGCAGCTGGCAGCCCGCGGCGATCAGCTCCACCCAGCTGGCCACCGCCCAGGCCATGGCCCGGGCCGTCACCGACAACCTGGGCGGGGCCGGCCTGTTCGGCGTGGAATTCTTCCTCTGCGGCCCTGCCGGCCAGGAGGAGGTGGTGTTCTCCGAGCTCTCGCCCAGGCCCCACGACACCGGCCTTGTGACCCTGGCCGGCCAGAACCTGAGCGAATTCGAGCTGCACCTGCGGGCGGTGCTGGGGCTGCCGATCCCGGAGATCCGCAGCCTCGGCCACGCCGCCAGCCGGGTGATCCTGGCGGAGAGTGCCGGAGCTCCGGTGCGCTACAGCGGCGTGGCCGAGGCGCTGCTGGAGCCGGACACCCAGGTGTTGCTGTTCGGCAAACCGGAAGCCCTCCCCCAGCGCCGCATGGGCGTGGCCCTGGGCCGCGGCGGCAGCGAAGCGGAGGCCCGCGCCCGGGCCGACCGGGCCGCTGGCCAGGTGCGGGTACTGGCTGACTGACCCCTGGTGCGGCCTGGCCAGGACCCTTAAGGTGCCGCCAGCAGGACTCGCCATGAGCCAGGCCCAACAGCAGCCCCGTTTTCCCCTTCGCCGCAGCGGCCGCCCGGCCCGCAGCCGTCCGCGGGTGGTGGGCGGAGCCGCGGCAACCCGGGAGGGTGCCAGCGAGCCAGGCGCGGCCGGCAGGGAGCCCAGGCATGCGGCGAAGGCCCCATCCGCTCCGCGTCGGCGACCCGCTCCCCTGCTCACCTTTGTGCTGGGGCTGGGCGTGGGCTACGGCTTCTCCGGGTCGATGCCCACCCTGCTGAATGGGGCGATGGCCGCCCTGCGCCAGGGCCCCGGGCTGATCGCTGAGCTGGCTTCACCGCTGGCGGGCATCGGCAACAAGCCGATCCTGGTGATGGGCGTGGATGAGGTGGGGGACAACACCGATGTGCTGTTCACCGTGGCAGTGAAGAACGGTGCCACCACCCTGCTCCAGGTGCCCCGCGACACCTTCATTGAATCGGAGCGCTTCGGGGTGCTCAAGGCCAATGCCCTCTACGCCTTCGGTGGCATGGAAGCCACCAAACGGGAACTGGGTGATCTGCTCCAGACCCCGATCGAACGTCACCTGAAGGTGAACCTGCGGGCCGTGGAGCGGGTGGCCGAGGCCCTCGGCGGCATTGAGGTGGATGTGCCCAAGCGCATGGTCTACGTGGATTCCCGCCAGGATCTCTACATCGATCTCTATCCCGGCCTCCAGCTGCTCAAGGGCCAGGACCTGCTCGGCTATCTGCGCTTCCGCAACGACGAAATGGGGGACATCGGCCGGATGGAACGCCAGCGGGAGGTGTTCCAGAAGGTGTTCAGCAAGCTCATCCAACCCACCACCATCTCCCGCCTGCCGGAGTTGCTGCAGATCGCCGGCGAGGACATCGACACCGATCTCACACCGGTGGAATTCGGCCAGCTGCTGGCGGCGATGACCCGCACCGATCTCAGCGCCAGCCAGCTGCCGGGCCGGCTGTTCTGGCATGAGGACCTCAGCTACTGGATGCCCGACAGCAACAGCCACCATGGCAACGAGCCGGTGGCTGAGAGCACCGACGAGAACGGCGACCAGAGCCGGGCCTACTGAACGGCCTGCTGGGCAGCGGAGGGGCTGGGCCCGATGGGGCGGCGCAGAAAGCGGTGGTGATCGAGACCGTCCAGCAGGCCCCAGGCCTGGGGCCTGCTCGAGAAGAACACCCGCCGGTGATGGCGCAGGCCTTCAAGCACGGGGTCGTGGTCCTGGGGAACGACCCCGAGGGAGAGTCCCCGCAGGAGCTCGCCATCCCCCTGCTGGCTGGCTTCCACCAGAATCGCCTCGATCGGCAGCTGCCAGCGCAGGGCCATGTAGCGCAGCGCCTCGGTCTTGGACGCCGTGAGCGGCAGCACGTCCAGGTAGTGGTGTTGAAAGAGGTGGGGGCGGGCCATCAGACGATGGCTGCGCAGGGTCTGCCGCACCACGGGCAGGATGCCCTGATCCGGCTCGGTGAGCACGTAACTCACCTTGAACGGACCCTGATCGCCCTCTGGCTGGAGCTGGAGCCGCGGCTCCAGCTCGGCCATCGCCGCCTGCACCGCGGCCCGGTCCCAGTGGCTGCCGATCTGGCCCTGCCAATGCGGGTCGGTCAGGTCCCCCTCGGCAGTGCTCGTGTGGATCTCAGTGCCGGACTGGGTGATCCACAGGCAGGGATCGAGAAGATGCAGCTCGCCATAGCGGTGGCGGGCGGCCTCGAAGCCCCGGCCGGTGACCACACCGATCGCCAGATCGGGATCGGCACCGAGCCGGCGACGCAGCTCGGCAAGACTGGGGGGATCGGGGGCCGCCAGGCTGGCATCGAGATCGAGCACCAGCAGGCGCTCGGGGGCCGGCACCCGCGCGCTGGGGGTGGGAAAGCCGAGGAGATCGCCGCCATTGCGGAACCAGAGGGCCGGGCGCTGGCGAGCGGCCTCAACACAGCCCTGCCGGGCCGCCCCCAGATAGTGGGACACATGGGCGTCCCAGCTGTAGTGACGGCTCACCGCCTCGATGCCGTTGTCGCGCCAGCGGCGCCACTGGGCCGGCTGGGCGAGGGCCTCCTCAATGGCCGTCTGGAGGGCATCCAGATCGGATACGTCCACCAGGGCCCCGTTGTGGCATCGGGCCAGGATGTCCCGTGGCCCGCCGTCGTCGGTGGCCACCACCGGCAGCCCGCAGGCGGCGGCCTCCAGCAGGGTGAGCCCAAAGGGTTCGATGAGGGCAGGATTGACGAACAGGCCCCCCAGCCTGGAGGCCCAGCGGTAGATCTCGGGGATCTGCTGGCGCCGGTGTTGCTTGGGATAGGCGATGTGGCCGTAGAGATCAAAACGGTCCACCAGTTCGAACACCTGCTGGAACACTTCCCGCTGGGCCTTGTCGAGCTGGCGCGGATCCTCCCGGCAGCCGAGCACCAGCACGAGGTTGTGATTCAGGCGCAGGTTCTCGGAACGGCCGAACACCTCCACCAGGGCGGGGATGTTCTTGCGCTGATCGGCGCGGCAGATGGCCAGCACCGGCGGCTTGGTGGGGTCACGCAGGAACGGTGCCATCAGCTGGGCGATCGCCCCTTCCTCCACACCGGCCTGGGGCGGGTGGAACTGGCGGCTGTCCACACCGGGGGGAATCACCTGGGCGAGGTCAGGCCGGAAGCGGCCGTATCGGCTGTACTGGCGGTCACGCTCCTGGGCCGTACTGGTCACGACCAGATGGGCATGGGCCAGGGCCAGCTCCTCGGCATCGATGCGCTGGGCCATGGCGTACTGCTGCTCGATCTGCCCGACCTCCAGCCCTGCGGCCATCAGCCGCCGGCGCTTTTCCCTGCCCAGGGAATGGCCCGTGAACACCAGGGGGATGCCCAGCCGGCGGCGCAGGAGAGTTCCCACGTAACCGGCGTCGGCGTAGTGGGCATGGATCCAGTCGGGCAGCCGCGGTTGGGCCAGCAGCCGTTCGCTGAGCGCATCAGCCAGCTCATCGAGATGGGGCCAGAGCAGCTCCTTGCGCAGGTAGCGGGGCGGACCGAAGGGAATGCGCTCAATCGAGGCGCCAGAGGTGATCGGCTCACTGGCCCGGGCGTAGTCCAGGGCGACCCTGCGGTCGCGGATCAGACGGGTGACCACCTCCACCCGATCCACCTCCGCACGCCTGGCCATGGCCCGGGCCAGTTCGAGCACATAGGTGGTCTGGCCGCCGGTGTCCGCATCGCGGCCCAGCTCGAGGTCACGGGATCGCAACAGCCCGTGCAGGTGCAGGTGGAGAACGTAGAGACCAGCTGTGGCGGGCACGGATCGCTCCTGAAACGTCAACAGCGCAGGCGGTTGTGTTCAGGCTTAGCGACAAACGCTGATCTCATCTGCGAGTCCAGCCTCGGGATGTCCGAACCTGTGCTCGCTCCAGACGGCCAGAGCACCTGTTGTCAAGAGGTTTTCCAGCGAACCGGCCGGGATCAGACCGCGGCCTCTCTGTTCACGAATACACACATTCAGGGCACGAGCACCAGGGGAATCCGGTCGTTCCCCCAGCCTGATGCAGGCAACAACGGCTTGGCCTGCGGGCCGGGTGCCACCTGCGGGCCGGCAGCGAACGCGGCATCGGTCCACACCAGCAGCAGGGCCCGCAGGGGACCACCATCGCCATCGGCGGGAGCCCGCAGATTGAAGTGGTCACCCCCATCCGCCAGCACCAGCTGATGGCCAAGCCCCTGGGCCCGCTGCCCAGGCACCAGGGCCTCCGGATCCGGGCTCACCACCCAGTCCCTGCTGCCCGTCACCAACAGGGCCCGGGCGCGCATGTTCTGGGCTGAGCCGTAATCGAACAGCAGGCTCAGCGGCGGACTCACAGCCACCACCGCCCGCACCCGGCCATCGGCCAGTCCGGCGCGATCGGCGGCACTGAGGAAACTGCACTGCAGCACCCAGCTGAGGTTCCGTTCCGGATCATTGACATCGCGGCAGCGCTTCTGCAGGAGGTTGGAACTGGGCTGAACACCCGCCACCTGCAGCGCCGTGGTGGCCCCCCAGGAATGGCCGATCATCAACACCTCGGAAACGCCCAGGCCATCGATCGTGGCTGACACATCGAGAGGGCGGTAGCGCAGCTCATCGGGACTGGGGGGCGGCACCTTGCCCGTGAGCATCGCCTCCTGCTGGCTGCTGTCGCTGCCGGGATGGCGTGGCAGCACCACCCGATAGCCATGGCTGGCCAGGTGGCGGGCCCAGCCTTCAAAACTCTCCGGACTGTCCCAGAGCCCGTGGGAAATCAGCACCACCCGCCCCCGGCCGTCGCGTTCGGGTTCGATCACCACCACATCCAGGGGGGCGCCTCGGTGGCTTGCCGGCACCTGGATCTCACTGCGGCGCACGGGCAGAGGACCCGGGCGCAGGGCCGCTGGAGCGATGGCGGCCGCCGGCACTTTGGCGAGCACGGCTTCGGCCTGCCGGCGCTGGGCCACCATCCGCTGCAAAGCACCGACGGCATGGGGCAGGTCCACCGTCACCGAGTCCCCGGGCAGGGCCCGCAGGAAGGCGAGCAGGGTGAGATCGCCGGAAGCACTGGCCCGTTCCAGGACCTGGGAGAGATCACTGCCGCTGAGATCCTTGGGCATGCCGTTCACCCGGCCCAGGGTGGTGGCGGCCAGCAGGGCCTGCTCCAGCAACGGGGTGCCCACCACCTGGCCCACCACGTTCCTGGTCTGAACCGGCAACGGCGTGTTGAACACCCGCTCCAGTTGCCGGCCAAGGGCACCATTGCTGGCCCGGTTGAGTTCGGCCAGATCGCTGTCACCCTGCCAGAAAGCCTCGGGATCCTCCAGCTCCCGCAGGCTCACTGTGAAACTCACCTCCAGCAGGGGAAGCTGCAGTTCAACCCGGTCGATCGCACGGGCAGGGGAGGAGCCCAGCAGCAGGGGAAGGGCAAGGAGACCGGAACACAGGCGGCGCAACATGTGGAGAGCTGGGGCCGGATCGAATCAGAATGGCGCATCACCAGGATTTCGGCACGGTTGCAGACGATCGGCCAAAGGAAGCCGGATCAACCGAGGTTTCACGCGCAGTTTTTGACCTCAGGCGCGAGTTGAGCGCAGGCCCAGCTCGGTGACTAACTCACGCTGTAACCCCGGCCCTCCATACAGGCCGTGACGGCGCGGTTGAACATCTGGCGGCGATAGTTGAGCAGTTGCTGTTGTTCCGCCTCCCGAATCTGCTGCTGCCGGGCCCAGTCATTGGACACCTGCTGCTGGGCTCGGCGCTGATCGCCCACGCGGGCCGTGCCCAGGATGGCTCCCCCGGCAGCTCCCGCCAGAGCACCCCGGCCGGTGTTGCCGGCGATCGCGCCAGCCGCCGTCCCCACCACAGCCCCCCTCGCGGTGCTGCGGACGATTCCCGGGCCCTGCACTGGCACCTCGGCCGGCTGGGGGCCCGCAGCCGGGCTGCCCTGGACCGGAGCCGTGGGATCGAATCCGGTCTGGTCGATGGCCCACAGCCGGCACTCCAGGTTGTCGCGGCGCTGCTGTTCCGCACTCTGGCCACCTGAGGGATAGATGAACAGATCCTGGGCAGCAGCGGCCTGGCCGGCCCCCATTCCAGCGCAGAGCACAACAGCGAAGGTTGTGGTCCAACCCACCCGGGCGGGGCAGCAACGATCCCCACCCTTCAGAGAGCCAGGCTTGATGGAGAGCTTCGGCATCAGAGGGGAGATCAACTCCGGCCCAGGGTATGGGTGGAGCGGTGCGCTGTCTCCCATCGAGGGGTTGCCGGCAAACGAGGAGGGGACTCGGCAGCTGGCCTCAGCAGCTGCCGAACAGAGCCAGCTCCAGGTCCTGAAAACAACGCAGGGTTTCCTCACTGTCCAGACCGCTCACGGCAATGGCCACGGTCTGGCGGGGAGGATTGCAGTTCACAGTCAGCGACACGGGCAGGGTGCTGTGATCCACGTGGTAGGTGGCATGACGACCGCCATCGCCGTAGTTGGTTTCGGGATGGCGATGGAATCCCTGATCCCGGCTCAGTTCAGTGATCCCGATCAGGGAGCTCACCAGATCCGCTGAGGTGTGAATCGCCGCGGTGTACACAACCGGAGCCGGCTCGGGCTCGCTCACCGGCTCCAGCACCAGGCTGCTGGCGAAGGCCCGCACCAGCGTTCCCAGGCCCGGGCGCGCCTCGGACTGTTCGGGACTGGCGGGGTGTGATGAAGCGGCAGATATGGACAGCATTGAGGCGCCGGAGATCTCACATCGTCTCGGAAGATTAAGGCGATTTCACCATGGCTGGTGTGTCGGTTGAAACCCTGCCACCATCCTTGGTGTCAAAACCGCCCTTGCCGGCTCAGGCTGCTGGGGCCAGGGGCGGGTGCTGGGCCAGCACCTGACCGAGATAGCGCCCCGTGTGACTGCTGGGATGGGCCGCCACCTCCTCCGGCGTGCCGCACACCACGATCTGGCCGCCCCTGTCACCGCCTTCAGGACCGAGATCCACGATCCAGTCCGAGCAGCGGATCACATCGAGGTTGTGCTCGATCACCAGGATGGAGTTGCCCTTATCGACGAGCCGCTGCATCACATCCATCAGCTTGTGCACATCAAAGAAACTGAGGCCGGTGGTGGGCTCGTCGATCAGATAGAGCGTCTTGCCGGTGGCCCGGCGGGAGAGTTCGGTGGCCAGCTTCACCCGCTGGGCCTCACCACCCGAGAGCGTGGGCGCCGGCTGGCCCAGCTTCACGTAGCCCAGCCCCACATCCACCAGGGTGCGCAGCCGATCGGCCGCCTGGGGAATGGCGGAGAACACCTCAGCGGCCTGTTCCACCGTCATCTCCAGCACGTCGGCGATGGTGTGGCCCCTGTACTTCACCTGCAGGGTCTCGCGGTTGTAGCGGGCCCCCTTGCACACGTCGCACTGCACATACACGTCGGGCAGGAAGTTCATCTCGATCACATTCACCCCCTGGCCGCTGCAGGCCTCACATCGGCCCCCCTTGACGTTGAAGCTGAACTGGCCCACCTGGTAGCCGCGGGCCTTGGCCTCCACCGTGGCGGCAAACACCTGGCGGATCGGGTCGAAGGCGCCGGTGTACGTCGCGGGGTTGGAGCGGGGCGTGCGGCCGATCGGGGATTGGTCGATCACGATCACCTTGTCGATCGCCTTGATCCCGCGCAGCTCCTCCAGCCCAGCGGGGAAGGGCACCTTCATCCCCAGCTGGTGCTCCAGCGCCGGATGGAGCAGCTCATTCACCAGCGTGCTCTTGCCGCTACCGCTCACCCCGGTCACGCACACCAGCCGGCCCAGCGGAATCTCCACATTGAACCCGCTGAGGTTGTTGCGCTGACAGTTGAGCAATGACAGCCTGCGCGAGCCGCTCGTGCGGCGCTCAGCCGGCGTGGGGATGGTGCGGCGGCCGCTGAGATAGGCACCGGTGAGGGACTCTTCCGCCGAGAGCAGCGCCTCGAGATCACCCTCGGCGACGATGTGGCCGCCGTGCACGCCGGCCCCGGGGCCGATGTCCACGATGTGGTCGGCGGCTCGGATCGTGTCCTCGTCGTGCTCCACCACGATCAGGGTGTTGCCCAGGTCGCGCAGCTTGATCAGCGTGTTGAGCAGGCGGTCGTTGTCGCGCTGGTGCAGGCCGATGCTGGGCTCGTCGAGCACATACAACACACCCGTGAGGCCGGCACCGATCTGGGTGGCCAGGCGGATGCGCTGGGCCTCGCCGCCACTGAGGGTCATCGCCGGGCGATCAAGGCTGAGGTAGTCGAGCCCCACATCCAGCAGGAAGCGCAGGCGCATGCGGATCTCCCGCAGCACCAGCTCGCCGATCTGGATCTGGCGCGCGTTCAGCAGCGGCTCGGCACCCTCGCTGTCGCCCACCCCCATCAGCTGCTCGATGCACCGCAGGCTCTCGCCGACGCTGGTGCTGGTGAGCTCGTGGATGCGGAAGGGTCCCACACGCACCGCCAGGGCCTCGGGCTTGAGCCGCAGCCCCTGGCAGCTGGCGCAGGGCACCAGCTCGAGAAACTTCTCCAGCTTCTGGCGCACCGATTCGCCACTGGCATCCCGGAGTTGCCGCTCCAGGATCGGCAGGATCCCCTCGAAGGGCCGCTCGTAGGTCTGGGCCTTGCGATACCGGCTGTCGGCCTGGATGGAAATCGGCTCCCTCGACCCGTTGAGCAGCACGTCCTGCTGCTCGGCGGTGAGCTGGTTCCAGGGGGTCTTGATCTCGAAGCCGAAGGCCTCACCCACCGAATAGAGCAGGGAGAAGTAATAGGAGTTGTCCTTTTCCGCCCAGGGAGCCACCGCCGCATACACCGGCAGGCTGGGATCGTGGATCACCCGCTCCTCGGTGAACTTGCGCAGGTGACCGATTCCGTGGCAGTCGGCGCAAGCGCCATAGGGGCTGTTGAAGGAGAACAGCCGCGGCGAGAGCTCCTCCATCACGGCGCCATGCACCGGGCAGGCGAAGTTCTCGGAATAGAGGCGCTCCTTCTCCACCCCCTCAGGCAGCTCCTCGTCGGCCTTGGGCACCACCTCCACCAGGGCCAGGCCATCGCCGCGCTTGAGGGCCGTGCGCAGCGAATCGGTGAGCCGCTCCTGGATGCCCTCGCGGGCCACCAGCCGGTCCACCACCACCTCAATGTGGTGGCTGTGGTTCTTGTCGAGCTCGATGTTGTCGGCCAGCTCGCGCACCTCGCCGTTGATCCGCACCCGAGCGAAGCCCTCGGCCACCAGGCCGCTGAGCAGCTTCACGTGGGTGCCCTTCTTGCCGCGCACCACCGGCGCCAGCAGCTGGTAGCGGGTGCCCTCCGGCAGCTGCAGGATCTGGTCCACCATCTCGTCGATCGACTGGGGCCGGATCGAGCGGTCGCAGTCCGGGCAGTGGGGCTCGCCGGCGCGACCGAACAGGAGACGCAGGTAGTCCTGGATCTCGGTCACCGTGCCGACGGTGGAGCGGGGGTTGTGGCTGGTGGATTTCTGGTCGATCGAGATGGCGGGTGAGAGCCCCTCGATCGCATCCACGTCGGGCTTGTCCACCTGGCCGAGAAACTGGCGCGCATAGGCCGAGAGACTCTCGACGTAGCGGCGCTGACCCTCGGCAAAGATCGTGTCGAAGGCCAGGGAGCTCTTGCCGCTGCCGCTCACACCGGTGAACACCACCATCCGGTTGCGCGGGATGGTGACGTCGATGTTCTTGAGGTTGTGCTGGCGGGCACCCCGCACCCTGATCACGTCCTCCAGGGAGCCACCGCTCAGCTGCCGACTGCCATCGCCCAGCTGGGCCTGGCGCTGGGCCGCCTTCTCATGCAGGGTGAGCGCTGGCGTGGCCTTGCTGCTCTTGGCGCGGGGCATCCGGCCGGCTCAGGAACGCATGATTCTATGGGCGGCCCAGCCTGCACAGCCGGCCACCACTGCAGCAGAGCAGAAGCTCGAACCCATTCAGACCAGGCGCTTGCCCAAGCCCCAGTAGCCCGTGATGTAAACACAGCACAGCAGGAGATTGCGGGCCAGATTGCGCACCAGTGCGAACCGTGCCTGAGTGCCTCGCTGACTCACGCCGAGGTTGGCCTGCTGCCGCTGGATCCGGATCCGCTCCAGCATTGCCTTGCGTTGCTGCTCTCGATCACGAATGATCTGCCTGGATGAAGACAGGCCTGCCACAACGAACTCCTTCCAGGTCTCATCCACCATGGCCTGCGGAGCCTGACGCAGAGCCTGCTCCGCTGTGGTGAGCTTGTCGCTCAGCTGCCGACCTTCGAACATTCGCTGCTGATCAATCAGGTTAAGACTGCCGATGAACAGAGGCAACTGCCACATGGCAAGAAGAAGCAGGCTCCCAATCCCGATTCGAATCAGGCGACGCGCTGACTCTCTCTGGCGGAGCAGACGCTTTGCAGCAACGGGATCACGCCTGGAATCGACACCAGATTCAAGAAAACAGGCTGTACGAAGCAGAGTGACACCCAGCAGGGGCAACACACCTGCATCGAGAATACGATTGGAAATCTGGCTACCCCAGATCGACGAACGGATATTGACCGGAAATAACGAGGCTACCAAAACTATAAGAAAAGCAAGAATCATCGAACGACCACATACACGAGCCATGAAGGGCACATGGGGATCAACGACCTGGCTCTGCATCGTGGAATGGGCAGAAAACAACTGCTTGGAGCCCGATTGGGCATGCGACAAGAAGATCACTGAACGTCAGTTCTCCTGACCGCCAAATTGGGTGATCGCCGGAAAAGGAATTCACCTCTTAGTCCATGACTAATGGATCCTATGGGTGATTTCGAGATCAATCGATCTAAAGCAGAGATCTGCAGCGCCAAGACAGCGAATTTTCCTCTCGCTCTCTGCAATGGCCCGACGCGCTGGAGATTGGCGGGTGCTCAGCTGTGCTGTTCCAGCAGGCTGGCGGCGTAGCTGCGGGCCTCGTGGTGGTCGCCTCCGGCCAACTGGGCCAGTTCGCTCTGGCGGGCCTGAGTGTCCCGCAGCTGGGACACTCGCGTGTGGGTGAGGCCCTCCACCACCTCCTTGCTCACCAGGAAATGGTGATCGGCCGCAGCCGCCACCAGGGGCTGGTGGGTCACGCAGAACACCTGGCGCTGCTCGGCCAGCCGGCGCAGCAGGGCGGCCATGGCACCGCTCACGCGGCCACTCACGCCGCTATCGATCTCATCGAACAGCAGGGTCACATGCTGATCCGCCGCGGCCAGGCAGGTTTTCAGGGCCAGCAGAAAGCGGCTCATCTCACCGCCCGAGGCCACCTCTGCCAGGGGGGCCAGGGGCTGACCAGGGTTGGCGGAAAACAGGAACTGCACCGAGTCGGCCCCCTCTTCCCCAGGGCTGGCGGATTCAATCGCCACGGCAAAGCGCACGTTGGCCAGGCCCATCGGCCGCAAGGCTGCCATCAGCTGCAGCTCCAACTGGCCGGCCGCAGCCCGGCGGGCTTCGCTCAGGTCTGCATTGACTTGATCGCGCTGACCACGGGCAGCGCTCTCAGCCAGCTCGAGCACCTCCAGGCTGGCTTCGCCCCCACCGGGAGCCAGCTGCAGGCGCAACTGGTCGCGCCAGGCGATCAGCTCGGCGAGGTCCTTGCCATGGCGACGCTCCAGGGCCTTGAGCTGGGCCATCCGCTCCTGGAGCTGGGCCAGGCTCGCCGGATCACTCTCCATGGCGGCGCCATAGCGGTCGAGATCGCGGGCGAGATCCTGGAGAAGAGCCACTGCATCGCTGCAGCGGCCGGTGAGCTCGGCCAGTCCGGGGTCGAGCTGGCGCATCTGGGTGAGCTCCGCCTCGCAGGCCGCCAGGTGATCGAGGACCGAGGGGGCCTCCTCAGCCCCCTCCAGCAGCCGAGCCAACAGCAGCATCACCCCCTCTTGGAGGCGCACGCCATGGGCCAGGCGGTTCTCCTCGGCCTGCAGCCGCTCCCGCTCGGCCGGATCCTCCAGGCCTGCGGCCTCCAGGTCGGCCAGCTGCTGCTCCTGCCGCCCCCGTTCCTGCTGCAACGCCTCCCAGCCGGCCCGGGCAGCCGCCAGGTCGGCTGCCGCCAGCTTCCAGGCGCGATGGGCCGCCGCCACAGCAGGAAGCTGCCGCTGGATCGGCTCGCCGGCAAAGCGGTCCAGCCAGCGCCGCTGCTGGCCGGGGCGCGCCAGCTGCTGGGTCTGGCCCTGCACGGTGAGATCGAGTAGCAGCGGCCGCAACTCCTGGATCTGGCCACGGTTCACGGACACCCCATTGAGGCGGTGGCGGCTGGAGAGGCGGCCCTCACTGAGACGCCACTCGCGGCTGAGCAGGATCTCTCCCTCCTCCGCCTCCAGCTGCTGCTGGGCCAGCCAGTGGACCAGGGGAGGGCTGAGGCTGAAGCTGGCCTCGATCAGGCCGCGGCCGCTGCCCTGGCGCAGCAGCCTGGGCCCACTGCCGCCCAGCAGGGCATCCAGGGCATCGAGCAGGATCGACTTGCCCGCACCGGTTTCCCCGGTGAGCACCGTGAATCCGCCGCTGAAATCGAGCTGCAACCGCTCAATCAGGGCAATGTTCTCCAGGCGCAGTCCTGTGAGCACGAACGCCGAGGTCAGGGAACAGGTGTTCGCCCCGACCGTAGCGGCCCTGCCTTTCCTTTAGAAGGGGGGGACGCAAAGGAGCCACCCGGCCCACTGGCATGGACCAGAGCATGGACAAAGGGCCGAGCAGCACCAGCGACTTCCTTGAAGCTGCCGGGCTGCTGGAGTACGACCCGGCCGCCATCACCCGCATCTACGCCGGCCACCCCCAGCGGCTGCGGCGGCGCCTGTGGCAGACCCTGGTGCCGATCGGCCTCTACCTGCTGGGCGTGGGTTTTGACTGGCTCAGCCAGCGCCTGAAGAATCCGGACCACGCCCGCGCCCGCGCCAGAGAAGCTGCCGACCTGGTGGCCTCCCTCGGCCCGGCGTTCATCAAGGCCGGCCAGGCCCTCTCCACCCGGCCGGACATCGTGCCGCCGCTGCTGCTGGAGGAGCTGGCCCAGCTGCAGGACCAGTTGCCCGGCTTCGATTCGGCCCTGGCGATGGCCTGCATCGAGGACGACCTGGGTCAACCAGTGAACGAGATCTATGCCCAGCTCGACCGCGAGCCGATCTCAGCAGCGTCGCTGGGCCAGGTGCACAAGGGTGTACTCCACAGCGGCGAGAAGGTGGCGGTGAAGGTGCAGCGCCCAGGCCTGCGCGAGCAGATCACGCTCGATCTCTACATCGTGCGCAACATCGCCACCTGGCTCAACCGCAACGTGGGCCTGATCCGCTCCGATCTGGTGGCCCTGATCGACGAGCTGGGCAAGCGGGTGTTTGAGGAGATGGACTACTGCAACGAGGCCAGCAACGCTGAGACCTTCGCCCAGCTGCACGCCCACAACCCGCGCATTGCTGTGCCCCGCATCTACCGGGAGGCCACCAGCCGGCGGGTGCTGACGATGGAGTGGATCGACGGCGTCAAGCTCACCAACCTGGAGGCGGTACGGGAACTGGGCATCGACCCCGACGAGCTGGTGCAGGTGGGCGTGAACTGCTCCCTGCAGCAACTGCTGGAGCATGGCTTCTTCCACGCCGACCCCCACCCCGGCAACCTGCTGGCCCTGCCGGATGGCCGCCTGGCCTACCTCGATTTCGGCATGATGAGCGAGGTGAGCCGCGAGAGCCGCACCGGCCTGATCCAGGCGGTGGTGCACCTGGTGAACCGCAACTTTGGCAAGCTCTCCAAAGACTTCGTGAGCCTGGGCTTTCTGGCCGAGGACGTGAACCTCGAGCCGATCGTGCCGGCCTTTGAAGGGGTGTTCGGCCAGGCCCTGGAGATGGGCGTCAGCCGCATGGACTTCAAGGCCGTCACCGACGACCTCAGCGGCGTGATGTACCGCTTCCCGTTCCAGGTGCCGCCCTACTACGCCCTGATTATTCGCTCCCTGGTCACCCTCGAGGGCATTGCCCTGAGCGTGGATCCCGACTTCAAGATCCTCGGAGCCGCCTACCCCTACTTCGCCCGGCGGCTGATGGAGGATCCCGACCCCAGCCTGCGCAACAGCCTCAAGGAGATGCTGTTCGACGGCGAGGTGTTCCGCTGGCAGCGGCTCGACAACCTGATCGCCAGCGCCGCCCAGGGCAGCCAGCTGGATCTGGAGGGATTGCTGGATCAGGTGCTCGATTTTCTCTTCTCCGCCAACGGCGGCTTGCTGCGTCAGCAGCTGGTAGAGGCGATGGTGCAGCGCATCGACGGCCTCGCCTGGCAGACCACCCTGCGGCTGGGCAAACGTCTGCCGGAACGGTTCCAGCCGCCTGGTCTGCGCCACCGCCGCCTCGAAGCCAGCGCCGACCCCCTGCTGGAACTGGAACCGATCCGGCAGTTGCTGGTGATCCTGCGGGCCCTGCCGGGATTTGAACCCCAGCTGCTGGTGCGCCGTCTGCCCAGACTGCTGGGGGAACCGGAGCTGCGCCGGATGGGTGTGAACCTGGCCCGGGGGCTGGCCGAACGGGGCGTAGTGCGCCTGCTGCGGGATGTGCTGGTGAACCCGACCATCACCTCACCGGCCCGCGCTGCAGAAGCGATGGCATCGGGCTGAATTGCCCCTAGGGTTTGCGCCATGACACGACGCTCGACTCAGCGGCGCCTGCGGACGTCCCTGGCCGCCCTCACCCTTGGTCTCGGTCTCCATCTGGGGCTCGGCCTGCCTGCGGCCCAGGCGGCTGAAAGCCTGGTGTTCGTGAGTGGCGCGTTCCGACGCTCCATCCAGGTTGCTGATCTGGAATGGCTGGCCAAAACTGGCGAACCCCGCGGCCTGATGGCGGATGTGCTGCGCTTCAGCAACCAGAACCCCACGGAGATAGCGGCGCTGCTCAACCAATCGATCACCCTGCCGGTGACCCTGATGAGCCGACTGCTGAACACCCGGATCGGCGAGGCCCTGCTCAGCCGCCTGGCCCAGGTGGTGTTCCCCCTCAAGGCTGCCGACGCTGGCCTGCCCGCCCTGCGCTCCGCCCTCGTGCTGGGCACGGTGAAAGGTGACGGCTCGCTGTCGGCGATCAACTTCCTGCGCGCCTACCCGACCCGGGAGCTACAGGTAGATATCCCGGCGCTGCTGGCCCTGATCGACAAGGCCAGCTCCGTGAGCGAACTGGTGCGCTTCTTCTCCGAGTCACCCCTCGACGGCCTGCGCAACGGCAACGGCGATCAGCCCCCCCAAGCCGAGCCGTAGATTCGGCTCAGCCACGGTCAGCCCTCACCTTGCCACTGCTCCAATCCCTGCGGCGCCTGGGCTTGGGGCCTGGCCGTGCCAAAGCCACCATGCAGGACTGGCCTGGCCTGATCGAGGCCTACCGCCCCTGGCTGCCGGTAAGCGAGAGCACGCCGGTGATCACCCTGCGGGAAGGGGCCACCCCGTTGATTCCAGCCCCGGCGATCGCCGAACGGATCGGCCGGGGCGTGAAGGTGTATCTGAAATACGACGGCCTCAACCCCACCGGCTCCTTCAAGGACCGGGGCATGACCATGGCCATCTCCAAGGCCCGGGAGGCGGGCTCGGAGGCCGTGATCTGCGCCAGCACGGGCAACACCTCGGCAGCGGCCGCTGCCTACGCCCGCCGGGGGGGCATGCGCGCCTTCGTGCTGATCCCCGATGGCTATGTGGCCCAGGGGAAGCTCGCCCAGGCCCTGCTCTACGGCGCCGAAGTGATCGCCATCCAGGGCAACTTCGACCGCGCCCTGGCGATCGTGCGCGAAGTGGCGGATCAGTACCCGATCACCCTGGTGAATTCGGTGAACCCCTACCGGTTGCAGGGTCAGAAAACCGCCGCCTTCGAGGTGGTGGATGCCCTGGGTGAGGCCCCCGACTGGCTGTGCATCCCCGTGGGCAACGCCGGCAACATCAGCGCCTACTGGATGGGCTTCAACGAATACCGCGACGCCGGCCATTGCCGCCGTCTGCCGCGGATGATGGGCTTTCAGGCGGCGGGATCCGCTCCACTGGTACTGGGCCACACCGTGGAGCAACCCGACACGATTGCCACGGCCATCCGCATCGGCAACCCCGTGAACCGCGACAACGCCCTGCGGGTGCGCAGCGAGAGCGGCGGAGCGTTCAAGGCCGTGAGCGACACCGAGATCATCGAGGCCTACAAGCTGCTGGGCAGCCAGGAGGGTGTGTTCTGTGAACCGGCCAGCGCCGCCTCCGTGGCGGGGCTGCTGCAGTGCGCAGACAGCGTGCCGGCAGGGGCCACCGTGGTGTGTGTCCTCACCGGCAATGGCCTCAAGGACCCCACCACGGCGATCGAACACAACGAGGCCCGCTTCCACACCGGCCTGGAGGCGGACACGGCCCAGGTGGCGCGGGTGATGGGGTTCTGAACGGTTTCAGTGGCTGCTCCCCTTCCCCCGCACGCCCCCTGGGGTGTTTTTTTGTGGCGGTGCGGCCGGGCCGGTGCCTGAACCGTCTGCTGAAAGCGACGGGAAAACGGAGCCAGCCCTGGGGAGTGGGGACCCCAAGGCCACCCCTGCGCGGCCGCGCTGTTTTCCCCAGCGACGGGAAAGGGTGGAAAGGCCTGGGCAGTCCCCAGCTCCAGGGCTTCAATCCCCAGGGCAATAAACTCCGGATCACAGTGGGGAGCTGTGCTCTTCGCCCTTTTCCCCGCTTTCCCCAGGCCCTACGGCTACTGGATTACTTGTTTTCTTTTGAATTCAATCCTCTCATTCGTAGAGGTTGATCGCAATCGGACAACCGGCGTTGCGCAATGGCCGGCTCTGTGGAAGCGTGGAGGCCCGTTCGGACCTCTCCAGGCCCTGCTGCACCCACCATGAAGCTGGTCTGCTCCCAGTCGGAACTCAGCGCCAGCCTCCAGCTGGTGAGCCGGGCCGTAGCTGCCCGTCCCACCCATCCGGTGCTCGCCAACGTGCTGCTCACGGCCGATGCCGGCACCGGCCGGCTCAGCCTCACCGGCTTCGACCTCAGCCTCGGCATCCAGACCAGCATCGCGGCCGATGTGGAGGCCAGCGGCGCCATCACCCTGCCGGCCCGCCTGTTCGGAGAGATCGTGGCCCGGCTGGCGGCGGATTCCCCGATCACCCTGCAGTGCGCCGAAGGGGCTCAACAGGTGGAACTCACCAGCCTGTCCGGCTCCTACCAGATGCGGGCCATGCCCGCTGAAGACTTCCCCGATCTGCCCCTGGTGCAGAGCGGCCAGCCGATCCGGCTGGCGGCCGATGCCCTGGTGAAGGGCCTGAGGGCCACCCTCTTCGCCAGCAGCGGCGACGAGGCCAAGCAACTGCTCACAGGCGTGCACCTCAGCCTGGCGGATGCCTGCCTGGAGTGTGCAGCCACCGATGGCCACCGCCTGGCCGTGCTGCGGTTACGTGAAGCGGGCCACCAGCAGGATGCGGAGCCCGGTGGTGAGCCGTTCGCGGTCACGGTTCCCTCCAGGTCCCTGCGGGAGCTGGAGCGGCTGATTTCCGGCCGCCAGTCCGAGGAGCCGCTCAGCCTGTTCTGCGACCGGGGCCAGGTGGTGTTTCTCTGGGCTGACCAGGTTCTCACCAGCCGCAGTCTCGATGGCACCTATCCCAACTACGGCCAGCTGATTCCCGACAGCTTCAATCGCAGCATCTGCGTGGATCGTCGGGCCCTGGTGTCGGCCCTCGAGCGGGTGGCGGTGCTGGCCGACCAGCACAACAATGTGGTGAAACTCAGCACCGAGGCGGGCACCTCCCAGTTGCAGGTGCAGGCCGATGCCCAGGATGTCGGGCGGGGCTCCGAGGCCCTGGCGGCCGAGATCCAGGGGGAGCCGATTCAGATCGCCTTCAACGTGCGCTACCTGCTCGACGGCCTCAAGGCCATGTCCTCCGAGCAGGTGACCCTGCACTGCAATGCCCCCACCACCCCGGCCGTGTTGCGGCCGCTGGATGAGGCCGCCTTCACCTACCTGGTGATGCCGGTTCAGATCCGCTCCTGACCGCCTTGACGCTGCCCGAGCAACTGCTGCTCAGTGATCTGCTCCGTCGCCGTGTGCGCTGCGGCCAGGGCCTGGACCGGGGCCAGGGCCTGGCGGTGTGGATGCACCCACCGGTGCATCGGGTGTTGGGCTGGGTGACTCGACCCTCGATGTTCGGCAACAACCGCCTGGTGTGGCGGCTGAATCAGCTGCGCAGCCTGCTGGAGCTGGAGGCGCTGGTGCAGGGGGATCCGGCGGTAACGGATCAGGACACGATCGATCGCCTGCCCACCCTGATCGATGCTGCCCTGCTCGACCGCGACCAGCAGCCGATCGCCACGGTGGTGGATGCGGCCCTGGAGCCGGCCACCGGCCGGATCCGTCACTATCTGGTGAGTCGCAGCGATCCGCGCCTGCCGGGCAGCAGCCGCTGGCGTCTCAGTCCTGAGCGGATCGTCGATCAGCAGCCGGGCCGGGTGTTCTCGGCGCTGGCCGGACTGGATGACCTGCCCCTGGCCCGGGCCAGCGTGCGCCAGGAGTTCCTGCGCCGTTCCCGCCATTGGCGTGACCAGGTGCAGCAGGTGGGTGAACGGTTCGAATCACGGCTGGAGGGCTGGCTGGAGGAACCGCCCTGGGATGCCCCCCCGTCGCGAACAGTCGACTGGCAGGACGAGCTGGTCGATGAGGAGCAGGAGTCGCCCCTGTCCGAAGACGCCTGGTCAGGCCCTGAGCCCTGGGATGAGGACAGCTGGGCCGACCCTGAGCCCCGGCCCGATCGGCAGCGGCAGCGACCGCACCAGGACGATCCCTGGGTCTGAGGCGCTCAGCCACACTGGAGAGATCCGAACTCCCGGCCGTGGTTGCAGCCTCCCAGACCACCAGTCAGTTCAGCGCCCCCGGCTATGACGTGGCCACAGCGCTGAAGAAGGAGAACCTCAGCCAGGCCGACTACGACGAGATCTGCCGCCGCCTCGGCCGGGCCCCCAACCGGGCCGAGCTGGGCATGTTCGGGGTGATGTGGTCGGAGCACTGTTGCTACCGCAACTCGCGGCCCCTGCTGCAGGGCTTCCCCACCACCGGCCCGCGCATCCTGGTGGGCCCCGGCGAGAACGCGGGCGTGGTGGATCTGGGTGAAGGGCAGCGCCTGGCCTTCAAGATCGAGAGCCACAACCACCCCTCGGCGGTGGAACCGTTCCAGGGGGCGGCCACGGGCGTGGGCGGCATCCTGCGCGACATCTTCACCATGGGCGCCCGGCCGATCGCCCTGCTCAATGCCCTGCGCTTCGGGCCACTGGAGGACGAGCGCAACGTGGGCCTGATGGAGGGCGTGGTGGCCGGCATCGCCCACTACGGCAACTGCGTGGGCGTGCCCACCGTGGGTGGTGAGGTGGCGTTCGATGCCAGTTACTCCGGCAATCCCCTGGTCAATGCCATGGCCCTGGGGCTGATGGAGACCGAGGAGATCGTCTGCTCCGGTGCCGAGGGGGTGGGCTATCCGGTGGTGTACGTGGGCAGCACCACCGGCCGTGATGGCATGGGCGGTGCCAGCTTCGCCTCCGCCGAGCTCACCGAGGCTTCCCTCGATGATCGCCCCGCCGTGCAGGTGGGCGATCCCTTCCTGGAGAAGGGCCTGATCGAGGCCTGCCTGGAGGCCTTCCAGAGCGGCGACGTGGTGGCCGCCCAGGACATGGGCGCCGCCGGCCTCACCTGCAGCTGCTCCGAAATGGCGGCCAAAGGGGGCCTGGGCATCGAGCTGGATCTCGACAAGGTGCCCGCCCGGGAGGCGGGCATGACCGCCTACGAGTTTCTGCTCAGCGAATCCCAGGAGCGGATGCTGTTCGTGGTGAAGCCCGGCCGTGAAGAGCAGCTGATGGCGCGCTTCAGCCGCTGGGGCCTGCAGGCGGCCGTGGTGGGCCGGGTGCTGGAGGACAACATCGTGCGGGTGCTCCAGCACGGCCAGCTGGCGGCCGAGGTGCCCGCCAGCGCCCTGGCGGACGACACCCCAATCAACCACCACGAGCTGATCAGCGAGCCGCCGGCCGCCATCCAGGCCCACTGGCGCTGGAGCGAAGACCAGCTGCCTGCCGCGGCTGCAGCCGGCATCACTCCCGCGGCCGGGGCCCGTGCCGGCCAGCTCACCAGCTGGAATGAGGCCCTGCTGGCGCTGCTCGACGATCCCACCATCGCCTCCAAGCGCTGGGTGTACCGCCAGTACGACCACCAGGTGCAGGCCAACACCGTGGTGCCCCCCGGCGGCGCCGATGCGGCCGTGGTGCGGCTGCGGCCCCAGCAGGGTGAGGGTGCCATGGCCGCTGCCACCCGCGGCGTGGCGGCGGTGGTGGACTGCCCCAACCGCTGGGTGGCCCTCGATCCCGAGCGCGGCGGCATGGCAGCGGTGGCCGAGGCGGCCCGCAACCTCAGCTGCGTGGGCGCCGAGCCCCTGGCCGTCACCGACAACCTCAACTTCCCCTCACCGGAAACGCCCACCGGCTACTGGCAGCTGGCCTTGGCCTGCCGCGGCCTCTCGGCCGCCTGCTCGGCCCTCGATACGCCGGTCACCGGCGGCAACGTCTCCCTCTACAACGAGACCCGTCTGCCCGACGGCACGATGCAGCCGATCCACCCCACGCCGGTGGTGGGCATGGTGGGCCTGGTGCACGATTTGGCCCAGGTGTGCGGTCAGGCCTGGCGCGAGGCCGGCGCTGCCATCTGGCTGCTGGGGGTGCCGCTGGAAACGGGCGAGGCTCCAGCCGATCCCCGCCTGGGCCTGGCCGGCAGCAGCTACCTGGAGCGGATTCACGGAGCCGTCACCGGGCGCCCGCCCGAGATCGATCTGGCGCTGGAGCGCTCGGTGCAGACCTTCCTGCGCCAGGCGATCGCCCAGGGTCTGGTGGCTTCCGCCCACGACCTCAGCGACGGCGGCCTGGCGGTGGCTGCAGCCGAGTGCTGCATCGCCACGGCTGCTGCGGTCCCAGGTGCTGCTCGCCAAGCCCTCGGCGCCTCGCTCGAACTGCCCGCCGGCAGCGCTCGCCTCGACCGGCTGCTGTTTGCCGAGGGCGGCGCCCGCATCCTGGTGAGCGTGGCCGCTGATCGGGCGGCAGCCTGGCAGCGGGCTTTGGAAGCGGCCGATGCCGCTGCGCCCGGATCCGTGCCCGCCCAGTCCCTCGGCGTGGTCACCGCCGCCGGCACGGCCGCGGCTGAGCTGGTGATCCGTCAGGCCGGCCACCCCCTGCTGCAGTTGCCCGTGGCCCAGCTGGCAGAGAGTTTTGAGCAGGCGATCCCTCGCCGCATGGGGGTGGATCTGCCCCCGACAGTGTGATCGGGGACTGATGCACAATGTGGATGCACCTGAAAACCTGATCGGGCCTGTGCTGAACGAGCAGCTGCTGCCGGAGCACCGGCCCGACAAGCCCGAAGAGGCCTGCGGGGTGTTCGCGGTGATGGCGGCCCAGCAGCCCGTCGCCAACCTCGCCTATTTCGGCCTCTATGCTCTCCAGCACCGCGGCCAGGAGTCGGCCGGCATCGCCGTCTTCGACGCCGGCGATCAGGTGCGGCTGCACAAGGACATGGGCCTAGTGAGCCAGGTGTTCGACCAGGACGTGCTGCAGCGTCTACCCGGCCATCTGGCCATCGGCCACAACCGCTATTCCACCACCGGCAGCAGCCGGGTGTGCAACGCCCAGCCGGTGCTGCTTAACACCCGGCTGGGGCCGATGGCCCTGGCCCACAACGGCAATCTGGTGAATGCCGCTGAACTGCGCCAGCAGCTCGCCCATCTGGCCAGTGAGCTCACCTCCACCACCGATTCCGAGCTGATCGCCTTCGCCGTGCAGGAGGCGGTGAACGGGGGCCTCGGCTGGGATGGCGCGATCCGTCAGGCCGCCGGCCGCTGCAGTGGTGCCTTCAGCCTGGTGATCGGCACCCCCGAGGGCCTGTTTGCCCTGCGCGATGGCCACGGCATCCGGCCCCTGGTGTTCGGCCACCTGGGCGAGATGGCCCAGGCCCAGTGGGTGGTGAGCAGTGAGACCTGCGGCCTGGACATCGTCGGTGCCGGCTTTGACGACGACGTGCAGCCCGGCGAGATCATCCATTTCCGACCCGGGGATGCCACGCCCCAGCGCAGCCGCTGGATTGAGGAGCCGGCCAGGCTCTGCGTGTTCGAGATGATCTACTTCGCTCGCCCTGACAGTCGCTTCTTCGGCGAGTCCCTGTACAGCTACCGGGTGCGCATCGGCGAGGTACTGGCCCGCGAGACCCCCGTCGCGGCCGACATTGTGATCGGTGTGCCCGATTCCGGCATCCCGGCGGCGATCGGCTATTCCCAGAGGAGCGGTATCCCCTTCGGCGATGGCCTGATCAAGAACCGCTATGTGGGTCGCACCTTCATCCAGCCCACCCAGGCGATGCGGGAGGCGGGCATCCGCGTCAAGCTCAACCCCCTGCCGGATGTGCTGGCCGGTAAGCGGGTGGTGGTGATCGACGACTCGATCGTGCGCGGCACCACCAGCCGCAAGCTGGTGGCGGCCCTGCGCGATGCCGGTGCCACCGAGGTGCACATGCGGATCAGTTCACCGCCGGTCACCCACCCCTGCTTCTACGGCATCGACACCGACACCCAGGACCAGCTGATCGCCGCCCGGCTCACCCTGGAGGAGATCGCCGCCCACCTCGGGGTTGATTCCCTGGCCTACCTCAGCAAAGAGGGCATGGTGGAGGCGGCCCTGGCCCATTCCGGCCATTTCTGCACGGCCTGCTTCGACGGCGCCTATCCGATCGAGATGGATGATGCGGTGCGCAACAGCAAGCTGATGCTGGAGCCCTCCGGTCTGGCCGCCCAGCTGACCCCGGTCAGCAGCCGCTGAGGCTGCACCCTCTGAGTCAGCCGCCAGGGAACAGCTCGCCTGTCCCTGGGTCATCAGCCCCCGGTCCCGTCCCCCAGCTGCAGGGGCACAAGGGTCTGCAGCTCCTGATGGCCGGCCAACTCCAGCTGCAGCCCGGTGCCGGAGCTGTCCTGGAGCTCCAGGTCCCCAGGCTGGAGCCGCAGGCTGCGGTTGTTGCCCAGGACCACGGCCACCAGGCTGGTGGCGGCGCTCAGGGCAACAAGGGTGTCGTCCCTGTGGTTGAAGCGCAGGCCGATCTGGCCCATGTCCCCGCGCTGGCAGGAGCGCAGCTCGGCCACGGCCAGGCGCTTGATCTGGCCCCGGCGGCTGGCCAGCAGCACCGCCCCCTCGGCGGTCGCACTGCAGGCCCCCACCACCGCTTCCCCTGGCAGCAGCCGTAGCAGCATGGCGCCCTGGGCCGTGCGGCCCATCAGGGGCAGGTTGCCGCCATTCACCGCTAGCCGCAGCACCCGGCCCGCGCTGCTGGCGGCCACCAGCTCCTCACCCTCCCGGCAGAGCACCACCTGTCGCAGGGACACGCCTTCCTTGAGTTTGAGCACGGTGGCGGCCCTGCCGGAGAGCTCCTGAACATCGTCCAGCGGCAACCGCTTGAAGCGGCCATCGCTGCTCAGCAGCCCCAGGCTGAGGGGGCCAGCGTTCTGCTCGGGGGAGAGGGGTGGCAGGGTCAGCACCTGCACCACCGCGCTGCCCTCCAGGCTGTCCGGCAGGAACCGCTCCAGATTGCCGGGTTGCTTGCCGGCGAATTCCCAGCGCAACAGGGCCACCCGACCATCGGCCGTGAAGGCCAGCACCTGGGGTTGCTCCTGCACGGGCAGGATCAGCCGGGCCGGGGAGGGATGGTCGCCCTGCTCGACCGGTTGATCCAGGTGCAGGCGGCCCAGCAGCTGGGGGCTGAGCACCTTCACGACCCCATCGGCCTGGATCAGCAGGCGGCTGTCCGGCGCCAGGGCCGCCAGAGCCTGCTGGCGCTGCAGCTCGGTGTTGGGCCGCTGGGCCGCCGTGCGCTGGGCCACCAGTTCGTCGCCGCCCTCCACCAGCCGGGTGCGCCTGGGGGTGGCGAAGCGCTTTTTGAGGCTCTTCAGCTCGGCCACCATGGTGTCCAGCAGCACGCTGCGCTGATCGAGCAGATGGCGCAGCCGGGTGCGCTCCTGCCCCAGATCCTCGGCTTCCTGGCGCAGACTCTCCTGCTCCAGCCCGGTGAGCCGGCGCAAGGGCATGGCCAGCACCGCGTCGGCCTGGCGCTCGCTCAGGTCGAGGTGCACCTGCAGGCTGGCCCGGGCGCTGGCGGCATCGCGGGCCTCCTGGATCATCGTGATCACCCGGCGCAGATCCGCGAGGGCCTTGAGCAGACCCTCCACCACCTCCAGGCGGTCCTCGCAGCGCTTGAGGGCATGGCGGGTGCGCCGGATCAGGGTGTGTTCCCGGTAGTCGAGGAATTCCTGCAGCAGCTGGCGCAGGCTCAGCTGGCGGGGCTGGCCATTTACCAGGGCCAGCAGGATGGCCCCGAAGTTGCTCTGCAGGGCCGTGCGGCGCTGCAGGTCGGCCAACACCTTCTGGGGATCGGCATCCCTGCGCAGCTCCACCACCACCCGCATCCCCTCGCGGTCCGATTCGTCGCGGATGTCGGCTATGCCGCCGATCTTGCCGTCGTTCACCTGCTCGGCCAGCTTCTCGATCCAGCCCGCCTTGCTCAGCTGATAGGGCAGTTCGGTGACCACCACTGCGCCGCGGCGGTGCCGGCCCTTGCCGGGTTGCACCTCCTCGATGTGGGCCACGCCCCGCATCGGGATGCTGCCGCGGCCGCAGAGATAGGTGTCGCGCACGCCGCTGCCCACCAGCACTTCCCCGCCGGTGGGGAAGTCGGGCCCGGGCACCAGCTCCAGCAGCTTCTCGTCGGAGAGCTCCGGTCTGCGGATCAGGGCGATCAGGGCGTCGACGATCTCGCCGAGGTTGTGGGGGGGGATGCTGGTGGCCATGCCCACCGCAATGCCGCTGCAGCCGTTGAGCAGCAGGAAGGGCAGCTGGGCCGGCAGCACGGTGGGTTCCTGCTGGGAGCCGTCGAAGTTGGCGGCGAAGTCAACGGTGTCGTCGCTGATCTCCTCCAGCAACCCGCTGTTGGCGATCGGCGCCAGGCGGGTTTCCGTGTAGCGCATCGCCGCCGGCGGGTCGTCGTCCACCGAGCCGAAGTTGCCGTGGCCATCCAGCAGCGGGTGACGGCTGGCGAAGGTCTGCACCAATCGCACCAGGGCGTCGTACACCGCCTGGTCGCCGTGGGGGTGGTATTTGCCCAGCACATCGCCAACCACGCGGGCGCACTTGCGGTAGGGCCGGTCCGGGGTGAGCCCCAGCTCGTGCATGGCGTAGAGGATCCGCCGCTGCACCGGCTTGAGGCCGTCGCGCACATCCGGCAGCGCCCTCCCCACGATCACGCTCATCGCGTATTCGAGGTAGGAGCGCTGCATCTCCTGATGCAGAGCGATCGGCTGCACCCGCAGGTCGTCCGGTTGGTCTGCTCGTCGCTCCTCGGCCATCCTGTGCTGGGAACTGAGGGCGCAATCTGGCGCTCAGCCTACCGACGGCCCCCAGGGGGGCTGCCAGCTAGTCCTCCTCCTGGCTGCCGTTGTCGTCCGGGTTGGCGTTGGCCAGGGCCCGGTCCACATCGGCCTTGAGTTCCGGGAGAAGCAGCAGCTGTTGGGTGGTCTGACGCAGCCTGGGCCCCCACAGCTGTTCCTTCTGGTAGCTGTCGAGCGCGTAGTCCGGCTCACTGTCGAGGGCCTGACTGGCCAGTTTGAGCGCCTCCTGGCGGGCGCCAGCGCCGCGCTGGAACAGGGCGGCCGCCAGGGCCAGATTGGGCTCCGCCGCATCCGCTTTGATCTCCAGCACTCGGCGCCAGCGCTCGATCGCCCGGTCCGCATCTCCCTGCTCGTAGAGCACCAGGGCCTGGTTGTTGATCGCCTCCCAGAAGTCCTTGCGCAGGCGGCTGGCCCGCTCGAACGCAGCCAGGGCCTGGCGAGGCTGGTTGAGCAGGATGTGGGCGTTGCCCAGATCGAAGTAGGCGCTGGCGTTGCGCGGATCGCGCTTGAGGCCCTGGTTGAGCAGGTCGATCGCCTCTGCGGCGCGGTTGTCCCGCAGGGCCAGGGAGGCTTCGGCAAACCAGATGCCGGCATTGGACGGGTCGAGTTGCTTCGCCCGGGCCAGGGATACGGAGGCCTCCTTGAGTTGCCTGCTGCGCAGCTGGGCCTCCGCCAGCAGCAGCCAACCGCGGGGATCGGCCGGCAGCAGCTGCACGGTGAGGGAGGCCAGGCGCGCCGCGTCCCGGGCCTGGCCCAGTTGGAGCAAGCGGGCAGCGGCCTGGGCTATCCCCAGGCCGGCGCCCTCCAGCTCCTGCCGCTGGGGCACGTAGATGTAGGGGACCAGGGCCTGGGCAGGGGCCATGGCGGTGAGGCTTGTGCCCAGGGCCAGCAGCGGGAGGGCACGCAGCCAGCGCGGTGCCATGGCAATCCAATCGTTGTGCTCAGCCTAGAGATCCTTCCCCACCTGCCTTGCTCTGCACTGCGCAGCGGATGTTGCGCCGCCACATCCACGGCTTGATGCGCCGCAGGGCCGAGGCCTGCAGTTTCTCGTCCCACTCGGCTTCGCTCCAGGCGAGGGCTTCCTCCGCCTGCAGATCCAGCCACCAGGGGCGGGGTTGCACGGCCGGATCGGCGCTGGCGGGGAGGGGTTGGGCATTCCAGGGACAGGCCTCCTGGCAGAGGTCGCAGCCGGCCACCCAGCCGTGCAGTTCAGCGGCGATCGCATCTGGCAGCTGCCCATCCCGGTTTTCGATGGTGTGAAAGGCGATGCAGCGGTTGCTGTCCACCACGAAGGGTTCGACAATCGCCCCGGTGGGGCAGGCAGGGATGCAGCGGCTGCACTGACCGCAGAGGGGTTCGGCCGGGGTATCGGCCGGCAGGTCGAGGGTGGTGAGCAGATGGCCGAGCACCAGCCACGACCCCCGCTCCCGGTTGATCAGGTTGCCGTGTTTGCCGATCCAGCCCAGGCCGGCCTCTTCCGCCCAGGCCTTGTCCAGTAGGGGAGCACTGTCCACGCAGGCCCGCCAGCCCACCCCGCTCGCCCTGGTCTCCAGCCAGCGCCCCAGCTGGCGCAGGCGCTGATCGATCACGCGGTGATAGTCCCGTCCCCAGCCGTAGCGGGCTACCCGCAGGCTGCCGGGTGACGGTTCCGCCGCCACGTGGTAGCTCAGTCCCACGGCCAGCAGGCTGCGCACCCCGGGCAGCAGTCTGTCCACCGCTGCACGCCTTGGGTCGGCCATCCAGCCCATCCCTGCCTGGTAGCCGGCCTCGAGCCAGCGCTGCAGTGCAGCGTTGCGCAGTTCCATGCGCCCACTGCCCGGAACAGAGGCCACTCCCACCGGATCAAAGCCCAGCTGGCGAGCCCGCTCTTTCAGCTCCTCAGCCAGTTCGCGGGTCCCACCGGCCATCACTCGTACAGTTGCCTCCAACCTTCAGTGTGCAGACAACGCCGTGACGCAGACCTCAACCGGCCGGATCCCCAATCTGCTGCGTTGGCTGGGCCTCACCCTGGTGGTGCTGATGGGCCTTCAGCTCGCGGCCCTGCTGTTCAGCTGGAACTGGGAGCTGGAGCCCTTCCGCCAGCTCTTCCTCGATCGCCTCGTGGGCGAGGCGCCGATGGCGCTGGTGGGCCTGTTGCTGATGCTCATCGCCCAGCGGCTGGAGGCCCCCCAGGGGCGCACCGCTCTGCACTGGCTGGCCGGCGTGCTGGCCATCCTGCTGGCGATCGCCATGGCCGTGGCCGTGCCCCTCTCCATCCAGGCCGAGGGGGCCCTGCTGAACCAGGCCCAGCAGCAGGATGCGGCGATTGCGCAGCAGGCCACCCAGCTGGATCTGCAGCGTCAGCAGGTGGACAATCCCGCCTTTGTGGACCAGCTGATCGCCGAGGCCGAGAAGGAGGGACGCATTCCGGCCTCCGCGTCCAAGGCGGAAAAGCAGCAGAAGGCCAAGGAGTTCATCGACGCCCAGATCCGTCCCCAGCTGGAACAGGCTGAGAAGCAGCTGGCCCAGGCCCTGCTGGGCCGTGACCTGGCGGTGCAGCAGCGCCGCTTCGGTGGCACCGGCCGGGCCATCGTGCTCACCGTGGCCTTTGCCCTGGTGGCGCTGGTGGCCCTGGTCTGAGGTCTGCAGTGCTCTCCAGGCTGCCCACCCCCCGTTCCCGCGCCTGGCTAAGTTGCACTTGGTAGCTGTCGGCCGGATTTCCGGGTTTTGCCTTGGTTCAATCCAGTCCCAGACCTGATCAACCCATTGGGGAGAGGCTCCAGCAGGACCTCAAGAACGACCTGATCGCCGGGCTGCTGGTGGTGATTCCGCTGGCCACCACGATCTGGCTGGCCACCACGGTGAGCCGCTTCGTGCTCGCCTTTCTCACCTCGATCCCCAAGCAGTTCAATCCCTTCAACACGCTCAATCCGCTGTTGCAGGAGCTGATCAATCTGGGGGTGGGCCTGTTGGTGCCCCTGCTGGGCATCCTGCTGATCGGCCTGATGGCCCGCAACATCGTGGGTCGCTGGTTGCTGGAATTCGGCGAGGGAACCCTGCTGCGCATCCCCCTGGCCGGGTCGGTCTACAAGACCCTCAAGCAGCTGTTGGAAACCTTCCTTCAGGGCAATTCGAGTCGTTTTCGCCGGGTGGTTCTGGTGGAATACCCCCGCGAGGGGCTCTACGCCCTGGGCTTCGTCACCGGCGTGCTGGGAACGGCCCTGCAGGCGGGCTTCAGCGAACCGATGCTGAGTGTGTTCATTCCCACGGCACCCAATCCCACCACCGGCTGGTACACCGTCGTGCCTGAGGGGGCTGTGAAAGACCTCGATCTGTCGGTGGAGGACGCCTTCCGCACGATCATCTCGGCTGGGATCGTCAGTCCCGACGAGCGCGAAACCCCTTCCAACCGCAGTTTCTCCAGCTTGCTGGCCCAGCTGCGTGCCCCCCAGATGTCCTGAATGCAGAGCCGAAGCCTCTCCCGTGAACTGGCCCTGCTGATGCTCGGCCAGACCAGTGATCGCGACGCTGGCTCCAGCCAGGTGAACGGGGCCCCGACCCAGTCGCTGGAACGATTGCTGCAGCAGGCCCAGGCCAGCCTCAGCCAGCACGTGCGCGAGGCCCTCGATCGCTCCGCCGCCGACCTGCAGACCGCCCAGCAGCAGCTGCTGGACAGCGAGCTTCAGGATCAGGGCCAGGAGCGCCTGCCCCGGGTGCGTGAGCACCTCCAGGCTGGCCTCACCGCCGCCGAACAGGCCCTCAACCGACTGTCCGCCAGCCTCGAACTCCCTCGCCTGCTGCTGCTTGCCGACCAGGAGGAGGTGCGCCGCGGGGCGATTGAGCGGGCCAGCGCCGTGCTCAGCGACCGCCAGGCCATCGACCAGCGCCTCGACGGGGTGATGGAGGGCTGGAGGCTGGGGCGCCTGCCGCGGATCGATCGCGACATCCTCCGGCTCGCCGCCGTGGACCTCAGCCACTTCGCCACTCCTGCTGCCGTGGCCTGCAATGAGGCGGTGGAACTGGCCAACCGCTACAGCGATGAGCAGGGTCGCCGCATGATCAATGGCGTGTTGCGGCGACTGATCACTGCCGAGGGGTCCGGGGCCTGATGGTGTTCGACTGGTTCAAGCGCAATCTCCAGCCAGAGCCTCCAGCGGCTGAAGGGGTGGAGGAGGACCGTGCCGAGACCGCACCGCCCGGCGGCACTGAGTCGAGGCAGGCCCTGAATGGGAATCCAGCCGATCCAGGGGCAGCTGATCCGGGGGCAAGGGTGAACCCTGGCTCTGAGGAGGCCGCTCCGGCTCCCCCGCCGCCGGCACCCGCCCCCACGCCTGCCCCAGCGCCGGACGACGATGCCCTGGCCTGGGCGCGACAGGCCTACGCCCGGCTCAAGGCCGAGCAGCAGGCCCAGAAGGCCGGGGCCCAGAGCCCGGGGGGGGAACCGGAGCCGGAAACACCCGCTCCGGCTCCGGTTCCCCCGTCGGCCAGCCCAATTGAGGCAGTTGAGCCTGAGGCAGCTGAGGCAGTTGAGGTCTCCCCGGCCAAGCCCGCCCCCGCTCCCTCGCTGCTGGAGCAGGCCGCGGCCACCCGGGCTGAACGCCAGCAGGCCCTCACCGCGCCTGCAGAGCACACCGAACCGGAGCGCGGATCGGCGGCGACACCGCCTCCCCCTGCCGACCCTGGTGTCCCACCGTCTTCTGGCGCCGACGAGCCCCAGCTGGGGGCCTTCGACGACAGCTTCACCTGGTCAGCGGAGGTGCTGGCGGCCCAGGGGCGCCGGCCGGATCAGATCTCCCTGGAGGAGATCGACTGGCTCGGCCGCCTGCGCCAGGGCCTGGAGAAGACCCGCCGCGGTTTTGTCACCCAGCTCCTCGACAACCTCGGCGATGACCCGCTCACGCCCGAGGTGCTCGACGACCTCGAGACCACCCTGCTGCGGGCTGACGTGGGGGTGTCGGCCACCGACCAGGTGCTGGAGGCCCTGCGCCAGCGTCTCAACCAGGAGGTGGTGGATCCTTCCGAGGGCATCCGCTTCCTCAAGGAGCAGTTGCGCGGCATCCTCAACACCCCGATCGAAGCCAGCGCCGTGCCCCTGCTCGCTCCCCAGAAAGGGCGCCTCAACGTTTGGCTGCTGGTGGGCGTGAATGGGGTGGGCAAGACCACCACCCTCGGCAAGCTGGCCAACCTGGCGGTGCGCAGTGGCTACAGCTGTCTGATCGCCGCCGCCGACACCTTCCGTGCCGCAGCCGTGCAGCAGGTGCAGGTATGGGGGGAGCGCAGCGGCGTGCCGGTGATCGCCAATCCCAGCGCCAACGCCGACCCGGCGGCGGTCGTCTACGACGCCATCGGTGCCGCCCAGGCCCACGGCACCGAGCTGGTGCTGGTGGACACCGCGGGTCGTCTGCAGACCAAGCACAACCTGATGGAGGAGCTCGCCAAGGTGCGGCGGATCGTCGACAAGCTCGCTCCTGATGCGGCCGTGGAATCCCTGCTGGTGCTGGACGCCAGCCAGGGACAGAACGGCCTTCGCCAGGCCATGGCTTTCGCCAGTGCGGCCGGTCTCACCGGCGTGGTGGTGACCAAGCTCGATGGCAGTGCCCGGGGTGGGGTGGCCTTGGCGGTGGCGTCGGAGGCCGGGTTGCCGATCCGCTTCATCGGTGCGGGTGAGGGCATCCGCGATCTGCGGCCGTTCAACAGCTTCGAATTCGTGGAAGCGCTGCTGGCCAGCTGAATCACCCCGGGCAGCCTGCGGCGTGCTGGCTATCTTGCGGGCTCCTTTGCGGCAGCTCCTTGAGCCAGACGCCGCCAGCCGCGCCTCAGACGCCCCTTTCGGCCAGCGCCTCGATGCGGCAGCTGCTCGACAGCCTCAGCCGTGAGCAGCGTCGCAATCAGGAACTGCTGGCCTCGCTGGGCTTCGTGCTGCGCAGTTTCACCAACCTCAGCCGCCTGCTGGAGCTGGTGCCTCTGGTGGCCGCCCGCCTGGTGGCTGCCGAGTCGGCCCTGCTGGTGGTGTTCCGGCCGGATGGACGGCTCTGGCGGGAACAGCTTCAGGCCACCCCTTCGGACCACTGTGCCGACCTGCTGCGCCAGCTCGCCGCCGTGCCGGACAGCGCCCTGGTGAGTGCGGGTCTGGCTGGTAGCGAGGCAGAGCTGGCCCGGGCCTCCCTGCTGGATCAGCGGGTGCGCAGTGCGATCGGCGTGCGTGAGCTGTTTGCCACCTCCGTGGTGGCCCGCGGCCAGGTGCGCGGCCGGCTCTACGTGTTCAGCGGCAGCTCCCGCCTCTGCTGGAGTGAGGTGCACCGGCGCCATGTGCAGCTGGTGGCCGACCTGGTGGGTGTGGGCCTGGAAACCGCCAGCCTGCAGGAGGATCGACGCCGCCACGAGCGGGTGGATCGTCAGCTGAGCATCGGCGCCGAGATCCAGGCCCAGTTGGTGCCCGACCACTGCCCGGTGATCGAAGGGGTCGACCTGGCCGCCCGCTGCCGTCCGGCCTTCCAGGTGGGCGGCGACTACTACGACTTCATCCCTACCCGGCCCCGGCAGTTGGGGCGCAGGCGAGAGCGGGGGCGCTGGGCCCTGGTGGTGGGGGATGTGATGGGCAAGGGGGTGCCCGCCGGGCTGCTGATGACCCTGCTGCGGGGCATGCTGCGGGCCGAGGCCCTCAGCGGCCATGCTCCCGATCGGATCCTGCACGACCTCAACCAGCTGGCCCAGGAGGACCTGGCCCACTCCCACCGGTTCGTGACGCTCTTCTATTCCGACTTCGATCCGCTCAGCCGCCGGTTGCGGTTCGCCAACGCCGCCCACAATCCGCCCCTGCTCTGGCGGCGCCAGCGCAACCGGGTGGAACGGCTGGATGCCCCCGGTCTGCTGATCGGCCTGCAGAGCGAGGCGGACTACCGGATGGAGACGGTGCTGCTGGAGCCCGGTGACGTGGTGCTCTACTACACCGACGGTGTGACCGAGGCCAGTGGCTTCAGCGGTGATCGCTACGACGAGCCTCGGCTGATGGCGGCGCTGCTGGAAGCCAGTCGAGCCGGACTCGATGCCCAGGGCATTCTGGATCAGTTGTTTGCGGGTCTCGACCGCTTCGTGGGTGTCGATCGCCAGCTGGAGGACGACGCCTCGATGGTGGTGTTCAAGCTGCGCGAGGACGTGATGCTGCCGCCGCTGCCGCCTTCGCTTGCGGCCGCAGGCCCTGCCGGCAGCTGAGTGGCAAGCTGAATCTCTGCTCGCCCGTCCCCGTCCGGCCATGGCCGTCGATTCCTCCGCCTCCACCTGGAGCCAGCGTTTCGAGCAGGGACTGCACCCGGCGATCGAGCGCTTCAACGCCTCGATCGGCTTCGACATCGCCCTGCTCCAGGAGGACCTGGACGGCTCGGTGGCCCATGCCCGCATGCTCGGCAGTACCGGGGTGATCAGCAGGGAGGAGGCCGCGAGCCTGATCGAAGGGCTGGAACAGGTGCGCAGCGAGGCGGCCGAGGGCCGGTTCAATCCCGGCCTGGAGGCCGAGGATGTGCACTTCGCCGTGGAGCGGCGGCTGATCGAGTTGCTCGGTGCCCTGGGCAAGAAACTGCACACCGGCCGCTCCCGCAACGACCAGGTGGGCACCGACCTGCGCCTCTGGCTGCGTCGCCAGATCGATGCCATCGACGGCGATCTGCTGCGCCTGCAGCGGGCCCTGCTCGACCAGGCCGAGCGCCACGCCGACACCCTGATCCCCGGCTACACGCACCTGCAGCGGGCCCAGCCCCTCTGCCTGGCCCACCACCTGCTGGCCTACATCGAGATGGCCGAGCGTGACCGCCAGCGCCTGGCCGACGTGCGCCGGAGGGTGAACATCTGTCCCCTGGGCGCGGCTGCCCTGGCCGGCACGTCGGTGCCGATCGATCGCCGCGCCACGGCTGCGGAGCTCGGTTTTGACGCCATCTACGCCAACAGTCTCGATGCGGTGAGTGATCGGGATTTCGCCGTGGAGTTCATGGCGGCTGCCAGCCTGGTGCTGGCCCACCTCAGCCGCCTCAGTGAGGAGGTGATTTTCTGGGCGAGTGAGGAGTTCGGCTTTGTCTCCCTCACGGATCGCTGCGCCACCGGCAGCAGCCTGATGCCCCAGAAGAAGAACCCCGACGTGCCCGAACTGGTGCGCGGCAAGAGCGGGCGGGTGTTCGGCCACCTGATGGGCCTGCTCACGATGATTAAAGGCCTGCCCCTGGCCTACAACAAGGACTTCCAGGAGGATAAGGAGGCCCTGTTCGATGGCGTGCGCACCCTGCGCGATTGCCTGGAGGCCATGGCGATCCTGTTCGAGGAGGGGCTGCAGTTCCGCCCTGAGCGCCTTGAGGCCGCCGTGGCCTCCGACTTCGCCAACGCCACCGACGTGGCGGATTACCTGGTGGCCCGGGGTGTGCCCTTCCGCGAGGCCTACCAGCTGGTGGGGGGTCTGGTGAAGAGCTGTCTGGCGGAGGGGGTGTTGCTGTGCCAGCTGCCGCTCGAGCGCTGGCAGCAGCTGCATCCAGCCTTCGAGGCCGACATCTTTGCGGCGATCGAACCCCGCCAGGTGGTGGCCGCCCGCCGCAGTGAGGGTGGCACGGGTTTTGCCGGCGTGCGGGCCCAGTTGCAGGTGCAGCGCAGCCGCCTCAGCAGCGGCTGAAAGCGGACTTAGGCTGGTGCGGTTCCAGGGCCTGTGCCTGACCGCCCGCATCCGCTTCGTGAGCATCTTTGTTGGCAATCTGCCGTTCCGCGCTGAGCAGGAAGACGTGGCAGAGTTGTTTTCGCCCTTCGGCGAGATTGTGAACTGCGCCCTCCCCCTGGAGCGCGATACGGGCCGCAAGCGCGGTTTCGCCTTTGTCGAGATGGCCGACTCCGACGCGGAGGATCGGGCGATTGAAGCTCTACAGGGCGCCGAGCTGATGGGCCGTCCGCTGCGCATCAATAAGGCCGAGCCCCGCGGCGCCGCCCCCCGGCGTGGGGGTGGTGGCGGTGGTTATGGCGGTGGCGGGTATGGCGGCGGTGGCGGTTACAGCGGCGGCGGAAGTGGTGGCGGTGGCGGCAACCGCGACCGGGCGCCAGGCTCCCGGGGCTGGGAGGACCGCAGTTACGGCGGGCCTGGTGCCGGCTCTGACTCGGCCTTTGAGGCCGGACGCACCCGCCGCCGCCGCAGCGGCAGCTCCGATAGCTATGGGGGAGCTGAGGGCTGACCCTGCTCCAGCAGCAGGGCCGCCTGCTCCAGCACCTGCACGTCCGCCTGGCGATTGCCGGCGGAGCAGGTGAGCTGCTGGCGCCAGTGCCGGGCACCCGGCACCCCCTCCACCAGCTTCACCAGGTGGCGGGCGATCGGCCAGAGCCGGTCACCCCGTGCCAGCCAGCCCTCGGCGTAGGGCTTCAGGCCCCGCACCACCCGGGCCGCCATGGCCAGGTGGCTCTCGCTCCCAGGCGCTTCGCTTTCGCCATGGATCAGCCGGTCCACCGCCGCCCAGCGCAGGGGATGGTCGTAGACCGCCCGGCCCACCATCACCCCGTCCAGCCGCTCCAGCTGGGCCAGGCACTCGTCGAGGGTCTGCAGGCCCCCGTTCAGCTCGATGGTGAGCGGTGGGCGCTCCGCCTTGAGTCGGTGCACCAGGTCGTAACGCAGGGGTGGGATCGTGCGGTTCTGTTTGGGGTCGAGCCCCTCCAGCCAGGCCTTGCGTGCATGCACGGCAAAGCGCTGACAGCCGGCGCTGGCCAGGGTGTCCACGAAGGCCAGCAACTCGGCATAGGAATCGCGCCCATCGATGCCGATGCGGTGCTTCACCGTCACCGGCAGGGGGCTGGCGGCGGCCATTGCCGCCACGCAGCGGGCCACCTGCTCCGGTTCGGCCATCAGGCAGGCCCCGAACCGCCCCTTCTGCACCTTCTCGCTGGGGCAGCCCACGTTGAGGTTGATCTCGTCGTAGCCCCAGTCGGCTGCCAGCCGGGCGGCATCGGCGAGCAGGTCCGGGTCGTCTCCGCCCACCTGCAGGGCCAGGGGCCGCTCGCAGGGATCGAAGCCGATCAGCCGCTCCAGGCGCCCGCCGGGCCGCTCGGCCCCTGGCTCCCGGCGGGCGTGGTGCAGGGCCTGGGCCACCACCATTTCGGTGTAGAGCAGGCTGCGGGTGGTGATCTGGCGCATCAACACCCGGAAGTGCCGATCGGTGTAGTCGAGCATCGGCGCCACACTGAAGCGGTGGCTGGCCGGCTGCGCCCCGCGCTGCTCCCCTTCCCGCCTGTGCCGTTCCTTGTTCAGCAGGTCCTCCATGGCTCCATCCTGCCCAGCTGTCCTGCCGGAGCGGCTGTCCCTGCTGGTGGCCGGTGGCGGCCCGGCCGGCTTCATGGCGGCCATCAGTGCCGCTGAAGCGGGGGTGGGTGGGGTGCACCTGCTGGAGGCCACCCCCGAACTGCTGCACAAGGTGCGCATCAGTGGCGGTGGCCGCTGCAACGTGACTCACGCCTGCTGGGACCCGCGGGAGCTGGCGGGCCACTACCCCCGCGGCAGCCGGGCCCTGCGCGGCCCCTTCTCCCGCTTTGCGGCCGGTGATGCGTTGGCCTGGTTCGCCGACCACGGCCTGGAGCTGGTGGAGGAGGCGGACGGGAGGCTGTTTCCCCGGGCCAACCGCTCCAGCGCCGTGATCGACTGCCTGCGCCGGGCAGCTGCGGCTGCTGGCGTGCAGGTGCACCCCTCTGTGGCCCTGCAGGCGGCCAGTCCGGCAGCGGCAGGGGGCTTTCTGCTGCAGGTGCGGCTCCAGGCTGGGGAGGATCCTGCCGCCGGCCGCCAGGCCGTCACGATTCACGCTGAGCGGCTGGTGCTGGCCACCGGCAGCCATCCCAGCGGCCGCCGGCTCGCCGCCAGCCTGGGCCACACCCTGGTGCCGCCCGTGCCATCGCTGTTCACGCTGGCCCTGGCCGGCGATCCCCTGTTGGCCCTGGCCGGCGTCAGCATGCAGGCGGTGGGGTTGAGTCTGGACCTGCCCGATGGCAGTCGCCTGCGCCAGCGGGGGCCGGTGCTGATCACCCACTGGGGCCTGAGCGGCCCGGCCACCCTGCGGCTCACCGCCTTTGCTGCCCGCGACCTGCAGGCCTGCGGCTACCGGGCCACCCTCCAGGTCGACTGGAGTGGCGGCCGCAGTGCTGCGGATCTCGAGGTCTGTTTTCAGCAGGGCCGCACGGCCCAGGCCCGGCGTCTGCTGGCCAACTGGCGCCCCTGGCCCGAGCTCAGCCGCCGCCTCTGGCAGCACCTGCTGGAGAGGGCCGGGGTGGAGCCGAGTCGCCGCTGGGCCGACCTCACCAGGGCCCAGCAGCAGCACCTGCTGGCCGACCTGCGCGGATCCCGGCACCGGGTGAGCGGCCGCGGCCCCTTCGGCGAGGAGTTCGTCACCGCCGGCGGCATCCCCCTGGGGGAGGTGGACCTGGCCCGCATGGAGAGCCGGCGCCGGCCAGGTCTTTATCTGGTGGGGGAGCTGCTGGATGTGGATGGGGTCACCGGTGGCTTCAACTTCCAGCACTGCTGGAGTTCCGGCTGGCTGGTGGGTCAGGCGCTCGGCGAATCTCGCCGACCCCATTGAGCAGGGGGTTTCGCTGGCTATCGGATCTGTTCAAAGACGGAGAACATCGGCAGATACATGGCGATCAGAATCGAGGCAACAATGCCGCCAACCAGCACGATCATGGCGGGCTCAAGCATGGAGGTGAGCGCTTTCACCGAGGTTTCGACTTCGTCTTCATAGAAATCAGCCACCTTCGACAGCATGGCGTCCATCTCTCCGGTTTCTTCGCCGATTGAGAGCATGCTGATGGCCAGTTCGGGAAAGACATTCAGTCTCCCCAGTGCCAGGCTCAGAGGGATGCCTTGCAACACTTCCTCCCGGCTTTGGCTGATGGCACTGGCCATCACAGCATTGCCCGTGATCTCTTTGACGATCTCAAGCGATAACAGGATCGGCACTCCTGCCCGGGTGAGTGAGCTGAAGGTGCGACAGAATTGGGCCGTTGTGGTCTTTTGAATCAGGTCGCCAAAGAGGGGTATCTTTAATGTCAGTCCATCAACCTTGAGACGCCCAACAGGGGTTTTGTAGAAGCGGAGAAACAGATAGGCGGCCGTTGCCAGAGCGGCCACCAGAAGAAGGGCAAAGGGAGAACGCAGCAGGCCGCTCAGGTCCACCATCATCTGGGTGAACCAGGGAAGCTCCGCGCCCAGATCATCAAAGATTCCTGCAAAGGTTGGGATGATGAAGATGGTCATTCCCAGGAATACGGCAATCGCAATCACAAACACCGCCACCGGGTAACCCATGGCGCCCTTGATCTGGTTCTGAAGTTTGGCGTTGCCCTCCAGCAGTTTGGCCAGACGGCTCAGGGATTCATCGAGCACGCCGCCGGTTTCGCCTGCTTCCACCATCGCAATCGTGAGTCGATCGAACACCTGGGGCCAGCGTCGCAGGGCCGTGCCCAGGCCCACGCCCTGGTTCACCTCCAGGCTCACCGCCTCCAGGGCCCGTTTGAACAGCGGCAGCTTCTGCTGGCTGGCCATCAGGTCGATGCCGCGCACGATCGGTACGCCTGCATTCACCAGGGCGGCCATCTTGCTCGCAAACACAGCTTTCTGCTTCACCCCTGGCTTGGCTTCCAGCAGGCTGCGCAGGAGGGGCGAGCCGTTGCCGCTGGCGGTTGTTCCGCCCTGTTGTCCAGGGGTATTGGAGCGGGAGGCTTTGGTCTTGATCTCCAGCACCCGGATGCCGCGCTGACGCAGCTTGCGCTTGGCCTGGGTCGCATCGGCCGCGTCCACATTGATGCTGGCGGCTTTGCCTCGGCTGTTGGTGTAGCTGGCAATGAAGGTGGGCATGGCTGCAACCGCTCCTTCAGCTCAACTGGCTCACCAGACGTTTCAATTCCTCCGCTTTGCCCGTTTTGGCAAGGGCCTCCTCCAGGGTGATCTGCTTGGTCATCACCAGTTCAGCCAGCGCCTTCTCCAGGGTCTGCATCGCCATCTGTCCCCCTGTCTGGATCTGGGAGTACAGCTGGGCCGTTTTCCCCTCCCGGATCAGGTTGGCGATGGCTGGCGTGTTCACCATGATCTCCTGGGCCATCACCCGCCCGAACTGGCCTGGGGCCGGATTGTGGCGTTTGCAGAGGGTCTGGGCAAACACAGCCACCAGGCTGGTGCTGAGTTGCACCCGGATCTGGGTCTGTTGGCTGGCGGGAAACACATCCACCATCCGGTCCACGGTCTGGGCGGCGGAGCTGGTGTGCAGGGTACCGAACACCAGGTGGCCGGTCTCAGCGGCGGTGATCGCCAGTTGAATGGTTTCCAGATCGCGCATCTCGCCCACCAGGATCACATCCGGATCTTCACGCAGGGCTGCCCGGAGGGCATTGGCAAAACTGCGGGTGTCGTCATTGAGCTGGCGCTGGTGCACCACACTCTTCACCGATCGATAGGTGAATTCGATCGGATCCTCAATCGTGAGGATATGTTCAGCACGGTTTTTATTGATGTGGTCGAGAATGGCTGCCAAGGTGGTGGTCTTACCGGATCCGGTTGGTCCGGTCACCAACACCAGTCCTTTGGGAGAGCGGCTGATTTCCTCCACAATCGGGGGCAAGCCGAGGGTCTCCATGTCCGGAATGGAATTGCCAAGGGCGCGCAGGCAGGCGGCATAGGTGCCCCGCTGCCGGTACACATTCACCCGAAACCTGGCAACCCCCTTGAGTCCGTAGGAGCAGTCCAGCTCCCACGTTTGTTCCAGCTGCTTGCGCTGGGCATTATTGAGCATCGAGAAGATCAGCTTGTTGCAGGTTTCCTCGTTGAGTCGTTCCTCGTTGATCGGTCGCAACTGTCCGTTGAACCGCCCATAGGGCGGAAGCCCGGCGCTGAGGTGGAGGTCGCTGCCGCCATCGGTAACGAGCTGACTCATCAGATCTTCGATCATCACGGCCATGGGTCTATCGATGCGGAGAAGGGGATGGTTCCGGGATCGTGGTGCTGGGTCAGCGGCTGGTGAGGCAGTAGGGGCATTCCAGCCAGTCCTCGTGCAGGCCGGCTCCGCAGTTGTCACAGGTGAGGGTGCTCAGGGAGCGGGCGCGACGTTCGCTTTCCAGGCTCGAATCCGTGAGCAGCATGCGCTCCACCTCGGCCAGGGTGGTGTGGCCTTCGCGGACCAGTTGCAGGCCATAGCCCAGCAGGGTTTTCATGCCGTTTTCCAGAGCCATTCTGCGAATCACATCCGTGGTCTGGCGCTTGGCCACGGCGGCCGCGATCGGATCGGTCATGCGCAGAATCTCGTACACGCCCACCCGACCCTTGTACCCCGTTCCATTGCAGGCTGGACAGCAGTCCTCCACGGTGTTGCCGGTGATGTTGGCGCGATAGAAGGTCACCTCTGATTCCCGGCTGGCCACCAGCCCGAAACGGCTGAGCTCCTCCTGGCTGGGGGGATAGCTGATCCGGCAGTTCACACACACCCGCCGCACCAGTCGCTGCGACACGATGCCCAGCAGGGATGCACTTACCATGAAGGGCTCCACCCCCATCTCATCGAGTCGGGCAATGGCGCTGGCCGCGTCATTGCAGTGCAGCGTGGTCATCACCAGGTGGCCTGTGAGTGCCGCCTCGATGGCTGTCTTCGCCGTTTCCAGGTCGCGCGTTTCCCCCACCAGCAGCACGTCCGGGTCCTGACGCATGAAGGCCCGCAGGGCCGTGGCGAAATCCAGACCCTTGTCACGGTTCACCTGGGTCTGGGTGATGCCGTTGAGGGTGTACTCGATCGGATCCTCAACCGTGGAGATGTTGATTCCGGGGTCGTTGCGTTCGGCCAGCAGGGCGTACAGGGTCGTCGACTTGCCGGAGCCGGTGGGGCCCGTGACCAGCACCATGCCGTAGGGCTTGGAACCCAGCTCCCGCAGGGTCTGCCGGGCAGGAATGTCGGTGATCAGGGTGTCCAGGCCCAGCTGGGTGGCGCCGCTGTCCAGCAGGCGCATCACCACCTTCTCGCCGCTGCGGCTGGGCAGGGTGCTCACGCGGAAGTCCATCTTGCGGCCCCGGAACATCCGCCGGATCCGGCCGTCCTGGGGCAGGCGCCGTTCGGCGATGTCCAGGTCGGCCATGATCTTCAGCCTGGAGGTCACCGCCGGGGTCAGGCCCCTGGGCAGGTCCTCGAAGTGCTTCTGCAGCACCCCATCGATCCGGAAGCGGATTTCCAGGGACTGCTCCTGGGGTTCGATGTGAATGTCACTGGCGCCGCTGGTGAGGGCCTCGATCAGGATCCGGTCCACCAGGCTCACGATCGGTGAGGCGTTGGCGCTGGAGCTGGCTTCGCTGGCGCTCACCTCCAGGTCTTCGAGGTCGCTCACTTCCTGCAGCACGCTGCCGGTGTTGGGCAGGCTCAGGTCCTTGGTGAGGGAGCGTTGCTGGCTTGTCCTGGCAGCAGCCCTTGCCTGGGCTGGGTCGCTTGAAGGGGTGCGGGGTGCCGGAGCGGGGTCGGGTGGCTGGCCCGTCTGGGCTGAAGGTGCTGGCTCCGGGGTGGCGACGGCACGCTCCAGGGCCTGCTGGATCTCCTCGGCCAGGGCCAGCTGGAAGCGGGGCCGCAGATCGTGTTCCTCCAGTTCCAGGCTGAGCCGTTGTTTCTGCTCGTCGTTCCAGTGGTGGGGAATCGCCAGTTCGAGTTCACCGGCCCTGGGGGAGGCCGTGGGACAGGCCCCCAGCTGGCGCCAGCGATGCAGGGGCAGCCCCAGTTCCGAGAGCAGGTCGGGCCGCAGCTGACTTGGGCCCAGCATCGGCTGGCCCAGCAGCAGTTCCAGTTCCAGACGTTCCTGCTCTGCACTGCTGGGCAGAGGAACCGGTCTGGAGGGGGTGCGGGTCATGGCTAGGGCGCGAGCTCTGGAGGTGCGGGCTTCCGCCGCTTGTGGGAGGTGGACGTGGAGATCCAACATGTCTAAAGCCAAAGCGTCGAGCTGTCAGCCATGAGTGGAGATCCTGCGGTGGGCCCCGAAGCCGATATCGGAGCGGATCTGCAGGCAGCGCCATCGGTTCCCGAGCCTGCCGACCACCAGAGCGCCGGCGATCAGACGGAGGTGGCCCAGGCCGAGGGCCAGCCGCCTGCCGCTGATCACGAGCCCGAGGCGCCCCAGTCCGAGGCGAGCCCCCAGAGCGTCGCCCAGCTGGAAGCCCAGCTCACTGCCCTGCGGGCCGAGCACGACAACCTCAACGGCCAGTACATGCGGCTGGCTGCTGATTTCGACAACTTCCGCAAGCGCCAGAGCCGGGACAACGACGATCTGCGCCTGCAGATCACCTGCGGCACCCTGAGCGAGATCCTGCCTGTGCTCGATAACTTTGAGCGGGCGCGCCAGCAGCTCAGCCCCCAGCATGAGGAAGCCCAGACTCTGCATCGCAGTTACCAGGGCCTCTACAAGCAACTGGTGGATGTGTTCAAACAGCTGGGGGTCGCCCCGATGCGCGTGGAAGGTGAGCCCTTTGATCCCAATCTGCACGAGGCCGTGCTGCGCGAGGAAAGTGAGGAGCATCCGGAGGATGTGATCGTGGCCGAGTTGCAGCGCGGCTATCACCTCAATGGGCGCGTGCTGCGCCATGCCCTGGTCAAGGTGTCGATGGGCCCGGGGCCCGGCGAGGGCGCTGCCGCCTCAGGCAGCACAGCCGGCGAGGCCCCTGAACCGTCCACTCCGGCATCGCCCGAGGCATGATCCATGGCCGATTACTACGATCTTCTCGGTGTCAGCCGGGATGTCGACGCCGACAGCCTCAAACGGGCCTATCGCCGTCTGGCCCGGCAGTACCACCCCGATATCAACAAGGATCCCGGCGCCGAGGAGAGGTTCAAGGACATCGGCCGGGCCTATGAAGTGCTCAGTGACCCCCAGACCAGGGCGCGCTACGACCAGTTCGGAGAAGCCGGGCTGGGCGGTGGTGGCGGCATGCCAGACATGGGCGATATGGGAGGGTTCGCCGACCTCTTCGAGACCTTCTTCTCCGGCTTCGGTGGTGGCGGAGGCACTGCAGGACCGCGGCGCCGCGGCCCCCGCCAGGGTGACGACCTGCGCCTCGATCTGACGATCAGCTTCCAGGAGGCCGTGTTCGGCGTGGAGAAGGAGGTGCAGATCCGCCATCTGGAAACCTGCTCCACCTGCCAGGGTTCCGGTGCCAAGGCCGGCAGCGGCCCCACCAGCTGCGGCACCTGTGGCGGTGCCGGCCAGGTGCGCCGGGCCACGCGAACCCCCTTCGGCAGTTTCACCCAGCTGGCGGTGTGTCCGGCCTGTGAGGGCTCGGGCCAGGTGATCGCCGATCCCTGCGGCGCCTGTGGGGGTCAGGGCCTGCAGCAGGTGCGCAAGAAACTGCGCATCAACATCCCCGCCGGGGTGGACACGGGCACCCGCCTGCGGGTGGCCAATGAGGGCAACGCCGGCATGCGCGGCGGCCCCACCGGTGATCTCTATGTGTTCCTGGCCGTCCAGCCCCATGCCCAGCTGTGCCGGGACGGCATCAACATCAATTCGGAGGTGTCGCTCAACTATCTGCAGGCGATCCTGGGCGACACCATCGAGGTGGAGACGGTCGATGGTCACGAGCAACTGGAGATTCCGAGCGGCACCCAGCCCGGCGCCGTGCTCACCCTGCAGGGCAAAGGCGTGCCCCGGCTGGGCAACCCGGTGGCGCGCGGTAACCATCTGTTCACCGTCAAGGTTCAGCTGCCCACCCGTCTGAGCGACCAGGAGCGCCAGCTGCTGGAGCAGCTGGCCGGGCACCACAGCAGCAAGGGCCAGAAGCATCCCCATAAGAGTGGTTTGTTCGGCGGCCTGTTCGGCCATCGCGACTGACCGCCCCGCGCAGCCGTGGCAGTCCCGTCCCAGCCCCCGATCACCACCCAGCTCGACCTCCGGGGCACCCCCTGCCCCGTGAACTTCATCCGGGCCCGGCTCACCCTGGAGGGTCTGGCTCCTGGCCAATGGCTGCAGCTTGACCTGGATCCGGGGGAACCGGAGCAATCGGTGCGGGAGGGCCTTGAGCAGGCCGGCCATCGGGTGCAGTCCAGCCCCCATCCCCAGGCCCCGGTGGCCGTGCGGCTGCTGGTGCAACGCCATGCCGGCTGATCCCCGCCAGTGCTTCGGCCTGGTGGTGGCCCTGCAGGCCAACTACTGCTGGGTGGACCTCGTTCCCGCCGCTGCCCAGGCAGGCCAGCTCCAGCGCCTGCTCTGCACCCGCCGCACCCGCTTGGCCAAGAGCGGTCAGACCATCTGTGTGGGCGATCGGGTGCGGCTGGAGGGGATCGACTGGTCCTCGGGGCGGGCCGCCATCGCTGCGGTGGAGCCCCGCAGCAGCCTGGTGCCTCGGCCCGCCGTGGCCAATGTGTCGCTGGTGGTGGTGGTGGTGGCCGTGGCGGAGCCGGCCCTGGATCCCATCCAGCTCACCCGCTTTCTGATCACAGCCGAGGCCACGGGCCAACCCGTGCTGCTGGTGTTCTCCAAGGCCGATCTGCTGCCGGAGCTCGCTATGAGCCAGTGGAGTGAGCGCGCTGCCGCCTGGGGCTATGGCGCCCTGCCGGTGTCCTGCCGGGATGGCCGGGGGCTGGAAGCCCTGCGTGAGCGCCTCAGCCAACCCGGCCTGGCCGTGGTGTGCGGTCCTTCAGGGGTGGGCAAGAGCAGCCTGCTCAATGGTCTGCGTCCCGGCCTGGAGCTGCCGGTGGCGGCGGTGTCGGGCCGCCTGCAGCGGGGACGCCACACCACCCGCCATGTGGAGTTGTTCGCCCTGGCCCCCGGGGCCCTGGTGGCCGATACCCCAGGCTTCAATCGCCCGGACCTGCCTGCGGATCCAGCCCGGCTGGCCGGCCTGTTCCCCGAGGTGCGCCAGCGGCTCGCCAGGGCCTCCTGCCAGTTCCGCGACTGCCTCCACCAGGGGGAGCCTGGCTGTGCCGTGGGCAATGACTGGGAGCGCCATCCCTGGTACGGCCTCTGCCTGCACGACCTCCTGGAGCAGCAGGACCGCCTTCAGCGGCAGGGTCAGCAGCGTGCTGACAACCAGGGGCTGCGCCAGCGGGGTGATCGCCTGGAACCCCGGCTCTCCCTACAGCTGCGCCAGCCCTCCAGGCGTCGCCAGCGGCAGCGGCTGCACGGCAGGGTTGAGGAAGGAGTGGGCGAGGACGGTGGCCCCGGCTTCAGCCCCCCAGACCCGGCAGGTTGAGGTTGAGGCCGCCGGTGAGCTCCTCCATGCGGCCCTTCATGGTGCCTGTGGAGGCTTCGTAGGCCGCCTGCAGGGCCTCCAGCACGGCGGTTTCACAGGCCGTGGTCCCCTCGCCCACCAGCTCGGGATCAAGGCGCACCCGCAGGGGCTGCTGGTTGCCGGACAGCCACACGCTGGCGCGGCCATCGCCGCTGCGGCCTTCCAGCTCCATGCTGTCCAGCTCCTCCTGGAGCTTCTGGGCGTTCTGCTGCAGTTCCTGGGCCTTCTTGAAGGCTTCGGTGAGCTGACCGAAGTTGGGAAGTCCGAAGCCGGCCATGCCTGAGGGGATGTTTGCCCGCAGGCTAAGCGCTTGCCGGGGATCCTCCGAACCCGAGGCGCTTCACCTCCGGATGGAGGGTGATGCCACGCCCTTCGGCCACCTGGCGCTGAACGGCCCTGATCAGGCTGTCGATGTCGCTGGCCGTGGCCTCACCGCTGTTCACGATGAAGTTGGCATGCATCGGCGACACCTCGGCACCGCCGATCCGCAGGCCCTTCAGGCCGAGCTCCTCGATCAGGCGCCCGGCCTTGTCCGGTTCGGGGTTGCGGAACACGCTGCCGCAGCTTGGTTGCTGGTAGGGCTGGGTGCTTGTTCTGCTGTGCAGGTTGGCGCTGGTGCGGGCCGTGACCGCGCCGGGGTCGTGGCCGGGTTCCAGCCGGAAGCGCACCGAGAGCACCACCAGGGGTTCCTGCTGCAGGCGGCTGTGGCGATAGGCGAAATCCAGCTCGTCCACCATCAGCTCGAAGGAGTCCTGGGGGCGGGCTGGATCCACCACCCGCACCGAGTGGAGCCATTCCGCCGTACAGCCCCCCTGGGCACCGGCATTCATCACGGCCGCTCCTCCGGCAGTGCCCGGGATGCCCACGGCCCACTCCAGGCCCGCCAGCCCCGCCCGGGCCGCCTTGCGGGCCAGGGTGGGAATCGGTTCTCCGGCCGCGGCCTCCACCCAGCCCTCGCTGCGATCCAGGTCGCTGCCCTGCAGGCGCCTCAGGCAGACACAGAGTCCCACCAGGCCGCCATCGGCGATCAGCAGGTTCGAGCCGGCGCCGATGCACTGCAGGGCCAGGGCCTGGCGCCGGGCCCAGTCGAGCAGGGCCAGCAGCTCGTCAGCGTTGCCGGGTTCGGCGAACCATTCCGCCGGGCCACCCACCTTCCAGGTGGTGTAGTCCCGCAGGGCGACGGCCTGGCGCAGGCCGAAAGGCAGATCTGCCGTCATGCCAGTTGCCTCAGGCCACCAGCTGCCGATCGGCCTGGCGCTGGCCGGCCAGCCGATCCCAGAGGCCGTTTACATCGCCGGCCCCCATGGCCAGCACCAGGTCCCCGGCGAGGCTGGTGCTGGCCACCTGCTCGGCCAGTTCGTCCAGGCTGGCGGCCACCAGCACCTGGAGATCGGGGGCCAGGTGCTGAATCGCCCGGCCCAGGGCCTCGCTGCTGATCCCTTCGATCGGCTCCTCGCCGGCCGTGTAGAGCGGGGCGATCAGCACGGCGTCCGCCTGGCTGAGGGCCTGGGCAAAACCGTCGAGAAACTGGGCGGTGCGGCTATAGCGGTGGGGCTGGAACACCGCCACGATCCGGCTGGGCAGGCTCGGCAGCGGACTGCGGCCGCTCTCCAGCATCAGCCGCGCCATGCCCAGGGTGGCGGCCACCTCACTGGGGTGGTGGGCATAGTCGTCCACCACCTGGCGGCCGTGCCAGTCGCCGCGGAAATCAAAGCGGCGGCCGGGGGGCTTCAGGCTGGCCACCGCCTCCCGCAACGCAGTGAAGGGCACCCCTTCCAGGCGGCAGGCCGCCAGGGCGGCGGCAGCGTTGCTGAGATTGTGGCGCCCGGGGAGGGGCAACTCCAGGCTGCCCACCAGGGATCCAGCCTCGTAGAAGTCCACCGTGCTGCCGTCGCCGCGCTGCTCCGTGGCGATGGCGGCGAAATCCACCCCCACTGGTGATTCCACCGACCACCAGTGGGACGCCTCGAAGTGCTCCCTGAGGATGGGGCAATCGCGGTTTGCCAACAGGCGGGAGGAGCCGTTGGCGAATCGCTGGAGGGTGCTGATCAGGGCGTCCAGATCGCTGTAGTGGTCGGTGTGGTCGAGTTCCAGGTTGGTGATCAGGCCCAGCCGGGGGCGGAACTTCACCAGTGAGCCATCGCTCTCATCGGCCTCGGCCACCAGCAGCTCGCCGGTGCCATGGTGACCATTGCTGCCGAAGGCCGGCACCACGCCGCCGATCACGGCGGTGGGATCCTGGCCGGTGGCCGCCAGCAGGGTGGCCACCAGGGTGCTGGTGGTGGTTTTGCCGTGGCTGCCGGCCACGGCGATGGAGGCCTGACTGTTGATCAGGGCAGCCAGCACATCGGAGCGGTGGCAGACGGGCAGTCCGAGGCGGCGGACCTCCAGCAGTTCCGGATTGCTGGCCGGTACGGCGGAGCTGATCACCACCAGCGGCGTCTGGGAGGTGCCGCTGCGGATGGCGGCCACCGTGGCCGCGTTCTGTTCCCGGAACACGCGCACGCCAAGCTGGCGCAGCTGGTCCACCACCTTGCCCTCGCGCGGATCAGACCCACTCACCGCGTGGCCCCGCTGGGCCAGGATCCCGGCCAAGGCCGACATGCCGATGCCCCCCACACCGATGAAGTGGAGCGGTTGGTGGCGATCAAGCGAGGGGATCAAGGTCGACTCCGGTCCAGGGGAGGAGGGCCAGCGCCGGGAGGACGGAATGCTGACTGTGTGGAAATTAGACCCTATGGGACGTTTGGCTACACCAACCCGCAACGAACTGCAGAGCCCGTTGCCAGTGACAGCCCCCGCTGCTCAGGCTCCGCTGGTGCCTCTGGGGCAGCCGGATTGCCGGCTGGCGATTTCTGTATGATCGGCGCCCAAATCTCCCTTGCCGGCGGGCCCCACCCGCCCTGATGCCATGACGCTGAAGGTTGCCATCAATGGCTTTGGTCGCATCGGCCGCAACTTCATGCGCTGCTGGCTCAGCCGCGGCACCAATACCAACCTGGAACTGGTGGGCATCAACGGCTCGGGCGACACCCGCACCAACGCCCACCTGCTGCAGTACGACTCGATGCTCGGGCCCCTCCGCAACGTGGAGGTGACCACCACAGCGGACACCATCGTCGTCAACGGCAAGACGATCAAGACCTTCTACGACCGCAACCCCGCCAACCTGCCCTGGAAGGAGTGGGGCGTGGATCTGGTGATCGAGTCCACCGGCGTGTTCAACGACGACGTGGGTGCCAGCAAGCACTTCGAAGCCGGTGCCAAGAAGGTGATTCTCACCGCTCCCGGCAAGGGCGACAAAGTTGGCACCTTCGTGGTGGGCGTGAACGCCGACCAGTACCGCCATGAGGACTGGGACATCCTCAGCAACGCCAGCTGCACCACCAACTGCATGGCGCCGATCGTCAAGGTTCTCGACCAGGCCTTCGGCATCGTCAAGGGCACGATGACCACCACCCACAGCTACACGGGTGACCAGCGCATCCTCGATGCAGCCCACCGCGACCTGCGCCGTGCCCGTGCCGCCGCCGTGAACATCGTGCCCACCAGCACCGGTGCCGCCAAGGCCGTGGCCCTGGTGTACCCGCCGATGAAGGGCAAGCTCAACGGCATCGCCCTGCGCGTTCCCACCCCCAACGTCTCAGTGGTCGACATGGTGCTGGAGTTCAGCCGCGACACCACCAAGGACGAGGTGAATGGGGTGCTCAAGGCCGCTTCCGAGAACGGCATGAAGGGGATCATCAAATACTGCGATCTGCCGCTGGTCTCGAGCGATCACGGCGGCACCGATGAGAGCACCATCGTCGATTCCGACCTCACCCTGGTGATGGGCGGCAATATGGTGAAGGTGATCTGCTGGTACGACAACGAGTGGGGCTACAGCCAGCGCGTCGTCGACCTGGCCGAGATCGTGGCCAAGAACTGGAAGTGATGGCCTCAGCCCGGGGCTGATGCTTTACCACCAGCCCTGTTGGGTTTCCCCCCTCCTCTGGCCGCCCTCAGGCGGCCTTTTTGTTTGGTTTGCCCGCATCCATTGGCAGCCTGATCCATTTCACCGTCTGCTGCTTGCGCAGGCGGAATCGGAGGGTCTGTTGTTGATCACCGCCGATGCGCTCGTGGCCCGCTATCCGGGTCCGGTGCGGCACCAGACCAGCTTCTGAGCGGGGCCTGGGTCTCGGGTCGCTCAGCCAAAGTGTTGGAAGCCAGCGATGCCGCTGGCTGCTCCCGGCCAGGGGCTGCCGTCGCTCCAGCCAAGGTAGCCGGCGCGGCCGCCCGTCTCCAGCCTGCCGATCACGGTTGTGCCGGGCAGGGTCGCTACCAGGGCTGCCGCCCAGGCGGGCTCCAGGGCCAGCACGAGCTCGAAGTCTTCGCCGCCGTCCAGGCACCAGCGCTCCGCTTCCGGCCGGGCGGCCATGGCCGGATCGAGGGGCAGGGCATGGCGATCCAGCCTGGCTGCGCAACCGCTGGCGGCGGCGATCGCCGCCACGGCGGCCGCCAGTCCGTCGCTGCTGTCGCAGCCGCCCACCCGCCAGGGCAGCGCCGCCGGCCGGCTGGTGAGCAGGGCGTGCACCGCGTCGAAGCGCGGCTGCGGCCGCCGGTGGGCCCCGATCGCCCGCGTTGCCAGAGCGGAGGCCGTTTCCCCTTCCCTGCCCACGCCGGTGGGGAGCTGGATCTCCCCCTGCAGCAGCGCCAGCCCCAGGCGGCTCAGCCCATGGGGGCCGGTGCACACCAGCTGATCCCCAGGCTGACCATCGGCGCGGCGGATCGGGCCGCCGTCGCGGCTCAGGCGTCCCAGGGCTGTGATCGCCAGCAGGCGCTGGCCGCCGCTGCTGCAGTCGCCCCCCAGGATCTCGCCGCCATGCGCCGCCAGGGCCTGCTGGAGCCCCTCGTACACCCCCTCCACCCAGCTCCAGGCGGTGCCGCCCGGTGCCACCAGCGCCACCGTGAGCCCCACCACCTCGGTGCAGCCCATCGCCGCCAGGTCGGAGAGGTTGGCCGCCGCGGCCCGCCAGCCCACATCGGCCGGCCCGGTGGTGGCGTCGCTGAAATGCACCCCCTCCACCAGCACATCGCTGTTGACCACCAGCTGCTCAGCGGAGTCGGTCGCCCGAGCCAGCAGGGCGGCATCGTCGGCGAACTGGCCCGGCGGCGCGAACGCCCCGAGCCGGCGGATCAGTTCCCACTCGCCCAGGTCCGCCAGGGTTTCCCCCATGGCGCCGCTCAGGCGTGGGGCCTGAGGTTGTCGGCGCCTTCGATCACCCGGGCCGAGACGATGCGGTCGTCGACGGTCAGCTCCTCGAGCACATCCATCCCCTCCACCACGTAGCCGAAGGCCGCATTGCGGCCGTCCACCAGGTTGAGGCCGGCGGGAGTGAGCTCCGGTTCGTAGAGGAAGAAGAAGAACTGCGACGATCCGTCGTCGAGATGCTCGTCCGAGTGGGCCCAGCCCAGGGTGCCGTAGGTGGAGAAGGGGAGCACCGGCTCCGCCTTGTAGCGGCCCACGTCTTCGAAGGTCTGGTTGTAGATCGGCTCGTCGTCGCCGCTGATGCGGATCTCCAGTGGCACGTGCCGCTCCTCGCCGCTCTTCGGATCCACGTAGCCCACGGCGTCGCCCTTTGGATCGCCCGTCTGGAGCACGTAGAAGTCTTCGGCCCGGGTGAAGGGAAGGCCGTCGTAGAACGTTCGCTGCACCAGATCCACAAAGGCGCCGCCCGTGAGTGGTGCGTTGTAGCCGTCGACCACGGCGGTGAGGTCACCCTTGCTGGTGCTGATCCTCACCGTGGCCCGGCCGAGCAGCCTCGGCAGGTCGTCGAACTCGGCGGGGATCGGGAAGGGGAACGGGCCTACCAACCTGGCTTCGGCGGCGCCGATTGTCGCCAGCGCGGCGCGACGGGTGGTCAGGAAGGCATCGCGATCCTGGGCTTCGGCGGCAGTGGCCACCTCCTGCAGTTGCTTCTCCAGCCGCTCGAGCAGCTCGGTGGCGGTCGCCCGATCCTCGGCGGCGAAGCGCTCAAGGATGGCGGACCGTTGGCTTGTCAGCAGGGACTGGCTGCGGGTCACCGCACCGGCCAGGGGCTTCCAGCGCTTGGCACGCAGGTCGTCGCTGGTGGATTCCAGGCGGTGCTGCAGATCCTGCAGCTGCGGGGCGTCGATGGGCAGGGCGTTGCGCAGGATCGCTTCGGGGTCCTTCACGGCGTTGCCCTGGGGCAGGGCCGCCCAGGCGACGGGTGCCAGCAGCAGGGCCAGCAGGCAGGCCGCCAGGAGCTTGATCCCGAACAGTCCTATCGCCACGCCGACCGAGGGGACGGCCTGGCCAGCGCGGGAACTGCGGGAATCGCGGGAACCGATTTGCAACGATCTCCACCCCATCATGACCCCTTGGCTGAGCGGACTCTGGCACAACTGCCCTGTGCCGGAAGGGTCCGGGGCCCCAGAGCGTTGCCTGGGCGTTCCGGTAGCCAGCCTTACAATCCGCCGGATCCGACACGCCGGAATGATCTCCAGCAACGACTTTCGTACCGGCACCTCGATCGAGCTCGATGGCCAGGTCTGGCGCGTCGTTGAATTCCTGCATGTGAAGCCGGGCAAGGGCTCTGCCTTCGTGCGCACCAAGCTCAAGGCGGTGCAGAGCGGCAACGTGGTGGAGAAGACCTTCCGGGCCGGCGAGATGGTGCCCCAGGCCGTGCTGGAGAAGAGCACCCTGCAGCACACCTACATGGAGGGCGACGACTACGTGTTCATGGACATGGCCACGTATGAGGAGACCCGCCTCACCGCCAAGCAGATCGGCGACAGCCGCAAATACCTCAAGGAGGGCATGGAGGTGAACGTGGTGGCCTGGAACGGCAAGCCCCTGGAGGTGGAGCTGCCCAACTCGGTGGTGCTGGAGATCACCCAGACCGATCCGGGTGTCAAGGGTGATACGGCCACCGGCGGCACCAAGCCGGCGATCGTGGAGACCGGCGCCCAGGTGATGGTGCCCCTGTTCCTCTCGATCGGCGAGAAGATCAAGATCGACACCCGCACCGACAGCTATCTGGGCCGGGAGAACTAATCGCCATGCAGCTCGACCACAGCCAGCTCGAGAAGCTCCTGGCCCTGCTCGGGGACAGCGACATTCAGGAGTTCAAGCTCGAGGGCGACGACTTTCGTCTGGAAGTGCGCCGCAACCTGCCGGTGCCTGCGGCCGCTCCCGTGGTGACGGCACAGCTGCCCGCCGCGATGCCCTCCCTGGCCGCTGCGGCCCCGGCCCCCCTGGCCGAGGTGCCCTCGGCGCCCCCCCCGGTGGCCGCGGCCAGCCGCGGCGATCTGGTGGAGATCACCGCGCCGATGGTGGCCACCTTCTATCGCTCTCCGGCCCCGGGCGACCCGGTCTTCGTGGAGCCCGGCACCCGGATCAGCGTGGGCCAGACGGTGTGCATCCTGGAGGCCATGAAGCTGATGAACGAGCTGGAGGCCGAGGTGAGCGGCGAGGTGGTGGAGATCCTGGTGGAGAACGGCACCCCAGTGGAATTCGGCCAGGTGCTGATGCGGGTGCGGCCCGTCTGAATCTCCAGCGATCAGCCCAGCTCCCAGGCGGTTTCGATGGCGGCCACCATGCTCTCGGCCCGGGCCACCCCCTGGCCGGCGATGGCGAAGCCCGTGCCGTGGTCCGGGGAGGTGCGCAGGAAGGGCAGGCCCAGGGTGGTGTTCACGGCCGCGTCGAAGGCCAGCAGCTTCACCGGGATCAGGCCCTGGTCGTGATACAGAGCCAGATAGCCGTCTGGCCCCCCTGCTCCGCCCTGCCAGGCGGCCCCGGCGTCGAGCCAGCAGGTGTCGGGGGGCCTGGGGCCTTCCAGCAACACCTGCGGGTGGGCGTCTCTCCAGGCGTCGAGGGCCGGCTCCAGCCATTCCAGCTCCTCGCGGCCCAGGCTGCCGGCCTCGCCGGCATGGGGGTTGAGGGCGGCCACCACCAGCCGCGGTGAGGCCTGAAAACGTCTGCAGAAGGCCAGCAGCAGCTCCAGTTTGCGCGCCACCAGCTCCGGGCTCAGCTGCCGTGGCACCTCCGCCAGGGGGATGTGGGTGGTGGCCAGCAGGGTGTTCAGCCGCCAGTGCCCCGTGGGCGAGCGGGCCGTGAACAGCATCGTGGCCTCCGGTGCCCCTGCCAGCTCGGCCAGCCGTTCCGTCTGGCCTGGGTAGCCATGGCCGGCGCGATGCCAGCTGGCCTTGGCGATCGGCGCGGTGACCAGGGCCCCGCAGTCTCCCCGTTTCACCAGCTCGGTGGCGGCACTGAGCCAGCGAAAGCTGGCCGCACCGGCCACCGCACCACTGCGGCCTGGAGGCACCGGTTCCTCCAGGGGCAGATCCAGCATCTCCAGCTCAGCCGGATCCCGCAGCGGGGCGGTGGTGTGACAACGCAGCTGGGCATAGCACTGTTCCAGCCAGTGCCGACAGCCCACCAGCACGGGCTGCAGCTCCGCGGGCCTGGGCCTGGCCAGGGCCTTGAGCACCACTTCGGCGCCGATCCCCGCCGGGTCGCCCAGGCTGATGGCGAGCCTCGGGTTGATCGTGTTGGATGGGCCCTGGCTGCCTGTGGTGAGTCCCATGCTGCGCTGGTTGCTGCTGGTGGGGATGGTGCTGGGTCTGGCGACGGGTGTGCGCCGTGGCTGGATCGAGGTGCGCTGGGGCCGACTTCTCCAGGATCTCGGCGTTCCCTTCGTGGCCGATCCTGGCTCGCCGGAGTGTCCGCCCGCTCAGCCTGGCTCCCCGGCTCTCTCCTCTTCGGCCAGGGAGGCGCGGAACCCCTCCCTGTAGCTGGGATAGAGCAGGCGGTAGCCGAGCTGCCGGCAGAGCAAGCGATTGCTCGCCCGGCGGTTTTCGATCCAGAAGCTGCGGGCCATCGGGCTGAGGGTGGCCTCGATGTCCCGGTAGCGCTGCACCTCCGGCAGGGGGATCCCGAGCAGATGGGCCGCAAATCCCAGGGATTCCGTCGAGGGGCAGGGGCAGTCGTCGCAGACGTTGAGCACCGCTGGGCGCTGCGCCTCCGGCAGGGCGATGCTGTGGAGCAGGCCGCCCACGATGTCGTCCACGTGCACACGGGAGAACACCTGGCCGGGCTTGTGCACCAGCCGGCTGTTGCCCTGGCGCAGGCTCTCGAACGGACAGCGGCTGGGGCCATAGATCGCCGGCAGGCGGAACACCTGCACCGGCAGCCCCGTGGCCTGCCAGGCCCGCTCGGCCGCCAGGCGCTGCTGGCTGCGGCCGGGGCGAGGGTTGGGGGGGGTGGTCTCATCCACCCAGGCGCCGCCGCTGTCTCCGTAGACCCCGGTGGTGGAGAGGTAGCCAAGCCACTGCAGCGGCTGGCGGCGCAGCATGGGCTCCAGCAGGGGGAGCAGCGGATCGCCGCCCGGGCCATCGGGACCAGCCGTCACCAGCACGTGGCTGATCCCCTCCAGCGCACCGGCTTCGCCGGCACTGCCGGTGGCGCTGTCCAGCCGCAGCCAGCCCAGCCCCGGTTCGGGCCGGCGGGGCTTGCGGCTGGTGAGCAGCACGTCAAACCCCTGCCGGGCCATGGCCCGGCCGAAGCGCAGGCCCGTGAAACCGCCTCCCAGCACCAGCAGCCGACCGGCGGACTTGACATCTGCTGCGACTATGAGTACACCTGTATCATCCACGGTTGTTCGTCATGGCTGGTCTGATGCTCGCAGCTGGCTCACGCGTCACGGGTTCGCGCGCAGTTCGCTCGCTCACGGCCCCCTCAATGGTCTTGTCCCCCGTACTGCGGACCTGCCCCGCCGCTGGCGCTTTCCGCCTGGCAGAGCCCCAGAGGCTGGCTGCCCGTCGCCTGCGCCGGAGTGGGGGTCTGGTCACTGCCCTGGTGTGCGGCGGGGTGCTGGCGGCTGCCCTGTGGATGGCCCCGGAATCACCCCAGGATCAGGCGGCCATCTGCCAGCGCCACAACGGCGTGGCGGCCTGCCGGGTGTGGTGAGCAGCGGCTTCCACCTCCAGGGGGCTGGCCGGCTGGCTGGCCGGTGCCACCAGTTCCAGCAGCTTGAGGGCCAGCCGCAGATCCCCCTCCGTCCAGGCCCGGATGGCCATCGCCCGGCGCGGGTCGTAGAAGCTCTGCTGGCGATACCAGAAAAAGGCGTCGCAATCGCTCTTGTGGCCATTGCAGGCCAGGCAGGCCGGCACGCAGTTTTCGGTCACGCTCGGCCCGCCCTGGCATTTGGGGAGCACGTGATCGATCGATTCGGACCGTTGGCCGCAGTAGATGCAGCTGTGGTTGGTGAGCTGGTGCAGGGATTGGCGCCAGCGGCGCAATCGGAACTTGGGACAGAGATCTTCCAGAAAAACCCCATCTGAGGTTCGTCCATCTCTGGCCTGCATGCGCCTTGCTCGGCTGGTGCCAGTGTGGCGGCATCTCCGCTGGTGACACTGTGTCGGCGGCTGCTGTTCCGCCGATGCGCTGCCTGATGCGGCTGGGGCCCACCGGCCGCATCGAGGTGATCAGTCCCTACGACGCCGTCACCCAGGCCCAGTTGCGCAGCGTGCGTCCCCGGGGGCACTGGAACGGTGCCTCCCGCCACTGGGACTTTCCGCTGGAGGCGGCACCGGCCTTGCTGCGGCAGCTGGCGGGTCGCTTTCCGCTGGATCCTGAGCTGGAGGAATGGCTGGCCTGGATGGGGCAGCCGCTGCCGCCGCTGCCGCCCCACCGGCAGCTGGTGAGGGCTGCCCAGCTGGACCAGCCCCTGGAGGATGGCCGGAGCCTCTTTGTCCACCAGCGGGCTGCGGTGCGCTGGTTGCTGGCCCGCCGGGGGGCGTTGCTGGCGGATGCCATGGGTCTGGGCAAGACCCTCTCGGCCCTGGTGGCCGCCCGGGCCATGGTTCGCCTGGCGGACTGCCGCATCGTGGTGCTGGCGCCCGTCGGCCTCCATGGCCACTGGCGCAGCGAGGCCCTGGCCCTGGGGCTGCGGCTGGAGCTGCACAGCTGGGCCCGCCTCCCTGAGCACCTCCCCCCCGCAGGCACGGTGTTGATCGCCGACGAGGCCCACTTCGCCCAGAACCAGCACACCCGTCGCTGTCAGGGGTTGCTGCGACTGGCGCGCCACCCGCGGCTGCGGGCGATCTGGCTGCTCACCGGCACACCGATGAAGAACGGTCGGCCGTTGCAGCTCTTTCCCCTGCTGGCGGCCATCGGCCATCCCCTCGCCCAGGACCAGCGCCGCTACGAGGAACTGTTCTGCCAGGGCCATTGGCGTGAGCGGGGTGGTCGCCGGCTGTGGCAGGCCAGTGGTGCCAGCCAGCTTCCCGAATTGCAGCGCCTGATCCGACCCCTGGTGCTGCATCGGCGCAAGCAGGATTGCCTGGACCTGCCGCCCAAGCAGCGACTCCTGCACACCGTGGCGCTCGATTCCGACCAGGCCCAGGGATTCGACCACCGGGTCGAGCGCAAGGTGCTCGACTACCGCCGCCGGGTGGCCCTGGGGGAGGTGCGCCGGGACGCCGAGGTGCTGGCGGTGTTCACGGCCCTGCGCCAGATCAGCTCCAGTTACAAACTGCCGGCCGCCGAGGCCCTGCTGCGGCCGCTGCTGGCCGCGGGTGAGCCGGTGGTGCTGTTCACCGCCTTTCTGGCCAGCGCCCGGCAGCTGGTGGAGCGGCTGGGCGGGGGCACGCTGCTCAATGGGGCCGTGCCGGTGGCCGAGCGCCAGCGGCTGGTGGATCGCTTCCAGGCCGGAGGCAGCGATCTGCTGGTGGCCACCTACGGCACCGGCGGCCTGGGGTTCACGCTGCACCGGGCCCAGCACGTGCTGCTGCTGGAGCGTCCCTGGACTCCGGGCGATGCCGAGCAGGCCGAAGATCGCTGTCACCGCATCGGCATGGCCAGCGGGCTCACCAGCCATTGGCTCCAGTTGGGCGTGGCCGATCAGCTGGTGGATTCCCTGATCGCCAGCAAGGCGGAGCGGATTGCCCTGGCCCTGCACCGGGGCGAGCAGGAGTTGCGGCGGCGGTCACTGCCGGCCATGGTGCGCGAGCTGCTGGAGCGCTGGTGACCTCAGGGTCTGGCTGGAGTGGTCCGCTTGCTGTCCTCTGCGCACAGCTGGGCTCGCACCCGCAGGTCGCTGCGCAGCTGTCCGTCCAGGGCGTCAGCTGGGATCGCAGCGGCCAGTTTGATCGCCTTGCGCAGATCAGCGCAGGCTGCCCGGTCATCGCCAGCCAGGCTGTGGAGCAGATAGCGGTCGTTGAGGGGAGCTGGATCCTTCGGGAACGCCGCCACCACGGCATGACAGGCCTGCAGACGCTCGCTGAGGTTGGCCAGCTTCAGCTCCCGCAGGCAGTCATCGCGGCGAATGGCCTGCTTTGGTAGGGGTGCCTCTGCGCAACCGGCGCAGACGAGCGCCACAACCAGTAGCGGCCAACAGGTCGACCGGGCCAGCCGCCGCCAGGTATCAGGTGCCGTAGCGCTCATTGCGGGTCAGGCCTCCGGTCGACCTGGGCGCTTCACCACTGCCCTCAGGCTGCTTGAACAGATCTCCCAGGTAACGGCCGCAATCCGGGAATTCCGTGGGGTTGTCCACCACGGTTTCCGTGATCAGCACTGCCGCGTGCTGGGGAGAGGTCTTGAACGGCCCATCGCCCTGACGCTTGATCACGGCATAGGCAGCATCCCAGCTCACTGGGTGGGTGTTGCCGTTGTTGCGCATGAAGCAATAGATCTGGGCCCCCTTGGTGCCGATTGTCGTCTGCCGGGTCTGGGCTTCGACCCCGGCCGGCACCAGCGGGCCTGCCACCAGGGCCAGGGCCAGCGCCTTGCCCAGCTGCCGGCGCCACGGGCGGGCAGCTCCGGAGGGATGGGGACGGTTGAACGACGCTGTCAGGCGTTGGCCCATGGCTTCAGGATCTGGAAGCAAGGCCCAAGCTATCGATCGGGCCGGGCCTCGTCGAGTGCGGAGGTCGCTCACCCCGGAGGACCGGCCTGGGGTACCACCAACCGAACCACCAGGGGCAGCACGATCAGCACGGTGATCAGACGGATGGCGTGCAGAGCGGCCACGGACGCTCCCACGCCAAATTCCGCACCCACCAGGCTCATGCCACTGATCCCCCCCGGGGCCGCACCGAGCAGGGCCACCACCGGATCGAGTCCCAGCAGGCGGCTGCAGAGCAGGGCGATTCCCAGGCCGGCGATCACCAGCGTGAGGGTGATCAGCAGGGCGGGCTTCCAGAGATGACGCAATTCCTCGAGGGCGGTGGCCGTGAGGCTGGTGCCGATCACCGTGCCGATGGCGATTTCCAGCACGGTGCGGGTGCCAGGGGGCCAGCTCACCGGCTCCAGGCGGCCACTCAGGCTCAGGGCCCCAGCTGCCAGCAGGGCACCCGCGAGGGGAGCTGCGGGAATGCCGGTGCGCAGGGCGAGCAGTCCGCCGCCGATGCCCGCCAGGAGCATGATCGGCAAAGTCCAGAGTGTGGTCATTCGTCCATTCTCTCCGTGATCCGGCGGCGATCCAGCTGCGCTGCAGTTGCGATCAGGGGGAAGTCAGTGCAGCGCTGCGCTTGGCTGGGGTCGGAATCTGTGTTGTCATCGGCATCATGTCTCACCTGTCATGGCAGCAGAATCCGTTTCCTTTCGGATCACTCGCAACACCGAGGATCTGGCCCAGACCACCCATGCCCTCTCCCAGCGGGTCGTGAAGCTGGAACAGCGTCTGCAGGCGTTGGAAGTGCAACTGGCCCAGTGGTCTGATCAGGGCAACCACCAGGAGTCCGAACAGCTCGACAGCCTGGAGAATGTGGAGCGACTTCTCCATGATTGCCGCAGTCTGCTGGGCTTTGAGGACCAGCCGGCCCACCCAGCTGCCGAGGTCGACGAGGACCATCTCCTGGGAGGTGATCAACCCCTGGCCGCCTGATCGTTGCAAACCCTGCCCCTGGTCAGCGGTGGCAGAATGGAAAGAAAGTCGGCCATGGCATTCCCCACCATCTCCACTTCGGCTTCCGCCCACGGGTCCACCCCTGGCAGCAGCTCAGGGTTGCGCCGCCCAGCCATCACCCCCTGTGCTCCCCCCGAGCCAAGTTGCTCTTCATTGCGCAGCAGCGAAAACGACCACCAGCTGGAAAAGCTGGAGTTTGCCCTCGCTGTGGCCATCACCCGCGGGGATGGCACCAGGATCCAGACGTTGCGAGACCAGATCGCCGCCCTCGGCGGCAACTGCGAGGAGCCCGGCACCTGAGGGAAGTCCATCGTCCCCTGATCAATCGCCAGGCTGATCCTGGGCCCGTTCCCAGGCTGATTCCAGGCCCCACCTTGGCGCACTTGTCTGCTGCAACTGTGGCGCGTGGGTGCCTCAGAGCCGATGGGTCAGCCAACCAAGCCGACACCTTGAAGGACAATTGATCGCGATTGCAGGCGCTATCGAGTCTCTATAGTTATCCAATGACCGCCACTTTCAGCATCCCTACAAGTACCCCCGTAGCCAAGGCCCTGCCGGCAGTGACGCCAGCAGACCGAGATCTCCGTCCCCGTCTCCAGGCCGAACTGACCCTCTGGGGCTCCCGAGCTGTCAGTGCAGCTGCTGCCGGCGATCTTGATCAGGCCGCCAGGGCCATTCTGGCTGCCCTGGACTGTGAACGCCGCCTGGCAGGTTTTGGTCCCCAGGTGATGCAGCTGATCAAGCCCCGGCACTGACCGGAGCCGTAAGCCGTATTCCCATTCAGCTTGATGACTGGAGAAAGAACTCGATACGCCAGCGACCGGATTCTCTTGCCCAGGGCCAATGATCGGCCTGGAGCTCCCAGCAATTTGTGCGCAGAACTCCCACGGAGATCGGTAAGCCCACCTGCGAGGCGATGGCCACGATCTCCTCAGGATTCGCCGCTGATCTGACCCGGCTCGCTGTCTCAGGATTGGTGATGAGATGACGGCTCAACGCCGTGAGTTGACGAAGCTGTTCCGGAGTGCTTTCTGGCTGAAGCATTGCAGATGATTGCTCTTCCAATCTGGGCACGATGCTCTAAAGGGGAGGTTCAATTTAGTGTTCGGAGGGCTGCTATCTGAAGCGGTTCGCATTCTCCTTGCTGATTGTACACCATGCAGAGCAAAACCCCCTCAGTAGAACTGCTTAGCCACTTTTCATGGTTTTCGTTTTAAGCAGAATACAGCGGTTGATTTTCTGTCTCTGCCAGCCGGGCATCAGCGAGGCGACCCAGCTCCAGGTCATCGACCAGGTCCATCAGCTCCTCGTAGGCCTTGGCAGGCACGCAATAGAAGGCTTGCTCGTTGTGGTTAAGCACTGCGACGGCCATCCCCTTGCCCGCCGCCACGGTGGCAGTGGGGTTCTTCTTGTGGTCCGTGATGCTGACGGCGATCTCGGTCAACACGCGATGCGCCATGAACAACCCAGCCCAGCACTCCGGTCCAGTCTGAATCGCGGCAAAGGACCCTGAGCAATCCTCAGGGCTGGGCCAGATTCGGCCCGGGCAAGAACACCAGGCGTTGGGGCTGGACCCAGGGCGACGCTTCAGGTGAAGCCAGGGACTCAGAAGTGGCCGGCAATGCACTCAGGATTGCGAATGGGATCTGCGCGCGACTCTTTGCCTTGAAGCCTGATCCTGGAAAGAAGAGTTGGCCTTCGATCACAAGCGCCGCAAGGGATCGATCCCAACCGTGGTTCAGAAGAAGGGGCTGAGGTTATTTCGAACCGGTTTCGCCATCTTCAGGCCAATAGGAGGAATTCCAATGACCATTGGAATCGAGGAGGCCGGCAGAGATCAGGAATTGCCGAGCCCAGCCTGGCTCCTTGATCTTTTCATTCACCCAGGCCAGGTTCTCAGACGTGAGGCGCGTCTGTTGTGCTGAGCCATCTGGCAGGCCCTGACCTGGTGGATGTTGGCGGGGAGGGAAGCAGGGCCATGGGACAGCTGGCCTCATGGGCCCTGAACCGTAGATCTGTGGGGGTGGTGTTGGGGTGGCGGGCGAACCATTCGCCATGAAGCCGCATCAAGAATGGCCCGCTCGCCGCGACCTGTCATGGCCGACCGGCTCTTCCAGTGCTCACTGGCTTCTGACCGGTCGGCTTCAGGATGCGAGCAGGCGTTGCTCGGCCTTGGCGAAGGCATCGTCCACGTCATCCCCGCACCAACGGCTGTAGGCCGCCAGGTGGGTCTGCACGCTGTGCCCCATCGCCGCGGCCACCAACTTGGGCGGCAGGTCGCAGATCACGTGGGCTCGGTGGGCGTAGCCATGCCGGCAGGAGTAGGGCACGAGCTTCTCGCCCTTGGCTTCGTAGTCCTGCCGGAGCTTGTTCCAGAGGGGCCGTCGGTGTAGGTACTGCCTGATGTCGTTGCCCGCGTAACCCACGCGCATGGGTGGGAGCCGGTCGGGGGCGTACTGCTCGGCAAGCTGCCACTGAGAGGCCCAGTCATCACAGGGCAGCAGCCTCAGGGTGCGGGGCTTGGTCTTGCCTCGTGAGGCCATCTTTTCATAGGTGCACCAGAGGCGGCCGTCGCGGAACTGAAGGTGGTGCAGTTCCTCAGGGCGCAATCCGTAGGCCGCCATCAACTGGAAGCCGAAACGCCAGCGGGGATCAGGGAGTGCTTCCACCAGAGCAAGGATGTCCTCTACCCCCAGGGGTGTGGTGAACGCTTGTGGGCTCCTGGAGCGCCCCACATAGGTCGCAAGATTCTGCGGCGGCGCCCAGTCCTCGCCCAGACGCTGCTCCTCACGTGCCCAGCGCAGGAGGGCAGTGGTGCATTGCATCTGGATCTGCCGGGTGCGTCCTCCCGGTTTGTCTGCCCAGATCTTTGCCAGGCCCTCGAGCAACTGCTTGCGGTCAGTGGTGGAGCAGGCATCGCCATGGCTCCCAGCACGTGCTTCATGTGGTGCCGGTAGACCCGCTCCCAGGTCGAGCCCTTGATCTCGCCGCTGAGCAGCTTGTAGTCACGAAAGGCTTCGATCAGCTCGGACCAGTCCTCGATCGAGAGGAGTGCGGCAGCAGCGCTGAGCTTTGAGCCACCACCAGCGCTGGCGGGCAAGCCTGGAGCTTCTGCAACTGATAAAGCACCGGGTCCAGCATGGTGCGGCCGGATGATGCGAGCTACGCAGAGATCAGGATCAACGCCCTTCTAAAATTCATTAAACACATAGACGACTGCATCCTGAATTTCATCGACTTGATCGCATTGCCATGGAATGGGTAGCAATACCTGTCGTCTTTTTCCTCCGGCCGCACCTGCAGCGATGTTCAACCGGACGCTCCCCCGATGTTTCAGAACGGTCCAACCTCTCCGGCAGCCCCGCTGAGACAGGGCGTGAGACACCACGGTTCGGATCGTCCCCTCCCAGTCACGGGCCGGTGCCATGTGGGACGTTTGGTGAGATGTTTGGCCCTACAGCCTGGCACGGCCTATCAGGTACGGTCAGCCGCTGGCAGCCCTAAAGCCAGTGCCAGACTGGCTTTAGAGGGGATTTCTCAGTCCTGGACTAAAAGCGGGTGACCGGATTCGAACCGGCGACGTTCAGCTTGGGAAGCTGACATTCTACCACTGAATTACACCCGCAAATCTGAAGTTGAAGCCTCAGGTTTTGTGGCCGACGCGAAGGAATCAATCCTTCGAATCGGCCCATCAACCCTAGCAACTGTTGGGCCTATCAGCCGGCGAGGGCTGCAGCACAGGCCGCCACGCCGGCGCCGGGGGTGCCCTTGTGCAGGCCCAGGTCCGCCAGGGTGGCCTCAATGGCGGCCACGGCGGTGAGCACGTCGCGATCACACACGAAGCCCAGGTGACCGATGCGGAACACGTGACCCTTGAGGTGGTCCTGGCCGCCGGCCAGCAGGATGTCGAATTTCTCCTTCACGGCCTTGCGCATCGCCTCGGCGTCGATGCCCTCCGGTGCCACGGCGGTGATCGCAGGGCTGCCATGGCCCTCGGCCGCATAGAGGGGCAGCCCGATCGCCTTCATGCCGGCCTGAGCGGCGGCGCGGTGGCGGCTGTGGCGGGCGAAGATCGCCTCCAGACCCTCGGCCTGCATCATTTCCAGGGCCGCCTGCAGGGCGAAGTAGAGGTTGATGGCAGGGGTGAAGGGGTTGCTGTCGGCCTTGGCCGATTTCCTGTACTTGCCCAGATCCAGATAGAACTTGGGCAGGTCGGAGCGGCCGTAGGCCTCCCAGGCCCGCTCGCTCATGGCCACGAAGGCCAGGCCCGGCGGCATCATGTAGCCCTTCTGGGAGCCGGAACCGATCACGTCGATCCCCCAGGCATCCATTGGCACGTTGCAGGCGCCCAGGCTGGTGACGCAGTCGGCGATGGTGAGGGCGGTGCCGTGGGCCTTCACGTGCCTGGCGATCGTCTCCAGGTCGTTGATCACCCCCGTGGAGGTTTCCGAGTGGGTGAGGATCACCGCCTTGATCGCCTTGGCCGTGTCGGCCTCCAGGGCGGCACGGAAGGCTTCCGGATCGAGGGGCTGGCCCCATTCGGCCTTGATCACCTGCACGTCCAGGCCATAGGCCTGGGCCACCTTCACCCAGCGCTCGCCGAACTTGCCGTTGTCGCCGCAGAGCACCGTGTCGCCCTTGCTCACCACGTTGATGATCCCGGCCTCCATGGCCGCAGTGCCGCTGCCGGTGATCACCAGCACGTCGCTGCTGGTCTGGTGCAGCCATTGCAGCTGCTCGGTGGTGCACTTGACGATCTTCTGGAAGTCGGCGCTGCGGTGGCCGATCGGGTGGCGGCCCATGGCCTGCAGGACGGTTTCCGGCACCGGCGTGGGGCCGGGGATCATCAGGGTGAGTTTGTCCTGCATGGTGGAGGCGCGGGCGGATGGGGGCGAGGGGCCACCATAAAAAACAGGGCATCCAGGGGCTGCCCCCACCATCTTTCCGCCCGGATGGAGCCGTCCGCTCCGCCATCGCCCCCCTGCGCTCTGCCTTTGCCCGCTTCCTGCTTCCCCTTCGCCTGCGCGCTCGAGGATGTCCTGCGGCGCAGGCAGCGGCTCGGTTCCAGGTGGGGCGCCGCCGTTGCGCTGTCAGGCCGATGGCCCTGAGTTCGGCCTGGTTGCCCGCCCTGCTGGTTGTGCTCTGGGCCTGGGTGTTGCGCCGCAGGCCCCACACCGCCCACAGCACCCGCGTCCGCCGCAGCGCGATCGTGCTCGTCGTGCTGCTGAGTGGCCGCTATCTGCTGTGGCGCGCCACCAGCACCCTCAACCTCGTGAGCGCCGAGGCCACCGCCCTGAGCCTGCTGCTGCTGGCCGCCGAGGTGATCCTGGTGGGCCACGGAGTGCTGCAGCTGGGGCTGGCCTGGTTCCGGCAGCCGCCGATCGCCGAGGAGGTGCACCAGGCCGCCCAGCGGCTGGAACACCAGATCCGCTGCGAGTCGAGGCGGCTTGCCAGGGTCGATGTGGTGGTGCCTAGCCGCGGTGAACCGCTGGAGGTGCTGGAGCGCTCCCTGAGGGGTTATCTGGCCCTGGAGTACCCCCGGGTCGCCGTGTGGCTGCCCGACGATGCAGCCCGGCCGGAACTGGCCGACCTGTGCCGGCGCCTGGGCTGCCGCTATTTCAGCCGAACGGATGGTCGCCATGCCAAGGCAGGCAATCTCAATCACGCCCTGCCCCACCTGCACGGGGATCTCCTGCTGGTGTTCGATGCCGATGTGCTGCCCCAGCGGCATTTCCTGACCCGCACCGTGGGGCTGTTCGACGATCCGCGGGTGGCCCTGGTGCAGACCCCCCAGAGCTACATGAATCCCGACCCGGTGAGCCGCAACCTGGGTCTCGAGCGCTGGCTGATGCCAGAGAGGAGGTGTTCTATCGGTGGATTGAACCCACCCGCCAGGGGGTGGGTGCCGTGGTGTGTGCCGGCACCTCCTTCCTGGTGCGGCGGTCTGCCCTCGAGCAGGTTGGCGGCTTTGAAACCGGCACCCCCTCCGAGGACTTGGCGACGGGGATCCGCCTCAGCGCGGCGGGCCACCGCATCCTGTATCTCAACGAGAAACTCAGCGCCGGCCTGGCCCCGCCCAGCCTGGCGGCGATGGCGCGTCAGCGCAGCCGCTGGGCAAGCGGCACGCTCCAGACGTTGCGAACCACGGCGAATCCTCTGGTCATCCCGGGCCTCAACCCCCTGCAGCGGCTGGCCTTGCTCGAGGGCATCCTCCACTGGTTCAACGTGATCCCCCAGCTGGTGCTGGTGCTGATGCCGCTCAGCTTCGGGCTGCTGGGTGTTCCGCCCCTGGTGCTTCCCGACCAGGGCGCGCTCAGCGTGGCCCTGCCGCTGCTGCTCGCCCAGGTGCTGCTGGTTCGCTGGTTCAGCCATGGCGCGCGCTCGGCGCTGATGCCCGAGCTCTATGGCTGGATCTTTGTGGTGCCGGTGTTGCTGGCCGTGCTGGACACGGTGCTGGGCCGTCTGCGGCCCTTTCAGGTCACGCCCAAGGAAACCCCCTTGGGCCGGCCGGCGCCGGCGCCTTGGCTGGTGTGGAGCTGCCTGGCCATCGGCAGCCTGCTGGCAGCCGTGCGGGCCTGTTGGGATCGGTACCCCTCCGATGCCGTGGTCTGGTTCCGGCCTGTGCACGCCCAGGGGGTGCTCGAGCAGGGGCCGCGGCGCTGGGCCGTGCGGCTCACGGCCATCAGCGAACGGGTTGTGGAGCTGAGCTGGTCGGCCGCAGATCCGGGTGGAGAGCTGCCGCAGCGGCACAGGCCGCTGCTGATCCACGCCGACTGCCTGGGAACCGACTCCCTGGCCCTGCGGCTGGAGCAGGTGCGGAGTTCCGGGGGCCGGGTGCAGCTCGGCGCCCTCTGGCTTTGGCGGTCCGAGGCGGAGGCCTTCCGGCTCCAGGGGCAGCTCTACCAACAGCCCGGTGCCTGGCCGGTGCGTCAGGCGCCGTCTGACCTTCTCGCTATCCCTGCCCTGCTCCTGCGGTTGCTGCGACCCCAGGGCCCCGAAGGATGGTTGAACCGCAGCGCCCTGACGATCAATCTGGAGTGCAGGCCCTACAAGCCCGTGCTTCCGTTGCTGGTTGACTGATTCCAAGTTGTTCCCTGGGCCGCGATGGCCGGTGATCTCTGGCTGTTGCCGGTGGCTGTGCTAGTTGGCACCGTGGCCATGGCCAGCGGTATCGAAGGGGGAACCCTGTTAAAGCCCCTGTTTCTGCTGGTGCTACGACTGCCTGCCCAGCAGGCGGCGGCTGCCGGACTGATTACCGAGGTGTTCGGCTTCACCAGCGGGCTGATCGCCTATCAGCGCCGACAGCTGATCGACGGGGCTCTGGTGAGGAGTCTGCTGCCGGCCACGCTGCCGACGGCGTTGTTGGCATCGCTGGCCTCAGGTGTGCTGCCGGCCGCCGCCTTGGAAGCCCTGCTAGCCGGTGCCCTGGGGCGGGGAGTGGATCGATCGCCTGCTGCTTGGATTCGGCGCGCTGAGCCTGGGGGCGCAGTGTCGGCGGGCCTGGGTGAGATGAATGCCTATGTGCTGCTTCGTCGTCGTTGCCTGGAGGCAGGGCCGGCCGTGGCCAGTGGGGTCGCCGTGGTGGCGATCAGTGCCCAGGCCGCCGCTGCGGCAACCCTGATTCGGCTATGGCGCAGCCCGGAGCCACTGCTTAGTGGGGTGCTGCCTGTGGTGGTCTTCACTGTGCCCGGTGTACTCACGGGGCACAGCTTGGAGCCTGGCTGGCCGGTACCCTGCCGCGGCTTTGGCTGGAGCGGGGGGTGGCGGGGGTGCTGGTGTGGTCGCGGCAACTCTGGGGCTGCAGCTTCTGGTACCGCTGACCCTCCGGTGAGAGCAGTCCCACTCAGGATTGTCCGGTGTCTCAGTCCGTCAGGCAATCCAATCACCAGGGCTGCGGGTATTTCCTCTGTCCGCTTTGGATCCATCCATGCCATCCCTCTCTTCCCGCCTTCGCGCCGGTCTCGGAGTCGCCGCCATCACGGCTGCCGCTCTCACCCTGCCGGCCTATGCCGCGGGCTGTGGTCCGCGCGGAGGCTGTTGTGGCAGCAAGAAGCAGCTCCAGCGGTCCGGTGGCTGCGGCGCCGCCAAGCCGGGGGGGTGCTGTGCCGCTAAGCCTGGGGGGTGCGGCGCCGCCAAGCCCGCTGGCTGCTGCGCCGCACGCTGATGCTCCTGCGCCAGCGCTACCAGGCCGGTTGCCGCAGCCTGCGCCACTGGCTCAGGGTGAACGAGCGGCATGGGTCGCTGGTGCGCGTCTGCACCGGCGACGTGGTGGTGCTTGCTGAGCGCCACTATCCCGAGGACGATTGGCGCGACCCGCCCAGCGGCGGCCAGGCCTATTACCACTGCCACCGCCCGGGCGATGAGCACGGCCATCTGCATCTGTTCATGCCCGCTGAGCCCGGCGCCGAGCTCACCCATCTGCTGGGCATCGGCCTCGATCCCCGGGGGCTGCCCCTCAGCCTGTTCACCGTGAATCGCTGGGTGGCCAACGATGCCTGGCTGCCGGCAGGCCCGTGCGCCGAGCTGGTACTGCGCTTCAGCTTGGCGGCCAGCGAGGCCGACCCCCGCTTCAGCGGCTGGCTGGAGCAGTTCCTGCGCTTCTACGCGCCGGCGATCCAGACCCTGCTGCTGGAGCGTGACCGGGCCCTGGCGGCCAAGGACGAGCCCCTGGAGCAGGCCCTGGAGGACCGTGACCTGGAGATCCCCAGCCAGGTGGCCATCGACTGGGGCGCTGATCTCGACGACGTTCAACAGCACTGGCGAGCCCATGTGGAGCAGCTTCGATCCAGCCCTGTTGCACCATCCGGCGGTGATGGTGCTGTTCGTGCTGGCCTATGCGATCGCTGAGGTGATACTGCTTCCGGCAGCGCCGGCCACGGTCCTTGCCGGCAGTGTGTATGGCCTGGCGCTGGGTTCGGCCCTGGTGGTTCTAGGGGCTTCCCTTGGCGCAATTGCGGTGTTCCTGCTTACGCGTCGCTGGCTTCGCCCCCAGGCCAGCCGCTGGCTTGAGCGCTCCCGGCACCTGGAGGCACTGCGGCGGGTGGTGAGTCAGGAAGGCCTGCGGGTGCTGCTGCTGGCCCGCCTCTCACCGGTACTGCCCTACAACCTCCTGAACGTGGCCTACGGCCTCAGCGACATCCCCCCGCTCACCTTCGGCCTCGGCCTGATCGGCATCTTGCCCGGCACGGTGCTCTATGTGGGGCTGGGTTCGGCGGTTGCCGGGGCTGGAGCGGATGCCGGGGCCAGAGGCCTGCGCCTGATCGGACTGCTGGCCACCCTGGCCTGCGCCCTGCTCCTGGCGCGCAGGCTGTTGCCCGGCTCCGCTTCAACCGAGTCCCAGATCCACTCCTGAACCTTGCGTTCCTCTCCCATGAACGTGAAGGGCAGCGCCTCCCAGGCCGCGGCGTGGGCCTCCGGGTCCGCCGGGGGGGCCTGGCGATCGTGGGGCCATCGGGGGCTGTGGCAAAAGCACCGTTCTGGCCTGCTTCAACCGCCTGCACGACATCAACCCTGCCTGCGAGCTGCGCGTGACTCACAACCTGGCCCAGGCCCGCCGTCTAGGCGACGACGGGGCCGTGTTCTGGAACCGCGACGGCGTGGGTCATCGGGAGGAGCAGGGAACGGCCGATGCGGTGTTCGCCTCGCCCTGCTCACCGATCAGCGCCGCGTACCTGGAGGGAGCCAGGGGCTGACGCCCCTGGCCGATCCACTGACAGCCGGGTGTGGTGGTGGCGATCCTGCCGGAGATACCAACAGGCCTCCCCCGGCCGATGGAGGTGTGATTCAGCTCAGCCCATCAGGACAGATCAAGCCCACAGCTGCGACACCTGGGCAAACACGGCCTCGCCGATTCGTTCGCCATTCTTGACGCCTTCCTTGTTGCCGTCATCGAAGTGGATGCCTCCGAATATCCGGGAATCCCCAGATTCTACCCAGGCGTCTCTCCAGGTATCCCAGGATAGAGCAACAGGAATATTCTTTTCCTTTTCGATCAGCGAAGTCGTTGTCACGGAGGCGCCAAATTGTTCTTGCCCCGTGATCAGCTCAATCAATTTGCCGGCCGCAGATGAGAATGTGCTGTGGCCAGAGGTGAACTCTGCAAAAGGTGGCGAATAGAAATTGCCAAAGGTCTGGTAGGTTTCCCAGTCTGTACCATTGATCTTTTGGGTGTTCTTGGTGCTGCGATTGTATGCATTGATTTGTACGCCGCCAGTGATGGGATCGACATCATTGAGCAGCTCAAGACGGCTGAGCTCGCGAATGGCGGTGAGGGGGCGGGTGTAGTCGGTTTCGGTCTTCAGGCCCCAGGACGAGACACTGGCGGAGAGCAGCGCCTGGCCGATGCCGAAGAACATCCGCACATCCTCCTGGCGGGTGTTGTCGTAGAGCTCGGAGGCGTAGCGGCCGAACTCCACCCAGGTGCCGGGTGGAAATCCGGTGCCAGGACCATCCTCCCAGAATTCGGCGATCAGCTTCTGCTTGTCGGTGAGGTTGGCGCTGGCATCCACAACCCGTTGAGCCTGCTCGATGAATGCAGGGTTGATGTCAACCCCGATCAAGTCTTTGCTAATGGAAACGACCTCGCCATTTGCTCGGGTGATCGTTCCAGCCTTGGCATCATGAGTGGCATCGGGATCCAGCAGGAAGGGCTCAGGTGATTTGAGCTCAGCCTTGAGATCCTGGAGTTGTTGCTTGCTGAGGATCTGGTTTACCTCTCCCCACTGGGGAGTGAGAAACTTCTGAAGTCCGCTCGCAGGGTTGCCGCCCACGTTGTATTCCGGAGTCCAGCGATCGAGCTCGCGCACATCTGTTGGGCCAGAATTGACGGGGCTGTAGCTGCTTGCAGCGCCCGATCCATCGAGCGCGTAGAATGAAGCAACCGCATCGGCAACGGCTGCGCCGACTTTTTTCGCGGCGGCATCGGCGGATCGACCCAAGTCGTTCAACGCAGCACGGAGGCCTGTTTCTGCTATGGAACCTCCCTCAGGTGCTTCACGGCGCATGACATCGGTTGCGGCATAGGCAATCACGTTGTCGATGAAGGCCTCCCGATTTTTTTTGGAGATGCCTTTAAGGGAGTCTTTCGCGAGCTTTGTCAGGTTTTTATCCGTTTTCTTTCCGCCTAGGCTGGTCTCCTCTTTATTGTCATAGATCTGCTGGGCTTCATACATCGCTGAGCCCACCATGCCGTAAAATCTAGCGGCAATAGTGGGGCCGATCACCCCATTAATTTTGACAGCTCGGGCTTCAACAAGGTCGGTGGCTATACCGGCCAGCTTGAACGCGACCGTCGAAGCGCCATCGGTGACCTTAGTCTCAGTGTTGAGGGTGTTTCCCTCGGGATTGACCCTGATCAGTTCTGGATTGGCCATTGATGAATTGGGGGTGCTTTCTTTAGAGCTTGGCTTCTGTGGTAGAGCCCAAAGCTATTGCTGCGCTCCCAGCGCCGCAGGCCAATCTTCAATATTTTAACTCTTTTTTAAGAATGCTCTTTATCTCTTCGTTTTTTATGAATTAATGATAGATTCAGGCGGTGATATGTAGAGTCATCTCCCTGCGTATGCACTCCGTACCCGTTCAGGGGGCGAGATGGCTCAACTCGAACTTGAGCCCTGCTGAACCCTTGACGGCTGCTTGATTCCGGCTTGCATCTCAGGCAGAGACCGCCTGTGATGAGCTCGCCTCCTGCCGGGATTCCAGGCGCTGATTGGCTGTTGTGACCACCTGAGGCCAGAGCGTTCATCCTGGCCCAGCAGCAGGAGATCGAGCAGCTCCGCAGCCAGCTCACCGCCTTGGCAACTGAACTGACCGGCCTCCGGGAGAAGATCGGCCGCAGTTCCCGTAACTCCTCCAAACCGCCATCGAGTGATGGGCCTGGCTTTAAGCCACCCGAGCGCCGCAAGGGAAGTGGCCGCAAGCGCGGCGCTCAGCCGGGCCATCCCGGATCGGGGCCGGAGTTGCTGCCGATCGAGCGGGTGGATGAGGTGGTGGAACACCACCCCGATGCCTGCCGGCACTGCGGCTCGTTGCTTGAGGGAGAGGATCCAGATCCGTTGCGCCATCAGGTGGTCGAGATCCCGCCGATCACGCCAGTGGTGATCGAGCACCGTCTGCACCGGTTGGTTTGCCCCTGCTGCTCCACCAGCACCTGCGCCCCGTTGCCGGCGGATGTGGAGGTGAGCCGCTACGGCCCCAGGCTCAGTTCCTTGATCGCGTTGCTGAGTGCTGCCTTCCCCCCTGAGCATCAGCAAGAGTCAGGCGCTGCTGCAGCAGGTGCTGGGGGTTGAGCTGTCACGGGCATCGATCGTCAGGAGTCTGCAGCGGGTGAGTGCAGCGCTGGAGCAGCCCACCACGGCAGCCCATCGGGCCCTGCAGCAGCAGCCGGTGGTCTACGTGGATGAAACCGGCGCCCCCACCGGCAATGCCGTGTGAGCGATCGCTTCTCGGCTTACAACCACCTGCCCACCCAGCAACGGCAGCTCTGCTGGGCCCATCTGATCCGTGATCTGACCGCCATTGGCGAGCGCTCCGGTGCCAGCGCTGCGTTCGGCGCCCAGCTGCTGGAGCTGCAGCAACAGCTCTTTGAGCAGTGGCACCGCTACAAAGGCGGAACGATCGACTGGCCCGCCCTGCAACACAGCAGCCAGCCGATCCGGCTGGCATTTGAGGCCACCCTCCAGCAGGTGGTGGAGCTGGGCGCTCAGCGCGGCGAGCGAACGCCATGGGCCAGCACGGTGCGCACCTGCCAGAAGCTCCTGAAGGTGGCTGATGCGTTGTGGACCTTCCTGGAGAATGAGGGAATCGAGCCCACCAACAACGCTGCCGAGAGAGCGTTGCGGCCGGCCGTCATCCAGCGCAAGGTCAGCCATGGTGTCCAATCGGCCAACGGCGCCATCTGCAGGGCACGCCTGCTCACCGTCACCACCACCCTCAGACAACAAGGAAGGGATGTCTGGCAGTTCCTGGAACAGGCCTGGATCGCCCATCACCACGGCGGGGTGATGCCATCCCTGCTGCTGGATCCCTGAATTCGGCTACACGAAACACTGCTGCTTGATCGCTTAGCGATGAGCCTTCAGGAGTGCAGTCCCGCGGCGGGGCGTCACGACCCCTGAACGCGTACTGCAGTCCTTCGCCGCCAAGCTTGTAAGGGTTTTCTCATCTCAATCGAGGTGCTCCATGGGCGCCTGGTATCGGTTCACCTGTTCTCGCTTCTGGTCTGAGAGCCAGCTGGTTGACCGGTGTTACTCGCCCACTCATGCTGCGGTGGAAGTGTCCCGATGATCAGCAGCAGGAACCCTCGGTCGCCGATGCGGCTGCGGCCTGGGGCGATTCCGCCGACGCACTGGACGGTCCACCAAAGGGCAGCTCGCCCCCGCAGCCAGCAAACAGCCCGTAGTGGCGGCTGAACTCGCCGATGAAGCTGAAGTGGGGGGCCAGGCGGCTATCCGCAAGCATGCGGAAGGTGTTGCCACAGACGGGAAACACCTTGCCGGCCTCGATCCAGTGGTGCTTGTCGAAAGGCAGGGCGTGGGGGTGCTCGGCGATCGTGCCGCGGTAGATCACCGCCTGGCCGTGGTCTTCGCAGGCATCCTCCAGCTCTGGGAGGTGGAACAGCCGATAGGTGGCGGAGAAGAAGCGGATGGCGCCGGTGCGGGCGGCCAGCTCAGCATCGGTGATCTCCAGAGGCCGGTCGCTCACCAGGCGGGGATCGGCGAAACCGGCCTGGCGGGCCAGGCGCAGAAAGTCGTTCCAGTAGAGGGCGCCGCTGAGGCATTCGCCGTAGAGCACCGGATCGTGACGCAGGGCCTCGGGCACGCGCCGGTCGGCGTACACGTCGGCGAAGAAGAATTCACCGCCGTTCTTGAGCAGACGCCGCACCCCGTTCAGCACGGCCAGCTTGTCGGCCGAGAGGTTCACCACACAGTTGGAGATCACCAGATCGAAGCTGCCGGGCTCCAGCGGCAGCTGATCGAGCTGCTCGATCCGGCCCTCCAGGAACGTCACATTGGCGAAGCCGAACTGCTCGGCGTGGTGCTGCTGGTGCCGCCGGGCCACGGCGAGCTGCTCGGGTGTCATGTCCACCCCCACCACCGCGCCGCTGGCGCCCACCAGCTGGGCCAGCAGGTACACATCACGGCCACTGCCGCAGCCCAGATCCAGCACCCGCAGGCCCTCCAGGAGCGGCGGCACCACCAGGCCGCAGCCGTAGTAGCGCGACAGCACCTCGGGATGGATGCGGGCCAGCAGCGGACGCAGGGCCGCCGGCACGCTGCTGGCGTCGCAGCAGGCGTCGGTGCGCAGGTCGGCGCTGCTGCTGAGCGTGGCGCCGTAGTACTCCTGCACGCCGCGGCTGACGTCGGGGGTGCTGGTGTCGGGGCCGCAGCAGCTGGTGCCGGTGGCGGGGGTGATCTCGGTGCTGCTGGTCATGCGTGTTGGCGGAACGTGGTGGGCGGGCGCCCTGCAGACGCCGATGCTGACGCAGGGGGCTCAGCCGCGCCGTCGCCAGGCGTGGTAGCGGCGCAGCCAGGGCATCAGGTGCTGGGGAACCCGTTGCTTCTTCCACACGCCGGCGGCGTACTTGTTGGCCTCCGCCATGGTGGGGTAGGCGTGAATGGTGGCAAAGATCTTGCTGAGCCCCAGGCCCCACTTCATCGCCAGGACGACCGCAGCCAGCAGCTCGCCGGCGTGCTCGCCCACGATCGTGGCGCCCAGGATGCGGTCGCTGCCGGGCTGGGTGAGCACCTTCACGAAACCCTGCTCGGCGCTGTCCACGATGGCGCGGTCGAGTTCGTGCAGGGGAAAGCGGGTCACGTCCACGGCGATGCTCTGCTGCGCGGCGTCGGCTTCGGTGAGCCCCACGGTGGCCACCTCCGGTTCGGTGAAGGTGGTGCGGGGGATCACCCGGTAGTCGGCCTTGAAGGCGCGCAGGTTGCCGAACAGGGCGTTCACCGCCGCATACCAGGCCTGGTGGGCGGCGGTGTGGGTGAACTGGAATGGTCCGGCCACATCGCCGGCGGCGTAGATGTTCGGGTAGTTGGTCTGCAGGAAGGCGTTGGTGGTGACCGTGGTGCCGGTGGGGATGCCCAGCTCCTCCAGGCCGTAGCCCGTGAGCCGGGCGCGGCGGCCGAGGGCGCAGAGCACGGCATCGCAGGTGATCGCCCGCTCCTCGTCCCCCTGCCGCACCCGCACCGTCACCGCCCCCTGGGGGCCGGGCTGGCGCTCGAAGCCGAGCATCTGGGCGCCCATCAGCAGGGTCACGCCGTCAGCTTCCAGGGCCTGCTGCACCTCGGCGGCCACGTCCGCGTCTTCCTTGCTGAGCAGGCGCCGGCTGCGCTGGATCTGGGTGATCGGCAGGCCCAGCTGGGCCAGGGCCTGGGCCAGTTCGCAGGCGATCGGCCCGCCCCCCAGCACCGCCAGCCGCGGCCGCTCCAGGGCGCAGCTGCCCAGCCAGCTCCACACCGTTTCGCTGGTGAGCAGCGGCACCGCATCGCTCCCCGGCCAGTGGGGCAGCACCGGCTCGGCGCCGGTGGCCAGCACGATCGCGCGGGCCGTGAGCTTGCGCTCCTCCCCCTCGGGCCCCTGGATCGCCACGGTCCAGGGATCGAGCAGGCGGGCCTGGCCGCGCAGCACCTCCACCCCCAGGCCCTCGTAGCGCTCCACGCTGTCGTGGGGCGCAATCGCCTCCACCTTGGCGGCCACCCGCGCGAACACCTGGCGCACGTTCAGGGGCGGCTCCACCGGCTCAATGCCATAGCGGTCGGCACGGCGCATGCGGGCCGCCAACCGCGCCGAACTGATCAGCGCCTTGCTGGGCACGCAGCCGGTGTTGAGGCAGTCGCCGCCCATCTCTGCTCGCTCCACCAGGGTCACCCGCGCCTTCACCGTGGCGGCGATGTAAGAGGTCACCAGTCCTGCCGCACCGGCGCCGATCACGATCAGGTTGCGGTCGAAGTGGCGGGGACGCCGCCAGGGGCGGTAGAGCCGCCAGACTTGCCAGCGGCGGGTGGCTGCCTTGGCCAGCCAGGGGAAGAGGGCCAGAAGCAGCAGGGAGCCCAACAGCGGCGGGCTGAGGATGCCGCCCAGGCCGCGCAGCTGGGCCAGCTGGGTGCCGGCGTTCACGTACACCAGCGTGCCGGGCAGCATGCCGAGCTGGCTGGTGAGGTAGTAGCTGGCGGCCCGCATCGGCGTCAGCGCCATCAGCAGATTCACCAGAAAGAAAGGAAACACCGGCGCCAGCCGCAGGCTGAGCAGGTAGAACACCCCATCGCGCGCCACGCCCGCCTCGATCGGTGCCAGCTGGCGGCCGAAGCGCCGCCGCACCAGATCGCGCAGCAGGGTGCGGGCCACCAGGAAGGCCAGCAGGGCACCCAGGCTGGAGGCGAACGACACCAGCAGGGTGCCGAGCCCCACACCGAAGATCGCCCCGCCGGCCAGGGTGAGCACCGCGGCCCCCGGAAGCGACAGGGCCGTGACCAGCACGTAGATGAGCATGTAGGCGCCGGCCACGAGCACCGGCGCCTGCTCCCGCTGCTCCAGCAGGGCACCGTGGGCGCGCTGCAGGCCCTCGAGGGTGAGCTGGCGGTGCAGGCCCAGAGCGAAGAACAGCACCACCACCAGGGTGATGGCGGCGATCAGCAGCCGCTGGCGCCAGCGGGCGGGCCGACCGGTCGGTGGCGCTGCGGGGGAGGTCATGCGTCAGGCTCGATCCCGTCGGTACCGGTGAAGCCTTCCCGTGGATTGCCCGCGGAGGGGAGATGAAAACCAGCAGGTCCGCTGGCCGGTACTGCCATCACCGGGTTTTGGGAGGGTCGGTTTCCTGCAACGTCCTGTGCGCATCGTGATCCTGGCCAAGGCCCCGCGGCCCGGCGCGGTGAAGACCAGGCTGGAGCCGGCCCTGGGGGCGGACGAAGCCGCCCGGCTGGCGGAACGGCTCCTGCGCCGCACCATTGCGACGGCCTGCGCCAGCGGACAGGGCGTGGTGGAGGTGTGTGCGAGTCCCGGTCCCGACGATCCGGCCTGGCGGCGGCTGAGCTGGCCGCCGGAGCTGGTCTGGAGCGAGCAGAGCGGCGGCGATCTGGGTGAGCGCATGGCCGCGGTGGCCCAGCGGGTGCTGGCGTCGGGCGCGAATCTGCTGCTGCTGGGGATGGATTGCCCCGAACTGGAAGTCCACCACCTGCAGACGGCCGCGGCCCAGCTGTCAGGCGCCGATGCTGCGCTGATCCCCAGCCTGGATGGGGGCTATGTGCTGCTGGGCCTGCGCTGCTTTCACCCCGCCCTGTTCCAGGCGGTTCCCTGGAGCACGGCTGCGGTCTGCGCCATTACCCGCGAGCGGCTGCGCACGCTGGGATGGTCGTGGACCGAGCAGTGCCCCCTGCCCGATCTCGACGAACCTGCAGATCTGGATCGTCTCCCGCAGACAATCCGTGGGCAACTTGCGATCGGCCATGACCCTGGATCACCCGCCCCAAGGGGCCGCACCGGCCCTGCTGGACAGCATTCAGGTGGTGATCCCGGTGCGTGATGAGGAGAACACGCTCGCCTATGTGATCGGCCAGCTGCAGGGCCAGGGTGTGCGTCGCATCCGGGTAGTGGACAACGGCAGCCGCGATCGCAGCGCCGCCATTGCCCGGCAGCTAGGGGCGGAAGTGCTCAGCGAACCGACTCCCGGCTATGGGCGGGCCTGCTGGCGGGGCTGCAGCAATCTCGATCCGGCTGTGCGCTGGCTCCTGTTCTGTGATGGCGACGGCGGCGATCCGCTCGAGGAGCTGCCCCGCTTCCTGCAGCTGATGCAGCACCACGACCTGCTGCTGGGCGACCGCACCGCCACCGCCGCCGGACGGGCGGCGCTGACGCCTCTGCAGCGCTGGGGCAACTGGCTGGCCACAACGCTGATCGCCCTGGGCTGGGGATTCCGCTACCGCGATCTGGGCCCTCTGCGGCTGGTGCGGCGCTCTGCGTTCGAGGCCATGGGGATGCGCGACCGCGGTTATGGCTGGACCCTGGAGATGCAGGTGCGGGCGATCGAGCTGGGTCTGCGGGTGCGGGAGATCCCCGTTTCCCATCGGCCGCGCCTGGCCGGCCACTCCAAGATCTCCGGGCGCTGGGGCGCCAGTGTGCGGGCCGGGAGCGTGATCCTCTCCACCCTCGGGCGCAGCTGGCTGAGGCGATGGCAGTGATGGCGCCCTTCTCCACCCGCCTGCGGCTGCTAGCCAGTGCCCTGCTGCTGATCGGCGGGGCGTTGTGGATGGCTCCCCACGGCGACCTGTTCCACCCAGCCCAGCTGTTGCCGTTCTGGGGGGCGGCGGCGGTGATGGGTCTGGGGTTTGCCCTCTCCTGGACCTTGCCTGCCCTTCCCCGGGCACTGTTCTGGGCCGTGGCGGTGCTGGCGCGGCTGGCGCTGCTGCCGATGGATCCCAGCGATGACATCTGGCGCTACCTCTGGGAGGGAGGAATCCAGCTGCAGGGTTTCAGCCCGTATCACCTCCCGCCTGATGCCCCGGCCCTGGAGGCCCTGCGCACGCCCTGGTGGGGGCAGATCAACCATCCGGGCACCACGGCGATCTATCCGCCCCTGGCCCAGCTGCTGTTCCGGCTGCATGCCGCCCTGGCCCAGCAGGTGCTGCTGTTCAAGGCGTCCTTCCTGGCCGCCGATCTGGCCATCTGCGGTCTGCTCGCTGCCCGCTTCGGCGTCACCCGTGCGGCGCTCTATGGCTGGAATCCGCTGGTGATCTACAGCGTCAGCGGTGGCGGCCACTACGACAGCTGGTTCCTGCTGCCGCTGGTGGCCGGCTGGCTGCTGGCCGAGCGCGAACCCCCGCCCCGGGGCCCCCGAGCCCAGGCCTGGATCGACCTGCTGCTGGGCCTGAGCGTGGCCCTGAAGTGGATCACCCTGCCGCTGCTGATTCAGCGTGTCTGGAGTCGCTGGCGGCAGCTTCGGCGCCCCGGCCCCGTGGTCGCCACCGTGCTCCTGGGGCTGGCGCCCCTGCTGCTCGGGGCCGTGGCTTTCTGCCGTGGGCCGGCCTGTCCGCTGCTGCCCACTGGCTCCACGTTCATGCGTTACGGCCGCAGTGCCGAGTGGATGCCCCACTGGATCGCCCAGCTCTGGCCCTGGACCCGGCAGATCAACGCCGTGCACGGCCTGTTGCTGGTGGTGGTGGTGGTGCTGCTGCTGGCCACCACCGCCCGGTTGGGTGTGTTCGCCTGGCGCTACCTGCTGGCGGTGCTCCTGCTCTCACCGGTGGTGCATGGCTGGTATTTCATCTGGCTGATGCCCTTCGCCGTGCCCAGCCAGAACTGGGGGGCCAGGCTGGTGAGCCTCTCGGCCTTCGTGTACTTCGTGCTGCCTTCGCGGCTGCCCGACTGGCAGCTCAGCACCACGGAACGGTTGTTGCTGTGGCTGCCCCTGCTGCTGGGGCTGCTGCTCAGCGGCCTGCTGCAGCGCCGGCCGCGAACCGATCCGGGGGTTCAGCGGTAAACCCCGCATCCGCCACCGTCCCTCACGCCATGCGCTCTGCCCACCACCGCGCCCCGCTGCTCCTGCTCTGCGGCGTGCTGCTGCTCGGCGCCGCGGGCTGCAACCGCGGGGCGGAGGCCTTGCTGGCTCGCACGGCCAGCGGCACCACGGCGGCGGCCCAGGCCCCCCAGCCACCGGCGGATCCCGCCGATTTCAACGCCGTGCTGGAGCGGGTGGTGGATGAGCGCGGCATGGTCGACTACGAAGCCCTGCAGCGCGAACCGGCCCAGCTTGATCGCTACCTCCAGGCCCTGGTCGCCCTCCCCCCCGCGCGCTTCGCCTCCTGGCCCGAGGCCGAGCAGATCGCCCTGCTGATCAACGCCTACAACGCCCTCACCCTGCGCTCGATCATTGATCACGATCCGATCCGGCCGAGCATCAAGGCGATTCCCGGCGTGTGGAAACTGCGACGTCACCCGCTGATGGGCCAGCGCCTCACCCTCGATGAGATCGAGCACCGGATCCTGCGGCGCGAGTACAACGAACCCCGCATCCACGCAGCCCTGGTGTGTGCCGCCATCAGCTGCCCGCCGCTGCGGCGTGAGGCCTATACGGGCCCAGAGCTGGACCGGCAGCTGCAGGATCAGACCAACCGCTGGCTGGCCAGCAGCGAGGGACTGCGGATCGATCGGGATGCCGGCACGGTTGCGATCTCCTCCATCTTTCAGTGGTTCGCCGAGGACTGGCCGCGGGCTGACCCCAACGCCGCCCCCGTGCCTGGCCACAAGAAGGAGAGCGCCGTGTTGCATTTCATCGCCCGCCACCGCCCCGTCGAGGAGCGGCAGCTGTTGCTGGGGGGCGACTACCGCCTCCAATACCTCCCCTACAACTGGGACCTGAACTGTCAGAGCCCCTGAGAGGAGAGACGCGAAGCCCGGATCAGGCCGGCTCTGTCTCCAGCAGGTCGCTGATTCGTCGCGTCAGCTCATCGAAGCAGGCGGAGAAGGCCTGCCGGGCCTCGTCCCTCTCCCCGTGGGCTGCCGGATCGGGAAGACCCCAGTGCAGCATCTGCGGGTCACCTGGCAGCGGCCCGCAGGTGCTGGCCGCGTGATCGCACACCGTCACCACCAGGTCGAAGGGGGCCTCAGCCGCCTCCAGGACGGCCGGCAGGCTCTTGCTGGTGAACTGGCTGGAGTCCACGGGGAGCTGGCTGATCTGCTCGAGGGCCAGGGGGTGCACCAGGCCGGTGGGGGCACTGCCGGCGCTGGCCACGTCAATCGCCCCCTGCCCCAGGGCCTGGAAGAGGGCCTCAGCCATGATGCTGCGCGCGGAATTGCCGGTGCACACCACCAGCACCCGTCGGCGGCCAGGGCTGTTGTCGCTTGGGCTGTTGCCGGTGGTGCCGGTGCTGGTCGAGTCGTTCATGGCAGGAGAGATGTCAGGTGGACTGTCGGGAGGAATGCCAGGGGACCTTTCAGAACAGAAGCTGTCAGGGCTGTGACGGCAGTTGGGGTGCTCAGCTCAGGGCGCCGCCGCAGCTGGAGCCGGCACCGGCGGTGCAGCCGAAGCAGTGATCGGCGACGGCGATCGGTTCATCTGCCGGGTCATGCTCCAGCAGCTCCCGCAGATGGCGCCGAGGGCTGGCTTCGCCCGCTGCCAGGCCAGTCATCGGCAGACCGAGCATCTGGTTGAAGTCGCAGTCGTAGAGGTAGCCCTGCCAGTCCACGCTGATGGTGGAGCGGCACATCACCTGCTCCAGGTTCGAGGGGTTGTGGCTGGAGCGCAGCAGATCCATGTAGTTCTCCAGCCGGCCCTGCTGGCGCAGGACGGCCGCGAACCGCTGGATCGGCATGTTGGTGATCGTGTAGAGCCGGTTGAAACGGAGGCCGAAATGGGTGTCCAGTTCGCGCCTGTAGTCGGCCTCCAGCGCCGCCTGGGGCGGTGGCAGCGTTGGCCCCTGGGGGTTGTACACCAGATCCAGGTCCAGGCCTGACCCCTCGATGCCGTACCCGAGGGCATTGAGCTGGCGCAGGCCTTCGATGCTGCGGGCGAACACGCCGTCGCCCCGCTGCTGGTCGACATTGGCGGCGCTGTAGCAGGGCAGGGAGGCCACCACCGTGACTCCTTGATTGGCCAGAAACCGGGCCAGATCCTCCTGTCCTGGTTCACTGAGGATCGTGAGATTGCAGCGGTCGATCACCGTGGCCCCGAGCTGGCGTGCTTCAGTCACCAGCGTGCGGAACCCGGGATGCAGTTCGGGGGCGCCGCCGGTGAGATCGAGGGTGTTGAGGTTCCGCGCCTGCAGCACCACCGGCACTAGGGCGATGGTGGCCGCGTCCATCATCTCGGTGCGGCTGGGCCCGGCATTCACATGGCAGTGGCTGCAGCTCTGGTTGCAGCGATAGCCCAGGTTCACCTGCAAGGTGCCGGGCCGGCCCCGACGCAGGGCGGGGAAGGCCAGGTCAGGAGAGCTGGCCGCGCTGGTGAGCTCAGACACTGGTGAGCAGCCGGGGGCCATCGGGGGTGCTGCCATCGGGGTGGAGGGGCTCGAGGGTGATGCTGAGGGACTGGGCCTCGCTGGAGGGCTGGGTGGGGATCGGCATCGCCACGCTGCCGTCGGCATTGGGAACGAAGCGCACACAGCCCTCCGTTCTGCCATTCACGTTCGCCCACAGGCGGTACACATGGGCCGGCGGCGCCGCCGGCAACCCACGCACCCGCAGCAGGTTGTGATCCTGGCCTGGGGTCACCACCACTTCTCCGGAGATCCCGGCATACCCAGCTGTGCCCCGTAGCGCCAGCGTGCGGCTGGCCGTTGCCGGAGCCGCCTGCCGCAGGCTGGCCATCTCCCCCCGCAGCTGAAACACCTGGGTGCCCAGAGCCACGAGGGCGCAGGCCATGGCGGCCATGCCGAGCTGGGCGGGTCGCAGCGGCCAGCGCCAAGCCTGCCCCGCGGCCTGTGGCCGAAGGCGGCTCTGCTCAGATCGCAGCAGTCGCTGGCGCAGCCGCGCGGGCGGCGTTGCGGCATCGGGCAGGGCCATGGGCAGCAGCTCCAGGGTCAGTCGCAGTTCATCGAGCTGGTCCTGCAGGTGGGGGTCGCTGGCGAGGGTCTCCCGCAGATGCTGTCGTTCGCCTTCATCCAGGTCGCCGAGCACATAGCCGGCCAGCAGTTCGTCGAGCTGGGGCTGGCTGTCGTGGCGGTCCGGTCGGTTGGGATCAGGGGTGGCCATGACGATTGGCGGCGGAGGGGGACGGGGCGAGGGCGTTGAGGGAATGGGAGGAGAAATCCAGCAGGTGGCTCCGCAGGGCCAGCAGTCCCTGGCGGGAGCGGGTCTTGACCGTGCCCAGGGGAATCTGCAGGTGTTCGGCGATCGTCGACTGACTCATCCCCTCGTAGTAGGCCAGTTCCAGCACCTGGCGCTGGTTGGGATGAATGCGGGCCAAGGCGCTGCGCATGCGCTCGGCCAGATCCCCCAGCTCGGCCCAGTCGTGGGCGCTGCGGGTGTGCCCGCCCAGCAGCTGGCTCGACCAGCGCTGCAGCAGCTGCCAGCGGTTGCAGCGCTGGCTGAGGCGGTTGATCGCCATCGAGCGGGTGAGCAACAGCAGGTAGGCGAGCACCGGCCCGCGGCTGGCGTCGTAGCGCTCCTGACGCCAATAGCGCAGGAAGACGTCCTGCACCAGATCCTCCGCAGCGGCGCTGTCGCGGTAGAGACGCAGCGCCAGGCGGTAGATGGCAGGGCTGTAAGCGTCGTACAGCCCTGCCAGGTCGTCGGGAGGTGGTGGCGGCAGGCTGTAATCGTTGACGACCATGCGCAAGGTGGGGAATGTGAGGGAGTTACCGGCTGCCTGCACGATCGGTTTCAGGCCTGCGATCGCCTTCCCTCCTGCGGTTCGTTGTTGTCTGGATCGCTCGCGGCTCAGCCTCCATGGCTGAACAGGCCGACGGGACTGGTTTGATCTTGCCGGTGTGGTGCGCTGCGGCAGCGCGCGCTGCTCTGCAAGGGCTGGTCGGGCTGCCCTCTCCAGAGCTGGTGCAACCCCTGCAGGTCCACGGCACCGGCGAACACCGGTTGGTACCGGTCGAGGCCGTGGCCCCCTTGGGCGATGGGTGTGTGCTGGCGATCGCCCGCTGCGATCCGGGTGCGGGGGTACTGGATCTCACCCGGCGGCTCTGGGTCTGGGCTGAGGTTCACTGGCTCGATGGACCTGGTCCGTGGCTGGAGCTGGCGGCGGGCCACGGGGTGGGCCGGCTGGCGGCCAGCGGCGAGGCCTGTCTGTCGGGCTATGCCAGAGATCTGCTGGAGTGGAACCTGCGGCCCCTGCTGCCCCCGGGCCGGCGCCTGGCCCTGCGGATCGTGATCCCGGAGGGCGAACGCCTGGCCGCCCGCACCAGCAATGCCGCCTTCGGGGTGGTGGACGGTCTGGCCCTGATCGGCACCCAGGCGACGGTGCAGCGCAGTGCCGCCCCGGAGCAGCTGGAGGCGGCCCTGGCCGAGCTGCGCCGGCGGGCCGCATCGCCGGGATTCGCCGGTGATCTGGTGCTGGTGATCGGCGAGAACGGCCTGGATCTGGCGCCGCGCCTGGGCCTGCCGCCGGAACTCTTGCTCAAGGCGGGCAACTGGCTGGGTCCGCTGCTGGTGGCGGCGGCCGAGGCAGGCGTGCGACGCCTGCTGCTGTTCGGCTACCAGGGCAAGTTGATCAAGCTGGCCGGTGGCATCTTCCACACCCATCACCACCTGGCCGATGGCCGCGCCGAGGTGCTCACCGCCCTGGCGGCCCTGGAGGGGCTGGCAGGTGCCGACCTGGAGGCCCTGCACGGCGCCGCCACCGTGGACCAGGCGATGGCCCAGCTCAGCCGCCACCAGCCGGCTCTGGCCGGCCGTCTGCAGGGGCGGATCGCCGCTGCGATCGAGCGGCGCAGCAGCGCCTACCTGGAGCGCCATGGGGCGGCGGCGATGGTGGTGGGAGCCGTGTTGTTCGCCCGCGATCGGCGGATCTGCGCTGCCGGGCCGGTCGGTGCCCTGCTGCTGCAGGAACTCAGCGCAGGGGTCGCCGGCAGTGCGGAGGGTGGGTCCGCTGCGGAGGCGGCAAAGGGCGACTCCTAGGCTGGCCCGAATGCCCCCTGGGCCGTCCGGCCTGCTCCATGCCCGTTCTTGACGCCGCCTCGCAGTCGTCGCGCCATCCGGCGATCGTGATCCTGGATTTCGGCTCCCAGTACTCCGAGCTGATCGCCCGGCGCGTGCGCGAGACCGAGGTGTTCTCCCTCGTGATGGGCTACACCACCACGGCCGAGGAGCTGAAGGCCATCCAGCCCAGGGGGATCATCCTCAGCGGCGGCCCCAGCTCGGTGTACGAGGCCGGTGCGCCGGTGTGTGATCCAGGAATCTGGGACCTGGGCATTCCCGTGCTCGGGGTCTGCTACGGCATGCAGCTGATGGTGCAGCAGCTGGGTGGAGCCGTGGTGGCGGCCGGCAAGGCCGAATACGGCAAGGCGCCGCTGCAGGTCGACGACCCTGTGGATCTGCTCACCAACGTGGAATCGGGCTCCACGATGTGGATGAGCCACGGAGACTCGGTGGAGCGGCTGCCGTATGGGTTCGCGCGCCTGGCCCACACGGACAACACCCCCGAAGCGGCGGTGGCCGATCACCAGCGCCGCCTCTATGGCGTGCAGTTTCACCCGGAGGTGGTGCACTCCACCTGCGGCATGGCACTGATCCGCAACTTCGTCTATCACATCTGCGGCTGTGAAGCCGACTGGACTACCGCCGCCTTCATTGAAGAAGCGGTGGCCGATGTGCGCGCCCAGGTGGGCGACAAGCGGGTGCTGCTGGCGCTCTCGGGCGGCGTGGATTCCTCCACCCTCGCCTTTTTGCTGCACAGGGCGATCGGGGATCAGCTCACCTGCATGTTCATCGACCAGGGCTTCATGCGCAAAGGGGAGCCCGAATTTCTCACCGACTTCTTCGACACGAAGTTCCACATCCGGGTCGAATACATCAATGCCCGCGAGCGTTTCATCAACAAGCTTGCCGGGGTCACCGATCCGGAGGAGAAGCGCAAGCTGATCGGCACCGAGTTCATCCGCGTGTTCGAGGAGGAGAGCAAGCGCCTCGGCCCCTTCGACTACCTGGCCCAGGGCACGCTTTACCCCGACGTGATTGAGAGCGCCGGCACCAACGTCGATCCCAAAACGGGTGAACGGGTGGCGGTGAAGATCAAGAGCCACCACAACGTGGGTGGCTTGCCGAAAGACCTGCAGTTCAAGCTGGTGGAGCCGCTGCGCCGTCTGTTCAAGGACGAGGTGCGCAAGGTGGGCCGCAACCTCGGCCTGCCCGAGGAGATCGTGGGTCGCCACCCCTTCCCCGGCCCCGGCCTGGCGATCCGCATCCTGGGCGAGGTCACCGACGAGAAGCTCGACATCCTGCGCGATGCCGATCTGGTCGTGCGGGAGGAGATCCGCGATGCCGGCCTTTATCACGAGATCTGGCAGGCCTTCGCTGTGCTGCTGCCGGTGCGCAGTGTGGGCGTGATGGGCGACAAGCGCACCTACGCCTTCCCGGTGGTGCTGCGCTGTGTGTCCTCGGAAGATGGCATGACCGCCGACTGGTCGCGCCTGCCCTACGACCTGCTGGAGCGGATCTCCAACCGAATCGTCAACGAGGTGAAGGGGGTCAACCGCGTGGTGCTGGACATCACCAGCAAGCCCCCCGGCACGATCGAGTGGGAGTGAGTCGGCCGGCCGCTGCCCCGTGGCGGAGGCGAGGTGGGTCCGTTACCCTCGGGGCCCCGGAACCGCCGCGACGTGACCGCCGCTCCTGCGCCATCCAGCGACACTGATCTGCAGCGTCGTCTCCAGCAGGACAGCATCCAGCTGGGTGGCAAGACGATCTACCTCAATCCCTTCCTCTACTGGCGTCGCTTCGACGCCAACACCGATCGCTGGCTGCGCGAACCCGGCCAGCTGGGCGAGGAGCAGATCGAGGCCAACCGCAGCCGCTTCTACCCCGAGGTGGCCTGGGACCTGCTCAGCGAGGAGGAGCGCACCGCCAAGGACGGCGCGGTGGAGATGTTCCTCAAGAGCCTGGAACTGATCAGTACCTTCAATCCCGAGCTCACCGCCGGCCAGCTGCTGGAGGTGGAGCGCAAGATGGCCGTGACCAAGAAGCAGGCCTTCGAGCGCTGGGTGGCCCGCTCCCTGCGGCGACGGGAGCAGGATGAACTGCGCGAAAGGCGCCGTTTCGACCGCCAGCGCAGCCTGCTGGCCTGGCGGGAGTGGTGTGGCCTGGAGGTGACCCGCCAGGCCCTGGTGCCCCTGGCCACCCTGCTGGTGATGGCGGCGGCGGCGGGTTGGTGGTGGGGGAGCCAGCAGGCCTGCCGGCCGCCCCTCGGCAGCGGCTCCATCCCCAGCCAGGCGATCGGTACCCCCTGACGCCGTCGCGGCGATCTCCCTGCAGACTGGAGTATCCCGCGTTGCGGTCCATGGCGCCTGATCCCCTCGATGCTCTGCGCCTCTCGTTGATGCAGGAGGTGTTGCCGGTGGGCCTGGCGGCATTGGAGCGGGTGCGCCGGGGTGGACCCCAGGAACTGATCGCAGCGTTCGACGGTGCCGAGCCGGATCCCCTGGATCGCCTTCGCCAGGAGGGGGAGCCGGCCGCCAGTCGGGTGCGCGAGCAACTCGACCAGGTGAGCCCCGGCCTCGGCAATCCGGTGATGAAGGTGGAGGTGCGCGATGTGCCGGCGGAGCCTGCGCAGGCCCCCGCCGCTGAGGATCCGGAGTCCCGGGTTGCCGATTCCACGCTCCTGCAAGCCAGGTTGCGGAGCATTGAGCAGCGGTTGCTGTTGCTGGAGCAGCGAACCTTCCAGTCGGCGGAGACCCCCTGACCATGGGGCTGGCAGCGGGTGTCCGCCACAGCGGCATGGGTCGGCAGCCTGCCTGGCTGCTGGCCGTGGTACTGCTGTTCAGTGGGGCGATGGTGCTGCGCCTGGCCTGGCTGCAATTGCATCAGGGGGCTGAAAATCGCCAGCGGGCGGACGAGAACCGGATTCGCCTGGTGCCGCGCAATCCGATCCGGGGTCGCCTGCTCGACCGTCAGGGCCGGGTGCTGGCCACCAGCCGCCTCACTTACAACCTCTACATCCAGCCCCGCCAGGTGAGCGATCAGAGCTGGCCCGCCCTGCGCGATCGCCTGGCCTCGCTCCTCTCCATCCCCACCAGCCAGCTCGACCAACTGCGCCGCCAGGGGGGCGACAGCGCCGGTTTCCGCATCCAGTTGGCAGAAGGGCTCAAACCGGAACAGGTGTTGCGCTTCCGGGAACAGGCCGGCAATCTGGAGGGGGCGGAGGTGGACGTGGATGTGCTCCGCCACTATCCCCACGGCCGCCTGGGCGCCCACGTGCTGGGCTACACCAGCGGCATCACCGAGGAGGAATACGCCCGCCTGCGGGAGCGGGGGTACCGCATCCGCGACCGGGTGGGGCGCAGTGGCGTGGAGAAGGCCTTTGAAGCCCATCTGCGCGGCGAGTGGGGCGGCCAGCAGGTGGAGGTGAACGCGGCCGGGGAGGTGCAACGGGTTCTCGGCGAGAAGCCGGCCAGTGCCGGCAAGGACCTGCGCCTCACCCTCGATCTGCCCCTGCAGCAGGCTGCCGAGCGCGCTCTCGATGGCGTGCGCAAGGGGGCGATCGTGGCCATGGATGCCCAGACCGGAGCGATCCGGGCCCTGGCCAGCCGCCCCACCTACGACCCCAACCTGTTTTCACCGGCCCCCAGCCTCAGCCAGTGGCGGGACCTGAATGCCCCTGATGCCCCGCTGCTCAACCGCGCCCTGCAGGGCTTTCCGCCCGCCAGCACCTTCAAGATCGTCACCAGCATCGCCGCCCTGGAATCGGGAAAGTACGCCCCCGATTCCAAAGAGCTCACCACCGCCAGCTTCTGCCACGCGGGACTCTGCTACCGCGACCACGTGAGTATGGGGTCGATCGGTTTCCCCATGGCCCTGGCGCTAAGCAGCAACAGCTTCTTCTACCGGGCTGGCCTGAAGATGGGGCCCGATCCGCTGTTCAAGGCGGCCCGCCAGCTGGGCTTCGGCAGTTCCACCGGGCTTGAGCTGGAAGAGGAGGAGAGTGCCGGCCTGCTGGGCGATCAGGCCTGGAAGAAGAGCGTGCTGGGCGAGTCCTGGACCGCCGTGGACACGATCACCGCCTCGATCGGCCAGGGGGCGGTGCTGGTCACCCCCCTGCAGATGGCCCGGATGTACGCGGCCGTGGCCAACGGCGGCTGGCTGGTGACCCCGCACCTGGTGGAGCGGGCCCCGCAGCGCCAGTGGATCGGCTTCCAGCCGCAAACCCTGGCCACCGTGCGGCAGGGCCTGCGCAAAGCCGTGCAGGAGGGCACCGCCAAGGCCCTCAATGACCCCGGCCTGCCGCCGGCAGCGGGCAAGACGGGCACGGCCGAGGATCCGCCGCGGCCGGTGCATGCCTGGTTCGGCGGCTATGCCCCGGCTGACCAGGCCCAGCTGGTGGTGATTGCCCTGGGAGAGAATTCCGGTGGCTATGGGGGCACGGTTGCCGCTCCGATGGCCCGGGCGCTGATGGGCACCTGGTTCCGGCCCCAGCCCTGAGTGGTGATCAGGCGGCCAGTGCCGGTTGCTCCTGCTCCAGCAGGCGGGTGTAGAAGCGCCGCAGCTGGGCGGTGGCCCCCGCCCAGCCCCAGTGCTCGGCTTCGGCCCGGGCTGCCTGGCGCAGGGCCTGGCGCTGCTGGGGATCCCCCAGCAGGCGCTGCACTGCTGCGGTGAGGCTGTTAGCCCCGCCGTCCTTGCCGTCCGGGTCGTAGAGGCAGCCGTTCACGCCATCGCTCACGATGTCGGGGATCCCGCCACGGTTGGCGCCCACCACCGGACAGCCGGCGGCCATGGCTTCCAGCAGCACCAGCCCCAGGGTCTCGGTGCTGGAGGGAAACACGAAGGCATCGCCACTGGCGTAGGCGCTGGCCAGTTCCTCACCGGCCAGATAGCCCACGAAGGTTGCGGGAAGGCCGCGGAAATGGGCTTCCAGCTGCTGGCGGTGGGGGCCATCGCCCACCAGGGCCAGGCGGGCGTCGGGGATGGCCTCCAGCACGGGCCGGATCCGCTCAATCTGTTTTTCGGCCGAGAGCCGGCCGATGTAGAGCAGCAATTTGCCGGTGTCGCTGTGGCCGCCCAGCAGCTTGTCGCGGGTCGCCTGCTGGCGCAACTCGGGCCGGAACAGCTCGGTGTCGACCCCCCGCTGCCAGAGGTCGGTGTGCTGGATGCCCTTCTCACTTAATTCCTGCACCATGGCCGTGGAGGTGCAGAGGTTGAGGCGGGCCTGGTTGTGGGCCGCCTTCAGCAGCTCCCACAGCAGTGGCTCAAGCATGCCCATGCCGTAGTGCTCCAGGTACTTGGGCAAGTGGGTGTGGTAGCTGGCCACCAGCGGATAGCCCCTGGTCCTGGCCAGCCAGATGCCGCCCAGCCCGAGCACCGCCGGGTTCACCACGTGCACCAGGTCCGGCTGAAACCGCTCCAGGGCTTCGGCCACCGCTGGGCGGGGCAGGGCCAGTTTCAGCTCGGGGTAGAGGGGCAGGGGCATGGCCGGCACCCCCACCACCCTCGCTCCCATGTAGGTGTCCGGGGCCCCCTCGGGGCAGAACACCACCACCTCATCGCCGCCTGCCGCCAGGTGCTGCACGGTCTTGGTGAGGCGCGTCACGATCCCATCCACCTTGGGCAGGAAGGTCTCGGTGAAGAAGGCGATCTTCAAGGGGATGGGCCGCGGCGCTGGGGTCAGACGGCCTGGATGGCCTGGGCCTGCCTGCTGGTCCAGGCGGACACGCAGGGAATCCGGCTGCGATCGCAGCGGTCGGCCCAACGGCGGGCCACATCCACCACTTCCGCCAGAAGGCCGTCATCGAGGGTGGTGGGGTTGAGGCCCAGCTCGATGAAGCAGCGGTTGTCCACGATCAGGTCGTTCTCCACCGCCTCGTTGCGGGGATTGGGCAGGAAGTTGATCTCGGCTCCGGTGAGGGCGGCCACCTTGCGGGCCAGTTCACCCACCTGGTGGCTCTCGGTCATCTGGTTGAAGATCTTCACCCGCTCGCCCTTGCTTGGCGGGTTTTCCAGGGCCAGCTGCACGCAGCGCACGGAGTCGCGGATGTGGATGAAGGCCCGGGTCTGCCCACCGGTGCCATGCACCGTGAGCGGATAGCCGATCGCCGCTTGCATCAGGAAGCGGTTGAGCACGGTGCCGTAGTCACCGTCGTAGTCGAAGCGGTTGGTGAGCCGCGGGTCGCGCTCGGTGGCCTCGGTGTTGGTGCCCCACACGATCCCCTGGTGCAGATCGGTGATACGCACCTGATCATTCTTGTTGTAGTAGAGGAAGAGCAGCTGATCGAGCGTCTTGGTCATGTGATAAACACTGCCGGGGCTGGCCGGGTGCAGGATCTCCTCCTCGAAGCGGCTGCCATCGGGCTGGGGCACTTCCACCTTGAGGTAGCCCTCCGGGATCGTGGCCCCGCGGTGGGAGCCATAGCCATACACCCCCATGGTGCCGAGGTGCACGATGTGAATGTCGAGCCCGCTCTCCACGATGGCGGCCAGCAGGTTGTGGGTGCCGTTGACGTTGTTGTCGACCGTGTAGCGCTTGGTGGCGCTGCTTTTCATTGAATAGGGAGCGGCGCGCTGCTCGGCGAAGTGAACCACGGCATCGGGCCGTTCCTCCAGCAGCAGGTCGAGCAGGCGCTGGTATTCGTGGGCAATGTCCAGGTGTTCGAAGCGCATCGCTTTGCCGCCGGTCTGCTCCCAGGCCCGCAGCCGGTCGGGCATGGTGGCGATCGGCGTCAGCGATTCCACCGCCAGATCGATGTCGATCTTGCGCCGGTTGAGGTTGTCCACGATCAGCACGTCGTGGCCCTGATCGGCCAGGTTCACGGCACAGGGCCAGCCGCAGAAGCCGTCGCCACCCAGAACGAAGATCTTCATCGCTGCAAACCCCGGCCATCACCCTGAATGCGGCTGGGGATCCCAGCATGTCGCAGACAGGCTCGCGAGATGCAAGCTACTACAGGCATTAGGCCCCAACGGCCGCCCCTCAGTGGCTGATTCCGGCCGAGACAGCGATCAGCAAGGCCACCAGCAGGGTGCCGCCGATCAGCAGCGCTCTGCGGCTCTGGCTGGAGCGCTCACCCTCCTCCATCACCACCATCCGGGGTTCACGGGCGAAGGCATTCAGTTTGCCGCCATCTTCCTGAGTGACCTGCATGGGGTGTGTCTCCGGTGGAGGCCACCCTATGGATCCCGCTCGGTGGCGACCAGCGGGAGCGCCCCAGCCGGCACGGAACTTCATGTGGGCTGGCCCCCCACCCGGCCCTGCAGGGGGGAACTGGCACTGGCCTGGGCCCGCACCGGCAAGCGCCCGGCCTGAAGGGCGGCGCGGCCGGCCTGGCAGGCCTGGGCCATGGCACGGGCCATCACGGCGGGATCGCCGGCCAGGGCGATGGCGCTGTTGATCAGCAGGGCATCGGCGCCCATTTCCATGGCCTGGGCCGCCTCGCTGGGCACGCCGATGCCCGCGTCCACCACCACCGGCACCGTGGCGTTCTCGATGATCAGGGCGATGTTGGCGGCGTTGCGGATGCCCTGGCCCGAGCCGATCGGTGAGCCCAGGGGCATCACCGTGGCGCAGCCCGCCTCCTCCAGCCGCTTGGCCAGCAGTGGATCGGCGTTGATGTAGGGCAGCACCGTGAAGCCTTCCTTCACCAGCTGCTCCGCGGCTTCCAGGGTGCCGATCGGATCGGGCAGCAGGTGGCGGGTGTCGGGGATCACCTCCAGCTTGATGAAGGTGTTGTCCTCCTGACCGGCCAGCTTGGCCAGCTCCCGGCCCAGCCGGGCCACCCGTACGGCTTCCTCAGCGGTGGCGCAGCCGGCGGTGTTGGGCAGCATCCAGATGCGCTGCCAGTCGATCGCCTCCATCAGCCCCTCGTGGCCGGCGGCCTGGCTCTGCACGCGCCGCACCGCCACGGTCACGATCTCGCAGGCGCTGGCGGCGATGCTGGCCTGCATGGCCTGCAGGCTCGGATATTTGCCGGTGCCGGTCATCAGCCGGCTGCGGAAGCTGCGGCCGCCGATCACCAGGGGATCAGCGCCCGAGGTCCCGGAAACGGCCTGTGCATGGGCCAGGTCTGGACAGACGACATCCACGGCTGTGTCCGGCATCACGGGGTCTACGGCTCTAGCCTCCCATCACACCAACTCTCCGCCGCCTTTCCGCCGTGTTCCGCATCGCCGCCCGCACGCTGCTGTTCTGCGGCCTGCCCCTGCTCACCAACGCTGCTCTGGCGGCCACGCCCCTGGGCAGCGACGCTTTCATCCCGTTCAATCCGCCGGTGGCGGGGATGCTCGGCGGTGACGGCATCGTCGGCTCCGAGGCCGTGGAGACGTTCGATCCGGTGGCCCGGGCCCAGCTGCTTTCCCAGCAGATCAGCCGCACCTGGAGTGGCACCTACCAGTCCTTTGATACCGGCGCGGTGGTGCCGGTGGAGCTGCAGCTCTCCTCCCTCGAGGCGATGGGCCAGATCGTGAACCTGCGCGGCACGATCACCATCGCCGGTGTCGTGGTGCCGGTGCAAGGGAATCTCAATGCGGAGTCCGACCAGCTGGATCTGCTGGTGCTCTGCGACTGCAAGGACGTCGCCGGCCTGGAAATCGGGGGTTCCTTCTCCGGTCTGCAGGGTTTCCAGCTCTCCGGCTGGCAGGCCCCCCGCCTCACCAACCAGGGTGGTCGTCTGGCCCTGCTGCCGATCGCCGCACCGGCTGCCGCCTCGGATGGCCAACCAGCAGTGGGCAGTCCGGTGCGGGGCCTGTGGTGAAGGCGGCGATGGCCGAGCCGTGGGAATCAGCCCACGTTCCCCTCTGAACCTGATTGCCTGGGTCCCGGGCTGATCCCCAGGGTGCGCTCCAGCCGTTGCAGCCGCTTGCGGGCCGTTTTGTTGCTGCCGTCCAGGGCCAGTGACTGCAGGTAGGACTCCTGGGCCTCATCCAGCTTGCCCTGCTTCTCAAGAGCGAAGGCCAGGTTGTTGAGGGCCACCGGATACTCGGCCTTGGCGGCCAGGGCAGAGCGGTAGTGGCGCACCGCTGCCTTGTAGTTGTTCTGAGCCGCCAGACCAAAGCCCAGGGCGTTCTGGATCAGGGCCCGGGCTTCACTCGGGTCGTTGTTGGCCTCAGCCAGCTTCAGGGCCCGTTTCAGGTTGTCCACCGCCTGGCCATAGAGCCGTTTGCGGAGCTGAACCGAGGCCAGTTCATAGAGAGTGGCGGCATCGCCCGGTGCGGCCTCCCCAGGCCGGTCAAGGCGTGCCAGGGCCAGCTCATCGCGCCGTACACGCCAGATCTGTCGGCCCACCACCACGGCGACCACAAGCAGAATCACGACCAGCCCGAACAGGTAGGCCTGGGGCAGGAGGTTGTCCAACGGGACCGAGTGGGTTAGGGGGATTGGATGGGGTGTGTGGGTTGGGCGGGAGCTGGAGGGCTTGGATCAGGAGCGGGCGGCGCCCACCACGCTGGTGAAGCTGCCGGGATCCAGCACTGCCAACTGGGCCAGCATCTTGCGGTTCAGGCGCACATCCGCTTTCTTCAGGCCGCCCATCAGCTTGCTGTAGCTCATGCCGTTGAGGCGGGCAGCTGCGTTGATGCGCGCTATCCAAAGACGGCGGAAGTCGCGCTTGCGCCGGCGGCGGTCGCGGTAGGCGTTGCAGAGCGCCTTCATCACCCGCTGATTGGCGGTGCGGAACAGGGAGCCATTGCCGCCACGGAAGCCCCGGGCCAGGCGCAGGATCTTGTTACGGCGTTTGCGGGCGACGTTGCCCCTCTTGACGCGGGCCATGGCAGGGAATCAGGTGGGTTCGGGTTGGGGTCGGATCGGCGGAGGGCCGTGCTCAGGCGTAGGGGAGCATGGCGCTCACGTTGTCGGCATCGCGCTCGTCAACGACAGCCATGGTGCCCAGGTAGCGCTTGCGCTTGGGGCTCTTGTGATCGAGCAGGTGGCTGCGGAAAGCCCGGCGGCGCAGGAACTTGCCGCTGCCCGTGGCCTTGAACCGCTTGGCAGCTGCTTTGCGGGACTTGAGCTTCGGCATGTCTTCCGGCGCGACACAAACAAACAGAGTACGACGTCACCCTCCCCCCAGCCCCGGTCCTCCTTCAGGATTGGGGCAGTCCTGTCCCCTGGCCTTGCCCCTCCTTCCTTCGCTGCCTGCGCTCCATCCCGCTCTGGTGCGGATGGCCGGCGTGCTGCCGGTGTTGCTGGCGGGAGGCTGTCAGGCCGCCACGCCCCTGGTGCCTGGCCTGGCCCCACCGGACCCCTTGCACTGGCCCGTCAGCGAAGCCCCCCGGGTGGATCCTGGCCAGCCGGTGCTCTGGGTGGCCCTGGCCTCCCGCCTGCGGCCGTCCACGCCGCTGCAGCTCACCGCCGCAACGGGGATGGTGACCCTGGTCACCGCCGATGGCGCCCGCTACCAGGCCCCCCAGCTCGAGCTGCACTGGCGTCAGCAGCCCCTCAATCCCCCCCTGCGCCTGCGCCGCCAGGTGCTGGGTCCCTTCGCCAGCTACGAGAGCGCGGAGGAGGCGGCTGCCCGCTGGCGGCAGGCAGGCGTGGCGGCGGTGATTGCCTACCCCAGGGACTGGGAGGTGTGGGGGCCTGCGGATGCCCCCCTGCCCGATGGGCTGGGGCCGGCGCGCCGGGTTGAGCAGGAGCTGGCCGAGCGGTCGCTGCTGGAGCTGCGCCGCTCCGGTGGATCGGTGGTGCTGGAGGGTCCCGTGACCCTGGAAGCTCCCCAGGGTCTGCGCTGGCAGGGCGGGGTGTTCGCCGGCCCGTTCACCCTCCTGCCGGATGCCCATGGCGGTTGGACGCTGGTGGAGCAGGTGCCTCTGGAGCGCTACCTCCAGGGGGTGGTGCCCCATGAGATCGGCGCTGGTTCGCCGCCGGTGGCCCTCGCCGCCCAGGCGGTGCTGGCCCGAACCTGGGCGCTGCGCAACATCCAGCGCTTCGCGGTGGATGGCTATCACCTCTGTGCCGACACTCAGTGCCAGGTGTATGCCGATCCGCGCCATGCCGGTGCCGCCGTGCGCCAGGCCATCGACAGCACCCGCCACCAGGTGCTCTCCTGGCAGGGAGCGCCGATCCACGGCGTGTATCACGCCACCAACGGTGGTGTCTCCGCCGGTTTCCAGGAGGTGTGGCGCGGCGCTGCCCTCCCCTATCTGCAGTCCCGGGTGGATGGCGTCGCGGCCGTGCAGGCGCGCTTCCCCCTGCCGCTGCCCGGCGGCCAGCTGCCGGCGCTGTTGGCCAGCCGGGATTTCTATGGCGCGGACCATCCGCGCTTCCGCTGGAGCCGCAGCCTGGATGCCGCCCAGATCCGTGAGTCCCTTCAGCGGGTGGCACCCCAGCTGGGAACGCCCCAGCAGGTGAAGGTGCTGGAGCGGGGCCCCAGCGGCCGGGTGCTGGCCCTGGAGATCCGCGCTGGCGGCGGAGAGCCCGTGGTGCTTCGCCTGGATGCCATCCGCCGCAACCTCACCCAGCTGCCCAGCACCCTGTTCGTGGTTGAGCCCCAGGGGCCTGGACGCTGGAGTTTCGTGGGCGGTGGCTTCGGCCACGGCGCCGGACTGTCCCAGGCTGGGGCGATCGATCTGGCCCGGCGTGGCTGGAAACTGCGAGCCATTCTGCAGCACTACTACCCCGGCACCCAGCTCCAGCCCCTCTCAGCCCTGGATGCCAAGGCCCTGGGAGGAGCCCCTTAGAGTCCGGGGGCTTCCGGGATTGCCATGGCCGGGATTGGTCCTGCCACCGATCACCCCCCGACCAGTGCCCAGGTGGTGAGTGCCAGCCAGCGAAGGCGCGGCAAATCGGCCCTGTTTCTGGTGGCCTGCGGCGTGGCCGGCCTGGGCCCCCACTGGCTGGAGCCCGGCCTGCGCCTGATGCCCGCCAGTGCCTTGGCGCTGCTGCTGGGGGGCTACAGCATTCGCACGGTTCTGGTGCCGGCCCTGAGTCGCACCAGGGGGGCTGGCGGCGGCGAGAGCGTTCCTTTCGCCGCCGGCCAGGCCGAGCAGCACGACTCCGCGCCGCCAGCTCCGGCTGTGGATGTGGTGGTGGCTGCCCGGGATGAGCAGGCGGTGATCGGGCGGCTGGTTGAGGGCATCGCCCGGTTGCGCTATCCCAGCGACGCTCTGCGCCTTTGGGTGATCGATGACGGCAGCAGTGACCGCACGCCCCAGGTGCTGGCGGAGCTGCAGGCGGACCATCCCTTTCTGCGGGTGCTGCGGCGTGAACCCGATGCCGGTGGCGGCAAGTCGGGCGCCCTCAACCTGGCCCTGCAGCATGTCGAAGCTCCCTGGATGCTGGTGCTCGATGCCGATGCCGACCTGCAGCCCGACACCCTGGAGCGCCTGATGCCCCTGGCCGAGGGGGGTGGCTGGGCGGCGGTGCAGCTGCGCAAGGCAGTGGCCAATCCGGACGTCAACTGGCTCACCCGGGCCCAGGCGATGGAGATGGCATTGGACACGGTGGTGCAGGAGGGACGGCTGAGCGTGGGTGGGGTGGTGGAGCTGCGTGGCAATGGTCAGCTGCTGCGCCGCTGCGCCCTGGAGCAGGTGGGGGGGTTCAACGAGGACACGGTCACTGACGATCTCGATCTCAGCTTCCGGTTGCTGCTCCACCGGCAACCCCTGGGCGTGCTCTGGGATCCCCCGGTGAGCGAGGAGGCGGTGCTTGGTCTTCCGGCCCTGTGGCGCCAGCGCCAGCGCTGGGCCGAGGGGGGCCTGCAGCGCTTCTTCGACTACGCCCCAGGCCTGCTCTCCGACCGCCTCACCCCAGGCTGCAAACTCGATCTGCTCTGCTTCTTCCTGCTCCAGTACGTGCTGCCGGTGGTGGCCGTGGCGGATCTGCTGGGGGCCTTGATCACCCGCAGTCTTCCCACAATCTGGCCGCTCTCCTTTGTGGCCTTCGGTCTCTCGGGTATCTCGATCCTGCAGGGCTGCCGCCGTGGCGGTGAGGGTCCCCAGCTGCCCCGGACGCACCCCGCCAACCTGCTGCTGGGAATCCTCTACCTGGGCCATTGGTTCCTGGTGATTCCGTACACCACCCTGCGCATGGCCCTGCTGCCCAAGCGGCTGGTGTGGGCCAAGACCCTCCACGTCGGCGAGGATCCGGCCGCGGCCTGAGGGTTCCCTCCCCCCTACTGCTCAGGCGGCGTCTGCGCCTTCGATCTCGTCGAGGGGCCCGTCGATCTCCACCACTTCGCCGTTGAAGAACTCGGCGAGCTGCCGGGTCTTCTCATCCAGGTGCGACGGCATCCGCCGCGGTTGCTCGTCGGCTGGGAGGCTGGGCTGGGGGTTGGGCTGGGGTTTGCTCTGGGGCGCTGGCGTCGGGGCCGGCGGCGTTTTGGCTTGCGCTGGAGGTGCGTCGCCGGACGGGGGGCGCGGGAGGGGCGCTGGAGTGGGCGGCAGGGGGGAAGGCGCGAGGAAGTGCTGGGGCGGCAGTGGCGGTGGCGGCTGGCTGGAGGCCGGCGGCGGCTCCCCGGAAGCCTCGAGGGTGAGCTGGCGGCTGCCGCCCAGGGCCCTGCTGATCGCCTGCTCAACCAGGGCCTGGCGGGTCTGCACCATGGCCATCCAGGTGGTCGCCACCTGCACCACCGCCCTGTGGTCGTCCAGACGCACCAGGCGGGCCTGCTGTGAGAGCAGCATCCGGGTGGACGGCAGTTCCAGGCTGGCCAGGATCCGGGTCCAGAGTTCCGCCAGGCTCCCGGTCTGAGCGGCGGCGGGGACCGCCTGCTCCGGGGCTGGAGCTCCGGCCGCAGGACCGGCGTCCGTGGCAGCTTCCAGGATGGTGGGGGCTGCTGGGCGGGCAGCAGGTGCGGGCGCGGGAGTGGTCGCGGCTGGGATTGCGGTCGCTGCGCTGGCGGCGGCTGTGGTGGCCGTGGCCTCGTCCAGCAGCCCCAGCAGGAGCACTTCCAGCCACAGTCGAGGGTTCACGCTGTGGCGCAGTTGCTGCTCGCTGCCGCGCAACTGGGCCTGCCAGTGCAGCAGGCGGGCTTTGCCAATCCGCCTCGCCACGGCGGGCAGGTCCTCGCGCAGCTGGGGTGACACAGCGGTGAGTTCCAAGCGGTCAGGTGCCACTCCGGCCAGCACCAGATCTCGGAGCAGGCTGGCCAGACCCTGGAGCAACGCCGCCGGCTCCCTACCCCGTTCCAGCAGCCCCCTGCAGGTTTCCAGCAGGCCAAGAGGTTCACAGTCGGCCAGGGACCTGGCCAGCTCCAGCAGCTCCTGTTCCGGCACCGCCCCCAGCAGTTCCCACACCGCGGCTGCTTCCACCGGTGGCGGCAGCAGGCTGAGCTGATCCAGCAGACTCTCGGCATCGCGCAGTCCGCCCTGGGCCCGCTGAGCCACCACGTGCAGGGCCTCGGCTGTGATCGCGATCGCCTCCTGCTCGGCGATCCAGCCGAGGTGCTGTTGGAGAGCGGCCAGGGGGATGCGGCGAAAGTCGAAGCGCTGGCAGCGGCTGAGGATCGTGGGCAGAACCCGCTGGGGGTCTGTGGTGGCCAGCACGAACACCACCCGCGGCGGCGGCTCCTCCAGGGTTTTCAGCAGGGCGTTGAAGGCTGCTGTGGAGAGCATGTGGCACTCGTCCACCACGTACACCTTCCAGCGCGCCTGCACCGGCGCGAAACGGGAGCGCTCGATCAGTTCGCGGATGTTGTCCACGCCGGTGTTGGAGGCGGCGTCGATCTCGATCACATCGAGGGCATTGCCGGCGGCGATGCTGGTGCACAGTTCGCACACGCCGCAGGGCTCCGGGGTGGGCCCGTCACTGCCAATGCAGTTGAGCGAGCGGGCCAGGATGCGGGCGCTGGATGTTTTGCCGGTACCCCGCGGGCCGCTGAACAGGTAGGCCGGCGCAATCCGGCCCGAGCGCAGGGCATGGCCCAGGGTGGCGGCGATCGCCTCCTGCCCCACCAGCTGGTCGAAGCGCTGGGGGCGGTATTTGTGGTGGAGGGGCTGGTAGGCCGAGGACATGGGGGCCGCGGGCCTCGGGAGGAGGCGTGGATCTCGAGGCTACCGGGCCTTCAGGGTGGGTCTGCGGGTTCGTTGGGGCGATTGCCGCTTTCGCCGGCGGCGCCGATCAATCCCTGCAGGCGCTGGTCCATGGCGGCCTCCAGGTCCTCCACCTCCGCGAGTTGATCGGCCAGCTTCTGGGCTGCGCGGCGCAGCCCCTCGAACTGCCCCTCACCCCAGCGGGCTTCGGCCCGAGCCAGTTCCCCATCCAGCTTCTCCTGCAGGCTCTGGCGCAGGCCCTCCAGCTGTTCCAGGCTGCGGCGGGCCAGATCCACCCCCTGCTCCAGCTGCTCGCGATCGATGCGCAGGGCATCGAGGCGCATGCCCTGGCGTAGCAGCAGCCGGGCGCCGCTCAGCACGGCAGCCGGCAGCCACTGGCCGAAGGCCAGGGCCCCCAGGCTGCCGGTGTGCAGCCAGTCCTCCACCTGGGTGCTGCGGTGGCGTCCCGTCTTGCACCAGTGGGCGAAATGCTCGCAGTTGTTGAACAGCAGGTTGTAGTCCTGCTCTCCCAGCCGACCCATGGCCCGCCGCAGGGTCACGCCCGTGGGCGAGCAACTGCCCTCGGGGTAGGCGACCACGCTCAGGGGCTGCTCCCGGCTGAACTCCTGCAGGGGGCTGCGCAGGATCTCCCGGCCCTCCAGGTAGTGGGCCACGGTGCCGTCGCCCAGGTCGATGCCGTGGTGGTTGAACAGGCCGTGCTGGCGAGGAACCTGCAGGTGATCGGCGGCGGCCAAGGGTTGGGGCGGCGGGAGCGGGCAGGGGGCCCGGATCAGGCGCTGGCCTGCTGGGCTCCCTCCATGCTGCCGCCCAGCTGGACGACCTGGCCGCGGGTGCGCTGCTCCACCAGGTCGCGGGTGATCGTGAAGCTCTTCACATCGCGGCGCGAGGGCAGGTCGTACATCACGTCCAGCATCAGCTCCTCCACGATGCCGCGCAGGGCCCGGGCGCCGGTCTTGCGGCGGTGGGCTTCGTTGGCGATGGCCTCGATGGCGTCGGGCTCGAACTCCAGGGCCACCTCATCCATGCTGAGCAGGGTCTGGAACTGCTTCACCAGCGCATCGCGCGGTTCGGTGAGGATGGCCTGGAGCGCATGGCTGTCGAGTGGTTCCAGCACCGCGCTCACGGGCAGGCGACCGATGAATTCGGGGATGAGGCCGTACTTCACCAGATCGTCGGGTTGCAGGTGCCGCAGCACTTCGGCGGCCTGGCGCTCCTTGTTGCTGCGGGCCCGGCCGTTGCCATCGGGGTGGATGAAGCCGATGGCGTTGCGGCCCATGCGCTTCTGCACCACGTCCTCCAGGCCTACAAAGGCGCCGCCGCAGATGAACAGGATCTGACTGGTGTCGATCTGGATGCAGTCCTGGTAGGGATGCTTGCGGCCCCCCTGGGGGGGCACGTTGGCCACGGTGCCCTCCAGCATCTTCAGCAGGGCCTGTTGCACGCCCTCGCCCGATACATCGCGGGTGATCGAGGGGTTCTCGCTCTTGCGGGCGATCTTGTCGATCTCGTCGATGTAGATGATGCCCCGCTGGGCCTGCTCCACATCCATGTCGGCCTTCTGCAGCAGCCGCAGCAGGATGTTTTCCACGTCCTCGCCCACATAGCCGGCCTCGGTGAGCGTGGTGGCGTCGGCCACGGCGAAGGGCACCTCCAGCATCTCGGCCAGGGTCTGGGCCAGCAGGGTCTTGCCGCAGCCGGTGGGGCCGATCAGCAGGATGTTGCTCTTGTGCAGGCGGGTGGCGGTCTCCGCCGCCTCACCCTTGCCATCGCCCTGCCAGGCCAGCCGCTTGTAGTGGTTGTAGACGGCCACCGATAGGGTTTTCTTGGCCTCGTCCTGGCCCACCACCTGGCGGTCGAGGAAGGCCTTGATCGTCTGGGGTTTGGGTACCTCGGCCAGGGTTGGCGCCGGCTTGGCGGTCTTCTTGGCAGGTGCTTTGCTGCGACTGGGTTCCGGCGCATGGCGACCCGCACCATGGCCGTGGCCGTCAACCAGTTCCTCGTCGAGGATCTCGTTGCAGAGGTCGATGCACTCGTCGCAGATGTACACCCCTGGGCCGGCGATCAGTTTGCGCACCTGGTCCTGGGACTTGCCGCAGAAGGAACACTTCAGGTGGGCATCGAACTTGGCCATCGGCGGAGTGGGCCGGAGCGGAGATCCGGGTCAGGTGAGCAGGGAGGCCGTGGGGGCCTAAGGGAAGCATTGCCCCGATCCCGGGGATCGTCAGCCGACCTTAACGATCAAATCAAGGGAGAAGGCCATGATCAGGCCGCCACGTCGGTGTGGGCGGTGTCGGTGACCACCCGATCGATCAGGCCGTATTCAACCGCCTCTGCGGGCGAAAGGAAGTGGTCGCGGTCGGTATCTTCAGCGATTTTCTCCAGGGGCTGGCCGGTGTGCTCGGCCAGCAGGCCATTGAGGGTGTCCTTGAGATACAGGATTTCCCTGGCCTGAATCTCGATGTCCACGGCCTGGCCCTGGGCGCCGCCGAGGGGCTGGTGGATCATGATCCGGGCGTTGGGCAGTGCCAGACGCTTGCCCCTGGTGCCGCCGGAGAGCAGGAAGGCCCCCATCGACGCCGCCAGGCCATAGCAGATGGTGACCACATCGGGGGCCACCTGCTGCATCGTGTCGTAGATGGCCAGGCCGGCTGTCACCGAGCCGCCCGGGGAGTTGATGTAGATCTGAATGTCCTTCTCGGGATCTTCCGCTTCCAGAAACAACAGCTGGGCAACCATGGCATCAGCCACGGTGTCGTCGATGCCGGTGCCCAGAAAGATGATCCGCTCCCGCAACAGGCGCGAATAGATATCAAAGGCCCGATCCCCCTTGCCCGACTGCTCCACCACGGTGGGCAGGACCCCAGGGGCAGCCATCGGATAGCCAGCTGCCGTTGCCTCGGGGCGGCAACCCAGCCAGCGGCTCTGCACCGGGTGGCAGCGCAGGGCTGACGGATCGGGCATGGGCGGGAGGGCGTTGGACACGCGCAGCGGCGAGGGATCAAACCAATCTATGGGGGACAAAGCCTCGGCGGGATCAGGGCCCAGCCCGATCGCGAGCTGGAGGTGCTCACCTTCAGGCCTGGTCGCCGGCTTCGGCAGCAGCTTTCTCGCTGATGGTGCTGTTGCTTTCCAGCCAGTCGAGCAGCTTTTCCTGCAGCAGGTCGTCGCCCACCACCTGGCGCAGGCGCTGGGGATCGATGTTGCCCTGCTGGCTGATGCCCCGGCTCACCTCCTTCACCTTGGCCTCCAGCTCAGCCTCGGCCACCTCGATCGCCTCTGCCTTGGCCAGGGCCTGGAGGGCCAGGCTGCGGCGCAGGCGCTGTTCCGCTTCCGGCCGGGAGGTGTCCATCAGCGAGCGCACCAGATCCGGCGTGAACAACTTTTTGACGTCCATGCCCTGCTGGGCGATCTGGCCGGCGGTCTGCTCGATCAGGTTGCGGATCTCCTGCTGGATCAGGGTTTCAGGCAACTCCACCTCCAGCTCCTCCACCAGGGCGCCCAACAGGGCGTCGTGGCGGGCGGCCTTGGCGCGGCGCTCGGCGTCGTCCTTCAGGCGGGTTTTCAGCTCCTCGCGCAGTTCCGCCAGGGTCTGCTTGTCGCTGGCCTGCTGGGCGAAGGCGTCATCGAGGGCGGGCAGCTCGCGGGTCTTGAGCTCCTTGAGGCTGATCTCGAAGCGCGCCTTGCGGCCGGCGGCATCCTCCTGGGGATAGCTCTCGGGGAACTGGCAGTCCACCGTCCTGGTGTCGCCCACGGCCATGCCGATCACCCCCTCCACGAAGCCGGGGATCATGCGGCCCTCCTCCAGTTCCACCTCCATGGCATCGCTGCTGCCGCCGCTGATCGCCTCGTCGGTATCCGCATACACGCCGCTGAAGCTGAGCACGGCCACATCGCCGCTGGCGGCCGGCCTGTCCTCCACGGGCACCAGGGTGGCCAGCTGCTTGCGCGACTGGTCGAGCAGCTCATCCACCCGGGCCGGGTCATAGACGATCGTTTCAGCCTCAGCCTTGAGGCCCTTGGTTTTCTTAAGGCTCGGGCTGGGCTCCACGTCCAGCTCCAGGGTGATGGTGAGGTCGCTTCCGGGCTGGAAGCGCTCCAGCACCACCTCGAAGCCCTCGCTCAGTTCCGGCCTGCCCAGGGAGGCCACCTTCTCGATCTCCAGGGCGTCCCGGCAGGCGCCCTCCACCAGATCCTCCAGGGCGGTGGCGCGGATGCGCAGGGGGCCGATCTGCTGGAGCAGCACGGGCCGCGGCACCCGACCCTTGCGGAAGCCGGGCAGCTTCACCGTGCGGCTCAGCTTCTCCAGAGCCGCGTCGTAGCTGGCCTGGCTGCGGCTGCCGGGAATGGCCACCTCCAGGGCGACGCGGCTGCCGGGCCTGGGGCTGGCCGTGACCTGGAGCGATGCTGGCGAGGAGGACTGGGCCGCAGGGGCGGCTTGGGCAGCTGGACTCATGGGAAGACTCTGCAGCCTGCGATTCTAAGAAAGTGCTTGGCGGGCTCTGGATCGGCAGTATTGTGATTTGAACTACGGCTTCCGCCTGCAGGGTGCCGAATCTGCTGATCCGAGATGGGCTGAGCCTGGTCTCGATCCAGCTAAGACGCTTTCACAGCCCATTCCACGCAGCTACATCCACCCAGCCAGGCTCATGCAGCCAGCTTGAGCCGCACCAGCCCACGTCCGGTTCCCTCAGGGGCGACCAGGCGCCAGTCATTGGTCAGACCTGCCGCCAGCCTCAACTCACGACAGGACCCGGTCGTGCCGGTTTGAGCAATCACCTTTCATCCACGTCGGTCAGTCCACCCGTTCCAGTTCTCTCCCTTCCGACCCCCATCCATCCGTCCAGGCCCCGCACACGCCTTGATCTCCGAACCCAGCCCGTCCTGACCCTGTTGCGTCTCAGCTGCAACCGCCGGGACAGGCGCCCCTGATCCCGCCTTCCCCTCCGCCCGGTGCCAGCCACCTCCCGCTTCAACGCACCAGCCCCTTCCCTTACCCGTTGTTCTCCTTGACCGCTGTCCAGACTGAGACCGTCACCAGCGCCTCTGCCCTGCCCAGGCGCCCGCTGCGTGTGGCTGTGCTCGGGGCCACAGGGGCGGTGGGTCAGGAGCTCCTGGCCCTGCTGGACGAGCGCCGGTTTCCGGTGGCGGAGCTGATTCCGCTGGCGTCCCCCCGTTCTGCCGGCCAGACCCTGGCCTGGCGCGACCGCGAGCTCACGATCCAGGCGGTGGAGGCCTCAGTTTTTGCCGGGGTTGATCTGGTGCTTGCATCCGCCGGAGGTTCGGCTTCCAGGCAGTGGGCTCCGGTTGCCGCCGCCGCTGGGGCCGTGGTGATCGACAACTCCAGCGCCTTCCGCATGGACCATGCGGTGCCCCTGGTGGTGCCCGAGGTGAACCCCGAGGCCGCCTTCAGCCATCACGGGATCATCGCCAATCCCAACTGCACCACGATCCTGCTCACCCTGGCCCTGGCACCTCTGCAGGCACGCCGGCCGATCCGCCGGGTGGTGGTGAGCACCTACCAGAGCGCCAGTGGCGCCGGTGCCCGCGCCATGGAGGAGCTGCGCCAGCTCAGTCGCACCGTGCTCGACGGCGGCGAGCCGGTGAGTGAGGTGCTTCCCCATTCCCTGGCCTTCAACCTCTTCCTGCACAACTCCCCCCTGCAGGCCAACGGCTACTGCGAAGAGGAGCTGAAAATGCTCAATGAGACGCGCAAGATCATGGATCTGCCCGAGCTGCGCCTCTCGGCCACCTGCGTGCGGGTGCCGGTGCTGCGGGCCCATTCCGAGGCACTGAACATCGAATTCAGTGAGCCCTTCCCGGTGGCCGAGGCCCGGGAACTGCTGCGGGCCGCGCCGGGCGTGGAGCTGCTCGAGAACTTCGAGGCCAACCGCTTCCCGATGCCCACTGACGTGACGGGTCGGGATCCCGTGGCGGTGGGGCGGATCCGCCAGGATCTCAGCGATGCCAACGCCCTGGAGCTCTGGCTCTGCGGAGACCAGATCCGCAAGGGCGCCGCGCTCAACGCTGTGCAGATCGCCGAGCTGCTGCTCCAGGATCCGCCCCACCCAGGAGGTGCCGCTTGAGCAGCGCCGCGCACCTGCCCTGGAGCCAGGCTCCGTTCGGCCGAGTGGTCACCGCCATGGTGACCCCCTTCCACGCCGATGGCAGCGTGAACCTTGACCTGGCGGCCGGGCTGGCCGATCACCTGGTGGCCAACGGCTCCGATGGCCTGGTGATCTGCGGCACCACCGGTGAATCGCCCACCCTCAGCTGGGCCGAACAGCACGAGCTGTTTGCGGCGGTGCAGGGCGCCGTGGGCGGCCGCGCCAAGCTGATCGCCGGCAGCGGCAGCAACTGCACCGCCGAGGCGATCGAGGCCACCCGCGAGGCCGCGGCCCGCGGCGCTGACGGTGCCCTCGTGGTGGTGCCCTATTACAACAAGCCACCCCAGGACGGGCTGGAGGCCCACTTCCGCGCCATCGCCGAGGCGGCTATGGAGCTGCCGCTGATGCTCTACAACATCCCGGGTCGCACCGGCACCAGTCTGGCCCCGGAAACCGCTGCCCGCCTGCTCAATCTGCCCAACGTGGTGAGCTTCAAGGCGGCCAGCGGCAGCACCGAGGAGGTGAGTGCCCTGCGCGCCGCCTGCGGCGAGCGCCTTGCTATCTATTCTGGAGACGATGCCCTCACCCTGCCCATGCTGGCTGTGGGTGCCGTCGGCGTGGTGAGCGTGGCCAGTCACGTCGCCGGACCTCGGATCAGCGCCATGATCGAGGCCTTCCTCAGCGGTGACCTGCCAGCGGCGCTGGCGCTCCATGAGCAACTGCTGCCCCTCTGCAAGGCCCTGTTCTGCACCACCAACCCGATCCCAGTGAAAGCTGCCCTTGAACTCAGCGGCTGGCCGGTCGGTGCCCCCCGTCTTCCCCTCTTGTCTGCAAGCGACACCGTGAAACAACTCCTCTCCGAAACCCTGGCCGCCCTGCGTCCCACCTGACGCCAAGGCTGATCCGGTTCACATTTTCAAGTTCTTCTTCAACGCTTACATGTCCAATTTCAATCAGAGTCAGAACGGCGCAAAACAGCCTGCCCTGCGGGTGATCCCCCTCGGCGGTCTGCACGAGATCGGCAAGAACACCTGCGTGTTCGAATACGGTGACGACATCATGCTGGTGGATGCCGGACTGGCCTTCCCCAGCGACGGCATGCACGGCGTCAACGTTGTGATGCCGGACACCAGCTATCTGAAGGAAAACCAGAAGCGCATCCGCGGCATGATCGTGACCCACGGTCATGAAGACCACATTGGCGGCATATCTCACCACCTCAAGAACTTCAACATCCCGGTGATCTACGGGCCGCGGCTGGCCCTATCTCTGCTCACGGGCAAGATGGAAGAAGCCGGTGTGATGGATCGCACCGTTCTGCAGACCATCGCCCCCCGCGATGTGGTGAAGGTGGGTCAGCACTTCTCGGTGGAGTTCATCCGCAACACCCACTCGATGGCCGACAGCTTCTCGCTGGCCATCACCACCCCGGTGGGCACGGTGATCTTCACCGGCGACTTCAAGTTCGACCACACCCCGGTGGATGGTGAGACCTTCGACATGGCGCGCCTGGCCCACCACGGTGAGCAGGGGGTGTTGTGTCTGTTCAGCGACTCCACCAACGCCGAGGTCCCCGGCTTCACCCCCAGCGAGCGGGCGGTGTTCCCCAACCTGGATCGCCACATCGCCCAGGCCGAGGGCCGGGTGATCATCACCACCTTCGCCAGCTCGATTCACCGGGTGGCGATGATTCTGGAGCTGGCCCTCAAGAACGGCCGCAAGGTGGGCCTGCTGGGCCGCTCCATGCTCAATGTGATTGCCAAGTCGCGCGAGCTGGGCTACATGCGCGCCCCCGACGAGCTGTTCGTGCCGATCAAGCAGATCCGCGACCTGCCCGATCGCGAAACCCTGCTGCTGATGACCGGCAGCCAGGGCGAACCGCTGGCCGCTCTCAGCCGGATCTCCCGCGGCGAGCACCCCCAGGTGCAGGTGAAGCCCACCGACACGATCATCTTTTCGGCCAGTCCGATTCCAGGAAACACCATCTCGGTGGTCAACACCGTGGATCGGCTGATGATGCTCGGCGCCAAGGTGGTGTACGGCAAGGGTGAGGGCATCCACGTGTCCGGTCACGGCTGCCAGGAAGACCAGAAGCTGATGCTGGCCCTCACCAAACCGAAGTTCTTCGTGCCGGTGCACGGCGAGCACCGCATGCTCCAGTGCCACAGCAAGACTGCCCAGTCGATGGGCGTGCCAGCGGACAACATCCTGATCATCGACAACGGCGATGTGGTGGAACTCAGCGCCGATTCGATCCGCAAGGGGGATCCGGTGAAGGCCGGCATCGAGCTGCTTGACGCCTCCCGCAACGGCATCGTCGATGCCCGCGTGCTCAAGGAGCGCCAACAGCTGGCCGAGGACGGCGTGATCACCCTGCTGGCGGTGATCAGCACCGATGGCGTGATGGCGGCGCCGCCGCGGGTGAATCTGCGCGGTGTGGTCACGACCGCGGATGCCCGCAAGCTCAGCCTCTGGGCCGAGCGCGAGATCACCTGGGTGCTGGAGAATCGCTGGAAGCAGCTCTGCCGCGTCAGCGGCGGCCAGGCCCCGGACGTGGACTGGGTGGGCGTGCAGCGGGAGGTGGAGCTTGGCCTCCAGCGCCGCCTGCGCCGGGAGTTGCAGGTGGAGCCGCTGATCATCTGCCTGGTGCAGCCGGCTCCCGCAGGCACCCCCGCCTACAAGGGGCGGGCCGATGCCGAACCCGACAGCCGTCCTGCTCCCCGCGGTCGTGGGGGACGCGGACCTGGCGAGCGTCAGCCCCGTCCCGAGCGCCTGGAGCGCAGCTCCCAGCCCCAGCCCCAGCGCCAGTTGGCCACCGTTGCGGCCAGCCCCGCGCCGGTTGCCACTGCCGCCAGCCCAGCTCCAGCCGCTGCGCCGGAGCCCGAATTCGCCGGCCGTACCCGCCGTCGCCGTTCGGCTGCCGCAGGCTGATCAGGGCAGCTTGATCCGCAACAGACCCCGGGAGAGATCGTCCAGCTGATCGGCGGTCAACTCCCCGGGACTGTCGCCGGCTGAGCTGTTGTCCTCCCCGGGACTGGTGAGTTCTTCAAGGACGAGCTCCTGCCGCAGCAGGGGATCGGCCTGGGCCACGGCGATCTGTTCCGGTTCGTCCACAATCTCGCCCACCAGTTCAGCTTCGGGTTCGCTCACCCGTTCAGGCACAGGCTCTCTAGCCCGCTCAGGCTCCGCCGCCAGCCCAGGCTCCTGCTCCTGGGCAGAGGCTTCGGGTTCGGGCTCCGGTGAGGCGGCGATTGCCGGAAGATCAGCGGCAGGCGAAGGGCGCTCCGGCTCATCCACGGTATGCCCGCTCTCCTGCCCAGCGTCAGCCAGTTCGCTCAGCCACGGCGATGCGTCGTCGCTGGCGGCCGCATTCGTTGCGGCCCCTGCCGCAGCGGGAGGGCTGTCGGTCAGCCAGGGTGCCGCCGCCCGGGTGATCGGGAGTTGTGCCTCAGCTTCCCGGTCGCATTGCGCCAGTCCCTGTTGGGCGATGTCCCGCAGGGTGGGCTCCTCGCAGTGCTCGAGCACGCTGGCGTAGTAGTGCCGGGCTCCTGAGGGGTCTGTCAGGCCGTAGAGCCGGGTGTGCCCCAGCAGCAGCACCAGCCGCAGCTGCAGGGGGTCGGCTGGGTTGGGCTCCAGCTCCGCCAGCAATCCCTGGCTGAGGCTCTCCACCTCAGGCCAGCGCCGTTCGCTGTAGGCGCGTTCGATGGCGCTGTAGCGCTCTTGCAGCTTCTCCGGCGGCAGGCTCATGGGCTGGGCCTAGACCTCACGACTCAGCCACAGTGTGCGGGCGCGCCAGTGCAGCTGCCAGCCATCGCCCAGATGACTCCGGCCCGCACTGCCCGTGTCCTGCAGCCGGTCGAGCACCCCATCCAGGATGCGGCTGGCACAGCGGCGCCGGCCCAGGCGCTCCAGCCAGGCCTGGATCAGCTGGCCCTGGTTGGCCCGCTGCAGCGGCTCCAGCCCCCTGCGGTCCAGGGCTGGCTCCAGCCCCCCCGCCGGCGCCTGGATTTCCAGGGTCTTCAAGGCCAGCACCAGCAGTTCCTCCTGGGCCAGCTCCGCTTCGGCCAGCTGCTGGGCCGAGCGGGCCATGCGCCGGGCGGCCCCGGGGTGGAGGCTCTCCAGCACGGGAATCACCTCCTGGCGCACCCGGTTGCGGCTGAACTGGAGCTCCAGGTTGCTGGAATCCAGCCACAGCGGCAGGTCCAGCTGTCGGCAGATGCGGGCGGTGTCGGGTCGGCTGAACGCCAGCAAGGGCCGCGCCAGCTCGATTCCCGGAGCCAGCACTCGGCTGCGCCCCAGGCTGGCCAGGCCGCGGCGGTGGCTGCCCCGGGCGAGGTGGAGCAGCAGGGTTTCGGCGCGGTCGCTGGCGGTGTGGCCGGTGACCACCCGCCGGCTGGCCAGCTGGCGGGCCCGCAGCGCCAGGCAGCCGTAGCGCCACTCCCGGGCGGCCGCCTCGCTGGGTGACTCCCCAGCGACGCGCTGCCAGCTGTCGAGCAGCAGGGGCAGCTCCCGCCCCCGCGCCCAGGCCTGCAGCTCCAGGGCCTGGGCTGTGGAGTCCCGGCGCCAGCGGTGGTCGCCGTGCCAGAGCACCAGCCGCCAGCGGTGCTGCGGCTGCAGGTTCAGCAGCAATCCCACCAGGGCCATCGAGTCCTGGCCTCCGGACACCGCCAGCAGCAGGGGCTCCCCGGCGGGAAGCAGCCCGGGGTGGCGCAGCAGCAGGCGGTGCAGCCGGTGGTGGTCGCCGGTCCAGGCCGTGGCGGACCTCGGGTGGGAGAATCACTCCACTGTGCTTTCTTCCGGCATGTCGCGCTTCGATCGCCTGCCTGCCCCGCTGCGCTCGTCCCTGCTGCAGCGCCGACTGCTCAAGGTGATCGCCGGTCTCACCAATTTCGATGCCGGCAGCGTGGAGCGCATCAGCCGGGCCGCGGGCCGCGGTGGCGCCGACCTGCTGGACATCGCCTGTGATCCCCAGCTGGTGCGCCTGGCGGCCGAGGTGAGCGGTCTGCCCGTGTGCGTGAGCGCCGTGGATCCCGAGCTGTTCCCCGCCGCTGTGGAGGCCGGCGCGGCGCTGGTGGAGATCGGCAACTACGACGCCTTCTACCCCCTGGGTCGCCTGTTCGACGCGGCGGAGGTGCTGGAACTCACCCGCCGCACCCGCCAGCTCCTGCCCGAGGTGGTGCTCAGCGTCACCGTGCCCCACGTGTTGCCCCTCGACCAGCAGGAGCAGTTGGCCCTGGATCTGGTGGACGCCGGAGCCGACCTCATCCAGACCGAAGGCGGCACCAGCGCCCGTCCTTTCAGCGCGGGCAGCCTCGGTCTGATCGAGAAGGCCGCCCCCACCCTGGCTGCTGCCCACGGCATCAGCCGTGCCCTGGCCGCCGCTGAGCTGCAGGCACCGGTGCTGTGTGCCTCCGGCCTCTCAGCCGTCACCGTGCCGATGGCGATTGCCGCCGGCGCCAGTGGCGTGGGTGTGGGCTCGGCGGTGAACAGGCTCAGCGACGAACTGGCGATGGTGGCTGTGGTGCGCGGCCTGCGCGAGGCCCTGGGCCGCACTCAGGGCGTGGCCATCTGAAACCAGGCGGCTCAGGCAACCCATCACGCTACGCCTTGGCTAGCTTGCGAGGGCCTGCAAGCGCCTGGTGATGGGTTCTCTGCTCTGGTTGCTGCAGTGGCCGGTGCGGGCCGCTGTGTTGCTGATGGTGGCGGCATTGCCCCTGGGGGTGGAGATCGAGGGCTATGGCGTGGCCCTACTCTCGGCTGTGGTGATCGGCCTGCTGGGTACCCTGCTGCTCTGGCCGCTGCGGGTGCTGCTCGGTCCGGTCTGGGCGGTGACCAGCCTGGGTGGTTTGATCAGTCCGGTCACCCTGCTGTTCAACTGGCTGATCAGTGTGGTGCTGTTCGCCCTGGCGGCCTGGCTGATCGAGGGCTTCACCCTTCGCCACGGCCTGTTCAGTGCCGTGCTGGGCTCGGTGGTCTACGCGCTGATCTCCACGGCGCTGTTGCGCTTGTTCGGGCTGGAGGTGCCCCTGACCCGGGTGGCCGCCCTGGCTGGCGCCTGAGCGTGATCCCCTGAACCACGGCCCAGGCAGCGGCCAGAGAGAATGGGCAGATGGCCGGCCCCTTTCAGCTCCACGCCCCCTACGAGCCCAAGGGTGACCAGCCCGAGGCGATCAAGGGCCTAGTGGCCGGCGTGGAGAACGGCGAGCGCTTTCAGACACTGCTGGGGGCCACGGGCACCGGCAAGACCTTCACAATCGCCAACGTGATCGCCCGCACCGGGCGTCCCACCCTGGTACTGGCCCACAACAAGACGCTGGCGGCCCAGCTGTGCAACGAGTTGCGGGAGTTCTTCCCCAACAACGCCGTTGAATATTTCATCTCCTACTACGACTACTACCAGCCGGAGGCGTATGTGCCCGTCTCCGATACCTACATCGCCAAGACGGCGTCGATCAACGAGGAGATCGACATGCTGCGCCACTCAGCGACCCGCTCGCTGTTTGAACGCCGAGATGTGATCGTGGTGGCCTCGATCAGCTGCATCTACGGCCTGGGGATTCCCAGCGAATACCTCAAGGCCGCGGTGAAGTTCCAGGTGGGTGACACGCTCAACCTGCGCGGCTCCCTGCGCGAGCTGGTGAACAACCAGTATTCCCGCAATGACGTGGAGATCTCCCGCGGCCGCTTCCGCGTGCGCGGCGACGTGCTCGAGATCGGCCCGGCCTACGAAGATCGGCTGGTGCGCATCGAGCTGTTCGGCGACGAGGTGGAGGCGATCCGCTACGTGGACCCCACCACCGGCGAGATCCTGCAGAGCCTGGAGACGATCAACATCTACCCGGCCAAACACTTCGTGACCCCCAAGGAGCGTCTGGCCGATGCGATCAAGGCGATCCGCGCAGAACTGCGCGAGCGCCTCGATCTGCTCAATGGCCAGGGCCGGCTGCTGGAGGCCCAGCGGCTGGAGCAGCGCACCACCTATGACCTGGAGATGCTTGAGCAGGTGGGCTACTGCAACGGCGTGGAGAACTACGCCCGCCATCTGGCGGGCCGCCCCGCCGGCACACCGCCGGAATGCCTGATCGACTACTTCCCCGACGACTGGCTGCTGGTGGTCGACGAATCCCACGTCACCTGCAGCCAGCTGCAGGCGATGTACAACGGCGATCAGAGTCGGAAGCAGGTGCTGATCGAGCACGGCTTCCGCCTGCCCAGCGCCGCCGACAACCGGCCGCTGAAGGGGGAGGAGTTCTGGCAGAAGGCGCGTCAGAGCATCTTTGTGAGTGCCACCCCGGGCAACTGGGAGCTGGCCGAGAGCAAGGGCCAGGTGGTGGAGCAGGTGATCCGGCCCACCGGTGTGCTCGATCCGATCGTGGAGGTGCGGCCCACCGATGGCCAGGTCGACGACCTGCTGGGCGAGATCCGCACCCGTGCCGAGAAGCGAGAGCGGGTGCTGGTGACCACCCTCACCAAGCGCATGGCTGAAGACCTCACCGACTACCTCGCCGAGAACGGGGTGCGGGTGCGCTACCTGCACTCGGAGATCCACTCGATCGAGCGCATCGAGATCATCCAGGACCTGCGCAATGGCGAGTACGACGTGCTGGTGGGTGTGAACCTGCTGCGCGAAGGCCTCGACCTACCGGAGGTGTCGCTGGTGGCGATCCTCGATGCCGACAAGGAGGGCTTCCTGCGGGCCGAGCGCTCGCTGATCCAGACCATCGGCCGGGCCGCCCGCCACATCGAAGGTGTGGCCCTGCTCTATGCCGACAACCTCACCGATTCGATGGCCAAGGCCATTTCGGAGACGGAGCGGCGCCGGGCCATTCAGCACACCTACAACCTGAAGCACGGGATCACGCCCACGCCGGCAGGCAAGCGGGCCGGTAATTCGATCCTCGCGTTCCTGGAGGTGTCGCGCCGGCTCAACGACGAGCAACTGGAGCAGGCCACTGAGCAGGCCGAGCACAACGAGGTGCCCCTCGATTCCCTGCCGGAGCTCATTCAGCAGCTGGAAGACAAGATGAAAGCTGCCGCCAAGAACCTGGAGTTCGAGGAAGCCGCCAACCTGCGTGACCGGATCAAGGGGCTACGCCAGAAGCTAGTGGGCAAGGCCTGAGCACTGGGGCCTGGATCAAGCGGGGGCTTCGCTGCCCTCCGCCCTGTGGCTCACGCTGCCGCCCAGCTCGAAGGCGGCATGCACGGCCTGCAGGGCGCGGACGCCTTCGGCTTCGGCCACCACGCAGCTGGTGCGGATCTCGCTGGTGGCGATCAGCTCGATGTTGATCGCTTGATCGGCCAGGGCCCGGAACATGCGGGCGGCGGTGCCGGGGGTGCAGGGCATGCCGGCGCCGACGGCGCTCACCCGGGCGATGGCGGAGCCTTCCTCAAAGCGGGCGCCGGGCCATTGCTGCAGCAGGGGCGCCAGGGCCTGCTCGGCCCGCTGGCGATCGTCGCGCTTGAGGGTGAAGGTGATGTCCTTGCCGCCCGCCGTGGTGCGCTCGGACTGCACGATCGCCTCCACGCTGATGGCCGCGTCGGCCAGGGCCCGGCAGACGGCGGCGGCGGTGCCGGGCCTGTCGGGCACGCGGCGCACGGCCACCTGGGCCTGGCCCAGATCCAGTGCTATCCCGCGGACGGCCGGATCACCCAGGTGGCACGGCTCGGGGTTGTGGCGCAACTGCCCTTCGCCCAGCTCGAAGGCGTCGGCGGCGGCCCGCAGGGCCTTGGCCCCCTGATGGCCAGCCACCAGACAGCTCACCTTCACTTCGCTGGTGGCGATCAGGCGCAGGTTGATGGCGCTGCGGGCCAGGGTGTCGAACAGGCGGGCGGCCACGCCGGGGCGGCCCATGATGCCGGCGCCGGCGATGCTCAGCTTGGCCAGGCCGGCCTCGGCGCTCAGCTGGGCGCCGCCCTCCTCCCCGGGGCTGGCCCCCAGGCCGGCCAGCACCTCCCGGCACACCAGCTCACCGCGATCCAGATCGGCCTCGGCCAGGGTGAAGGCGATGTCGTTGGAGGCGCCCTCGTGGGTGGCCTGCACGATCAGGTCCACGTTCAGGCCTGCGGCGCCGAGGGCTTCGAACAGCAGGGCGGCTACGCCCGGCCGATCCGGCACATGGGCCAGGGCGATCACGGCCTGGTGCTCCTCCAGTTCGGCCCCGTCCACTGGCCGACCCAGTTCCAGGCCGCCATGGCCGATGGGGCGGGATGGGCCGCTGGTGAGCAGGGTGCCAGGGGCCTCACTCCAGCTGGAGCGCACCACCAGGGGCACGCCGTAGTTGCGGGCGATCTCCACGGCCCGCGGGTGGAGCACGGCGGCGCCGAGGCTGGCCAGCTCCAGCATCTCGTTGCAGCTCACCTGCTCCATCAGCTGGGCATCGGCCACCTTGCGCGGGTCGGTGGTGAGCACGCCCGGCACATCGGTGTAGATCTCGCAGGCTTCTGCCCCCAGGGCTGCCGCCAAGGCCACCGCCGAGGTGTCGGAGCCGCCGCGGCCCAGGGTGGTGATCTCCGGGGTGCCGGCTGCCGAATTGCTGGTGCCCTGGAAGCCGGCCACCACCACCACCTGCCCTTCGCTCAGCAGATGGCGCAGGCGATCGGTGCGGATCTCCAGGATCCGGGCCCGCCCGTGGGCCGACTCGGTGACGATGCAGGCCTGGGTGCCCGTCATTGAGGTGGCCGGCACTCCCAGGCTGTGCAGGGCCATCGAGAGCAGGGCGATCGACACCTGCTCGCCGGTGGCCAGCAGCATGTCCATCTCCCGCTGGGGCGGGTCGCTGCACAGGGCCCGGGCCAGGCCCGTGAGTTCGTCGGTGGTGTGGCCCATCGCAGACACCACGATCACCAGATCGTGGCCCTCCTCCCGGCTGCTGGCAATCCGCCGGGCCACCGCCTGGATGCGCTCCACATCGGCCACTGAGGTGCCGCCGAACTTTTGAACCAGCAGGGCCATGGTCGCGCGCGGCGGCGGGCTGAGCAGCTGCTGATTATCCGTCCCGGCTGGCCAGCAGGAAACCGTCGCGAAAGGCATCGCCGGGATCGGCGCCCCGTTTGAGGTCGGCCTCCACCTCCAGCAGCTGGCCCAGCAGGCGCAGGAACAGGGCTGGCGGTTTGCCGCGGATCTGCTTGCGCATCACGTAGATCCGCTTGGGGTTGCCGATGCCGGCGGCCCTGGCGATCACGGCCACATCGTTTTCGCCCTTGCGCTCCAGCAGGGCCACCCACAGCCAGCCGCGGATCTGGCTGGTGAGTGAGGCCACGATCCGCAGGCCCGGCTCGTTGGCGGCCAGCAGGGCATCCACGAGGGCGATGGCGTCGGCGGGTTTGCCGGCCAGCAGGGCATCGCCCACCGCCAGGGCGCTGGTGCTCTGGCCGCCCACCAGGGCCTGCACCGCGGCCAGGGTGATCGCGGCAGGCTGCCCAGCTCCCGCCACAAACACACTCAGCTTTTCCAGTTCGCTGGCCAGGCGGGCGCTGTCGCTGCCGATGGCATCGGCCAGGGCCTCGGCGGCGGCGGGTTCCAGCTGCAGGCCCAGCTCCCGTGCGGTGCGGGCCACCAGCTCCACCTGGCCCGCCCCATCCCAAATGGCTGGCAGGGCGAAGTTCTGCTCGAACACCGCGCCGGAACCCGCCTTGGCCAGCTTCTGCAGGACCTTGGTGGTGCGCAGGCGGCCATCGGGCTTGGCTGGATTCACCAGCATCAGGTGGCAGCTTTCGGGGATCAGCTCCAGGCTGGCTTCGAGCTGGTCGGCAAGCTCAGCCGGGCACTGGTTGCAGAACGGGCTGCGTTGCAGCAGCACCAGCCGAGCGCCGCCGCCGAAGGGCGGGGTACGCGCCTCCTCCAAGGCCTGGGCTGCCTGGGATGGGTCGTTGCCGTCGAGGCGGCTGAGGTTGATCGCCGCCCAGGCCGGATCCACCAGCCGCTCGATCAGCCCGTCCACTGCCCGGGTGCGAGCTGCCTCGTCGTCGCCCCAGAGCAGGTGGATGGGCATCAGCCGGGGTTGGTGAGGTTGGGTGGAGTGGACCTGGACAAACCAAGAATGGGCAGGTCGTTGCAGCCGGCGAAGTCGCGATCGTGGGTGACGAGGGCTTGAGCGCCGCCCTGCAGGGCTGTGGCCAGCTGCAAGGCATCGGGAAGGCGCAGCTTGTAGCGCGCCCGCAGCCTGGCGGCGCTGGTGGCGATCGCCGGCGTGAGGCTGGCCAACTGGAAGCTGCCAGGGTCGCAGAGGGCAGCGGCGTAGCGCTCCGCCAGCTCGTCGCGACCCTGTTGGAGCGGGCCGGTGAGCAGCTCGGCCAGGGTGATCGTGCTCAACAGACCCTGCCAGCGGCCTGCGTCGAGGCCGTCGAACAGGGCGGCATAGGCCGCTGCCCAGCGGGGATGGCCTTCCAGCCAAAAGATCAGCGGCGCCGTGTCGATCGCGATCAGGCTGCCCTCGGGCAGCTGGGCGAGCTGGAGCTTCAGGGCTGGACCCGCAGGCTGCTCAGTCCCAGTCGCCATGCTGTTGATCCACAAACTGGGCTGCATCGCTGCCCCAGCAGCCTGCTCCCGTGCCCCGCAGGGCCCGCAAGGGGGCACGGTGTCGGTGGGGCATCTGTTGGACAGGCACCAAGGCCGCCACGGCAACGCCGTGTTTCTGAATCACCGTGGGCTCGCCCCGTCGGGCACGCTCCAGCAGTTCGGGCAGGCGCCGTCTGGCCGCTTCTGACCCCAGAGCTTCCATGCCGGCCTCGCTGCGATGATTCTGTACGGACTGTACGGAATTTCCGGGTGCTCGACCATCCGATCTTCAGCGAGAGCATCCGCCGCATTCGCCTGCTGTTGGCGGAGCAGGCCGAGCTGCTGGCGGGGCTGACGCCGCTGGAGCGCGACGTGCTGGAGCGCTGCATCCACAGCAGCGGCGATGTGGCGATTGCCCCCGAGCTACACTTCGTCCCTGCAGGGGTGGGTGGCACCTGCGGGCGGGGTGCAGCGGCCCTGGCGGCCGGGACGCCGATCCTCACCGACACGGCCATGGCGGCGGCGGCGGTGGCACCGATGGCGCGGCGCACCTTCGGCAACCGGGTGGCCTGCGTGCTCGATTGGGCCCCCGCAGCTGCTCCCGAGGGTTCCACGCGCACGGCGGCGGGTATGGCGGTGGCGCTGGCGGAGCTGGCGCCGGGCGCGGTGGTGTTGATCGGCAGTGCCCCCACGGCCCTCGAGGTGCTGCTGGAGCAGGTGGCAGGTGGCGCTCCGGCGCCGGCCCTGGTGATCGGCATGCCGGTGGGGTTTGTCGGGGTGGCGGAGAGCAAGCGCCACCTGGCTGCGAGTGGCCTGGCCCACATCCGGCTCGAGGGCTCCAAGGGTGGAGCCGGACTGGTGGCTGCGGCCTGCAATGCCCTGCTGCGGGCGGCCTGGCTTCAGGCGACGAGCGCCCCGTCCGCCTGAGCTGGGTTGCGCGACTCGCGGGGTAGGGCCGGTTCCAGGCTGATCTGGCTGTTGGCCTCGATGCGGGCCAGCACCTGGCGGGCGCGCTGCAGCACGGGGGCGGGCACGCCGGCCAGGCGGGCGGCTTCGATGCCGTAGCTGCGGCTGGCGCCGCCGCTCACCACGCAGTGCAGGAAGCGCAGGCTGTCGCCGGTTTCTTCCACCAGCACCTGGGCGTTGGCCACGTTGGGCCGCTGGCCCGCCAGGGCGTTGAGCTCGTGGTAGTGGGTGGCGAAGATGCTGCGGGCGCCGAGGCCGCCCAGCTCGGGCGGGGTGGCCAGGTGCTCGGCCACCGCCCAGGCGATCGAGAGGCCGTCGAAGGTGGCGGTGCCGCGGCCGATCTCATCGAGCAGCACCAGCGAGCGCGGCGTGGCGTGGTGAAGGATGTTGGCGGTTTCGGCCATCTCCACCATGAAGGTGGACTGGCCGGCGGCCAGGTCGTCGCCGGCACCGACGCGGGTGAACAGGCGATCGGCGATGCCGAGGCGGGCCGACTTGGCGGGGATCCAGCTGCCCATCTGGGCCATCAGCAGCAGCAGGCCGGTCTGGCGCAGATAGCAGCTCTTGCCGCTGGCGTTGGGGCCGGTGAGGATCAGCAGGTCGGGGAGCGGCTCGGCGTCGCCACAGGCGAGCGCTGCTGCTGAACCCAGGGCCACGCCGTTGGGCGTGAAGGGCTCCTCCACCAGCAGCTGCTCCACCACCGGGTGGCGGCCGGCTTCGATCTGCAGCAGGCGGGCTTCGGGACCCTCGGGGTCGGTGATCTCGGGGCAGCAGTAGCCGCCGATGGCGGCCACCTCGGCCAGGGAGGCCAGGGCGTCGAGCTCGGCCACCAGGCGGGCGGCGCTGCGGATGGCGGCGGCCTGCTCGCCCACCTGCACCCGCAGGACGCAGAACAGCTCGTACTCCCGCTGGGCGGCGCGGGCCCTGAGCTGCTGGATCTGGCCCTCGCGCGCCTTGAGATCCGGGGTGACGAAGCGCTCCTCGTTGGCCAGGGTCTGGCGGCGGATCCAGTGCTCCGGCACGGCGCCCGCCTTGGCCCGGCTCACGGCGAGGAAGTAGCCGAAGGTGCGGTGATACTGGAGCTTGAGGGTGCTGATGCCGCTGGCGCGGCGCTCGGTGGCCTCCAGGTTGGCCAGCCAGGCGTCCTGGTCGTCGAGCTGGTTGCGCAGATTGTCCAGAAGTGGATCCACGGCGTCGTGGATCAGGCCGCCCTCGGTGAGGGAGAGGGGCGGGGTGTCGAGCAGGGTGTGGCGCAGCTTGGCGGCCAGCTCGGCCAGCTCTGGCCAGGGGCGGGCCAGGGCCTGTAGCGGGGCGCTGCTGGTGTTGGCCAGCTGGGCCGCCAGCAGGGGCAGGCGCTCCAGGCCATCGGCCAGGGCCACCAGGTCGCGGGCGGACGCCGTGCCGGCGCCGGCGCGGCCGGCCAGGCGCTCCAGGTCTGCCATGGGCCGCAGCAGCCGCCGCACAGCCAGGCGCAGGGGGCGCCCCGCCACCAGCTCGCTCACCCCGCCCTGGCGCCTGAGGATGGCGGCGCGATCCACCAGCGGCGCCTCGATCCAGCGGCGCAGGCAGCGGCCGCCCATGGCGGTGTGGGTGCGATCCAGCGCCCAGAGCAGGGATCCCTGCAGCTGGCCGCCCAGCTGGGTGCGGGTGAGCTCCAGGTTGCGGCGGGTTGCGGCATCGAGCACCAGAGCGTCGCCGGTGTGCCAGCTGGTGGGCAGGTCAAGGGGCACCCGGGCCTGGGTGGTGGCGGGGGCGTTGCTGGGGCTGCGATTGGTGTCGTCGAGGTAGTGCACCAAGCCGCCGGCGGCCCGCAGGGCCAGGGGCAGCTCGCCCAGGCCCAGGCCGTCGAGACTGGCCAGCCCGAAGCGCTCCTTGAGGGTGGCGCTGGCTTCCGGGGCTTCAAAGGGCGTGCGGGGCAGGGGCGTGAGCAGCAGGCCGGCCGGGCACCAGGGGGGTGCGTCGCGGGGGCCGCTGTTGCCCGCGTCGGCGGCCGCCAGTCCCCCAGGCCAGAGCACCTCGGCAGCGTCCGCCTGCAGCAGCTCCTGGTGGAGGGCATCACTGCCCGCGCGCTCGGTGACCCGGAATTCGCCGGTGCTCACATCGGCAACCGCCAGGCCCCAGCGCAGGCCACACCGGTCCGGGTCCCGCTCACGCTCGCCCGCAGGACTGTCCAGCACCACGGCGCAGAGCCAGTTGTTGCGGCGGGCGGCGAGCATGCCCTCCTCCAGCACAGTGCCGGGGGTGAGCACGCGGGTGATCTCGCGCCGCAGCAGCTCACCTTTTGCAGCTGTGGTTTCCACCTGATCGCACAGGGCCACGCTGTGGCCGCGGCGCACCAGTTCGCCGCAATAGCGCTCGGCGGCGTGGTGGGGGATGCCGGCCATCGGCACCCGGCCGATCGCCCTGCCGCCCTCCTTGCCGGTGAGGGTGAGCTCCAGCAGGCGCGAGGCGGTGAGGGCGTCCTCGAAGAAGCACTCGAAGAAGTCGCCCAGGCGGTAGAGCAGCAGGCGTTCGGGGTGGGCTGCCTTGAGCTCCACGTAGTGGCGCAGCATCGGCGTGAGCTGCTGGGGGTCCACCAGGCTGTGGTGGTGCCAGGCGGGCAGGTCGGTGTCTCCCTCCCCTGGGCGCTCGGCCGAAGGCGCAGCAGGGTTTTCGGGCGCCGTCTTGGCTGGGCCGGGATGGGGGTGTTGCCGCCGTTGGCGGGGACGCTGGGCAGCCTCGCTCAGGGCCTTCGCATCAAGCGCTTCCCCAGGTTGTTCTGCTGAGGGACGTTCCCCCCCACTGCTCGCCCCACCTCTGGAAGCTCCGAACAGATCTCCCTGGATCTCCAGGCCGGCGATCAGCGAAAGCTGCTGCTCTGCTTCCGCCGCCACGGGTCCCCCAGGTGCTGGCGGCGATCGTAGGGCGGCTGGCCGACATCGAGATGTGAAGCAAGCCGCTGGAGACGCGGGGTCTGCGTGTGAGAATCCGCCCACTGACCGGACGGCCTGCCCCTGAGCCATGCAGATCCTCAACACCCTTTCCGTTCTGGCCCTGGTGGTGATGTCCTTCGCCCTGATCGTGGCGGTGCCCGTGCTCTACGCCAGCACGGAGGACAGCGGCCGTTCCAACCGGTTGATCCTCCTGGGTGGTCTGGCCTGGGTGGCCCTGGTGCTGGTGAACTGGGGCATCAGCTTCCTGGTGGTCTGAACGCCGGCGGCCCTTCCTTTTAGGCTGCGTCCTTGAGTCGACGCCACGGCTGTGGCGCATGCCCGTGGCCAGTTTTGAGGGACAGTTCAGTGGTGCCAGTGGCCTGCGCGTGGCGATTGTGGTGGCCCGTTTCAACGATCTGGTCACCGGCAAGCTGCTGAGCGGCTGCCTCGACTGCCTCGGCCGCCATGGCATCGACACCAGCCCCAGCAGCAGTCAGCTCGATCTGGCCTGGGTGCCCGGCAGTTTCGAGATCCCGCTGGTGGCCCAGCGGCTGGCCGCCAGCGGCCGCTACCAGGTGGTGATCACCCTCGGGGCCGTGATCCGCGGGGACACCCCCCACTTCGATGTGGTGGTGGCGGAGGTGAGCAAGGGGGTGGCCGCGGTGAGCCGGCAGACCGGTGTGCCGGTGATCTTCGGGGTGCTCACCACCGACACCATGCAGCAGGCCCTGGAGCGGGCCGGCATCAAGAGCAATCTCGGCTGGAGCTATGCCCTGCAGGCGATTGAGATGGGGTCGCTGATGGCGGCCCTCCCTTGACCAGCAGCACCTGGGGCGTGGCATCGCTGAAGCCCAGCTGGCGGTAGAAGCCGGCGCTGTTGGTGGTCATCAGATACACCCGCTCCACCCCTTGCAGGGCCGGTGCGGCCAGCAGGGCCTCCACCACGCGGCGCCCCAGGCCCCGGCCCTGCAGGTCGCCGGCCACCACCACATCCCAGAGCACGGCCCGGCAGAGTCCGTCGCTGGTGGCCCGGCCGAAGCCCACCAGTCGCTTGCCGCGCCAGAGGGTCACCACCGCCTCACTGCCGGCCAGCAGCCGGCGCAGCTGGCGGAAACTGCGGCCCTGGGCCCAGAAGGCGTGCTTGTCGAGCAGGCGCTGAAGCTTGAGCAGGCTACGGCTGGGGCGCAGGTCTGGGCCCAGGCCCAGCCAGCGCAGGCCGGGAGCGCCGCAGGCGTGCTGGACGAGCTGGATCTGGGCCATCGCCTCAGGGAGATGACTGCATCCTCCCAGCGCGCAGGACCGGCCTCAGTAGGCTGCCCCCACTGCTCTGGTAGCCGATCTCACCATGCTCAAGCTCCTGCTGGGTGATCCCAATGCCCGCAAGCTGAAGCGCTACCAGCCGATCGTCTCCGACGTGAACCTGCTGGAGGAGGAGATCGCCCCCCTCTCCGACGACGAGCTGCGCGGCCTCACGGCTGAGTTCCGCCAGAAGCTGGCGAGCGTGCAGGAGGACTGCCGCAGCCGCGGTCTGTCCAGGGAGGCCACCCTGGAGCGGGAGCGCGGCCTGCTCGATGAGCTGCTGCCCCAGGCCTTTGCCGTGGTGCGCGAGGCCGGCAGGCGGGTGCTGGGCATGCGCCACTTCGACGTGCAGCTGATCGGCGGCATGGTGCTGCACGACGGCCAGATCGCCGAGATGAAGACCGGCGAGGGCAAGACCCTGGTGGCCACGCTGCCGGCCTACCTCAACGCCCTGACGGGCCGCGGTGTGCACGTGGTGACGGTGAACGATTACCTGGCCCGCCGCGACGCCGAGTGGATGGGTCAGATCCATCGCTTCCTGGGCCTGAGCGTGGGCCTGATCCAGCAGGACATGGACCCGGCCAGCCGGCGGATCAACTACGGCTGCGACATCACCTACGCCACCAACTCGGAGCTGGGGTTCGACTACCTGCGCGACAACATGGCGACCGACATCGCCGAAGTGGTGCAGCGCGACTTCCACTACTGCGTGATCGATGAAGTCGACTCGATCCTGATCGACGAAGCCCGCACGCCGCTGATCATCTCCGGCCAGGTGGAGCGGCCCCAGGAGAAGTATCAGCGCGCGGCCGAGGTGGCGGCCGCGCTGGTGCGCGCCGCCGAGCTTGGGAAGGACGGCATCGATCCCGAGGGCGACTATGAGGTGGATGAGAAGCAGCGCAGCTGCACGCTCACCGACGAGGGCTACGCCAAGGCCGAACAGATGCTGGGGGTGAACGACCTGTTCGATCCGGCCGATCCCTGGGCCCACTACATCAACAACGCCCTCAAGGCGAAGGAGCTGTTCATCAAGGATGTGAACTACATCGTGCGCGGCAGCGATGCGGTGATCGTCGACGAGTTCACCGGCCGGGTGATGCCGGGGCGCCGCTGGAGCGATGGCCAGCACCAGGCGATCGAGGCCAAGGAGGCCCTGCCGATTCAGCCCGAAACCCAGACCCTCGCCTCGATCACCTACCAGAACTTCTTTTTGCTCTACCCGCGTCTGGCCGGCATGACCGGCACCGCCAAGACCGAAGAAGTGGAGTTCGAGAAGACCTACAAGCTGGAAGTGGCGATTGTGCCCACCAACCGCACCCGGGCCCGCCAGGACTGGACCGACCAGGTGTACAAGACCGAGCCGGCCAAGTGGCGGGCCGTGGCGCTCGAAACCGCCGAGATCCACAAGATTGGTCGCCCGGTGCTGGTGGGTACCACCAGCGTGGAGAAATCGGAGCTGCTCTCCGCCCTGCTGGCCGAACAGCAGATTCCCCACAACCTGCTGAACGCCAAGCCCGAAAACGTGGAGCGGGAGGCCGAGATCGTGGCCCAGGCGGGGCGTGCCGGCGCCGTGACGATCGCCACCAACATGGCCGGCCGCGGCACGGACATCATCCTCGGCGGCAACTCCGATTACATGGCCCGCCTCAAGCTGCGGGAGGTGCTGCTGCCGCGCCTGGTGCGACCCGAGGAGGGCCATCGGCCGCCGGTGCCGCTGCAGCGCTCAGCCCAGGCCAGCGGGTTCGCCGCCGCCGCCGGTGCGGCCGCCAAGCCCCCCTCCGAGGCCCGCGCCATCGGCGCCCTCTACCCCTGTGCCCTCAGCGAGGCCACCGATGGCCAGCTGGCCCAGCTGGCCCAAGGGCTGGTGAAGGCCTGGGGGGACCGCCAGCTCAGCGTGCTGGAGCTGGAGGATCGCATCGCCCAGGCGGCCGAGAAGGCCCCCACTGAAGACCCCCAGATCCAGCGGCTGCGCGAGGCGATCGCCTGCGTCAAGGCCGAATACGAGCAGGTCACCAAGCTGGAGGAACAGCAGGTGCGTGAGGCGGGCGGCCTGCATGTGATCGGCACCGAGCGCCACGAATCCCGCCGGGTGGACAACCAGTTGCGGGGCCGCGCCGGCCGCCAGGGCGACCCCGGCTCCACCCGCTTCTTCCTCTCGCTGGAAGACAACCTGCTGCGCATCTTCGGCGGCGACCGGGTGGCCGGGTTGATGAATGCCTTCCGGGTGGAGGAGGACATGCCGATCGAATCGGGCATGCTCACCCGCTCGCTGGAAGGCGCCCAGAAGAAGGTGGAGACGTATTACTACGACATCCGCAAGCAGGTGTTCGAGTACGACGAGGTGATGAACAACCAGCGCAAGGCGGTGTATGCGGAGCGGCGCCGGGTGCTGGAGGGCCGGGAACTCAAACAGCAGGTGATCGGCTACGGGGAGCGCACCATCGACGACATCGTGGAGGCCTATGTGAATCCCGAGCTGCCGCCGGAGGAATGGGATCTGGATCGGCTGGTGGCCAAGACGAAGGAATTCGTCTATCTGCTGGCCAACCTGGAGCCGGCCCATGTGCGCGGCCTCTCGATGGAGGAGCTCAAGGCCTTCCTCCAGGAGCAGATGCGCAACGCCTATGACATCAAGGAGGGCCAGATCGAGGCCCAGAACCCCGGGCTGATGCGCCAGGCAGAGCGCTTCTTCATCCTCCAGCAGATCGATACCCTCTGGCGCGAGCACCTGCAGGCGATGGATGCCCTGCGCGAATCGGTGGGTCTGCGCGGTTACGGCCAGAAAGATCCGTTGATCGAATACAAGAACGAGGGCTACGACATGTTCCTGGAGATGATGACCCAGATGCGCCGCAATGTGATCTATTCGATGTTCATGTTCCAGCCGGCGCCCGCCCCCCAGGGGGCCACGGCCTGAGTTCAGCTGGTGGACCCGGGGCTGTCGCCCAGAAATTCCAGGATTTCCCGGTCCATCAGGCTCTGGGCCTGGCCGCGGCAGGGTTCCTGCAGGGGGCTGCCGGCCGCCAGGGCCTGCAGGCAGGCCTGGGTGCGGGCCAGTTCGCCCTCCAGGGCATCGATCCGCTCCATCAGGTTGCGGATCACCCGCGCTTCGGTGTCCGGCAGGGCGGAGTGGGCCAGGGGGTCCACCCGCACGCCGCTCTGATGCACCACCCGCCCGGGGATGCCCACCACCGTGCAGTTGGGCTCCACGTCGCGCAGCACCACCGAACCCGCGCCGATGCGCGTGTTGGCGCCCACGGTGATTGCGCCGAGTACCTTCGCCCCGGCCCCCACCACCACGTTCTCGGCCAGGGAGGGATGGCGCTTGCCGTGGGCCTTGCCCGTGCCGCCCAGTGTCACCCCCTGGTAGAGCAGGCAGTGGTCGCCCACCACGGCCGTCTCGCCGATCACCACCCCCATGCCGTGGTCGATGAACACGCCATGGCCGATCCGGGCTCCCGGGTGGATCTCGATGCCGGTGAGCAGCCGGCTGAGCTGGCTGAGCAGCCGCGGCAGGATCGGCAGGCGCAGCTGCCAGAGGCGATGGCTGATGCGATGGATCACCAGGGCATGGAGCCCCGGATAGCAGAGCAGGATCTCCAGCGGTCCGCGAGCCGCCGGATCCCGTTCCTGGATGATCGCCAGGTCGGACTGGATGGCCTTGAGCATGCAGGCATCCTGCCGGAGCCTGGCGACGTTTGACCGAGGGGCCCCCCGTCGGGCATGATCTCAGGGTCGGACGGCGGAGGTCGCCGACATGGGTGCGACGTTGTTCCAGCCCAGTTGCGGATGTAGCTCAGTGGTAGAGCATCTCCTTGCCAAGGAGAGGGTCGAGAGTTCGAATCTCTTCATCCGCTTGAATCTCACGCCTGACTTCAGCAACCTGTCCTGAATTCAGGGAGCTGGACTCAATTCAGGCCACCTGCAGGCCGATCTCCTTGCGCAGCTGGTCGATCGTGGCCGTTCCCAGGTAGCTCTGGGCGCAATGCACCACCGGCAGGCGCATCAGCTGCGACCTGTTCTGGCGCAGGCTCTGTTCCACCAGCGGCAGGCTGGGCCGGTCGCAGAGCACATGGCTGGCGGCCCGCAGCAGGGCCAGCAGCCGGCTTCCGGTGTCCGGATTGGCGGTCATCACCAGTAACTCGTTGCCGCGCAGGCTGTGCAGGATCACCTCAGCAGCCCGCAGGATGCCCGGGCTGATGCTCACCAGGCCCACACAGCTGCCGGCGCGCAGCTCCTTGAGCAGATCGAGCTCATGGCGGAAATCGTTGAGGTCCACCGGCACGGCCCGGACGCCATGGCGCTTGGCGATCTCCTCCACCGGCTGCAGGAAATAGCGGCTGGTCACCACCGTGCCGTTGTTGGAGCGCTCCAGCAGGGTCTCCAGCTCCTCCATCGGCACCACCTCCACCGGCACCTCCAGCGTGGGCTTGAGTTCCTCGGCGATCAGCAGGGAGGCGCCGATGTCCTCGCGGGGGGTGCTCACCAGCACCCGGGCGCCACAGCGCAGGCGCCAGTCGATTTCCTGGGTGAGCAGATCCCGGGCCTGCTGCAGACTGCAACCGGCATGCAGCAGGCCGTCGATGCTCTGGCGCACGTCCCGATCGATGTCGGGCAGGGTGCGGCTGCGGCTGCCGAGGGCGGGCTTCACATCTCTCGGCTTCTGGCGGTCGCGCACATAGATCCCCGAGCCGGCCATGGCCTCCACCACACCATCCGTCTCCAGCTGGCGGTACACCTTGCTGATCGTGTTGCGGTGCAGGCCCGTCTGCATGGCGAGCTGGCGGGTGCTCGGCAGGCGGTGGCCGGGCGGGTAGTGACGGGCGGCGATCGCGAAACAGATCTGGTTGTACAGCTGGGTCGAGGCCGGGATGTCGCTTTCCTGTTGGATATGAAATCGCACGCCGGAGTGGGCCAGATGGTCGCCTGGCCACCATACGGAGCATCCGCGGTGGGGACAATCCCCCCGTTGGCATAAGACCGTGTGCCGGTTGGCAGGTGACCACAATGGCTGCTGGTGCGCGGGAGCGCTGATGGAGGAACGCACGTCGGCTGTGGGTGAGTCCGGCTGGCAGCTGCTCGCTGGCCCCGAGGACCTGCCCCTGCGCTGCTGGTGGTCGTTGCCGGTCGGCCGGGCTCCCCGGGCGGCGGTGCTAGTGCTGCCCGAGGTGTTCGGCCTCAATGGCTGGGTGCGCAGCGTGGCCGACCGCCTGGCCGCTGCTGGCTACGCCGCCCTCGCCATGCCGCTGTTTGCGCGCACCGCCCCCGATCTGGAGCTGGACTACGACGCCGCAGGGCTGGAGGAGGGTCGGCGCCACCGTGACGCAGTGACGGCCGGCCAGGTGCTGGCCGACCTGGACTGCGCCATCCAGTGGCTGCAACGCCAGCCGGGTCTGGAGGGTCGGCCGATGGGTTGCGTGGGCTTCTGTTTCGGCGGCCACCTGGCGATGCTGGCGGCCACCCTGCCCCAGGTGGCAGCCACCTGCGATTTCTATGGGGCCAGGGTCTCCACCTTCCGCCCCGGGGGTGGTGACCCCACCCTTGCCCTGTTGCCTGCGGTGCGTGGGGAGCTGCTCTGCCTGGCGGGGGCGAATGACGCGCTGATGCCCGCCGCCGAGCTGGCGGCCATCGACAGGGCCCTGGCCGCCGCCCGGACCGCTGAGCCGGGTCGCCGCCTCCACCAGCTCGTGCTGCCGGAGGCGGGCCATGGCTTCATGTGCGAAGCCCGCAGCGACTTTCAGCCCGAGGCGGCACGCCAGGGCTGGGCGGCGATGCTGGAGTTGTTCGGCAGGGCGCTCTGAGTTCGGCTCCCAGGGCCCCTGCGTGCTTCAGGCTTCGGCGCCGCTGGGCTGGGATGGGCTGGAGACAGGGGCAGCGGCTTCGGTTTTGCTGCGGCCGGCGGCGGGTTTGGAGGCTGGGCCCTTGGTGGCTACGGCCGCTTTGCGCGGGCTGAGGAACATGATCATGTTGCGTCCTTCCCGCTTGGGCGGTTGCTGGATCTCGGCGGCTTCCTCCAGATCCTTGGCCATGCGCATCAGCAGCACTTCAGCCAGGGCGGTGTGCTGAATCTCGCGGCCGCGGAAGATCACCGTGCACTTCACCTTGTCGCCGGACTTGAGAAAGCGAGAGGCCTGGCCAATGCGCACGTCGTAATCGTGCTGGTCAATCTTGTAGCGCATCTTGACCTCTTTGACTTCGGTTTGATGCGACTTCTTCTTGGCTTCCTTGGCCTTCTTTTCCTGTTCAAACTTGTATTTGCCATAGTCCATGATCCGGCACACCGGCGGATCCGCCTTCTCGCTCACCAGCACCAGATCGAGTTCCCTGTCCTTGGCCACTTCCAGGGCGGCTTCTCTGGTGATCACGCCGAGTTGGCTGCCGTCGGCGTCCACCACCCGCAACTGGGGGTAGGCGATGCGCTCGTTGATGTTGGGCAGCTCCCGAACGGGAGCACGGCGGTCAAAACGGGGACGTGGAGGCATTCAGTAGGGACTGTTCTGGGGGATAGGGGACAGATGGCGCCAAGCTGGCTCGGCAGAGGCCTCCACAGCTCGGTACAGCTGAGGCTGGCCTGGGAGGTGGCTGGCCTGGGAACGACCAGCCGAAACCTGATGATCACCCTTCACCCTAGGACGCGCCCGACCCCCCGCAAGGCCTGCTGCAGCTGTTCGTCGATCTGCTGACCCGGCAGCCAGTGGGGCTGGTGTTGTCTGCGGAACCAGGTGCGCTGGCGTTTGGCGAACTGGCGGGTGCGCTGGCAGGTGAGCTGGATGGCGGCGGATTGGCTGATCTCTCCCGCCAGCAGCCGCAGCGCCTCCCCATAGCCGATGGTCTGCAGCAGCGGCAGATCCGCGCCATAGCGCTCCACCAGCTGCTGGGTTTCGCTCACCAGCCCATCGGCGTAGAGGCGCTCGGTGCGCTGGGCGATGCGCTGCCTCAGGTTGGGGGGATCCAGGCCCAGCTCGAGCACCCGCCACGGGGGCGGTGCGGCGCTCTGCTGGCTGGAGCAGGGCCGGCCGGTGGCATAGATCACCTCCAGGGCGCGTTGGGTGCGCACCGGGTCGGCGGCGGCGATGCGGCTGGCGGCCAGGGGGTCCGCCTGCTGCAGCATCCGATGGCAGAGGGGTTGGCCAAGGGCCGTGAGTTGCTGGCGCAGCTGGGACTGGGGGGCGACCGCCGGTGGCTGCAGTCCGCGGCAGATGGCCTGCAGATATAGGCCGCTGCCGCCGGCGAGCAAGGCCAGGCCTGCCCCCTGGCGGGGGCGCTCCAGCTCCCGCTCGATCAGGGGTTCGGCGATCTGCCGGAACTCCTGCAGGTTGAGCGGCCGGTCGGGGTCGCGCAGGTCGAGCAGCTCGTGGTGGGCCGCCGCCTGCTGCCGGGGGGTGGGCTTGGCCGTGCCCACATCCATGCCCCGGTAGAGCTGGCGGGAGTCCACATTCAGCACCGCCAGGTCGAGGGCCTGGGCGAGGGCGATGGCCAGCTCGGTCTTGCCGCTGGCCGTGGGGCCCAGCAGCACGATCACCAGGGGTTGCCGGCTTGGGGAATCGGAGGCCATGGCCCCACCTTGCCAGTCCCCTGCGCGAGCCTTGCGGCAGTGGTAGATTGCCCCTTGGAGCTGGGTTTTCAGCCCCTGTTCCTCCCCTGCCAAACCCTGGTCCGGGGGGTAAGACCATGCCCTGGATTGTGCTCCGCGATCACGGGGGGTCGGCCTGGTTGCCGGCCAGATCACCCTGTTCCGAGCTGGGGCCAATCTCCAGGCAATTCTTTCCCGCATGAGCGAAGCCACCAAAGTTCAGGCCGCCTACGGAGCCGAACAGATCCAGGTTCTCGAAGGCCTGGAGCCGGTGCGCAAGCGGCCCGGGATGTACATCGGCTCCACGGGGCCGCGAGGCCTGCACCACCTGGTTTATGAGGTGGTGGACAACTCGGTGGACGAGGCCCTGGCCGGCCACTGCGACGCCATCGAAGTCGTGCTCAACGACGACGGCAGTTGCTCGGTGACCGACAACGGCCGCGGTATTCCCACCGACATCCACCCGCGCACCGGTAAGAGCGCCCTGGAGACGGTGCTCACCGTGTTGCACGCCGGCGGCAAGTTCGGCTCCGGTGGTTACAAGGTGTCGGGTGGCCTGCATGGCGTGGGCGTGTCTGTGGTGAACGCCCTCTCCGAATGGGTGGAAGTCACCGTGCATCGCCAGGGCCAGGTGCACACCCAACGCTTCGAGCGCGGTGCGCCGATCGGCTCCCTGGCCTCGAAGCCCGCCGACGACCCTGCCCGCACCGGCACTTCGGTGTGCTTCAAGCCGGACTTTGAGATCTTCAGCACCGGCATCGTCTTCGACTACGCCACGCTGTCTTCGCGTCTGCGCGAGCTGGCCTATCTCAATGGCGGCGTCAAGATTGTGTTCCGCGATGCGCGTGCCAGCGCTCGCAATGAGGCCGGCGAAGCCCACGAGGAGATCTATTTCTACGAAGGCGGCATCAAGGAATACGTCGCCTACATGAATGCCGAGAAGGATCCACTCCATCCCGATATCATTTATGTGAATTCGGAGCGCGATGGCGTGCAGGTGGAGGCCGCCCTGCAGTGGTGCGTGGATGCCTACTCCGACAGCATCCTCGGCTTTGCCAACAACATCCGCACGGTGGATGGCGGCACCCATATCGAGGGCCTGAAAACGGTGCTTACCCGCACCCTCAACGCCTTCGCCAAGAAGCGCGGCAAGCGCAAGGAGGCCGATGCCAATCTGGCCGGCGAGAACATCCGCGAGGGCCTCACCGCCGTGCTGTCGGTGAAGGTGCCCGAGCCGGAATTCGAGGGACAAACCAAGACCAAGCTGGGCAACACCGAGGTGCGCGGGATCGTCGATTCGCTGGTGGGCGAGGCCCTGGGTGAGTTCCTGGAATTCAACCCCTCGGTGATCGACCTGATCCTTGAAAAGGCCATCCAGGCCTTCAATGCCGCCGAGGCAGCCCGTCGCGCCCGCGAGCTGGTGCGCCGCAAGAGCGTGCTGGAGAGTTCCACCCTGCCGGGCAAGCTCGCCGACTGCTCCTCCCGAGACCCCTCTGAATCCGAGATCTACATCGTGGAGGGGGATTCCGCCGGCGGCTCCGCCAAGCAGGGCCGCGACCGCCGCTTCCAGGCGATCCTGCCGCTGCGGGGCAAGATCCTCAATATCGAGAAAACAGACGATGCCAAGATCTACAAGAACACGGAGATTCAGGCGTTGATTACTGCCCTGGGCCTGGGCATCAAGGGCGAAGACTTTAACGAGAAGAATCTGCGCTACCACCGGATCGTGATCATGACCGATGCCGACGTGGATGGCGCCCACATCCGCACCCTGATTCTCACCTTCTTCTTCCGCTACCAGCGGGCCCTGGTGGAAGGGGGCTTCATCTACATCGCCTGCCCACCGCTTTACAAGGTGGAGCGCGGCAAGAATCACACCTATTGCTACAACGAAAGCGACCTGAAAAAAACGATCGAATCCTTCGGTGAGAAGGCCAATTACACGATCCAGCGCTTTAAGGGCCTCGGTGAAATGATGCCCCAGCAGCTCTGGGAAACCACCATGGATCCCACCACCCGCATGATGAAGCGGGTGGAGATTGAGGACGCCCTGGAGGCGGATCGCATCTTCACGATCCTGATGGGTGACAAGGTGGCTCCCCGCCGTGAGTTCATCGAAACCCACAGCGCCGAGCTGGATCTGGCCCAGCTCGACATCTGATGCGGCCAGCTGCCACTCCCTGGCCGCTGTGGCGTTGGGCGGCCCTGCTGGGTTTTGCCCTGGTGGCTCCGGCTGGCCTGCCGGCCGGTGGGGCTGAGCGCCGCCAGCCGGAGGTGCGCCGCCGCCAGAGTCAGGCCGAGCCTCTGCTGTCGCCGGCCCGCCAGGTGCTGCGCTGCGCTCCTCGCCACCAGGCGCCGGTGATCAGCTGCGCGGAGGTGGGTGAACCGCTGCGGGTGTTGCGGCGCTGGAGTGAACCGGGCGGTGAACGCTGGCTGCACGTGGAGCTGGCCGGCCCCACCGGTGGACGGCGGGGCTGGCTACCGGGTTAGGCCTTCGCTCAGGCTCAGGCGGCCAGAGCAGCCTCGATGGCGCTGGTGAGTTCGGCGCTCTCCGGTTCCACCCCGCTCTTGAAGCGGGCCAGCACCGTGCCCTCCTTGCCCACCAGGAACTTCTCGAAGTTCCAGGCCACCGGTCCGGCTGGCTCGGTCTGGGCGAGGGTGGTGTAGGGCTCCTCGGCCATGCTCACCTTGTCGAGCAGGGGGAAGCTGGCGCCGTAGGTGCTGGAGCAGAACTGCTGAATCTCCGGCAGGCTGCCCGGCTCCTGGGCGCCGAAGTCGTTGCAGGGGAAGCCGAGCACAGTGAAGCCCTGGGCGCCGTAGCGCTCCTGCAGGGCCTGCAGCCCGGCGTACTGGCGGGTGAAGCCGCAGCGGCTGGCCACGTTCACCACCAGCAGCACCTGGCCGCTCCAGTCGCCCAGGCTCTTCGGGCTGCCTTCAGCGTCCCGCACCGTCAGATCACGCACAGTCACAGCCATAGCCGTTTGAAAAGCAAAGCGGACGGACCCTAGCGGCCCTGTCAGGCACCTGGCCCATACACTTGACCCCAGGCGGACCGCGGCGATGGGCGAGGTGGGAGGCGTCCTGGTTCCCGATGTGGTGACCCAACAGCTGGAAGTGCTGCTGGAGGCGGGCAACTACGACGGAGCGAAGCTGCTGCTGCGTCCGGTGCAGGAGGTGGACGCAGCGGAGGCGAT